>Ga0316227_1000061_pt1 | contig 172903 bp, 153 predicted proteins | sample TBH18019metaG_FD_206012 | JGI IMG/M metagenome (GOLD analysis project Ga0316227, IMG submission 206012) | Freshwater microbial communities from Trout Bog Lake, Wisconsin, USA - TBH18019 | ecosystem: Environmental > Aquatic > Freshwater > Lake > Hypolimnion/Profundal zone | place: USA... | reverse complement strand
GCCCACGTGTCCAAGGTGAACGAGGAGCAGAAGGGCCCGGCGCTGCTCTACGAGAACGTCAAGGGGCACACCATCCCGGTCTTCACCAGCGCCTTCACGACCCCCCAGCGCATCGCGATCTGCCTGGAGCAGGACCCCTCGCTCACCATGTGCCAGCTCTCCCGCAAGTGGATGGAGCTCACCACCAAGCAGATGATCAAGCCCAAGTTCGTGGACCATCCGCCGGTCCTGGAAAACATCATCACCGGGGACGCCATCGACCTGGAGAATTTTCCGGCCCCCTGGTTTTATCCCGATGACGGCGGCCGTTTCTTCGGCACCTCCGGTTACCTGGTGACCCAGGACCCGGACACCGGTTGGACCAACCTGGGGACCTACCGCTCGCAGATTCTGGGCAAGAACATCCTCGGTTCCCAGATCATTGCCGGCAAGCATGGCGAATTCCACATGAAAAAGTACCAGGCGCGCGGCGAGAAGATGCCCGTGGCCTACGTGGTGGGCGGCGACCCGGTGCTTTTCCTGGCCAGCTCCACCCTGGTGAGCGCCCAGACCGACGAGTACGACGTGGGCGGAGCCCTGCGCGGCCGCCCGATCGAGGTGTTCAAGTCCGACCTGACCGGGCTCACCCTGCCGGCCAACGCAGAGATCATCGTCGAGGGTTGGATGGATCCGGACGAGTTGATGGAGGAGGGGCCCTTCGGTGAGTACACCGGTTATTACTCCGGCAACAAGATGAAGGACTACCCCAAGCCGGTGATACGGGTCTCCCGCATCATCCATCGCAACAAGCCTGTCTTCTGGGCCACGACGGTCGGCAAGCCGATCAACGACACCCACATGGTCCAGTCCATCAACCGTACCGCAACGCTTTGGTACGACCTGGAAACCATGAGGGTCCCCGGCATCCAGAGCGTCTACTTCCCGGCTGCGGCGACCGGCCGCTTCTGGGTCATCGTCTCGGTCAAGACCATGTATCCGGGGCACTCGAACCACGTCGCCGACGCGGTCATGGGGAGCACCACCGGGCACTACGGGGTGAAGGGGATCATCATCGTGGACCATGACATCGAGGCGGACGACATGGACCGTGTCTGGTGGGCGCTGGCCACCCGCTTCGACCCGAAGCGCTCGGCCCAGATCATCAACCGCGGCCGCTCCACCCCGCTCGACCCGGGCCTCCCCATCGAGGCGCGCGACGTGGTGAGCCGCATCATCATGGACGCCACCACACCCTTCGAGTGGAAGAACAAGCCGAACGAGATCTTCATGGACCGCGCGGTATTGCAGAAGGTGTCCGACCGCTGGAACGAGTACGGCTTCTCCGGGGCGAGCCCGGTGGCCGACATGATCCCGCGCCTGACCCGGCCCGAGACGGTCAAGAAAAAGTGATCAGGGACCCCGGCAGGCGGTCCAACAACTGCCTGCCGGGACTTGTCAGACCCAGAAGGAGTACTGAACATGACCCCTAAAAAGGGAATCGTCATCATCTGCAACCTGGACACGCGCGGCGAGGACATCAACTTCGTCAAAACGCTGATCGAGGGGCGCGGCCACAACGCCTATTTCCTCGACTTCAGCATGGAGGAGCCGCCTCCTTTTCCCGGCGACATCACCTGCGAGGAGGTGGCGCGGCGCGGCGGATTGAGCATCGAGGAGGTGCGGGAGTTTTACCGCTCGGACCGCGACCGGGCCATGCAGAACCAGATCAGCGGCGCGACCGCCATCGTCGCCGACCTGGTTCGAGAAGGCAAGGTCCAAGGGGTGTTCGGGGTGGGCGGCGGGACCTCCTCGCTGGTCGGCACCTCCGTCATGAAGAGCCTCCCCTTCGGCATGCCGAAGCTGATGGCCTCCCCCATGGCGGCCCACCCGGTCTACGTCGGCAAGTACGTCGGCACCTGCGACATCACCATGCACCACACGGTGCTCGACGTGGTGAAGATGAACCCGCTTTTGAAGGCGCAGATCATCAACGCGGTGGGGGCCATCTGCGGCATGGTCGAGATGACCCAGGGGACCGACATCACCTTCGACAAGCCGTGCGTGGCGATTTCCTCCTTCGGCTTCGGAGAGATGGCCGTGCAGGCCGCCCTGTCCATGCTGGAGCAGGCCGGCTTCACCCCGATCGTCTGCCACGCGCAGGGCAAGGGTGACAAGGCGATGGAGGATATGATCCGCTCCGGCGCCTTCCACGGGGTGCTGGACATCTGCACCGGCGGGGTCATGGAAAACCTGTTCCAGGGTAACCGCGATCCCGGGCCGGACCGGCTCAAGGCCGCCGTGGAATCCGGCATTCCGATGGTGCTCGCCCCCTGCGGTCTGGACATCCTTTCCTACGGTGGCCGCCCCGACATGCTGGAGCGGACCAAGGACCGGCCGCAGTACGTGCAGGACTCGCTGCGGGTCCAGGTGCGCACCTCCGCGGCGGAACTGCGTAAGGCCGCCGAGGTCATCGCCGAGCGCCTGAACCGGGCCAAGGGGGCCTGGACCTTCCTGATCCCGCTCAAGGGGTGGTCCTCCCAGGACATGGAGGGGCGCATCATCTACGACCCGGCCGCGGACGCCGCCTTTGTCGCGCGTCTCAAGGAAAAGCTGGACGCTCCGGGCCGCGTCAAGGAAGTCGACCTGCACCTGTATACGCCTGAGTTTGCCCGCGTTGCCGTCGACGAGTTCGTGCGGCTGTACCAGGGGACCCTGGCGGCGGCCTGACCGGCCCGGATCCCCCGGCCGGCAAACTCGCTGCTCGCTGCGGGTCCCGGACCTCCGGGAAGCGCGCCCCCGCCCGGGCGGGCGCCGGAGAGTAGCCCGAACCAGGCGCCCCCGGGCGAGACACCGGGATGCAAAAGCTGTCCAAAAGGAGAGTGGCAATGTACGTGCGCAACTGGATGCAATCCAACCCGATCAAGATCCCGAGTGACCTGCTCGCCTCAGAAGCCAAGCGCCTGCTCATCGACAACAATCAGAACGCGCTGCTGGTGGTCGACCAGGGGCGCTTGCGCGGCCTGATGACCCGGCACAACATGCTGCGCATGGGGCATTACACGACGCGCACCCAGAACCAGGACGAACTGAACTTCTTCGTGAACCGGCTGCGGGTTCGGGACATCATGGTGCGCAACCCCGCCACGCTGCACGTCGACGACACCATGGAGCATTGCCTGAGTTACGGTAAGGAACTGATGGTGGCTCAGTTTCCAGTGTTGGAAGGGGACCAGGCGGTCGGCATCATCTCGGCCAACGAGATTTTCCAGATCGCCGCGCACCTTTTGGGAGCCTGGGAGAAGGGTAACGGCGTCACTCTGCCGGCAGTCAGGCTCGGCCCCGGCGTGCTGGGCGATATTGCCGATGTGGCGGAGGCCGCCGGTGCCGTCGTGCAGGCGGTCTACCCGGTGGCGCACAACATTACCCTCGTCTCCGACGGCTACCCCGAGAAAACGGTCGTATTGCGTTTCCACGCCCCCGACAAGAACCAGGTGGTGTTCGCCCTGGAAGCAGCGGGCTATTCACCGGTGCGGGAGAAATGCTGATCCGGGAAACTAAAAGGCGTGGGGCCGGCACCGGGCCCGGCGCGAACGGCCCACTTCCATAATGCGACAGGTTCGGGAGGTAGAGACATGAGTCATCCACTGATAGTTGCCATTACCGGCGCGACGGGCGTCATCTACGGAGCGGAGATGCTTCGCGTGCTGAAGGAGCTGGGGCAGGAAACCCACCTCATCGTAAGCGATGCAGCGGCGCTCAATTTCTCGATCGAGACCGATTACTCCCTTGACGAGGTGAAGGGGCTGGCGAGCGTCGTGTACGACAACAAGGATATCGCCGCCGCCGTCGCCAGCGGCTCGTTCCGCACCTGCGGCATGATCGTCGCGCCCTGCACAGTGAAGACGCTCTCGGCGATTGCCAACTCGTTCACCTACAACCTGGTGGTGCGCGCCGCCGACGTGACGCTCAAGGAGCGCCGCAAGCTGGTGCTGATGGTGCGCGAGACCCCTTTGCACAAGGGGCACCTCGATCTCATGTCGCGCGCGGCCGACTACGGCGCAGTGATCCTGCCGCCGATGCCGGCGTTTTACCACAAGCCCGCGTCGATCATGGACCTGATACACCAGAGCATCGGCAAGGCCCTCGATCAGGTGGGGATCGAACACAACCTTTTCCAGCGCTGGACCGGCCACCACGTGAAAGAGCAGCGCAAGGAGGCGCTGCACGTCGCCGTGTGAGAAAGTGCTTGCCGCAGGCGCCCGGCTGCCGGGCGTCATCTGTATTGCAGTGCAAACAGGAGGTTTCAAATGAAAAAAACCGTTTTTCCTGGAATTTTGTCAAATCTCTGTCTTGCCGCCATTATCTCCCTGCTGGTCGCCGCCCAGAGCTGGGCAGGAGGAGGTCAACACTATCCCAACGGAGTGGAGGATTTTGCCGTGGGCGCTCTGCCCCCTCCGGGAACCTACCTGGTGAACTACATGCTGCTGGTCCAAAAACACGCCGTTAAAGACAACTCCGGCAACAGTGTCGTCCCCAATTTCGACGCCAGCGTGTTCGCCGAGGTCCCCCGCCTGGTCTATGTCACCCCCTTCACACTCCTGGGTGCCAGCTGGGCGGTACATGCATTCCTTCCCACCTACAGTGCCGACATAACTGCAGGAACCTCAAGCGGCCTGGTCGGCAGCGACAAAGGTGTCGGCGACATCATCTTCAGCCCGCTGATCCTGGGCTGGCATTTCGGGCCGGAGCTGCATGCCGTCTTTGCGCTGGACACCTATGCGCCCACAGGGAACTACGACAAGAACAACCCGGCAACCCAGATCCTTTCCAGAAACATCTGGACCTTCGAGCCGGTCCTTGCGGTATCCTATTTCAAGGAGGGTTTCGACGTTTCGGCCAAACTGATGTACGACATCAACACCAAAAACCACTCTGCCAGCACCGAGCCGGGCCAGGAGTTCCACATGGACTGGGCCTTGGGCTACGGCCTCAAAAACGGCCTGATCGGCGGTGTGGTCGGCTACAACTACTGGCAGGTGACCGATGACAAGGTGAACGGTGCCACGGTGGCAGACAGCAGAAGCGAGGTCGGCGGCATCGGCATCGGCCTTAAATACTGGCCGAAGCAGGGACCCTTCAGCATGACTCTCAAGCAGTACTGGGAGTACGGCGCCAAGAACATTGCGACCGGCCCTCAGACCCAGTTTAAGATCATCTATGCCTTTTAGCTGAAGCTTCGCTGCAAGTGTCAGGCGACAATCTGCTGAAATGGAGGTTTTTCGACCTGCCAATGGCAAGCGACGACAAACGAAGGATAAAGGAGAAGTTATGAACAGAGTGAAAAGGTTATCGATGGTTTTAGCCATGCTTGCACTCTTTCTCTTGATGTCTGCCTGTGCCACGGCTCCCCCTCAAGTCCCGGTCCAGGTGACCAATACCGTTTTCGCCAAGACGGGGGACACTGTGACTCTTTTCCACGGAGGAAGCAAGCTGGCCAAGGAGGAATTCTGTCTCAATTCGACCGTCCCGGTGTATCGTTACGAGGGTAGGACCCCCAGTCTGGGGAACACCGGCCTGGACCGCAAGGAGGTCGGCAAGATAAAGGTCACCAAGGACTTGGGTGAGTACTACGTTGAAGGCGTCGTGCTGGAAGGGACCATTAAAAACGGCGACGTCGCCGTGCAGGCGCAAAGCGGCTGTCTGATTAACGTCCCCTAGCCGCAAGGAAGCCTGGGTTTAGGGAGAAGCACCGGAGCTGTTGCACTGGAATCGCTGCAAATTCATGATGATGGAGGCAGACCCGATGGAAAAGAAGAAAATTTTGATCGTCGACGACAGCGCCCTGGTTCTGGAGATGGCCCGGGATGCCTTGGAGGAGGCCGGCTACCTCGTTTTCACGGCCTCCGACGGCGTCGAGGCAAACGACTACATTTTTTCCCGGAACAAGTTGGACCTGATCATCCTCGACATCATGCTTCCCTTTCTGGACGGGGACAAAAAGGCCAAGTTGCTGAGAGAGAAGGAGGTCGGCAAGCAGATCCCCATCGTGTTCATGTCGTCGAAGAGTCCGGAGGAGCTGGCGCGGCTCACCGCGGAGGCGGGGGTGAACGGCTTCATCAGTAAGCCGTTCACCAATGCCGAGATAGTCGCGAGCGCCCGCAAGTTCCTGGGTGCCTGAGGCTGGCAGGACCGGCACACCAGGACCGCTGATCGATCTTTTCCCCCGTGCCAGGGACAGGTTCCCGCCTGTCCCTGGCCTGATGCGGGCTTCCCTGGTCCGGTGCCGTGTTCGCGCCTGATGGATACGGGCATAGCTTGCCCCGGCAGACGTGGCAAGCTATCCCGGGCAGGCATGCCGGATGTCGTCCCCGGACTCCGCGGGACCGGAGGTCAAGAATGCAGGCGATCTACCAGAAGATCTATGATCTTGCGAAACCTCACCTGAACACCCGCCAAAACGATGTACACGTGGAGCATTCCTATCATTTCGCCTGCCGCCTGCTGGAGGACGAGCCGGGTGACCCGGAGGTGGTGATCCCCGCGATCCTCTGCCATGACCTGGGGTGGATCATGCTTACCGAGGAGTTGCAGCTCAAGGCGTTCGGGCCGACCTTCGACCCGGACCTGCGCAGGGTTCACGAGGTCGAAGGGGTGAGGCTCGCCCGGGATATCCTGCTCCAGGTGCAGTATGATCCGATCAAAAGCGCGGAGATTCTGGAGATCATCGACGGGCACGACTCCCGCATTCAGGGGATCTCGGATAGTGACAAAATTGTCAAGGATGCCGATAAACTGTTCCGTTTTACCGAGATGGGTCTCGCCATCGACATCAAGCGCCTGCGGCAGGAGAGGGTGTGGTACCTGAAGTGGATCGCCGCGCAGATTGACGGCTGGTTCTTAACGGAGACCGGCCGGCAGTTGGCCTTGAAGCTGATGCCGGCAGGGTAGGGGGGGCGGGTCAGCGCCTGGCACCTAGCAACTGCCGCACCGTTTCCAGCAGTTCCTCCTGGTCGAAACTCCCCTTGACGATGTAGGCCTGGGCGCCTGCCTCCCGCGCGCACCGCTGGTCCTCCTCCCGCGCCAGGGACGACACGATGATGATCGGCGTGTCGCGGTACGCTTCCAGGGCGCGCAGTTCCCGGGTCAGCTGGAATCCATTCATCCCCGGCATCTCCAGGTCAGAGATGACCAGGTCGAAACGTCCGGCGCGCGCGCGCTCCAGGGCGTCCTCGCCGCTCACCGCGACCTGCACCTGGTAGCCGCGGGTCACCAGGATGCTCTGCTCCATGGTCCGGGTCGTTATGGAGTCGTCCACCACGAGGACCCTGGCCGGGCGGACGGCAGCGGGCGAGGCGGCGGGGCTCCGGGTCTCCCTGGGAGGGGAGGGGCTGTCGCAGGCAGCAAAGAGGTCCGGCACGTTCAGTATCAGCGCCGGGTAACCGTCCTCCAGGATGGTGGCGCCGAGTAGGAACCTCAGGTTCCGAAACTGCCTGCCGAGCCCCTTGACCACCACTTCGGAGCTGCCGATCAGCGCGTCGACCCGGCAGACGATGCGCTGATCGCAGAGCTTGAGGACCAGGGCCGACAGGCTGGGCGCGCCGTCCGGAGCGGCCTTTTCCGGCAGGCCGAGCAGGGTTGCCAGGGAAAAGAGCGCCGTGCTGGCGCCGCGCACCTTGACCGCCTCCCTGACTCCTGTCCTGGTGATTTCCTCGGGCCGCAGCTTGAAAATCTCCTGCACGTAATCGAGCGGGACCGCAAAGCTCTCGCCGCCGCTTTGCACGACCAGCGCCCCCAGCACCGAGAGGGTGAGCGGGAGCTGTAGCACGATCTCGGAAAAGCTGCCGAGCCCGCTTTTCAGGGTGAGGTTACCCTTGACCCGCTCCAGGTTCTTCTGCACCACATCCATGCCGAACCCGCGGCCCGAGATCTCGGTGACCATGTCGGTGGTCGAGAACCCCGGGCGCAGCGTCAGGTAGAGCGCCTCCTCGTCCTTAAGCTCCCGCGCCTCGCGTGCGTCGATCACCCCTCGGGCCAGCGCCTTCGCCCTGATGCGCGCCGGGTCCATCCCACGGCCGTCGTCCCGGATCGCGATCCGGACGCTCTCCCCCTGGTGGCTCGCGGTGACCCGCACCACCCCCTCCGGGTCCTTGCCGGCTGCGCCGCGCTCCTCGGGGGACTCGATGCCATGGCAGACCGCGTTGGTCAAAAGATGCAACAGCATCGGTTTGAGCCCCTCCAAAAGTACCCGGTCCATCTCAATGGAGGTCCCGACCAGCTCCAGCCTCACCTGCTTGCCGAGCTTGTGGGCCAGGTCGCGCACCAGCCTCTCGAACCCCTCGGAGATGCTCCGGAGCGGGAGCATTCGGAGCCCCATCGCCTTTTCGTGCAACTCGGCGACCAGGTGTTCCTGCTGCAGGACGTCCTCCTCGAGCTCCCTCTGGAAATCCGCCAAAGCGGCCGCCCCGGCGGGGTCCAGTGTGCCTGCGATCTCCTGCAGCCGCGGCAGCCTGGCCTCCAGCCGCCTCCTGCTGATGATCATCTCCCCAACCAGGTTGACCAAGGAGTCCAGGGTCTTCACGCTGGCCCGGACCGTGTCGTCCGGCGCCTCGGGCGCCTGCGGCGCGCGCCCTGCCAGTGCCGCCAGCCCCGTGGCGCCTGCCGCGCCCTCCAGGCTCGCCTGCCCCAGGTCGCCGCGCTGCAGCGCGTCCACGAAGCGTCCGATGTCGAAACCCGGCGCCTCGCCCCGGGTGAGCGAGGAGGTGAGCAGGGCGACGGCGTCGGCGCCCTTGAGCAGCAGGTCGATCCCCCTGGCGTCGACCGGTGAGCTCCCCTGCTCCATCCCCTTCAGCTGCTCCTCCATCAGGTGGGTGATGGCGCTGATGTCGGCGAGGCCGACCATGCGGGCCGATCCCTTCAGGGTGTGGGCGTTGCGCAAAAGGTCGTGCAGCAGGCCGGCGCGTGCCGGATGCTTCTCCAGCACCAGGAGCCCGCTTTGCAGCGAGGCGAGGTGCTCCCCGGCCTCCCGGCAGAATATCTTCAGGTACTTGGACACTCGTCAGGCCTCTTTCTCGGTGATGTCCTTGAGCCTCTGGGCAAGTTCCTGAATCTCGGTGATGGAGCGCTCCGTTTCGCTCGCGTAGAGAGCCACCTGCTGCGCCACGTCGCGCACGCCGGACATGGTCTGGGCCATTTGCTCGCACGCGGAGGTCTGCTGCTGGGTGGAGAGCGTGATCTGCTTCGCGGTCCGGGAGGTCTCCTGCACCGAGCCTATGATGCTGGAGAAGGATATCTTCACCTTGTCCACCAGGCCGGAAGCGGTGTCCACCGCCTTGGTCCCTTCCTCGGTCACCATGATCGTGTTGTTGGTCGCCCGCTGAATTTCGCCGATCAACCCTTTGATCTGCCTGGTCGCCTCCACGGTACGGTCTGCCAGTCTCTTTACCTCCTTGGCGACGACGGCGAAGCGCTTGCCGGCCTCGCCGGCCCCGGCGGCCTCGATCGCCGCGTTGAGTGCCAGCAGGTTGGTCTGGTCGCTGATCTCGTCGATGATCTCCACGATCCCCCCGATCTTCTGGGAGTTCTCGCCCAGTTGCAGCATGCTTTTAGCGATGCTCTCGACCTGACTGCGCACCAAAGCCATCCCCTCGATGGCGTTGACCACGTCGCCCCGCCCGTGGTTGCAGTTGAGGGCCGTGTCCTCGGCCACCCCCTCCACCGATCGGGCGTTGGCAGAGATCAGCTTCGCGCTGACGGCGATCTCCTCGGAGGTGGTGGTAACCTCGCGCACCGCGCAGGCCTGCTGGGCGGCGCCGGAGGACTGCTGGGCGCTGATCGCCATCATGCCGTGGGCGGCGCCGGAGAGCTGGATCACCGCTTGCTTTACCGAGGCGAGCAGGCGGCCGCTCCTGCCGATCTCTTCTTTCAGGTCCCTGACGATGACCGTCGTCATCACGTTGAACGCCTCGGCGAGCGCTCCGATCTCGTCGGCGCTCTCGACGGCGATGGTCTCGTCCAGGTTTCCCCTGCTGATCCGGTGGGCCGCATCGGTGAGGGTGAGCAGCGGCCGGACCGCGCGGCTCACCACGTACAGGATTGTGAGGCTGGAGATCGCCAGCATGAGCAGCATGGAGACGATGATCTGGTTCCTGAGCTGGGCTATCTTCTGCTCGGTCTTCTGCATGGAGAAGCCGACGCGGAAGCCTCCCCAGTGCTTGCCTGCGATGAACACCGGGGCCGAGAGGTCCCACATGGTCTCGCCCGTGTCGCGCTGGTACACCTGTTTCAGGAAGGGAGTGGTGTTGCGCGCCGCGGCGAGTCCCACCTCGTCGTTGAACATCCGCTTGGAGCGGTTGCCGGTCCGGTCCTTTTCCCGGTCGCCGGTAAGTGGCGCCGAATACTTGGTGTTGTGGGTCGGTAGGTAGCCGTTTTTATCCACCAGTACGGCGAACACCACCTGGTCGTCCTTGAGGAACTCGTCCTCCAGCGTCTGCACCGCGCCGTCGGTGAACGCGTCGAACTGGCTGTGGTACTTTTGCGGCTCGGTGTTTGGTATCGGAACGTAGTGCTCGTCGAAGAGCTGGTTGGGAGTCAACTGGCCGCCCCGCTGGGTCTCAGTGAGAATCCGCTCCATCGACTTGGCTCCGGTCTGTGCCAGAATCCTCCCCTTGGAGAGTAGTTCCTCCTCCATGCTGGCACTGCGTGAATGGATGAAATACACCGAAAACGCGGTTCCGATGCCTATCATGACCATGATCAGGATACAGACGATTTTCACCGAGAGTTTTTTCGACATAAGGGCCTCGTTTTGTCGTTGAGTCGTTAAGTCGTTAAGTTGTTGAGTTGTTGAGTTGTTGAGTTGTTGAGTTGTTGAGTCATTGAGTCGGCAGGTAGTGGAGCCTATGGGTTCCCGGACCCGTGTATGCCAGTATCCTTGTTATGGGACTCCCACGAGTATCTCCGACGAGGCGAGCAGGGCCTCCAGGTCCATCAGGATAATCGGCCCGGCTTCCGCGAGGAACTGTCCCTTTACGAACCTGCGCCCCCCGTCGGCTCCCTCGACCGCGGGCTGAAAGTCCTCCCGGGAGAGTTCCTGAATCCCGAGGGCCGCCTCGGCGAGGATGCCGGTGCTGAAACTCCCGGACTTCACCACGAGAATCCTTCCTGACTTGGTGATCTCAGGCTGCGGCAAGCCCAGCATGGGGCGGATGTCCATCGCCGCGGTAAGCTCGCCGTGCAGGTTGAAGATGCCGAGGATGATGTCTTGAACTGCCGGCACCCGGACCAGCCTCGGGACGCGAATCACCCCGGAGGCGAACTGAGTCGCAAAGGCGTAGCGCTCTCCGCCCAGGACGAAGATCAGGCATTCCATGATCTCCTTGGACCCGGTTTCCGCCTGCTCCAGTCCCAGCCAGTACTCGTCGCGCATTTCGTCCAGGATGGTGTGGATGTCATAGGGCTCGTCGGCGGGAAAGGGCATGGCTTGTCCGCTCCTTTATCGTTGTCTGGCAGGCACGGTGTGGGAAGGGGGGGGCAGGGGGGTCACCAGCGCGGGAAGCCGCGCGAGTGATGAAATGATGCGGTCCGGACCGTGTGTCGAAAGGAGGGCGCTGTCCGCGGCTCCGGTGAGGACGCTCACCACGCGCACGCCCGCCGAGCGGCTAGCCTGGATGTCGATCGGGGCGTCGCCGACGTAGAGCGCAGCCTCCGGTGCCACCTGCAGTGCGCTCAGTGCCTTGTGGATCCCCTCCGGGTCGGGCTTTCCCTTCGAGACGTCATCGCCCAGGACCACGGTGTCGAAGCGATCCAACAGACCCTGCGCTTCCAGCAGTTCCATGACCTCCGCCCTGGCGCCGCTCACGATGCCGAGCCGAATGCCCCTGGACCTGAGGGCGTCCAGCGTCTGGGCCACCCCATCGAAAAGGGTGCCGGATTCGCGCAGCACCCGCGGCCATTCGCGCGCGGCGTGGGCCGACATCTGCTTTGCCAGGATGGCGCCGTCCTCACGGTCCGGCGGGATCACCCCGCGCCAGAAGCTGACACCGGTCGCCATGCACAGGCGCACGTACTCGCGGCTGAACTCGAATCCGTACGGCTCGGCGGCGAGGCGCCCCACCTCGTGGTAGGCGCCAATCGAATCGACCAGGGTGCCGTCGATATCGAACAGCACGGCGCGGGCGGCAAGCGGCTGGCACAGTTCCACTTCGACCCGCGCGCCGTCCTCCAGGCCAAGCTGCTTGCGAACCGGTAGCGCCGCGACCAGCTCAATCTTGTCCACGGGATAGCCCGCGGCCTCGGGGAGCAGTACCGCGGCTGGCAGCCAGCCGGCGAGGCGCACCGGATAACAGCGGGCGGCGCAGCAGCCCGGGTCTTCAGGCTCAAGGTTTTCGCCCGGCAGGTCGCACCAGGTACGCCAGCTCTCCTGGGCGAGATCGTCGCAGGGAACCAAATTCAGCGTGCCGGGGTGCGGGTCGATGCCGACCAGATCGATGAGCCGGCGCCGCACCCAATCGATCTGGGTCAGGTTGCTGGCCAGGCCAAGACCGTGCACCAGGCGTCCCTCGATGACGTTCATGGTCCGCCCTCCTTGTCCCACACCTCGGGCAGCAGCGAGCCCGGTGTGCAGAGCTCGATCCGGTAGGGGCGCACCACGACGACTCCGTAGTTCGGGTCATCGGGGCCCTTAAAGTAGCACTGCAGGGAACCTTTCCAAAAGCGGTGCCGTTCTGCAGGATCGGTATGAAACTCCGCGAGCCCCTGGATCTGCAGGTAATGGGGCTGACCCGGGGAGCCGGCGCCGCAGGTCAGGTGCACCTCGGGGTCGCCAAGTATCTGGGCGACCTTGCGGGAATTCCGGAAGGTCGCAAAACGGACTGTCAGATCCTCGTCCGCCTGGCAGAAAACGTAGCGCACCCAGGGTTTGCCCGGCCCGGTGAGAGTCGCAAAACTGGCCAGCTGAGGCGGCCGCAGGATCTGCAGGATGCGCTGCTTAAGGTCCGGCATTCATGCCTCCAGGTCGGCAAAGGGTAGTGCTATCTCCTCGCGGTTCCCCAGGCCGAGCGAATTATCGACGAAGTAAAGTCGCGACGGGTCGATCTTGTACCAGCGTACCTTCGCCAGAGCCTTGACGATGGCCGCCGGTGCCTGGGCCAGCAAACCTACCACGGGGAACTTCTGACCGTAGAGCTTGCGGGCCAGGGCCTCCTCCGCGCCGGATATCTCTTCGGCCACCCCCTCGAGCTGAATCCCCTTGATCTCCAGCCAGTCGCTGTAATCTTCCTGGATGGTGACGGCGACCTGCGGATTGTGCTCCAGGTTCAGGCAGTGCCGGCTCTTGGGTGCCGACAGGAAATAGATGGTGCTGCCACGGTTGGCATAGAAGACCGCCGCGGCCCAAAGGCCCTGATCGCCGCAGGTGGCCAGGGTCGCGACGTGATGGTCCCGCAGATAGCTGAGAACCCGCTGGAGCGGTAGGTTATCTTCCATGGCAACCTCCAGCGGCCGGCGCTGGCAAAAAGAGATCTAAAGGGTGATTTTTTTGGGTGGAGAAGGGGGGTACCCCCCGGCAAAGGCACTGACAGGAGCAGTCCTTGTCGCTTGGAGCAAGGCGGGCGGCGAGAGCCGCCAGGGACACCACCTGGTTGAAGGCGCGCACCTGGGGGGCGCCCGCATCCGGGTCAGCCTGCCCCTCACTCCTCAGGTAGCGGAGGGAGGGTCAGGGACTCTTGTTCTGGGCCGCGGCCTCAGCGCGCAGGCGCGAGCTTTTCAAGGCGGTCGCCAGCGTGATGGTGTCCAGGACCGCCTTGGTGAGGTCGTCAATCTCGCTGCTGACGCTCTGCAGTTCCGCCACAATCGGGTCGCTCGCGTGATCCAGGAACTCGGGCATGTCGAGGTCGCTTTCCAGCTTTTCGAAGAGCTGGATCACATCGAGCAAGGTGGTCCTGTTGATGTTCCCGGCAAAGCGATACCCGCCTCCCGCCCCGCGCATGGCGCGCACCATCCCCTCCTGGACCAGGTTACGCATGATCTTGGCGAGATGGTGGGTGGAGATGCCGTATTTGTCGGCAATGTCCGAGGTCGACAGCTGGCGTTCCGGGTCGCTCGCCAGTTCCAGTACGGCGAAAAGGGCGAACAGGCTGGCTTTGTTTAACTTCATAATCCCCCACTCTTGATGGTCAGTTCCAGGGCCGTGCCGGCCGGCTACTCGAGCGGCATTTCCAGCTCGATATACCTGCCAGTCCGCATTCCCAGGCTGCGGAAAAAGGACAAGGTCAGCTTATCGTCTCGGTCGACCATGGTGCGCACCGTCAGGGCGCCTTCGCGATGCAGGCGGATGGATATCTCGTCGAACATCTGTTTCCCGATCCCATGCTCGCGTGCCTTTGGAGAAACGGTCAGGGCGGTCACCCAGCCGCAGGGCGGCGAGCCGAATTCCCAGGCGCGGATTTCGCCGACGATATAACCGGCCAGGACGCCACTGGTCTCCGCAATCAGAAAAACACGGTCCTTCCTGCCGGCGGTGACGAAAAGCGCGAAAACACCCTGCCAATAATCCGGTTTTGCTGCTCCGGTACTGATCTTGTCCAGTGCGATGATAGCGTCGAGATCGCCTGGTACGGCATTACGGATGGAAAACGAACTGTTCATGCATGATCCTGTCGCAGCACTTCCTTGGGAACGCCGTCCCCTGGAGATGCCTGCCATTTGAATGCCGGTAACTCTCCTCAGTGGCGCCGTCTCGCCGGACCCGAGGAGGTCCCGTCTGTTACTCATTAGTAAAGTGGTAATACCATACCATGATCAATTAGATAGTGCTACTACTTTTCCGACGCCTTTCCAAGGGTATACCACTTCGGGGCAAAAGGACGGGGGGATCCCAAGGGGGGGCGGTCCAATCCCCGGTCCTACCCGGCGGGTGAGGCTGCCTCCCAACTGCAGCGCCACCCGGAAAGGCCTGATGTAGCAAAGATTTTCTGTTGACTTTTTAGAGCGGTGATATTATCTTGCATACAAGGTAATAAAACTAAATGATATCGTACCGTGAAAATATTGTATTTCTACTCGCCAAGGCCCACCAGCGGGCGCAGGGGGCCTTGAAGGCGAACCTCCAGGCTTTCGGTCTCACCCCCATGCAGTGCTTGTTCATGGAGTCCCTCTGGGAGGAGAATGGTTTGTCCGTCGGGGAGATCGGCCGGCGCATCGCCCTGGATACCGCCACTTTGGCGGGGGTACTGGACCGCATGGTGACCGCTGGCTGGGTTAGGCGTGAGACCGATCCGGAGGACGGCAGGGTGGCGCGGGTCTACCTGACGGATAAGGCGAAGGGGTCCATGACCGACATGGCTGCCGCCATAGAACGGGCCAACAACGAACTGCTGGGCAACTTCGCCTTGGAGGAAAAGCTTCTCTTCAAGCGCTTCTTAAGGGATGTGAAGGAATAAACCGGTTTGAAAGGCGGGCGAACACCAGGTTCGCCTCTGGCTGGGCCGGTAAGATCAGTAGGGGCGAACCTTGTGTTCGCCCTTTCTTGGAAACAAACCTCTTGTATGCAAGACATCTGGCCGCGGCGGCCCCGGCCAGCGCAGCCAACCACACCAAGGGAGATGAACCATGTACATGCCCGATTTCGAGTATCATGCCCCGAAGACCCTGGCGGAGGCCTGCACGCTGCTGGCCGAGCTCGGGGGGAAGGCCACGGTGCTGGCCGGGGGTACCGATGTCCTGCACAAGATGAAGGTGGGTAAGCTTTCCCCCGAGCACCTGGTGTCGCTCAAGCACCTGGACGAGATCAGGGAGATCCGTTACCAGGAAGGCCGGGGGGTCGTTCTGGGGGCCATCACCAGCCACAACGCCATCTACACCTCGAAGCTTTTGCAGGAGCGCTATCTTTCGCTCCCCATGGCGGCCCACACCATGGCGTCGAACCAGATCTGCAACATGGGAACCCTCGGCGGGAACATCGTGAACGGCGTCCCCTCGGCCGACCTCCCGCCCATCCTGATCGCGCTGGGCGCCAGTATCCGCCTGGTGTCGACCAGGGGCGAGCGAAGCATGGCGCTGGAGGACTTCTTCTTCGGCTCGGCCGAGACGGTCATCGCCCCGGGCGAGATCCTCGCGGACATAACGATTCCCGACCAGGACGCGACCGGCAGTACCTATATGAAGTTCGGGCTGCGCCGCTCCGGTGCCCTCGCGGTTACCGGCGTCGCGGTCTCCGTGACGGTGGCAGGTGACACTCTGCAGGAGGCCCGGATCGTACTGGCCTCGGCCGCGCCCACCGTCATGCGGGCGCGGGCGGCCGAGGACTTTCTGCGTGGCAAAAAGATCAGCGACGAGCTCCTGGCCGAGGCCGGTGAACTTGCCGCGGCAGCGAGCCGTCCCCGGGACAGCATCCGTGGCTCCGCCGAGTACCGCAGGAACCTGGTGGGGGTGCTGACCAAACGCGCTCTCCGCAAATCCATCGACGAAGGGCACGTGTAAGGAGGAGGGGTTATGTCTCAGGTGATAACGGACAAGAACGGGGTGAAGCGCTACCTGATCACACTGTCGGTGAACGGCGACGCCCACACGGTACTGGTGAAGGGGAACGCCGTACTGGTGAACGTGCTGCGCGAGGAGCTGAACCTGACCGGCACCAAGAAGGGGTGCGAGCTCGGCGACTGCGGCTCCTGCACGGTGCTGTTGGACGGCAAGCCGGTGGACTCCTGCATGATGCTGGCCGTGGAAGCCGACGGCCGGGAGATCACCACTATCGAAGGGGTCGCCGCCAACGGCAGGCTGGACATCATCCAGGAGTCGATGATCAACCACGCCGCCGTGCAGTGCGGATACTGCACCCCCGGCATGGTGCTCTCGGCCAAGGCCCTTTTGACCAAAAACCCACACCCAAGCGAAGTGGAGGTGCGCGAGGCGATCGCCGGCAACCTCTGCCGCTGCACGGGGTACGTCCATATCGTCGAGGCCGTGCTGGCAGCTTCCCGCGGGGAGATCGCCCCGGCCGATCAGCACTAGGGGCTTTTTTTAGGAGAATCAAGATGAGCGATAACTACAACGTCATCGGCCGTAGCGTCCCCCGCATCGACGGCCCGGAGAAGGTCACCGGCGCCGCCAAGTACACCGGCGACCTGAAATTCCCCAACATGCTCTACGGCAAGATCCTGACGAGCCCCTACGCCCACGCCCGGATCATCTCCATCGACACCTCCGAAGCCGAGAAGCTCCCCGGCGTGAAGGTCGTGATCACCCACAAGGACGTGCCGACGCTCAAATACGGCCTCTCCCCGGCGCGCTGGGACGAGAGCATCTTCTGCTCCGACAAGGTGCGCTTCGTGGGTGACAAGGTCGCGGCGGTCGCCTGCCTGGACGAGGAGACCTGCTACAAGGCGCTGAAGCTCATCAAGGTGGAATACGAGGAGCTTCCGGCAGTACTCGATTTCATGCACGCCATGGACGAGGGGCAGCCGCAGGTGCACGACGAGTTCCCCTCCAACATCAACACCGAGATCCATCAGTCCTTCGGCGACGTGGAGCAGGCGCTGGCGACCGCTCACCACGTGCGCACCGACACCTTCGTAGGCCAGCGCACCTACCAGTCGCCCATCGAGCCGCACTCCTCCATCTCCATGTGGGAAGGGGAGAAGCTCACCATCTACGCCTCCACCCAGTCGCCGCACTACTTCCAGCACTACATCGCCCGGGAGTTCGGCATGCCGATGGGGGACGTCCGGATCATCAAGCCCTACCTGGGGGGCGGCTTTGGCGGCAAGCTGGAGCCGACGGGCCTCGAGTTCGCCGGCGCCGTCATGGCGAAGCTCACCAGCCGGCCGGTGCGCACCTTCTACGACCGGGCCGAGATGTTCGCCCACAACCGGGGTCGCCACGCCCAGCACATGGAGATCACTACCGGGACCGACAAGGACGGCAGGATCCTCGCCGTCAAGGCGAACTTCGTCATGGACGGCGGCGCCTACACGAGCCTCGGGATCGCCAGCGCCTACTACGCCGGCGCGCTCCTCCCCATGACCTACGAATTCGACCACTACCAGTTCGACATGTTCCGGGTCTACACCAACCTGCCGGCCTGCGGCGCCCAGCGCGGACACGGCGCCCCCCAGCCCAAGTACGCCTTCGAGAGCCATCTGGACAACGTCGCCGCCGACCTGGGGATCGACCCGATGGACATCCGGATCATCAACGCCCGCAGGCCCGACACCGTCACCCCCAACGATTTCAAGGTGAACTCCTGCAAGATGCGCGAGTGTCTGGAGCGGGCGCGGGTCATGTCGGACTGGGACCAGAAAAAGAAAAACCTGCCCCACGGCAAGGGGATCGGGGTCGCTACCGGCAGCTTCGTCACCGGGGCGGGCTTCCCCATCTACCGCACCGACCTGCCGCACGCGGCCGCCTTCATCAAGGTGCACGAGGACGGCACGGCGGCCACCCTGTACACCGGCTCCGTCGACCTGGGTCAGGGGTCAGACACGGTGCTCTGCCAGATGGCGGCCGAGGCGATGGGGTACCGCTACGAGCAGATGAAGATCGTCGCGGCGGACACCGAGATCACCCCGCTCGACTTCGGCGCCTACGCGAGCCGCCAGACCTACATGTCCGGCGCCGCCGTCAAGCAGGCGGGCGAGGAGATCATGAAGCAGCTCCTGGAGATGGCCTCCAACATGCTCTCCCTGCCGGTCGACGACCTGGACTGCGCCGACGGGATCGTCTTCTCCAAGTCCCGCTCGGAGAAGAGCCTCAGCTTCGAGGAGGTGGCGCGCCGGCATTTCGTGCTCAAGGGGCCGCTCTTGGGCAAGGGCTCCTACACCCCGCCCAGGCTGGGCGGCAAGTTCAAGGGGGCGGCGGTCGGCACCTCGCCGGCCTACAGCTTCGGCGCCCAGGTGGGCGAGGTATCCATCGACGAGGAGACCGGCGAGATCACCGTGGTCGGCATCTGGGACGTGCACGACTGCGGCAAGGTCATCAACCCGCGCCTGCTGCACGGCCAGGTGCACGGCGCGCTCTACATGGGGATGGGTGAGGCCTGCTGGGAGGAGGTGCTCTTCGACGACAAGGGGCGCATCAAGAACGCCGAGCTCGCCAACTACCGTGTGCTGACCGCCGTGGACATGCCGCCGGTCACCTCCGAGGTGGTGGACAGCTACGAGCCGAGCGGTCCCTGGGGGGTGAAGGAGATCGGCGAGGGCGCCACCAACCCGACCCTGGGGATGTTCTCCAACGCCATTTTCGACGCCATGGGGGTACGGGTGAACAGCCTGCCGCTTAGTTACGAGAAGGTATGGCGGGCCCTGAAGGAAAAAAGGGAGCGTGAAGCCGCAAAACCTTAAAACCGATTAGCCACAAAAAAGCACAAAATGCACAAAAAGAAATTTACCACTAACATACCTTTTCACCGCAATGACGCGAAGGTCGCAAAGGAAAGGCAAAGCACCATAAAAACATTAGCCACCAAAAAGGCGCAAAAGACACAAAAAGAAACAATACTCACGATATGTTCTTGGTTACGCGTATACCCGTTTCTGGATTTCTTGGCGCGCCTTTGCGGTTCAAGCCGTTAATCCGTTAGCTGTAAGCTTTTTTTTGTGTATTTTGTGCTTTTTTGTGGCAATTTGTTTCAAGGTTTTGCTTCAGCGAGGCTTACCATGTGGGACTGGATCGGCAAACTCGACGAACTGCGGCGCCAGAACCAGCTGGCCGTGCTGGTGACGGTCATCAAGAGCACCGGCTCCACCCCGAGGAAGCACGGCGCCAAGATGATCGTGCTGCCGGACGGGACCTTCTTCGGCACGGTGGGCGGCGGCGCGCCGGAGTACTACGCCCTGGAGGACGCCCGCAACTGCTTCGCCCAGATGCAAGGCTCCACCTCGAAAATCCCGTTACAGCAGAGAGGCGAGTTCCCCGCCTGCGGAGGGACCATGGAACTGTACCTGGAGCTGGTCAACAACAACCCCAGCCTGTACCTGTTCGGAGCCGGCCACATCGGGCAGTCGCTCTGCCGGGTGCTGGAGGGGACCCCGTTTCGCATCCACCTGATCGACGAGCGCGAAGAATGGATCAATGCGCCGGGCATCCCGGGCGGCGTCATGCGGCACCAGTGCCGCTGGAGCGAGTTCATAAAGAAGGCGCTCTGGTGCGACCAGCGCAGCTTCGTAGCCATCGTCACCTTCAGCGGCACGGTCGACCAGCAGGTGCTCGAGGAGGTGCTGCCCCATCCGGCGCGCTTCGTCGGCATGATCGGCAGCAAGGCCAAATGGGCCGGCGTCCAGAAAAACCTGGAAGGGAAGGGGCTCGATCTGGCAAAGGTGCACTGCCCGGTGGGCCACAACAACGGCGGCGGTTCCCCGCAGGAGATCGCCATCAGCATCGCGAGCCAGCTGCTTGCACACTATTACGGCCGGGAATGATATGAACATCCCGTTGACAGAGCGCTTCGTCAGAACCAAGGGGCCCGGCGTAAGGGCAATCGGCAGGGCCGAGGATGACCCGCACGTCCCGCTGGCGGAGCGCGTCGTTGTTATCAAGGGGGCCGGCGAGATGGCCTCCGGGATCGCCTGCCGGCTCTACCGGGCCAATTTCAGGCGCATCCTCATGCTGGAGACGGTTGCTCCTGTTGCCGTCAGGCGCAGGGTCTCCTTCTGCGAGGCGGTTCTCGACGGCAGCATGATCGTGGAAGAGATTGAGGCTGTGAGGGTCAGCTCTCAGGCCGAGACCGACAAAGCCTGGGCCGCGGGCAAGATCGCAGTCCAGATTGATCCACTGGGCGGTAGCATCGCGCGCTGCAAGGCGGACGTCTGCATCGATGCCATCATCGCCAAGCGCAACCTCGGGACCTCCATCGCGGACGCCCCGCTGGTGGTGGCGCTGGGGCCGGGTTTCCTGGCCGGCACCGATTGCCACGTCGTCGTCGAGACCAACCGCGGCCATGACCTGGGCCGGCTGATCCGGGAGGGCGGGGCGCAGGCGAACACCGGCATTCCCGGCAACATCGCCGGCTACACCAGCGAGCGGGTGGTGCGGGCGCCGGTAGCGGGCGTCTTCAGTACCGGGCGCCAGATCGGCGACCCGATCGGCAAGGGCGAGGTCGTCGGCCGGGTAGGGGACGCCGAGGTGGTCGCCGAGATAGGCGGCGTGTTGCGCGGGCTGATCCGGCCCGGCTCCAGCGTTAGCAAGGGGCTCAAGATCGGGGACATCGATCCCCGGGGCGAGGCCGGCTACTGCGGCACCGTCTCGGAAAAGGCCCGGGCGCTGGGCGGAGCCGTCCTGGAAGCGATACTGGCTGCCTTCAACCGGTGAGACGGTCTGGGTGGGATCAGCCGCGTGGGCACGGGGTACCACGCTTTCTCTAACTCTCCCTCCCCCCTTGCGGGGGAGGGCTGGGGAGAGGGGGAAGCCGCCATAATAAAACACCGCAATTGAGTCCGAGTGAGTAGCCATGAGAAGCGTCGCAGAAATATTTGGCCTTGAATCAGGAGGAGTGCTGAGCCTGGTCGGTGGCGGCGGCAAGACGAGCCTCATGTTCCACCTGGCGCGAATCCTTTCCGGAGCCGGGAAAAGGGTGCTGACCACGACCACCACCAAGATCCGTTTCCCCACCCCCGAGCAGTCCCAAACCGTCCTCGTCGACCCCGATCCGGACGCGATCCTGCTGCAAACTTCCCGCTGCCTCTCTACCACCTTCCACCTGAGCGCCGCCGCGGCCCGCCTTCCCGACGCCGGAAAGCTCCAGGGCTTTGCTCCCTCTGAGATCTGCCGCTTCCGGGACTCCGGACTGTTCGATTGGATCCTCATCGAGGCCGACGGCTCGGCCCGGCGCCCCCTCAAAGCTCCCGCCGCGCACGAGCCGGCGCTGGCGCCCGAGACCAGCGTGCTGGTCGCCGTGGCGGGGCTGGAGGTGATCGGCGCTCCCTTCTCGGAGGAGACGGTGTTCAGGTCCGAACTCGCCGGGCTGATCATGGGGCTCGCGGAGGGCGAAACCATCACCGCGCGGGCCCTGGCGCGCCTGCTCGCCCACCCGGCCGGCGCTTTCAAGGACGCGCCGCCCCTGGCTCGGCGCTTCATCTTCCTCAACAAGGCGGATACTCCCGAGCGCAGGGCCGCGGGCTGCGAGGTCGCCGAACTGCTCCGGCAGCCGCCGCACCCCGTGGCAGAGGCGCTGCTGGTCGGCCAGGCCCTGGAGGGAATCCTCATCCACAGCGAGCATCGCCTGGAGGTGCCGCGGTGAGCGGTCTGTCCAAGGTCGCCGGCATCGTCCTCGCCGCGGGCAAAAGTTCCCGTATGGGGCAGACCAAGCAGCTGCTCCCTTATCGGGGTCGAACCATCCTGGAATGCGTCGTCGATAGCGCCCTAGCCTCCTCCCTGCACCGGGTCATCGTCGTCATCGGCCACCAGGCCGAGCTCATTGAGCCTATGCTGCAGGGGAGGGGAGTCACCGTCATCGTCAACCCCCTTTACACCACTGGGCAGAGCTCTTCGCTCCAGGCCGGCCTGCGAGCGCTGACGTACGAAAGCGATGCGGCCCTTTTCCTCCTCGGCGACCAGCCCCTTGTCACCCCGCAAACCATAGACCGGGTCATCGCCGCCTATCAAGAGTCCCGCAGTCCCATCGTGGTCCCCGTCAGCGCGGGGAGGCGCGGCAACCCGGCACTTTTCAGCCGTGAGACCTTTCCCAGCATACAGAGGCTCAGCGGGGACTGCGGCGCCAGGCCGCTTTTCGAGGAATATGCCGAACGCCTGCTCGCCCTGCCGGTGCCAACCTCCGACATCCTGTTCGACGTCGACACCGATGAGGACTACCGCCGACTGCTGCAGCAGGAGCGTCTGCCCGAGGACGCGAGCTGAGCGAAGCCCCCTGCAAAAGCATGCTTCTGTAGGGGCGAATCATCATTCGCCCGCCTTTCAAATAGAGTGAAAGACCCCCCTGTCTCGCTGCGCGAGCCTTCCCCCCTACTGCGCAGGGGGGATACTGCCGAATCTAAAACCTATAAGATGAAAAAAGGAGATGCTTTAGCAGGGAGGAGGGAATAGACAGCCACAGAACGGAAGGCTCAGGCGTTTTTTCTGCGCTGCAGATTTATAGTCCCATAAAGAATACTGTTAGCGGGATGGTCAAACTGTGACAGCACGGATAAATCGGGAGCAAGAATCGTGCTGCCCCCGGTGAAATGAATCTCGTCTTCATCCCCCCAGTTATTGGCCGCGATAAAGTAGCAACTGCAACCAACCAGCATCTCCGACCAATACCCAAAGGGGAACTCGTCTCCCACCCAATTGGTGGAATATGCGAATATCTCCACCTGCGTATCGGTAATAAAATTCATCAACTCCCAGTAGTTGATGTCGCAGCAAATCCCCAACCCAATTCTGCCCCATTCGGTATTGACGGCCTGATATCCCAAATCGCCAATCTCCGCCCAGTTGAGATCCGGTCCGAACAGATGAATCTTTCGGTATTTGCCGATGATGAGCCCGTCCGGATCAAGGACGACCTGGGAATTGTAAAATTTCCCGGCTTCATCATCATATTCAGCCATCCCTGCAACGAGATATATCCCGTAACGAAGTGCCATCTGGGCGAAGGCAGTGGTAGCCGGACCGGGGATCGTCTCAGCCATAGCTTCAGACTCGGCTTTATTCTTAAAATTCAACCCGGTAGTGCACATCTCCGGCAGCACAACGATCCTGGCGCCGTTTTCTGCGGCCTCGGAGACTAAATCGGCGAGGCACCGCATGTTATCCGCTTTGTTGGAAGGGAGAGCCCGATATTGAATGGAGGCGACTTTAATCATTCCCCCATGGCGCCTTGTTTCTCTTTGCGGTGCTGTGTGTACAGAGCGTAATTCCTCTTCAAGGTGTCTGTAATGTTCAGTTCGTAAGGGCAGCGCGGCAGGCAGGCACCGCATTCGGTGCAAAGCGGCACGCTCAACATCGCTTTTTCCATGAATTCCACCGCAACGTTAGGCGACATCCGGGAGGCCACGATCGGATAGCCCATGGCCGGCGTTATCATTACCCCTTGCGGGCAAGGCTGACAATACTCACAGCGGCGACAGAACCTGTTCCCCAACTCACTGCGATACCTTCCCATGACTTCCAGGTCCCGGTCAGTGATGACGTTGGGCATCGCATAGAACGAGAGCACCTCGTCTACCTGCTGGCAGGTCTCAAAACCGGGGATCGGTACCACATCCAGGTGGTCACGCAGATACTTGAAGGCTACCGTTGCGTTGTCAATCACGCCGCCTCCGAAGGGTTTCATGACGATAAACCCCATCCCCTTCTCCTTGCTTTCTGCCAGAAGTTCATCCTTTGCTCCTTCCTCAATGAGGTTGAAGGGAAACTGGATGGTATCGAACAGTCCGCTGCGCACCATTTTGAGGGCCATCTGGAGGTTGTGCGACGTGACGCCGATGTGCCGGACCTTGCCGGCGGCTTTAGCCTTAAGAACTGCTTCCAGCGCGCCCCCGGGTCCGGTCACCTCCAGCCAGTCCTTCTCCTGGGCAATCTGGTGCAGCTGATAGAGATCGAGGTAGTCAGTTTTCAGCATCCGGAGGCTGTTTTCCAGGTGCGCCGTCGCATTTTGGGCTCCGCGCATCAGCGTCTTGGTCGCCAGCACCACCTTTTCCCGCATACCGGAAAAGGCAATCCCGATCTTCTCCTCGCTGTCACGGTAAGCGTTTGCTGTGTCATAAAAGGTGATGCCCCGCTCGAAGGCGTGCCGCAACACCTTTACCGAATCTTCCTTGGGAAACCGGATAATGGGGATGCAACCAAAACCTAGTTCGGACACGACCAGATCGGTACTGCCAAGATTGACATATTTCATAGATTTAACCCCTTGAACGCAAAATCAGTGTCTCGCCACAAGCTCAATACCCAATTGCTGCTGGTTGTTGCAGTTGCCGACTCTCTTAGTCACCTGCTCACTTTGCCAGAGATATTCGGTAGCGTTTCTTGTTGACGGAGCAGACGGGAAAGTAGCTGTTAAAAACATCACAAAATATATCCCACTCGGCAGCCTGGCGCAAGATAAACACCAAGGGCGGTTAATCTGGTTATGGGCTAGCCGAGGCGGCATCGTAGGTGCGCGTGGGCACGGAGTGCCCACCCGGCTTGGCAATGGCGGGTTTGGTGAGGGAGCCCTAGCTGCTCGTGCCCTTAAATCTTAATATCAACTCTCCTCCTCCCGGAGGGGGGAGGTCGGGAGGGGGGAATACACCTTATCATGAGCCAGCAACTAGCTATTGATGGTTAAAATAAATAAATCTATAATTTGAGATGAAGCAAATACGTTCGTAAAATGGATTCGTAAAAAGGGGAATGGTATGCAAAAGATTAAAACGAAAATTTTCAAGACCATAGCTCTCATGGCGTTTACAGGCTTGGTAATAGCAGGCTACACGGGAACGAGCAGTGCAAATTCAGGTAACGGCGGGCAGGATTATCGGGATTCGGATACCATGCAAGGGACTGGATCAGGTACCGGTGGATCCGACACCGGAACAACCAATGATACAGGTTCGAGCTACCGTAATGAAGACAAGGGAAATTCCACCGACAACAGCAGCGGCTCTGGCACGGGTGGTTCGACTGATACCGATACCTACACAAGCCCCAGCAACTATAACCAGGGAACCGGACCCAATTATGGAACCGCTCCCTTAGGCGGACCAAGTGGCGATGGCATGGGGAATCCGGGTCCTGTTAAAAGGTAAGTTAAGATTCCCCGCACGTGTCCGAGGGGACGTGGTCCGCTGCGTCCCCTCCACCTTTCTGCACCATGCCTGTCTGCAATCCGGCCCGCCGGCCTCTACTTGGGCACGGCAAAGAGGCGTCCGTTTTTGGTCTTGAGGAATTTCTCCAGGGCTATCTCCTCCTGTTTGACGAATCCCTGGTCGGGAAGGATGCCATTATTTACCAGTTCTATGACGGCACAGACCGAGGCGGCAGTCGTCCAGGAGATGGCCCGCCAGTGACGTCCGGTGATGGTCTTTGGATAGTAGGCCGTGACGAACTCCTCGCGCGCCAGCCTTCCCTGATGCCAACCTTCGGCGGAGGCATGGACATAGACCACGTCCTCGCTCACCGGCGGCTTGGCATTGACCAGAATCTCGCCAGCCCGCTTCCTGTCGTCGCGCATGAGCAGTTCGTGGAAGAAGAAGTTCATCAATTTGGCGTGCCCCGGGTAGCGGATCGATTTGTAGTCCAGGTTCTCCACGATTCCTGCGTAGGTTTCGCACATGGTCCCCAATCCGCCCGAGGTGGTGAAGGCCTCCAGCTGGATGCCGTTGATGACCAGCTTTTCCAGCCATTCCAGGGGGGAAACCGTCTTGTGGACCCCCTCCTCGATAACCGCGCAGTCGTTGAGGTACTCGTTGACGACCCCTTCGGGTGACCAGTTGAAGGCGTAGGAGAGCAAACCGGTGGGGTGGCAGGGGAGCGCTCCGACGCGCAGCCTGATGCTGCGTACCTTATCAAACTTTTTGGCCAGCGAGGCTCCGACAATCCCGATGAACCCGGGGGCGAGCCCGCACTGGGGCGCCATGACCGCGCTGGATGTGTGGCTCATGGCGATGATCGCCTTAGTCGTGGGGACGTCTTCGGTGAGGTCAAAATAGTGGACGCCAAGTTCGGCGGCGACCGTCGCGACGCTGAGATTGAGTGCAAACGGCAGGCAGGAAACCACGGCGTCGAACTCCTTCATGGTCGTGGTCAGCTCTTCGGTGCTGTTGACATTCAGAGGTATCACCGCGAAGGGGACTTTTTCATGAAAGTCGACGTCGGCGCCGGTGACGGTGAATTCGGAATCGTGGAGCATGGCCGCCACCAGTGAGCCGACTTTTCCAAGTCCCAGAACCAGGATCGAGTTGATTTTTTTTCGCATGGACAGTTCTCCGTGTTACAGGTGCATATGCTTTGAGTGTAGCCCCAAGCATCATTGTAACCCATCCCCGGGGAAAATCCGAGGGTGTGGGGGACAAGGCTCGAATTCCTGTTTTGCATCCCAAACGGGTGAAATTATATCCGAAGCTAACGGACAAAGAGTATACTCAAACTATGAAGTCCCGGATGGCTCTCCGGTCGATTCGTATAACGAGGCTCATCCCCTCAGCAGCAAGCGCAACCGTCGGACTCGCTGGCCTTTCGGACCGGTAGGTTATCATTCCCGATAGGCTGGCAACTTGTCGGCAGAAATAAAAGGAATACGTTATGGCAGTCGGTTGGGCCCGCGATGGGGCGGTGCAGGAACAAATAGATGCCACAGTGGAAGCCGGAGTTCAATTGGCCAAAAGCCGATTACCGGAGGGCGAAAGCTTGACTCATTGTGAGGAGTGCGAGGTGGCTATTCCCGAGGCGCGACGCAAAGCGGTGCCGGGCGTTCGACATTGCGTTGGATGTCAATCCGAAATAGAAAAGAGGCTGAAAGCGGCGACACTCTACAATCGAAGGGGTAGCAAAGATAGCCAACTGAAGTAAACCGTCTGGTCGCTGACTAAAGGGAGATGATGCCGAACAGCAGTGCATATCTGACCAGATCGGGAATGTTGCTAACACCAAGCTTCTTCATCATCCGATGACGATACGTTTCCACGCTTTTGGGGGAGATATTCATCAATTCGGAAATGGCGGAGTTTGTTTTGCCCTCCACCACAAATTTCAGGGTTTCTCGCTCGCGCCGGCTCAAGGCACTGATTGGGACCCGTGCGGGAGACAAGGTCTGGTTGCCCTCGCTGGCGGCAACTATCGCCAGCAAACATTCCTTGTCTGATTTGCCGGTCTGCGCCTTTACCCGAACGCTGAAATCACCCTGTCCCCTTCTAAGAAGTCTCAACTGGCAGTTTGTCTCCAGTGGGCGGTCCTCGAAAGCCTGCTTCAGGAAGTTGTTAAACAGGAGGCGGTCCGCTTCGGCGACAAGTCTCGTAAACAGCCGTTTGCTGATCTCCGATCGAGTCAAACCAAGAAGACCTGCAGCAGCAAGGTTGCATTTAAGGACATAGCCCTCACTGTTGAGGGTCAGGTAACTGACCGGAGCAAAATCATACAGGATCGTGTACTGGTCATCCAGCAATTCCAGCGTTTGACGCGAATGCTCCAACTCGGCATGCTGCATCTCAAGTTCCAACTGGTGCACCTGCAACTCGTGAAGCAGCCTTATTGCGTCCCAGGCTCTCGTTGTCTCAGCGTCGGCAGATCTTACCGCAACGACTTTTTCTGCATCCCTGCGCAATTTTAAAAAATCAGCCGACCTTTTGCTGTCTTCATTCATGGCAATTCGTCTCTGGGCCTGCGGCTAGCCTGAGCTGCACGTGCTTATGCATAACGGCTCCTGTGACGGTTCCCCCTCCTGGGAGTAATTATACTACCTCAACCAGGAAAATCCCTGCCTTTTATCCAACCGATCCGACGCCTGCCCGCCCTTTTTCCTCTCCGTGGTTGCTACCCTGCGACTCTCCCTAGCCAAAACTGGCCGGTACTTCCGGTGCCGCCTTTCTGGTACCGCTCCGACACGGAATTGATCCTGGTCGAGCCCAAGCTTCGAGTCGTTTGGCATTCATCGTGATCGCTCACCGTGGGTCGGGATACAAGGCGAGATGACGTACACAGTTTGATGTGCCATCGGGAAAGACAGACATCTATCATAAAATAATCATGAAGAGGTTGTGTCAGGAAATCACTTACAACTGGTATTGAACTGTATTAAAAGGTCACCTGCGTTTCGTTGTATGTAGGAATAACACTACAAAAACGCTAAATGCGTGTAGGAAATGTATTACAAAATTGCTGTTTGTCGGAAAAATTTACATGGCATATATCATGTGTCGGAAAAATTTACAAGTGCCAATCCTCCGGTAAGGGATCCTGTACATAATTTGTGAAAGCTGCCGGTATTTCATGTGGTTCATTCAAGCATTGCGTGTATATATCACCCTGATTAGCCGAGCGTGCACATTGTTTACACAATTGCAGAGGGCCGTCATTTCGCCATTTCTTACAGTAGCCCAGCCTGGATAGCTGTCTGACAAGTTTCTACCTGTAATATCGGACTGTTATGTCTTTGGTCTGGCTTTTGGCTCGCGCTATGCATTGGAGCTAAATCGCTTGATTTATTTATGGAAGGGAGATCCCCATGAAAGGGCAAAATGGTTCGGCTCAGCACATTAAGACTCAGGATTGGCCGCCCGGCCAGGTCTGCTGCAGGCCTCCACCTCCCAAGGTAAGCGGCAGGGCACCAAGACACAGACAGTGTAATAATACCTGAAAGAGGAGGCTTACGAAATGAGACATGGCAGTGCTGCACGACTGAGTTTTTATGTTGTTATGCTGCTGATATTTTCCTTCGCTGCTTATGGCTGCTCGAAGGTCGGGACGTCGATAGTAAGCGCAGATTCGGGCGATGCGCCGAAAGCAAGCACAGAGTATCAAGCCGTATTTCTTGACAACGGTCAGGTTTTTTTTGGGAAACTGGAAAATGCCGGTTCCAAATATCCCTTGTTGAAAGAAGTCTTTTATATTCAGAGTCAGGAGGACCCGACAACCAAGCAGATTAACAGTGTGCTCACCAAACGGGGCAGCGAACTCCATGGACCCGATATGATGTATGTCAATGCCAACCATGTCCTTATGATCGAGTCAGTCACATCAGGTTCCAAGGTGGCACAGCTTATCCAGGAAGCGAAGGCGAAAAAATGAAATATAAAAGGGAGACGGAGAGATGACTAGTAAACGAAAAAGATCTTTATTAGCTGCCGTAATGCTGGCTTTGGCATTACCTCCCGTTACGGCCCAGGCGACGAGCTTCACGTGGACGGGAACCGCTGCTGGAGCCGGCCTGTGGACCTACAACACAAGTCCCTATAGCTGGTCGGGTGCCAGCGGAACAGATCATTACCCGGGCCAAACCCACACCACCAATACGGACCAGGCCACCATCAACAATGCGACGAGTAACCCGGCCAGGCTCACCTCGGGGACTATAACCCTGGGCGGGACCGGTGTAGGGCCGGTCGGCGACTTGAATTATGCCCTGTACATCGGCAGTTCCGCCGGCCCAGATGCCCTAACCCTCAGCGGCAGCGCCATCCTGGGAGTGAAGGGCGGCATTTACAACGCGCAGAATATCAACCTTAACTCGAGCTCCGTTTTGCGTAACGACGCAGCCAACGGCACCACCCACCAAGCCATCAAAGGCAACGGCACCATTACCATGGCCGGCGGGAGTATCCAATCCGCCAACGGCGGTATCTGGGACTTGAACCAAGCACTGCTCGGCTACGGTACCATCTCGGCGCCGGTGACCAACAACAGCAGCATCACCGCCAACAACGCCACTGCCCTGAACATCACCGGGGCGCTTACCAATGGAGCCACCGGCGTCCTTAACGCCGGCACCAGCACAGCCAACCCCACCGGGACCCTGATTTTGAGCAATCTTACCAACAGCGGCGCCATCAACGTGTACGGCACCCTGACCAATAACACCGGCGCGGCCCTGTCCCTGACCCCGATAAATCTCGCCGGCGGCACCCTGAACGGCGCCGGCGGTTACAGCAATGCCGGCTCCTGGAGCGGTTACGGCACCATCGCCACCCCCCTGAACAACAGCGGCAGCATCACCGTCAATGCACCCAATACCCTGGTCCTCGGCGGCGCCCTGACCAACACCGGCACCTTCAACGTGAACGGCACCCTGACCAACAACACCGGTTCGGCCCAGAACCTGGCCGCGTTTATCCTCACCGGCGGAACCCTCAACGGCAGCAAGGGGTACAGCAACTCCGGGACCTGGGGCGGCTACGGTTCCATCCAGTCGCTGACGGGCAACACCGGCACCCTGAACGCCAGCGGCGGCGTCCTGGCCCTGAACGGCAATATAAACAACCTGAACGGAACCCTGGGTTCGACCGGCGGCGGCTCTTTTACCAACAACGGCACCATCAGTAACGGCACCATCTCCGGCAATGTAGCCATGAACGGGGGCGCCCTGAGCGCCACCAGCGGGACCATGACCCTCAGTTCCACCATCAGCGGTGCCTACTCGGTTACTGCCTCCGGTGGCGCCCAGGTTGCCCTCAACGGCGCCCACCTGATCGGCCCGACCGCCTTTTTTAACTACATCACCCTCGGCAGCTCGAACACCAGCGGACCGATCAATCTGACCGGCGACAGCGAGTTCGCCAACAACTTCCAGGTAAACGGGTACAGCCCCATCAACGTCAACGGCAACACCCTCACCCTGACCAATTTCAAGGGGGCTCTTCCTTCGGGCACCTACCTGAACGTGGGCACCGGGAACCTGCAGATAAACGGCCCCGCCTCGGTCTACAGCGGCGGCAACGTCCATCTGGCCGGCGGCAACATCTACGGCAGCAACGTCAACACCCTGCAAGGCAACGTGACCGGCTACGGCGACGTCACGGCGAAGCTTCTCTCCCCTGCAGGCAACCTGGCCACGGCGTCAGGCGGGACCTTGTACATCTCCGGCGGTGCGGAGTTCGCCCTGCCCGGCGGCACCTACAACAACGGTTCCCTGGCCAGTAGCAATGGCGCAACCCTGGACATTCGCTCCACCATCTCCAACTCCCAGCCGTTCACGTCTTATGTGACTCCCAATGGCGGTACGGTGAACCTTGACGGCGCAACCCTCGCAGCAGCCACCGGGGCCGCCATTAACCTGACCGCCGGCACGGTTAATGTGACCAATAACAGCACCATGACCGGAACCATCGGCTCTGCAGCCAACCTGACCGTGACCAGTGGCAAATCCCTGGATGCCTCGGGTGCCAGCTTCACCAACACCGGCACGGTGTTCGTCGACCACGGCACGGCCAGCTGGGGGACCTTCACCAACAACGGCGCCTACCACAGTGACCCGTCCACCCAGGTCTTCGCGAGCCTGACCCAGGGGGCTACCGGTTATCTGACCGGCGGGACGGGAGACGTATTCCAGGTCAAGGGCGATTTCATCAACGGCAGCACCCAGAACACGCTCTGGAATACGGCACTGGCGGCCTTGGACTTCATCAGCAACGGGACTTCCACCAGCCACAATTTCGCTCTCGCCGGGGCAGACAAGGGCGCAGGCGATGGCGGATTCCTCGACAACTTTGCCTGGGGCACTCTGGACCTTGCCGGGCAGACCCTGTCGCTTTCCGATGGCAATACCACCCCCGGCGCGGCACTGTACGTGGATGACATTACCGGTCTGGACATCTCAGGCTTTACTGTCGAGAACATCATCGGCAACGGCTTCAATATTTAATATGACCCGACGGTAGATTTGGACCTCCATGGGACTACCTATTACCTTGAGAACGGCGGCGTACTTACGCCGGATCCTGTGCCTGAGCCGTCGACCATCGTCCTGCTGGGTGCCGGTCTGGCCGGGCTGGCATTGGCGAGGCGCCGTCGTCAGCAGTAACCCCGGACCACCAGCAGGAACCAACCGTAGTAACACGCGGGGGCGGTGCCATCAGGCCCGTCCCCGTTTTCGCCGGCTCTCCCCGGCGTTCCCTCACTGGCCCCAATTGAGGGAACCGCTCTCCTTGGTGTCCACTCCTCCCCCTCCCTGAGGGTGCTTTCAGTGCCTCAGTCGCTACCCATCGGCACAGTTCGCAGGCGCGGTAGCCCGTCAGTGACCAGCGAAACTGCAGTCACCCCAAGGGGTAAAGCACTGTAAATGTATGGAGGCTGAGGAAATTAAGCAGGGAAAGATAAACTTGTTGATCATAAAATGGTATTGTGGTACCAATATGCCTAGGCGGCAGACGCGTCTTCCTCCTCCATTGGCCCGAAGGGGAGGGGACCGTTGGAGGAGAATGTGGCCGAGGTGACACCGGGCTGGTGCTGGTAAAAACGCTTGCCGCGCCCTGCCCCTGGCCGTGGCTTCCCTCTATAACCATGGGCTAAGGTAGCTGATGGCACTTACCTGCGAACCTACATTTGACAGCGAAAAGTTTTTCCAGCTGAAATTCAGCCGGCTTGAGCAGCTGTTCGACCAGGTCCAGTTCGGCATCGCCGTTTTGGACCGGGACCTCCGCTACATCCACGCCAATGACCGGATGGCTGTCATTGACGACATCCCCGCCGAAGAGCATATCTCCAAGTCTCTCATCGAGCTCGATCAGCAGATTGCCCTGGCTCTTGAGCCGGTGGTGTCCCGCACTGTCAGGGAAGGGCGCTCCTTCGTAGAATACGAAACCATCGTCATCAGGCCGCTTAGGGACCAATTCTCCCGGAACAGGTTCTGGCGCATCTACTGCTTCCCGCTCAAGGACAGGAGCGGCGCGGTGCTGGGCTGCACGCTGATCGTGAAGGACGCCACCGAACAAAAGATAAAAGAGGATGTTCAGAGCGAACGGCTGAAGGTTGAGGCGCTGCTCTCCGATCTGTCGACCGCCTTTATCAACGTGCCGGTGAGTGAGGTGGATGCCAAGATCGAGCAGGGGCTGCAGAAGGTCGTCGAGCACCTGGGTGTCGACCGCTGCTCCATCTGGCATGTCTCTCACGACAATGAGCGTCTGGTGCTCGCCTACTCCTATGCGGTGCCGGGCATCACGCCGCCGCCTGCCGTTATCATAGGCCTGATTCCCGTCTGGTACAGCATGCTGCTGAAAGGTGAGATCTTCAAGGTCTCCGACGTCGACGAGATGCCGGACAGCTGCTGGCTCGAGAAGAAATACTGCAAGGACAGTGGCGGCATCAAGTCGATCATGTTCCTGCCGGCGAGCGTCGGCGGAGTTGTCATCGGCGGCATGACGTTTGTGTCGTACCGGGCCAAAATGGAGTGGCCCGATGAGCTGATTCAACGGCTGCAACTCCTCTGGGGGATTTTCACCAACGCCCTGGAGCGCAAGCGGGCCGACCAGAAAATTCAGGACGCCCTTGCCGAGATCAAGCGCCTGAAGGACCGGCTGGAGGCGGAGAACATCTATCTGCGCGACCAGATCGACATCGAGTACAAGCACGACGAGATCATCGGCAAGTCCGAGGGGATCCAGAAGACACTGATCCAGGTGAAGATGGTGGCGGCCACCGACTCGAACGTGCTCATCCTCGGCGAGACCGGCACGGGAAAGGAGCTGATCGCGCGGGCCATCCACAACCTGAGCGGGCGCAAGGCGCGCGCCATGATCAAGGTGAACTGCGCGGCGCTGCCGGCGGGGCTCATCGAGGCGGAGCTCTTCGGGCACGAGAAGGGGGCCTACACCGGGGCGCAGACCAGCCAGATCGGCCGTTTCGAGGCGGCCAACGGCTCCACCATATTCCTCGACGAGATCGGGGAAATACCTCTGGAGCTGCAGTCGAAGCTGCTGCGGGTGCTGCAGGAAGGGCAGTTCGAGCGGTTGGGGAGCCCGAAGCTCGTCGAAGTCGACGTGAGGGTCATCGCCGCGACCAACAAGAACCTGGTTCAGGCGGTCCGGGATGGCAAGTTCCGGGAAGACCTCTACTACCGCCTGAACGTGTTCCCCATTTCGGTGCCGCCGCTACGCGAGCGCAGGGAGGACATCCCGCTTTTGGTGTGGGCCATGGTGGAGGAGTTCTGCACGGTCTTCGGCAAGACGGTCGAGCGCATCCCCAAGAAGAACATGGAGGCGATGGAGCGCTACGGGTGGCCGGGGAACATCCGGGAGCTGCGCAACCTGGTGGAGCGGGCCATGATACTGAACAACGGCGCCTCGCTGGTGATCGACGTGCCGGACGGCCTGGCCGCCCTGGCCGCCCTGGCCGGCCAGCCCATGACCATAGAGGGAATGGAGCGCATGCACATCAGCACCGTGCTGGAGAAGACCGGCTGGCGCATCCGGGGGAGTAACGGGGCGGCCGAGCTCCTCGGCATGAAGCCGACCACCCTCAATTCGAGGATGAAGAAGCTCGGCATCAGAAGGAAAAGCAACCCGGCCGCTGTCCTCTAAATCTCCTGAGGGGAAAGGTCAGGCTGGTGTACACCCTAAATAGGTGCAAGGGATGGTACCTTGGGTACCTCCCTCCCCCCTTAAGGGGGAGGGGTTACTTGGTAAGCTTCGGGCAAAGGTATTACAACGACATCAAGGTGCAGGGAGCAGACATGACCCCCATTCCGTTAAGTCCGACGCACTGTCCTATGATGGAGTATTTCTGACCGGCAGTAAGACCTGGAATCAGGATGTTCGTGCATCTGGCGAACACGCCAAATATCTTGTAGTTTTCAGCGACGCTCGGGTCTCCGTCAGTTATGTGCACTACGTAACTGGCGGCGCCGGGCACGTGCTTTGCGCTGAAGTACATGGTACTGCTCAAGGTACCGTGGGTTAAGACGAAAACCGGAGCCGGCAGTGGATTGACATTCTTGGGCTTCGCGGGCTTGTCTTTGGCAAGGGGCAAACCGGAACTGCGCAACATGTCCATATCTCCGTCCGAAATGACCTCAACCAGTTTGGCGATTTTTATCAGCAGTTTTCTGAGGGCCGTCTTTGCCTGCCCTTGCAAGGCGACCTTCCCGGAGTCATGACTCTTCGCCTCCTCAAAGGCGGTTTGCAGCCTGTCGATTGCGCCGGGGAGTGCCGCAAGGGCTGCCGTCAACTCCACCGATGATCCGGTGAAGTTTGCTAAGGTAACATTGAGATGCCGTGCTTCGGCGATGAGCTCAGGAATCTTGTTAGGAAAACTCGTAAGAACTTTGGCCATAATAGTCCTCCAAAAACAGGTTAACGTAAATTAATTTAATGGTCTCGCAAGTCTAGCGGCAATTCACCGAATTGCAAATGCAGAAATTATATTTGCGAATCAAGGCCCGGATTTTGTGTCACCAACGCCGACGGATGCCGTCTCGATTTCACTCCGGGCTATAGTGAACATGACAAACGAAAAAACGTGTTTGCAATTGGAAAAGTCAAGCCCGATTTTTGCGCTGTAACCTCCTTGAATCATGGTTGATTTTTCATGCACCCAAATTTCAAGTTTGGAAAATGATGCACCAGGCTTGAGAAATGATTTGTCAGACGCGAGAAAAGAAAGATCAGGTTTGTTTTTTAAAGAGTTCACCCTGGAAAACCGGCGGTGACCTCTTCGTTAAGCTTTCGAGCGCATCCCCAAGAAAAGCAGGGAGGCGATGAGGCGCCACAGGCGGCCGGGAAACATCCGGGCGCCGCGCAACCTGATGGAATGGGCGATGATCCGCGACCAGCCCAACTTCTGTTCCAATGCGGCACTTCTTTAAATAGCTTTTCGGTATGCGCACTCCCCAAGAGTTCCCTATACCAATCAGGTTGGTCTTCATCTTTTGTTTCCTCCAGGTTCCTCTGTCCAGCTAATTATTGAAAAGTGATCTTTCCTGGTTTATTCCACGGGCTTTTCTACCTCTTCTATCTCCTACTTCACTTTGACTGACGATATTTCGTCGCCGTGACGATATATCGTTGGTGGCGCTGCGTCGGTTTTTTCCGACCGGCGCGCCTACCTCATTAGTATTTGGCCCTTTCCTCCCATACTAACCCTCCTGAGCCTGTAGAATCTCCCTGCCACCCGACGAAATATCGTCGATAAACTCCAATGTCTCGAAATTTTAAAATGCAGTTATCTCGAACATTCAGCTATAAAACGGCTATCTACGCGGTAAGGTATCTACAATATATGTACGGCATACAAACTGCAGAACACTATTTTGAATTCGTAGTGTTGCCGGTGCGGGAGTATAGCGGCGCCTAGCTGCAACAGTCCGGGTCCGAAAAAGGGAGCGACGAGGCATGGGGAATCCGGTGTATGTAGGGCTCGACATGGGGGCATCACGGACCAAGGTGGCAGTCATTGATGCCGCCGGGCAACTGATCGGCCACGGCACCAAGAAGTCCGGCACTGATTTCGGTGCCAGCGCCGCGCTTTGCCTGAATACCGCGCTTGCCATGGCCGGCGCTACCCGTGAGGACATCGCGGGCGCCCTTTCCACCGGCTATGGCCGTACCAATGTTAGCTTTGTCACGGATAAGAGTAAGTCGGAGATCGGCTGCCTTGCCAAGGGCTGCCATCACTATTTCCCTGGGGCGATCACCATCATCGACATCGGCGGGCAGGACAACAAGATCGTCAAGCTCAACGATTCCGGGAGCCGCAGCAGCTTCAAGATGAACCGCAAGTGCGCGGCCGGAACCGGCTCTTTCCTCGAAGAGATGGCGTCCCGGCTGGACATATCCCTCGAAGAGATGAACGCCCTCGCCAGCCGCTCCCAGAACATCATCAAGCTCGGCAGTTACTGCACCGTCTTCTCGGCCACCGAAGTGCTGGAGAACATCCGCCAGGGAAAGAAGGTCTCCGACATCGTCAAGGGGATCTTCTATTCGGTCATCAAGCGGGTGCTGGAGATGGACTCGCTTACCGACCGGGTCGTCATGACTGGCGGGGTGGTGGCGCATAACCCCTATATCGTTGAGATGACGGAGGAGATGATCGGCCGCCCGGTGCTGATCCCCCAGTTCCCGCAACTGGCCGGAGCCATCGGCGCCGCGCTTTATGCCTTGGAAGGGAAGGGCTCGGCGCAACTCGATGATGAATCCGAATAATAGAAAGGTTACCTCCCTCCCCCTTGGCGGGGGAGGGTTGGGGTGAGGGGGAAGGCGCCATTTAGTACTTCGTTGGCAGCTTCACCCTCCCCCCGACCCCCTCCCGTCAAGGGAGGGGGAGCATAAGCAAAGACCTAAGGAGAATCCCGTGGCGCAAGATAAGCGTAAGAAGATTCAGGCAACTGACCAGATGAACAAGATCATGGCCGATTATTTCTACGGGGTGAACGAGGCGGCTACCACTGGCAAGCAGAAGGTCGCCTGGTGCACCAGCGTGGGCCCCGCGGAACTGCTGCGGGCCATGGGGTTCGCCGTGCACTTCCCGGAAAACCACGCCGCCATGCTGGGCGCCACGCGCATGTCGACCGAGCTGATCCCGGCCGCGAGCGCCATCGGCTACTCACCTGACATCTGCTCCTACTTGAGCTCGGACATCGGCGCCTACCTGAAAGGGGTAACCCCGCTCTCCAAGGCGTTTGCCGGCATCAAAAGCATTCCGAAGCCGGACGTGCTGGTGTTCAACACCAACCAGTGCCGCGACGTCCAGGACTGGTTCGCCTGGTACGCCAGGGAGCTGGAGGTCCCCTGCATCGGCATCTGCTCCCCCAAGAACATAAGTGAGATAAGCGAGGCCCAGGTCGACGACGTGACCCGCCAGACCGAGGCCCTGATCCCGACGCTGGAAGCGATCTCCGGCGCCAAGCTGGACATGGACCGGCTCCGGGGGATCGTCGCCCTCTCGCGCGAGTGCACCGAACTCTGGAAGGAGGTCCTGGAGACCTCGACCGCTGCTCCGGCTCCACTTACCTTCTTCGATGGCACCATCCACATGGGGCCCGCCGTCGTGCTGCGCGGCACCCGGGAGGCGGTCGACTACTACAAGCTTTTGCGCGCCGAACTGAAGCAGCGCGTGGCGGACGGGGTGGGTGCGGTCGATGGCGAGGCGCTGCGCATCTACTGGGACGGCATGCCGGTCTGGGGGCGGCTGCGGCAGCACTCGGAGCTCTTTGCCGAGCTCAATACCTCCGTGCTTGCCTCCACCTATTGCAGCAGCTGGATCTTCACTGCCTTCGACGAGAACGACCCGATCCGCAGCATGGCGCGTGCCTACCTCGAACTCTTCATCGTCCGCTCGGACTCCTACAAGGAAGCCTACCTGACGGGGATGCTGAAGAAGTTCCGGGTGGACGGCATCATCTACCACGACGCTAAGACCTGCCCCTGCAACTCCAACAGCCGTTACGGCCTGCCCCAGAGGATCGAGGCGGCCACCGGCATCCCGAGCCTGGTGGTCTCCGGCGACCTGAACGACCTGCGCTGCGTCTCCGACGAGCAGACCAAGACCAACATCGAAGCCTTCATCGAACAGCTTGAGGAGGGGAAATAACATGCTTGATTGTCTTTTTAAGCCCAAGGCGATCGCGATTGTCGGCGCCTCCACCAAAGAGCTCTCCATCGGCAACGTCATCATCAAGAACCTGCAGAGCTACGGTTACACCGGGCCGATCTACCCCATCAACCCTTCGGCCCCCGAGGTCCGTGGCATCAAGGCCTACCCGTCGCTGGACCAGGTCCCCGGCGAGGTCGACCTGGCCCATGTCATCATCCCCGCGCCCATGGTGCCCCAGGCGATCATCGACTGCGGCAAGAAGGGGATCAAGGCGGTCATCATCAACTCGGCCGGTTTCAGCGAGATGGGGGAGGAGGGGGACAGGCTGCAGCAGGAGTTCCTGGCCAACGCCAAGGAATACGGGGTGCTGACCTTCGGCCCCAACTGCCAGGGGATCATCAACTCCGACCCGAACCTCAAGGCCTACTGCAACTTCACCTTCACCTATCCAGAGCCCGGCCATGTATCGGTCGTTGCCCTGAGCGGCGGGGTGGGCGCACTGATCATGCAGGCCCTGGCCGACCTCGGCATCGGACAGCGCTTCTATGCCTCCAACGGCAACGCCTGCGACGTCTCCATCTCGGACGTCATCCGCTACTACGGCAAGGACGAGGAGACCCGGGTCATCATCCTCTATACGGAGGGCTTTGCCAACCCGGGAGAGTTCCTGGAAGTGGCCCGCGAGGTCGCGGCCAGAAAGCCGGTTCTGGCCATGAAGGCGGGCCGTACTCTGCAGGGGGCGAAGGCCGCTTCCTCGCACACCGGTTCCCTGGCCGGAGTGGACATTGCGACTGAACTGATCTTCGAGAAAATTGGCATTCTTTCCTTCACTGACGAGGGGGAGATGGTACGCGCGGCCATGGCGTTTTCCTCGCAGCCGATCCCGACCGGCAACCGGGTCGGCATCATCACCAACACCGGCGGGCCTGCGGTCATCGCCACCGACGTGCTGGTCGGCTGCGGTCTGGAAGTGGCGAAGCTCTCGGCCGCCTCCATCGCCCGGCTCAGGGAGACCCAATTCCCGGAGGCGGCGGTCGAGAACCCCATCGACGTGGTGGCGACGGCCGGCGGCCCCCAGTTCCGCGCCGCCCTGGACGTGCTGTTGGACGACGAGCAGATCGACAGCATCTTCATCAACTTCGTGACCGCACCCTTCACCGACACCGACGCCGTCGCTCGCGAGATCGTGGCGGTCAGCCAGATGGGTAAGAAGCCGCTGGTCTGCAACTTCATGACCAACCTGAGCCTGGAGCGTTTCCAGAAGACCGCGCAGATCCTCAAGGACGGGGAAGTTCCCCACTATGCGAACCCGAGCGATGCCGCCAAGGCGCTGGGCGCTCTCACCAGCTACGGCCGCAGCCAGCACCGTGACATCGGCCAGCCTACAACTTTCGCCGACGTGGACGCTCCCCGGGCGCGCGCGATCGTCGAGGCCGCACAACAGGCCGGCCACACGGTGCTCTGCGCCACGGAGGTCTACTCCATCTTCGAGGCGTACGGCATACCGGTCGCCGGCTGGCAGGTGGCGCAGAGTGCGCTGCAGGCCTCCTGCGCCGCGGACCGGATCGGCTACCCGGTGGTGGTGAAGGTCGACTGCGCGCAGATCGACCACAAGAGCGACCTGGGCGGCGTGGCGATCAACCTGAAGGACGCCGCCGCGGTGCGCGCCGCGGTGGAAGACATGCAGAAGCGCCTGGGCAGGTTCGGGATGTTGAGCTTCCTGGTGCAGAAGTTCCTCCCCGGCGGCCGCGAGTTGATCATCGGCGCCAGTGCGGAGCGGGAACTGGGGCACCTGGTGATGGTCGGCCTGGGAGGGATCTACGTCGAGGTGCTCAAGGACGTGGCCTTCAAGATCGCGCCGGTGACCGCGGTGGAGGCGAGGGAGATGCTCGGCTCGCTGAAGACCGCGGCCCTGCTGGACGGCGTCCGGGGTGAGGCGGGCATCGATAAGGACGGGGTGATAAAGCTGATCCAGCGCGTCTCCCAGCTGCTGGTCGACCTGCCGATGATCCAGGAGATGGACCTGAATCCGATCATGGCGTTTTCGGACGCGGTCTACGCGGTGGACGGAAGAATCAGGATTTGAGAACACCTCCCTCCCCCCTGGCGGGGGAGGGCCGGGGTGAGGGGGAAGGCGCCATTAAGGACTCCGTTGCTAGCATTGCGAAAGGTGGCAGCTACCCCCGCCCCCCGACCCCCTCCCGCAAGGGGCGGGGGAGAGTTGGAACCGGATGGAATAGTTAACGTAACGGCAGTGCCCCCCAGCCCCCTTCGCGAAGGGGGAAACGCAGTGCACATTAGCTCACATGAAACTTTAAAAAATAGGAGGCTTGTCCATGTTGAACAAGGCATTTATCCCGTACCGCGGTTATTACAGCACTCCCTTCGCACGCTGGCAGGGGAGCCTTTCCAACGAACACTCCATCGTCCTGGGCGCCGCCACCTCGAAGCGCTTCTTCGCCTCCAAGGGATGGGACCCCGCCAGCATCGATTACGTCATGGTCGGCTCCACCGTGTACCAGCAGCAGTGGTTCTACTCGGGTCCCTGGGCGGCCGCCCTGATGGGCGCCGAAAAGGTTCCCGGCGTGCTGATCACCCAGGCCTGCTCCACCTCGGCCTTCTCCATCTTCCAGGCCGCCATGGGGGTCGAGACCGGGATGTTCGACAACAGCTGGTGCCTTTTGGCCGACCGCTGCTCCAACGGCCCGCACGCCATCTGGCCCAACCCCGGCGGCCCCGGCGGCAAGATGGTGGCCGAGGACTGGTTCATGGACAACGTCAACAAGGACCCCTGGGCGGGCGGCGCCATGATCCAGACCGCCGAGAACGTCAGCAAGGAATACGGCATCTCCCGCGAGGAGTGCGACGCCCTCACGGTCCGGCGCTACGAGCAGTATCAGGATGCGCTGGCCAATGACCGCGAGTTCCAGAAGCGCTACATGTTCCCGGTCGAGGTGCAGATCTCCAAGAAAAAGACTCTCACCCTGGAGGCGGACGAAGGGGTCACCCTGACGACGGCGGAAGGGCTCGCAGGCCTCAGGCCGGTGCTTCCCGACGGCGTGCACACCTTTGGCAGCCAGACCTTTCCCGCCGACGGCAACTGCGGCCTCTGCGTCACCACCCGTGACAAGGCGAACGAGCTGAGTGCCGACGCCAACATCCCGGTACAGATTCTCTCCTACGGATACGCCCGCACCAAGAAAGCCTACATGGCCGCGGCCGTGGCTCCCTCGGCCCAGATGGCCCTGGACGGCGCCGGCATCAAGGCGAGCGACCTGGGCGCCATCAAGACTCATAACCCCTTCGCCGCCAACGACCTGGCCATGGCGAAGGTGCTGGGGCTGGACGCGAACCGCATGAACAACTTCGGCTCCTCGCTCATTTACGGGCATCCCCAGGCTCCCACGGGCGCGCGCCTCATCATCGAGGGGATCGAGGAACTGGCAATGAAAGGCGGCGGACACCTGCTCTTCTCGGGCTGCGCCGCCGGCGACACCGCCGCATCCATCGTCATCAAGGTCGGCTAAAGAGCCGCCAGATCCAGGGGGATTCACCATGGCATACAAGTTTGTAACGATGACAACGGAAGGCCGCGTGCTGACCATAAGCCTGAACCGGCAACCCACCAACCCGCTCAACAGCGAATTCGGCCAGGAACTCTGCTCCGCCTTCACTGAGGCGGGAAAGCTGGACGGGATAACCGTCGTGGTGATCACCAGCGCGCTGGAGAAGGCTTTCATCGCCGGAGCGGACATCAAGGAGATGGCCGCCAAGAGCGGCGACGAGATGGACGCCTTTTCCCGGCTGCTGCAGGACGCCAACAACCTCCTCTCGGGGATGCAGAAGGTGGTGATCGCAGCGATCAACGGTCACGCCCTGGGCGGCGGTTGCGAACTGGCCATGGCCTGCGATTTCCGCTTCATGATGGCCGGAAAGGCGCTGATCGGTCTGCCCGAGGTGGGCCTGGGGCTGATCCCCGGGGCTGGCGGGACCCAGCGGCTGCCGCGGCTGGTGGGCGTTGCCAAGGCGCTGGAGATGATGCTGCAGGGCAAGGTGATAGGGCCCGAGGAGGCGCTCTCCATCGGCCTGGTCAACCGGGTGATCGAGCCGGAGAACTTCATGGCCGAGGTCATGGCGTTCGCCAACAAGCTCGCAGCGGGGGCCGGCAAGGCGATGGGCGCCATCAAGGCGGCAGTCTACGAAGGGATCGAGCTGCCCATGGTTGAGGCGCTGGCCGTCGAGCGCAAGCATGCCCGGGTGAATTTCGAGTGCAAGGACGCGCTGGAAGGGATCACGGCCTTTGCCGAGAAGCGCAAAGCAAATTTCGTAAGTGCATAACACATACAATGCTCGAATAACGCTGACTTAGCGAACTTCTTAAGGAGAACGAACCATGAATTTCGAAGATATCAAGGTAGTTGGCATGGCCGGAGCGGGCAGCATGGGGGCAGGCATCGCACAGGTGGCAGCGACCGCTGGCTTTGAGGTCCGGGTGGTCGACGTCAATGACGCGATCTGGGCCCGGGCCGAGGCGACCATCCGCAAGAGTCTGGAGCGCATCGTCAAGAAGGGAACCCTCAGCGAAGGCGAAATGGGGGAGATTCTCGGCAGGATCAGCTTCTCCACGGACGTCGCGAGCCTCGCCGGGGTGCCCTTCATCTTCGAAGCGGTGTTCGAGGACCTGAACGTCAAGAAGGAGCTCTTCGGCAAGCTGGACGCGGTTTGCGGTGCGGACACGATCTACGCCTCCAACACCTCCTCCATCGCCATCACCGAAATGGCGGCCCTGGTGAAAAACCCGGCCAACTTCATCGGCATGCACTTCTTCAACCCGGTGCCGATGATGAAGCTGGTCGAGGTGATCCCGGCCCTGCAGACCAATCCGGCCATCAAGGATCTGGCGCTGGAGATGGCCAAGAAGATCGGCAAGACCGCCATTACCTGCAAGGACACCCCGGGCTTCGTGGTGAACCGGCTCTTCGTTCCCTATATCCTGGACGCCGTACGGCTTCTGGAGGAGGGAGTGGCTTCCGCCGAGGACATTGACACCGCCATGAAGCTGGGCTGCGGCATGCCGATGGGGCCGCTGGAGTTCCAGGATTTTGCCGGCGCCGACATCGGCTACCACGTCGGGAACATCTTCTATGAGTACATGAAGGAGGCGCGCTTCGCCCCTCCCGGGCTGCTGCGGAACATGATCAAGGCGGGCTACCTGGGGAGAAAGACCGGCAAAGGGTTTTACGACTACACAGAGAAGAAGTAAGCGGTGGCAGTGTCCCCCCTGCAAGGCAGGGGGGAAGGCTCGCGCAGCGAGACAGGGGGGTGCTTCCCCCCGGGCGAAAGACCCCCCTGCTTCACTGCGTTCAGCTTCCTCCCTATTTCATAGGGGGGACTCAACAAGGAAAAGGTGAAACCAATGGCGAGCTGGCTGGAGAGGTATCAGTCCAAAGTTACGACTGCCGAAGAGGCGGTGCGGGCGGTCAGATCCGGAGACCGGCTGTTCCTGACGGGCAACGCCTCGGTGCCGCTGGTACTGTTGGCCGCCTTGGTGAAGCGCGCGCAGGAGTTGGAGGACGTGGAGATCTGCCACCCGCTGGCAATCTGCCCCTCGGATTATGTGTCGCTCGAGATGGAAGGGCACCTGCGGGTCAACACGATGTTCATCAGCGCCAACGTCCGCAAGGCAGTGAACGAGGGACGCGCCGACTTTACGCCCGTGATGCTCTCCGAGTTCCCGCTGCTCTTTAAGAACGGGCACCTGCCGCTGGACGTGGCATTCATCCACGTGTCGCCGCCCGACGCGCACGGCTATTGCTCGCTGGGCGCCGAATCGGGCCTCACCATTACGGCCGCCGAGGTCGCCAAAACGGTCATCGCCCAGGTGAACCAGCAGATGCCCCGCACCATGGGCGACACCTGGATGCACGTGGACCGCATGCACCACATCATCGAGGTTGATTGCCCGATCAGCGAACACGCCATGGACGAGGAGGACAACGCGGCTGTCGTGGAAAAGATCGCGGGGCACATCGCCGGCCTGATCCCCGACGGAGCCACCATGCAGTTGGGTATCGGCGCGATCCCCAACGCGGTGCTCAAGTACCTGTACGACAAGAAGGATCTGGGGGTGCACTCAGAGCTGATCTCGGACGGCGTCATCGACCTGGTGGAGGCAGGCGTGTTGACCAACTCGCGCAAGAGCATCCACGCCGGCAAGATCGTGGCCGGGTTCCTGCTCGGCACCAAGCGCCTCTACAAGTGGGCCGACAACAACCCGCTCATCGACCTGCGCCGCACCGAGTACGTCAACGATCCCTTCGTGGTCGCGCAGAACGACCGGATGGTGGCGATCAACTCGGCCCTCGAGGTGGATCTCACCGGCCAGGTCTGCGCCGACAGCATCGGCCCCCGGATGTACTCCGCGGTCGGGGGCCAGCTCGACTTCATTTACGGGGCCTCCCGCTCCAAGGGCGGGGTCCCGATCATCGCCATGCCGAGCACCTCGCTGTTGCGGGACGGCACCACCATCAGCAAGATCGTGCCGAAGCTGAAGCTGGGCGCCGGCGTGGTCACCACGCGTAACCATGTGCATTTCGTGGTGACCGAGTTCGGCGTCGCGCGACTGTACGGCAAGTCCATCCGCCAGCGCACGCAGGCGCTGATTGACATCGCCGATCCGCGCTTCCGGGAAGACATCACCGCCCGGGCGAGGGTGCTTAATTACTTGTAACGGCAGTATCCCCCCTGCAGGGCAGGGGGGAAGGCTCGCGGAGCGAGACAGGGGGGTCTTCTCCCAGTCAAAGAGCCAAGTCTGGGCGAACACAAGGTTCGCCCCTACGGAAATTTGCCGTGTCCTGGTAGGGGCGAATCTTGTATTCGCCCGCCTTGCTCGGCCGTGAACAACATCTGCCCCTTACAGAGCCATTCCTGGGGTGAATTGAAGACCCTGACGCAAATGACGACCATCAGCCTAAGAAAATGAGGTGCGGCCATGATTTGGAACAAACTTGAGACATGTAGTCGCAGCGAGATGCAGAGCATCCAACTTGGCAAGTTCCAAAAGACTGTCAGCTACGTGTACGACAGGAACCCGGTCTACAGGAAGAGGCTCGATGACGCGAAGGTGAAACCCTCGGATTTCAAGTCCCTGGACGACGTGAGAAGGCTTCCCTTCACCGTCAAGGACGACCTGCGCGACAACTACCCCTTCAACCTGTTTACCGCGGCGCAGGAGGATGTGGTCGAGTACCACGCCACCTCCGGGACCACCGGGAAACCGATCGTCGTTGGCTACACGCGTAACGACATCGATACCTGGTCCGAGGTTATGGCACGTGCGCTGACTTCTTCCGGCATCACCAAGAGCGACGTGCTGCAGAACATCTACGGCTACGGCCTCTTCACCGGCGGCCTGGGGGCGCACTACGGCGGCATCCGGGTCGGGGCCTCGGTGATCCCGATCTCCGGCGGCAACACCCAGAAGCAGATCATGCTGATGCAGGATTTCGGCACCACCGCCATTACGGTGACTCCTTCCTTTCTGATGCATATCCACGAAGTCGGGATGGACATGGGGGTCGATTTCCGGGCGCTCAAGCTGCGCACGGCCGTCCTGGGGGCCGAATTCTGGACCGAGTCGATGCGCGAGAAGATCCAGGAATGTTTCGGACTTACCGCCTGCGACATCTACGGCCTGTCCGAAATCATCGGGCCGGGAGTCTCCTGCGAGTGCCACGAGGCTCGCGACGGCCTGCACGTCAATGAGGATTACTTCTACCCCGAGATCATCAACCCCGAAACGGGCGAGGTGCTTCCCATCGGCGACGAAGGGGAGCTGGTCTTCACGACTATCGCCAACGAGGGGCAGCCGCTTTTGCGCTACCGCACCAGGGACATCACCAGGCTAACCATGGAGCCCTGTGTCTGCGGGCGCACCCTGATCAAGATGAAGAAGCTGACCGGTCGCACCGACGACCTGCTGATTATCCGGGGCGTCAACTTCTTCCCGTCGCAAATCGAATCGATCATCCTCAAGCACAAGGGGGTCACGCCTCATTACCTGGTGGTAGTTGAGCGCAAGGGCGCCCTGGACGAGGTCGAGGTGAGGATAGAGGTAACCGACCAGTACGCTGCCAAGCCGATCGGGGAGGTTTTCGTGGTCAGCGACCACCAGAAGGTGCGCGACGAGTTGGCCACCCGGGAAATCACCAAGGGGCTGGTACGGGACATCAAGAACATCATCGGCATCACAGTCAACGTGGTCTTGGTGCCCCCGGGGAGCATCCCGCGCAGCGAGGGGAAGGCCAAGAGGTACATTGATAATCGGCCCAAGTGATACAAGTGGGATTTGCCATCGTTCCCACGCTCCGGCGTGGGAATGCATCTGGTGACGCTCCAGCGTCGCCCTGCCTGGACGCGGGAGCGTCCATGGCTGCGTTCCCACGGAGGACCGTGGGAACGATACTACACTCGAATCAACGTTCAGGTAAAAAGGATGGTGTACATGAAAAAGATAATCTCCGGCAATGAAGCGATAGCGCTTAGCTTTGGCGATTCGGGCGGGGTTTTCGCCTCAGGCTACCCGGGCACGCCCAGCACCGAGACGCTGGAAGAGGTGGCCCGGCTGGGCGGGGTCTACTGCGAGTGGGCTCCCAATGAAAAGGTCGCGCTGGAATCGGCCATCGGCGCCTCCATCGCGGGGGGCAGAGCGCTCGCGACCATGAAGCACGTCGGCGTGAACGTGGCCGCCGACCCGCTGATGACCTTCACCTACACGGGGGTCAACGCCGGCCTCATCCTCATGGTGTCGGACGACCCGGGGATGCATTCCTCGCAAAACGAACAGGACAGCCGCAACTTCGCCAAGTTCGCCAAGATTCCGATGCTCGATCCCGCCAATTCCCAGGAGGCCTACGACTTCGTACGGTACGGCTTCGAGATCTCCGAGCAGTTCGACACGCCCCTCATGCTGCGCACCACGACCAGGATCTCGCACGCCAAGGGGATCGTTCAGCAGAAGGAGAAGATCGAGCCGCAGATCAAGGCGCTGGCCCGGGACGTCCCGAAGTACGTCATGCTCCCCAATTTCGCCAAGATCAAGCATGTCGCGGTGGAAGCGCGCCTGCTCGCCCTGCAGTCCTTCGCCGAAACGACCCCCTTGAACCGGGTGGAGATGAACGACACCGAGCTCGGCATCCTCACTTCGGGGGTCTCCTACCAGCATGTCAAGGAAGCCTATCCCAACGCCTCGGTCCTGAAGCTCGGCCTGGTCCACCCGCTTCCGGAGCAGATGATCCGCGAGTTCGCCGGCAAGGTGCAGCGCTTCATGATCGTAGAGGAACTGGACGCGATCTTCGAGGAGCAGATTCGCGCCATGGGGATCCGCGTCGATGTCGGCAAGAACCGGATCCCGCTCTGCGGCGAGGTGAACGCCGACATCATCCGCACGGCCGGCGGCGATCCCGTCGCGGCCGGGATGCTCCCGGTAGCAGACCTGCCGCAGCGCCCGCCGACCTTCTGCCCGGGTTGCGCCCACCGCGGACTCTTTTCGCTTCTCAGCAAGCACAAGGTCTTCGTCTCCGGCGACATCGGCTGCTACACGCTGGGGGCGCTGCCGCCCATGAACGCCATGCACGCCTGCATCGACATGGGCGCCAGCATCTCGGCCGCCCACGGCATCGCCAAGGTGAACGACATGGCGGGGGGAAGGGAGAAGCCGGTCGCCGTCATCGGCGATTCCACTTTCTTCCACTCAGGCATCACGGGGCTTCTGAGCATGGCCTATAACAACGGCAACGCTCTGGTCGTCATCATGGACAACCGCACCACCGGCATGACCGGCGGCCAGGAAAACCCGGGCTCCGGGCGCGTGCTGATGGGGCAGCCGGCCAAGGAGGTCGACATCGAAGCGCTGGTCCGGGTGCTCGGCATCGACCACGTGGTCACCATCAACGCCTACAACCTGGAGGAGACCGAGGCCGCCATCAAGAAGGGGATGGAGACCCCCGGACCTTACGTCCTGATCGACAAGAACCCCTGCATCCTGCGCTACCGGGTGAAGCAGCCGACGGTCGTCGTCGACCCGGAGAAGTGCACCGGTTGCCGCGCCTGCCTTAAGGCCGCCTGCGTCGCGCTGGGGCTGGCGGACAACTCCGCCAAGCCGAAGGTCCAGGTCGACCCCAATATCTGCAACGGATGCGGCGTCTGCGCGCAGCTCTGCAAATTCGACGCGATGTCGGAAGCCAAGTAACGGAGACCACAATGAGCATATTCAATATCGTAATCGCCGGCGTCGGCGGCCAGGGTGTCCTGATGGCTTCCAAGGTGCTCGCCGAAAGCGCTTTGGCAGGCGGCATGGACGTCAAGCAGAACGAGGTGCACGGCATGGCCCAGCGCGGCGGAAGCGTCATCTCCTTCGTCCGCATCGGGAAGGAAGTCTACTCCCCGGTCGTGGTGCCGGGCAGCGCCGACATCCTGATCTCCTTCGAGCCCTTGGAGGCCCTCAGGTACCTGCATTACCTGAAGCCGGGCGGCAAGCTGGTCTACAACAGGGTAACCATCAACCCGAGCACGGTCGCCGCGGGGCTCGCCAAGTACCCCGCCGACGTGGAGGAGCAGATCGCCAAAGGGTGCGCCAACGCACAGGGGATCGACGCGCTCTCCATCGCGAAAAAGGCCGGCAATGCCAAGGCCGTCAACATGGTCATGGTGGGGGCGGTGGTGAAGAGCCTGCCGCTGGACGCGCAGATCGTCGAGGCGGTGGTGCGGGAGCTTTCCCGCGACAAGGGGCTCGAGGTGAACCTGAAGGCGCTGGCCGGCGGGGCTGCGGCGTAGTCGCGCTCTGGCTGGTACCATCGTTCCCACGCTCCTGCGTGGGAACGGGCTCCCAGGACGCTCAGCGTCCAGCACCGGAGGTAGACTGAAGCCTTACCGATGCAGTGCCACGCAGTCGGGCGGGACGCGGGAGCGTCCCTGGCTGCATTCCCACGCTGGAGCGTGGGAACGATGGAATGGTCCCCCCTGCATGGCAGGGGGGAAGGCTCGCGGAGCGAGACAGGGGGGTTTTTCCCCAGAGAAAAGCACCCCCCTGCTTCACTACGTTCAGCTTCCCCCCTATTTCATAGGGGGGATGGAAGGGGAAACCTATGAAACTCAAACAGTTGTCCGTTTTTCTGGAAAACGCCCCGGACCGTCTCTATGAAGCGACCCAGGCGCTGGGCGCCGCCGGCATCAATCTGAGATCGCTCTCCATCTGCGATACCGCGGAGTTCGGCGTGCTGCGCATCCTGGTGTCGGACCTCCCGCAGGCCCGCAGGGTCATCATGGAGAAACAGCTCCCCGCCCGGGTGGACGACGTGGTGGCGGCGGAAATCGAGGACGTCCCCGGCAGCCTCGCGGCGGTGCTCTCGCTCTTTCGCAAAACCCAGGTCAGCATCGTCTACATGTACGCCCTGGCCGGCACCGGCGCTGCATCCGGCAAGGCGGTCATGGTGTTCCGCTTCACCGACAACGACCGGGCCATAGAGATTTTGAACAGCAACAACGTCAAGCTCATCAGTCCCGAGGCCTTCGGGATCTTGGAGAGCCGCTAGCCTGGCGCGCTGCTGCCATGAAGGAGTCCGTTATGAAAGTAGAAAGCAGCTACCGTCCTAAAAAGTTCGCAGTCATCGGCGCGGGGCCGGTGGGAGGCATCGTCGCCGCCTTTCTCGCCAGGGGAGGCTACGAGGTAACCCTGTGCGACGTGGTCGCCTCGCTCATCGAGCCGGCCCTCGACCCTGGCATCATCATCGAGGGGACGGACAACATGCAGTCACGGGTGGCGCGGATCACCACCCATGTCGACGACCTGCTGATAGACCCGCCCGACGTCATCATCGTGACGGTCAAGGCCACGGCGCAGCCGCTGGTGGCCTCGGCGCTTGAGGGCTTCGTGGGCGAGGGACGCTACGTGGTCGCCTGGCAAAACGGCATCGACACGGAGGCCGCACTGGTCGAGAACCTGGGAGCGCAGTCGGTCATGCGCGCCGTGGTCAATTTCGGCTGCGTGCCGCTGGGGCCGGCCCACTTCAGGATCGCCTTCCACAACCGCCCGCACTATCTGCAGGAGCTCGACCCACGCTCACGGGACGCGGCGATCGGCATCTGCAATGTCCTCACCGAGTGCGGGCTGGACACCCACCACACCGACCGGATCGCCAACATGGTCTGGCGCAAGACGCTCCTGAACGCCTGCATGAACCCGCTCTGCGCGGTGACCGGCAGGACCATGGTCGAGCTGATCCTTGACCCGATCCTCTTCAATCTGGTGGACGCCCTCATCAAGGAGGGGGTCGCCGTGGCCCGGGCCAACGAGTTTGCGCTCGGCACCGACTTCTACCCGTACTGCGTCAATTACATCAAGGGGGCCGGCAACCACAAGCCCTCCATGCTGCAGGACATCGAGGCGGGAAGGCGCACCGAGATCGACTACATCAACGGCAAGATCATCGAGTACGGTCATCAGTCCGCGGTGCCGACGCCCTACAACACCATGATCCGCGGGCTGGTGAAGGCGCTGGAACCCAAGTAGGGGAGGGGGAGTCTTAACTTTATGGCTTGGGGCCGGGGGGGGACGTTCAGGCAAAGCTGCGTCAAAAATAATGAGTAGAACAGTTTTTTGTTATGAAATATAAAATAGGAATAAATATCCATAACACTCGATATTTGTTGCTTATTATAAACAAAACGGTATATTGAATCCGAACCAGCACCCTAAAAACCCAACGGAGGGTCACATGAAAAAAATCCTGGTAGTCTGCAGCATCGCGTGTTTGAGCCTCGTCTTTTCGAGCGTATGCTTCGCCGCCGGCACCATCAAGATCGGCGGCCTGTTCTCCGTCACCGGGCCGGCCGCCTTCCTGGGGGAGCCTGAAAAGAACACCCTGGAAATGCTGGTCCGGGATGTCAATGCCGCCGGCGGCATCAACGGCACCAAGCTGGAGGCGGTCATCTACGATACCGGAGGCGACGCCACCAAGGCGGTCCAGCTCGCCACCAAGCTGATCAAGAGCGACAAGGTGTCGGTCATCATCGGACCCTCCACGACCGGCGAGTCGATGGCGCTGATCCCGGTGGTGGAGAAAGAAAAAATCCCGCTGATCTCCTGCGCCGCCGGGATCAAGATCACCGATCCGGTCAAGCACTGGGTCTTCAAGACGCCGGCCAACGACCACGTGGCCGCCGAGAAGATTCTCAACTACATGGGTTCGCTGCACCAGAAGAACTTCGCCCTTTTGACCGTAACCGACGGCTTCGGCGCCTCCGGCCGCGAGCAGATCAAGACCCTGGCCAAGCAGAAAGGGTTCAACATCGTGGCCGACGAGGTCTATGGCCCCAAAGACACCGACATGACGCCGCAACTGGCCAAGATTCGCGGCATCAAGCCCGACGCCATCATCTGCTGGGGCACCAACCCGGGTCCGGCGGTGCTCACCAGGAACGTGAAACAGCTCGGCATCAAGATCCCGCTCTACATGAGCCACGGCGTCGCCTCTAAAAAGTTCATCGAACTGGCAGGAGGAGCCTCCGAGGGCGTCATGCTCCCTACCGGCAAGCTTGCCGTGTACGACGCGCTTTCCAAAAACGATCCGCAATTCAAGCTGCTCAAGGGCTACGACCTGTCCTATAAGAAGAGCTTCGGCGTGGAGGCTTCCACCTTCGGCGGCTATGCCTATGACGCCTACCTGCTGATAGCGGCCGCCATCAGGAAGGGCGCCGTCACGCCGGAACAGATACGTAACGGCATCGAGCAGAGTCAGAAGCTGGTCAGCATTTCGGGGGTCTTCAACATTTCATCCAGGGATCACAACGGTCTCGACCTCTCCGCCTTCGAAATGGTCAGGATCGTCAAGGGTGACTGGTCCCTGATCAAGTAACAACCTCTGAGCGCCACTCTTCCGCTGACAGAAACTCCCCCTCCCCTTCAAGGGGAGGGCCGGGGTGGGGATGGGGTGTGTAACCCGTTAAAGCTGTCCTTCGTCCCAAAGAGGTCACCATGCAGTTTGATCAAATCATTCAATACTCGCTGTCGGGCCTGTCGACCGGGGCGATTTATGCCCTGATCGGGATCGGCTTCTCGATCATCTACAACGCGACCGGGATCATCAACTTCGCCCAGGGGGAGTTCGTCATGGTTGGGGGACTCTTGACGCTCTCCTGCCTGGAGCTGCTGCACCTGCCGATCTGGGCGGCCGTACCCTGCGCGGTCGCCGCCTCGACGCTGGTCGGCGTGCTGTTCGAACGCCTCGCCATCCGCCCCCTGCGTAACCCGACGCCGATCAACCTGGTCATCATCACCATCGGCGGCTCTATTCTGATGCGCGGACTGGCGATGCTGGTCTGGGGCAAGGACACCCACGGCATCGCCTCCTTCTCCGGCGACGACCCGATCATCATCGCCGGCGCCACCATCCTGCCGCAGCACCTCTGGATACTCGGCGTAACCATGCTGATCATCGCCATCAACAAGTTCTACTTCTACCACACCATCTCCGGCAAGGCGATGCGGGCCTGCGCCTACAACCGCCGCGCCGCCAGCCTGGTCGGTATCGACGTGCGGCGCATGGTGCTCTTCTCCTTCATGATCAGCTCCGCCATGGGCGCAGTCGCGGGGATCATCGCCGCGCCGCTCACCATGGTCGCCTACGACGTGGGTGTCATGCTGGGGCTCAAGGGGTTTTGCGCCGCCATCATCGGCGGCATGAGCTCCGGCATCTCCACCGTCATCGGCGGGCTGCTCCTGGGAGTGCTGGAGTCGCTGGGTGCCGGCCTGATCTCCTCGGGCTACAAGGACGCCATCGCCTTCATCATCCTGCTGCTGCTTTTGTTCCTGCGCCCGCAGGGGCTCTTCGGCAAACCAGAAAGCGAGAGGGTGTGACGAAATGAAACGTGAACTCCTCAAATTCCTGGCCTTCGCCATTTTCATGATGCTGGTGCCGCTCCCCTTCCGGGGCGGCTACCTGGTAAACGTGCTGATCTTCGTCGGCATCAACACCATGCTGGCGGTGGCGCTCAATCTCCTACTGGGCTACGCCGGCCAGATCTCGCTGGGGCACGCCGGCTTCTTCGGGCTGGGCGCCTATCTCTCGGCGATCCTGACCACCAAGTACGGCTGGAACCCCTGGGGCGCGCTGCCGGCGGCCGCGGTCATCGTCGGCTGCCTGGCCGGCCTGGTCGGCTTCCCGATCCTGAAACTGAAGGGGCACTACCTCGCCATGGCGACGCTCGGGCTGGGCATCATCATTTACATCGTCTTCAACGAGACGGTGGATCTGACGGGCGGGCCGTCCGGGCTCTCCGGCATCCCAAATCTTTCCATCGGGGGGATGACCTTCGACTCCGACTTCAAGAACTACTACCTGATCTGGGCTTTTGCCCTGCTGACGATCCTCTTCTCCCTGAACCTGGCCAACTCCCGGGTGGGCCGGGCGCTGCGGGCCATCCACGACTCCGAGGTGGCGGCCCGCGTGGTGGGTGTCAACGCCCGGATACTCAAGGTGCAGATCTTCGCCCTCTCGGCGGTCATCTGCTCGTTGGCGGGCGGCCTGTACGCCCACACCATGACCTTCATCGCGCCGGCCTCCTTCGGCTTCAACTTCTCCGTGGAGCTTTTGACCATGGTCGTGATCGGCGGGTTGGGGAGCGTATACGGCCCCTTCCTGGGAGCGGCGCTCCTGACGCTTTTGCCGGAGATCCTGCGGGGCGCCAACGATTACGACATCGTCATCTACGGCACGTTGCTGGTGCTCATGGTCATGTTCATGCCGGGAGGGTTGGTGCGCGGCATTCCCGATCTGTACCGCAGGGTTTTGAGGATGAAAGGGGGTGTCGAACATGCTTGAGGTTTCCGGCATCAGCCAGGTTTTCGGCGGGGTGACCGCACTGGACCGCGTCTCCTTCCCCATCCGGAAGGGCGACATCACCGGCGTCATCGGCCCCAACGGAGCCGGCAAGACCACGCTCTTCAACATCATCACAGGCATCTACACCCAGACCGCCGGCAAGGTCGTGCTGGGCGGCACGGACGTCTCCGGGCTCCCCCCGGAGCGCCTGGCGCGGCTCGGCATGGTGCGCACCTTCCAGAACATCGAGCTTTTCGGCGGCATGACGGTGCACGAGAACGTCATGGTGGGGATGCACACCAAGAGCTCCAGCGGGCTTTTGGCCTGCGCCCTCAAGATGCCCTGGACGGTCAGGGAGGAGCTGCGCATCCGGGACAACTGCCTCAAGTGGATGGAATTCACCGGGATCAGCGACCTGGCTGAGGTCACCGCCGGGAACCTCCCCTTCGGCAAGGGGCGCCTGCTGGAGATCGCGCGCGCCCTGGCGGTCGAGCCGCAGGTCATCCTGATGGACGAGCCGGCCGCCGGGCTCAACAACCAGGAGACCCTCGCCCTGGCCCAGCTGATCCAGCGCATCCGGGAAACCGGGATCACCGTCGTACTGGTTGAGCACGACATGGAACTGGTCATGGACATCTGTGACAGGATCGTCGTGCTGAATCTCGGCAAGAAACTGGCAGAAGGGACGCCGCGCGAGATCCAGGACAACCAGGAAGTCATTGCAGCCTACCTTGGGGAGGACGAATAGCCATGCTCCGTATTACCAATGTCAATACGTACTATGGCAAGGTGCACGCCCTGAAGGACGTCTCCCTGCATCTGGGGGAGGGCGAGATCGTGACGCTGATCGGCGCCAACGGGGCCGGCAAGACCACCATGCTGAACACCATCTCCGGGGTGACGCCGGCGCTAAGCGGCAGCATCAGCTTCCGTGGCGACGCCGTCACCGCGCTGGCGCCGGACCGGATCGTCAAGATCGGCATCTCGCAGGTGCCCGAGGGGCGCCAGGTCTTCAAGCCGCTCTCGGTGGAGGATAACCTGGAGATGGGGGCCTACCTGCGCTACCGCTCCTCGGAGAAGGGGGCCGTCATCCGCCAGGACATGGAGCGGGTCTTCAAGCTGTTTCCCCGCCTGGAGGAGCGCCGCAAGCAGCTGGCCGGCACCATGTCGGGAGGGGAGCAGCAGATGCTCGCCATCGGCCGGGCCATGATGGCCAACCCGAAACTATTGCTACTGGACGAGCCCTCCATGGGGCTCGCGCCGCTCGTGGTGCAGGAGATCTTCCGGGTGCTGGAGCGGCTCAGGCAGGAGTCCGGCACGACCATCCTGCTGGTGGAGCAAAACGCCAAGGCCGCCCTGAAGCTCGCCGACCGCGGCTACGTGCTGGAAACCGGCAAGGTCATCATGGAGGGGGCGGCGAGCGCACTGATGGAGAACGCCGACGTGAAGCGCGCCTACCTTGGGAAAGACAAGGGCGCGGAGCCGGAAATAGTGAGTGACGACCTGCAGCCAGGTGACAGCGAGGCCCTGGGCCAAGGAGCCATATAGTGGGAATCAAGGACATATTGGTGCATCTCGACGATTCGATCGCCGTGGAGAGCAGGCTGGATCTGGCGATCCTCTACGCCCGCAAGCACGGGGCAAAGCTGCGGGGGCTCTACCCGATCGCCCATGCCTACTACGAGCCCCGCGAAATCAGCGAACGCTCCAGCCTGAAGCGGGTCGAGGCGCTCTTCCTGGAGAAGACATCAGCGGCCGGGATTTCCTCCGAATGGGTCTTCCTGGATTCCTCCGTCATCGGCGTCGGTGTCTCCGAGCTGGTGACCAGCCATGCCTACTACTCGGACCTGGTGGTCGTGGGGCAGACCAACTACCGCATTCCGAGCCTGAGCGTCCCCACCGATCTTCCCGAGAACCTGGTGAAGGGCTGCGGGCGCTCCGTGCTGGTCGTCCCCTACACCGGGCAGTTTCAGACGGCCGGGGATCGGATCATGGTCGCCTGGAAGGCGGGTCGGGAGTCGGTGCGGAGTCTGAACGACGCCATGCCGCACATCAAAATGTCGCACAACGTCTTTGTCGTCGGTGTCGGTCCGGAAACGGCCCCCACCGACAGTGACGGCGATTTTAAGAGAGTGCGTGGCTATCTCTCCCAGCACGCTGTGACAGTGCGGACCGAGCAGATCTGCACCGGCAACCGGCTGGTGGGCGACCTCATCCTGAACCTCGCCTGCGAGCATACCGCGGACCTGTTGGTCATGGGTGCCTGCGCCCCGAACCGGCGCGGGAGCCTCGCCCTGAGCCCGATTGCCGATCATGTGCTGAGACATCTGACGGTGCCGGTTTTGATGTCGCATTGAACCGGGTGGTCATCGCCCTCCTCAGCTCCCTCACCCCGACCCTCTCCCGGAGGGCGAGGGGGAGTTTGACCATCCATCATCCCTCGCCCTCCGAAAAGGGTGGCCGAAGGCCGGGAGAGGGTGTCGCTAACTTTGATTAGCTTCCCCAAAAGCGACGGCATGTTTGCTCTGCTGAAAAGAAAGTAAAGTTGACAAAGCAGGCGCCCTTCACTCACAATCCGCGAGCTGATGCGGTTTGCACCCGGGGACAGGGAGGATTTGACCTTGCTTTGGACTGACGCGGGCACTCCGTGGCAGCTTCCCCCTCACCCCGACCCGCCTTCGCCAAGGCTTCGGCGGCCAAGCCCTCCCCCGCCAGGGGGGGGAGGTTACATTGGCCGTGACCCGTTGGTCGAACCCCGGAGGTCCTTTGAAAACGCTGCCGGACAAGCCGGGTCTCCACTACGGCTGGGTCATCATCGCTCTCGGGTTCCTGACCATCTTCGTGGCTCTCGGGATGGCCCGCTTCTCCTACGCCGTCTTCCTCCCCGGCATGCACAACGGGCTCGGCCTGAGCTACCAGCAGCTCGGCTTCATCGGCACCAGCAACTTCGCGGGATACCTTTTCGCCGTCATCTTCACCCCTTTCCTGATCCGCCGCCTGCAGCACCGCGCCTCCATCGTCACCGGCCTCACCCTGATCGGCCTTTCCATGTTCGGCATCAGCCGCTCTTCGAGCTTTGCCGCCATCGCGGTCCTGTACGTCCTGGTGGGGATGGGCGGCGGCTTCGCCAACGTCTCCACCATGGTCCTGCTGCCGCACTGGTTCCGCACCCAGAAACGGGGCACGGCCGCAGGAATCATCTGCGGCGGAAGCGGCCTGGGGATCGTCTTCTCCGGCATCCTCATCCCTTTTTTGAGCCGCAGCATCGGGACCCAGGGGTGGCGCAGCGGTTGGCTTATCTTCAGCGGCATTTCCCTGGTGATCGCCGCCTGCGTCGCCCTCTTCCTGCGCAACTCCCCGGCTGAAAAGGGGCTCGAGCCGATGGGCGCCGCGGCACCGCTGAAGCCGGACCAGATGATACCCCGTGACGAGAAAGGGAAGGGGAGGGTCCTGCTGCATCTGGGGCTGCTCTACGGGCTTTTCGGTGTCACCTTCATGGTGTACGGGACCTTCATCGTGGCGACCATGGTGAAGGAGTACGGTTTTACGGAGGCCAAGGCCGGCATGTACTGGTCCTGGGTGGGTTTTTTCAGCCTGTTCTCGGGGGTGTTCTTCGGGACGCTCTCCGACCGCATCGGCCGCAACTGGGGGCTGGCGCTGGTCTTCCTGGTGCAAAGCGCCGCCTACCTGCTGGCTGGGTGCCACCTGGGCGGCGCCGCGCTGGCGCTCTCGGTCGTGCTCTACGGCTGCGCCATCTTCGCGATTCCCGCCATCATGGCGGCTGCCGTGGGAGATTACCTGGGCGTCTCGGGCGCGGCCAACGCCTTCGTACTGGTTACCATCGTCTTCGCAGTGGGCCAGACCATCGGCCCCGGCGCGGCCGGGATGATCGCCGGGGTGACCGGCAGCTTCACCTCCACCTTCCTGATCTCTGCCCTTTTGACCATCTGCGCTGCCCTGCTCGCCGCGCTGCTGCCCAAACCCCACGACATCCACGGGCTGTAGGGTCCGCGGACCACGATGTGGCGTCAGGAAAACCAATCCGGATTGTGGTTGACAGTGTACCCAAAAACGGTACAATTAGCGTATGCCATGGACCGTAATGTATAGCCGACATGCCGAGAAGCAAAGGGGCAAGCTACCTGAGCGAGTCAGAGCCATACTAGATGCGCTTGTCATCGAAATCACGGTGAGCGGCCCGGTTCGTCGGCTATGGAAAAATTATTCGGTCCTGTCGAACGGAGACCATCATTGTCATCTGAAGAAAGGGCACCCTACCTACGTTGCAGTGTGGGAGGTTACCAACAAGGTAGTCAAGTTAGTGGAGGTGAAATATGTTGGCACACACGAAAAAGCCCCTTACTGAAAGCATCAAATTTTATGGCTCACCCCAGGCGATTAACGAACTCCGCAAACTTGCACGCGCCGCCGGTGCAGTAGAGGCCCCTGCTGATTCCATCCCGGCGGAAGAGGTGTCACCTGAGATGTTGATTAACCCGCAGGGGGTGTATTTGAAAGGCATTCGCTACCGGGAAGAATTGACCCAAGTCCAGCTTGCAGAACTCACGGGGATATCGCGCCGTCATATTAGTGAAATGGAAAATGGCAAACGATCAATTGGCAAGGCATCCGCTCGGAAACTTGCGGATGTTCTCCATGCAGATTATCGGGTTTTTTTGTAGGCTGCATTGGCTTGAGCAGCTCAGGTTTTTCCGGCAAGCGCTCATTGATTGAAATGGGAAAATTAACGATCGGTCGAGTTTGCATTCGGCAAGTGTAGCGATTTCAGGTGTGTGGTGTAACCCTCCGTGACAATCCGGCATCCTTACTTGGCCAAGTATTTGTCAATTCATGACTTGGTAGTGAATCAAGAGCATAGAACCATGCCTGTGTGCTTCAAATGCTTATTTTCTGTGAAGATAGTTTTCATGTGAGCGAAAATGTAGGAAGTATCTGACAACTTAGTAGTCTTTTAAGAACATGATTTGTTTGTGTTGAATGTAATTAATTTTTGTGATACCACCGACTTACCTAATTAGGTATAAAATAAGTAGTATCTGTCTTTGCTTATAAGTCACCCTCCCTGGATGATTTTCTCGCACCAAGCATCTGGCCGTGCAGCCCAGGCACTCCAGGCCCCCGAACGAGCAGCTTCACCTGGGAAGTTGGAGGCTTTCAAGGGACCCCGGATGCAGACCTTAACCCGAAAAACCTACCTCAACGTCGCCTTTGCCGTAGCCCTCGCGATCTTTGCATCCATCGGCTGGCTCGTCTATCTGAACCTCGACTCGTCGCGGGAATCCGATCGCTGGGAAAACCACACCTACGTCGTGGTCAACGAATTGGACGCGCTCCTTTTGGCACTGGTGGACGCCGAGACCGGGCAGCGGGGTTTTCTTATCACGGGAAACAACGCCTACCTGGAGCCGTACAACAAGGCCCTGGGCAGGATTTCCGGCCAGCAGCTCTCCCTGATAAACCTGACCAAGGACAATCCCCAACAACAAAAACGGCTGGACAGCCTAAACGTCCTCATCGAAAGAAGATTGGGGCAGCTGCGAGACACGATCGTAGCAGGGCGGCAGCGGGGGGCGTCAGTCGCCGGCCATATGGTCCTGTCGCCCAGCGGCAAAAGCACCATGGATGCCATCCGCCAGTCTGTAGCAGAGGCCGAGGCGCATGAAAGGCTGCTGCTGCAGGAGCGCTCCGCCCTGAAAAACGCCGAGATGGCGAAGACCCTCCATGCTCTCGAAGGGGGAGGGATCCTGGGCTGCGCCATCTTGCTGGTGGTCTTTAATTTTCTCAAGAAGGAGATCGCCCAACGCTCCAGGGCCGAGTCAGACCTGCAGGCACAAAACCTTGAACTGGGAAAGGCCCGGGACCGGGAGCGCTCCCTGAACTGGATCAAGACCGGCATCAACGAGCTGAACGGTAGGCTGCGCGGCGACATCCCGCTTCAGGAGATGACCGGCGCGGCGCTGACCTTTTTGTCCGGGTACCTGAAGGTCGGGGTGGGCGCGCTCTACCTTTTGGAGGACGCGACTCGGACCCTCAGGCTCGCCGCCAATTACGCCTATACCCGCGGCAAGGCGCTGAACCAGACCATTCAGCTGGGCCAGGGGCTGGCGGGGGAGGCGGCACGCCAGAAGACGCCCATCTCGCTAAACGGCATTCCACCCGATTACCTGGCCATCGGCTCGGCCCTGGGGGAGACCGCGCCACGCACGGTCCTGGCCCAGCCGCTGCTGGTCGACGACCGGCTGATCGGGGTCCTCGAACTGGGGACCCTGGACGAATTCGGCGCGATCGAACTCGATTTCCTGAACCAGGCGGCTGAAGTCCTCGCCGTCGCCGTCAGCACCAATTGGACCCGGCAGCGGGTAAACGAGCTTTTGCTGCAAAGCCAGGCGCAGGAAGAGGAGTTGCGCGTCCAGCAGGAGGAGCTGCAGCAGACCAATGAGGAGCTGGAGGAGCGCGCCCAACTGCTGGAACGGCAGCGCGAGGAGATCCAGGCCAAGAACCGGGAGATGGAGGACGCCGGCCAGGAGATCATGCGCAAGGCGAGGGAGCTGGAACAGATCAGCACCTACAAGTCGGAATTTCTGGCGAACATGTCCCACGAACTGCGCACCCCGCTCAACAGCCTGATGATCCTCTCGAGCCACCTGCACGACAACAAGGAACAAAACCTCACCCCCAAACAGGTGGAGTACGCCGCCACCATCAAGTCGTCGGGCGTCGAGCTCTTGACCCTCATCAACGACATCCTGGACCTCTCCAAGATCGAGTCGGGCCGGCTGGAGTTCGTCTACGAAGAGGCACCCCTGGCGGAACTCTGCCGCCGCCTGGCGGGAATCTTCAAGCCGGTGGCAGAGCAGAAGAGGCTCGCGTTCAGTACGGCTATCGAAGAGGGGGTAGCTGCAGAGGTCAAGCTCGACAGCCAGCGCACCCTGCAGGTCCTGAAAAACCTCATCTCCAACGCCATAAAGTTTACCCCGCAAGGCGGCGTCGCCCTGCGGGTCTACCTCCCTGAGCCGGCCGAGAGCCCGCTGCTGGTTCCCGCCCTCGCTTTCGAGGTGACCGACACCGGCATCGGCATCCCCGCCAGCAAGCACGAAATCATCTTCCAGGCCTTCCAGCAGGCCGACGGCTCCATCAGCCGCAAGTTCGGCGGCACGGGGCTTGGGCTCTCCATCTCACGGCAGCTGGCCCGCGGCATGAACGGCGAGATCCTGCTGCTGGGCGAGGAAGGCGCCGGAAGCATCTTCACCCTGTACCTGCCGCTGGTCCCCTCCCAGGAGGCCGCGCATTTCACTGCAAAAGTTCCTGCATATCCGGCTGCCAGCCAGCGCCCAAGGCCCGCGTCAGGCATCCCCCCGCAGGAGGACGACCGCGACCGCCTGACCCCGGGGGAGCGCTGCATCCTGATCGTCGAGGACGACCTCAACTTCGTGAAGCTCCTGGTGGAGCGGGTCAGGGCACGCGGCTTCGGCGCCCTGGTGGCGACCGACGGCAACGGCGGCATAGAGCTCGCGGAAAAATTCCTCCCCTCCGCCATTCTGCTCGACGTCATGCTCCCCGGGCTGGACGGCTGGGGGGTCATGCAGAAGCTGAACGACGGCCCGCGCATCCGGCACATCCCGGTGCACTTCATCACCTGCATGGAGGAGAAGCACAAGGCTCTCGCCATGGGTGCGATCGGCTTCGTCACCAAACCAACCACAAGCGACCAGCTGGATGACGTCTTCGGGGCCATCGAGAAGGCCGTCTCGCGCACCCTCAGGCAGCTTTTGATCGTGGAGGACGACCAGGCCCACGCGGCTGCGCTGGTGGCTCTCTTGGAGGAGCGCGACATCGCCATCACCGTCGCCGCGACCGGGGCGCAGGCGATCCAGCTGCTTTCCGCCGGGCAGTTCGACTGCATCGTGCTCGACCTGGGGCTGGCCGACATGTCGGGCTTCGAGCTGCTGGAACACATCCGCAGCCTCGAGGAGAGCCGCCGCATCCCGGTCATCATCCATACCGGACGCGAGCTTTCCAGCGAGGATAACAAGAGGCTGCACCAGTACGCCGAGAGCATCATCATCAAGGGGGCCAAGAGCCCGGAGCGCCTGCTCAACGAGGTGACCCTGTTCCTGCACGTCATGGAGAGCAGGCTGCCGCCGGACAAGCAGCGCATGATCCGCACCAGCCTGGACAACGAGACGCTGCTGGCCGGCAAGAAGGTGCTGCTGGTGGACGACGACATGCGTAACGTGTTCTCCCTCTCCAGCGTCCTGTCCGACAAGGGGATGAGCATCGTCGAGGCGGAGAACGGCAGGGCCGCCCTGGCGAGGCTTGAGGAGCACCCGGACGTGAACATCGTGCTGATGGACGTCATGATGCCGGAGATGGACGGTCACGAGGCGACCCGGCTGATCCGCCAGGACCCCCGTTTCGCCCGGCTTCCGGTCATCGCGCTGACCGCCAAGGCGATGCGGGGCGACCGGGAGGCCTGCCTGGCCGCCGGCGCCAGCGACTACATCACCAAGCCGGTCGACACCGGGCGGCTACTGTCGCTGCTGCGTGTCTGGCTCTACCCGCAGGGGTGAGGGATTTATCCACCAAGCAGCAGCTGCGCCTCAAGTCATTCCCTCACCCGGCCCCGTAGGGCTCCTCTCCCTCCCCCCCTGGCGGGGGAGGGGCGGGGTGAGGGGGAAAGGGGCCATTTGCGACTTCCGTTGGCAGCTTCACCCGCCCCCCAACCCCCTCCCGTCTGTAGGGAGGGGGAGGAAGATGCAAGGACTTAGCAAAGGGCGGCTGAACCTAGAAGGGACAGGATTTGTGTACTCGCGGAGCTAACGCGTGATTGACCCAGACGAGCTGGAAGAAATCGAGATGGGGCTTCTGCTGGACGGCGTGGCCCAGGTCTACGGCTACGACTTCAGGGAGTATGCCGAGAACTCGCTGAAGCGCCGGATGACCCAGTGGCTGCGCGCTTCGGGGTACGCCTCCTTCGGGCAGGCCCTGCCGCATCTGCTGCGGGATCCCGCCCTTTTCGAGGGGCTGGTGCGCGGGATCACCGTCAACTTCTCGGCCATGTTCAGGGACCCGCACGTGTTCAAGACGCTGCGCGAACAGGTGACGCAGTACCTTAAGACCTACCCCTTCGTGAAGATCTGGCATGCCGGCTGCGCGAGCGGCGAGGAAGTCTATTCCATGGCGATTCTGCTCAGGGAGGAAGGGCTCCAGGGGCGCTTCCGGATCTATGCCACGGACCTGGACCAGCACGTACTGAGGAAGGCCCAAGAGGGGATCTTTCCGCTGAAGGAGATGAAGCTCTTCACCCATAACTACCAGAAGAGCGGCGGCAGGAGTTCGTTCTCCGACTACTACACCGCCCGTTACGACCATGCCATACTGGAGCCGTCCCTGAGAGAGGACATCGTCTTCGCTTCACACAACCTGGCGGCAGACAGTGCCTTCGGAGAGATGCAGCTGATTCTCTGCCGCAATGTCATGATATATTTCCAACAGCCATTGAAGGAGCGTGCCGTCGATCTTTTCCATTCCTCCCTGGTGGACGGCGGCTTTCTTTGCCTGGGGACCAAGGAGACGCTGGACGGGCGCGCGGTGGCATCGCGTTATCAGGAGATCGCGCCGCACAGCCGCATCTACAGGAAAAGTTATGTCTGAACGACAGCTTCTTAAAAAGTGAGTGATCATGGGAAACAACCAGAACATAGCCGTCCTGATTGTCGATGACCGGGCCGAAAACCTGACCTCCCTGGAGGTGCTGTTGGGCGACATGGGGCTCGACCTGGTAATGGCCCAGACCGGCAACGAGGCGCTGCGGCACTGCCTTTACCGCGAATTCGCCCTGGTGCTTCTGGACGTCCAGATGCCCGAGATGGACGGCTTCGAGACCGCCGAACTGATGCGGGAAAACCCCAAGACGCGGCAGCTCCCCATCATATTCGTCACGGCAGGGATGAAGGAGGACTACCAGATGTTCCGGGGGTACGAAGCCGGGGCGGTCGACTATCTGATCAAGCCGATCGAACCGGCGATACTCAGGAGCAAGGTCAGGGTCTTCTGCGATCTGTTCAGCCAGCGCCGCGAACTGAAGAGGATCCAGGGCGAACTGGAACTGCAGAATTCCAAGCTGCGGGAAACCTTTCAGCAACTGGAGCAGGAGACTGCCCAGCGCCTGCGAACCGTTGAAGAGCTGCGTCAAAAAGACCAAATGATGTTCCAGCAAAACAGGATGGCTGCCATGGGAGAGATGCTCAATAACATCGCTCACCAATGGCGCCAACCTCTGAACATTCTGGCACTGAGAATCCAGGAAATAGGACTTTGCTGGCAGCTTGGCGATCACGACCTGGAACTCCTCAATGCCAATATCGAGAAGTCGATGGGCACTATCCAGTACCTGTCGCAGACCATCGACGATTTCCGGAGCTTCACCGTGCTGGGCGCGGATAAGAGCCAGTTCGCGGTCGATCGGGTGGTCGAGAAGACGCTTTCCCTCATCAGGGAAAGTTTCACGCAGTGGGGCATCACCATAAAGTCCGAAAAAAGCGGAGCGCCGCAGATCGACGGCTATCCCAACGAATTCGGACAGGTGCTGCTCAACATCCTGATGAACGCCAAGGATGCGGCGAGCGAGCGGGGTGTCAGCGACGCCCGGATAGCGGTGCGTATCTGGCAGGAGGATGCCAAGGCGGTGGTGACCATCACCGACAACGTCGGCGGTATCAAGGATGAAATCCTCGAAAAGGTGTTCGACGCGTACTTCACCACGAAAAATCTGGGGCAGGGGACCGGTATCGGCCTTTTCATGTCGAAGAGCATCATCGAGAAAAAGATGGGTGGACGCCTGACCGTGCGCAACGTCGCCGGCGGCAGCGAATTCAGAATCGAGGTCTGAGAATGAGCCCTGGACACGCCGCCTTAGCCGCTTTACGCCCGGTTCCAACCCTGCTGATCGTGGAAGACGACCTGGATACCCGCAGGCTTAACTGCAGCATGATCTCCAGGATATTCCCCGATTTGGTCATCTACGACGCCGAGAATGGCAGAAGGGGACTCGAGCTTTACAAGAAGCATTCCCCCGATGTCATCATCACCGACATCAACATGCCGGAGATGGACGGCATAGAGATGGTCCAAGAAATAAGGTCCCTAAACAGTGTTCCCCGGATCATCGTACTCACCGGTTACAGTGATAAGGCCTATCTGGAAAGGTTCGACGCAATAGGCATACGCGATTACATCTTGAAGCCCGTTGAGTTTAAAAAGCTGGTTACTGCCATTGAGCAGAGCATCGCTGAGATCCGTCGGGAGCGTCAGGCCTCGGAGTCCCCGGCTGTGACAGGGCCGTCCGCTTAATCCCCCCCCTCCTGCTCCTGCGGATACTGGGCAAATTCCAGGAGTATCCCATCCGGACCGTAGAAGTAAATCAGCTTTTTGCCGGTTTTTTCCCAGGTCTGGATGCCGCCGATGAACTTCACCCCCTGGTCCTGCAACCTGCGCACTTCGGATTCGATGTCGGTCACCGCGAAGGCGAGATGGCGCAGCCCGATGCGGTCGGCCCTGCCGATGTCGCCCGTGCCGGTGGAATCCCCGTCGAATTTCAACAGTTCAATGGAGAGGTCCGAGCCGGGGTGGTGCAGGGCGATGAAACGTCCACTGGCGCCCTGGATTCCCGTCACCTTTTCCAGGAAACTGGCATCGAGCTCCGATCTGATCCCTACGGTGAATCCCAGCAGCAGAAAGAACTTCTTCGCCTCATCAAGGTTGCTCACCACGATGTTGAGATGGTCCATGCGCGCAATCATCTGATCCTCCTGTTCTTTCGGTACCGTCCGAGCCCGGTCGGCCAGGCTCCAGTCCGAGCCGGGCATACGGACTTCTCTGCACATCACGGCTTGGCGTCGAGTTTATCCAGTTCCAGGAAATTTATCAGCGTCTCGGTCCTCAGCTTGATTATCTTTTCCTTCAGTTCCGGCGTCCAGTCATAAAAGCCCTTGCCAGATTTGAGGCCTAAATTGCCAGACTCGACCAGCTTTTGCATCAGGCCCGAGGGCTCCGATGCATTGGACAGATCGGCAAACAGATAGGCTGAAATGCTTTGGAAGACATCGAGCCCGCCCAGGTCAGCGCTGCAGAAGGGGCCGGTCACCGGCAGGCGCCTGCCATGCCCGTACACGATCGACTTGTCGACCTCCTCGGCATCGGCATAGCCCTGCTCCACGAGGTAGAGCGCTTCCCGCAACAGGGCAAACTGCAGCCGGTTCCCTATAAAACCCAGACATTCCTTGTTCATACGGACCGGTTGCTTATCCAAAGCTTTAACCCAGGCCACCGTCGCATCCACGGTTTCTTGAGAAGTCCTGGCACCGGGGACGACCTCGACCAGCGGAATGAGTTGCGGCGGATTCCAAAAGTGCGCGACCACAAACCGTTCGGGATGGCGCAGGCCTTTTGCGATCGCGGTCGGACTCAACCCCGAAGTGTTGGTGGCAAGGATGACCTCCGGCGCGCAGATTTCGTCCAACTCCCGGAAAACCTGCTGTTTCAGCTCCAGGTTTTCAGGCAGGCAATCAATCACCAGGTCGGCGGAGGCAACCGCAGCTGCTATAGTACGGACACAGGTGATCCTCTGCAGGATGTCGGCGTTGTAACCTCGCTTGAGGCTTCCCAGGTCTTCAAGAGTATTTAGGTTTTCTTCTATCGCCTTTAAAGCCTTGGCGAGGACCTCATCCGAAATATCGCACAGTGTCACATTGAAGCAAGCGCGAGCTGCGAGTTCCGCTATGCCATGCCCCATTGTCCCGGCACCTAAAACAGCAACATTTTTGATTTCCATGGAACCTCCCAACGCTGACAGGCCCGTATCGTATCAGAACGCCATACCTCCATGGCGCTGAAGGTCCGATCCCGGGATGCAGCGAAGCTATGATAAGGGGGCAAAGCTCAGTCCCCCGAAAAAGTAGGACACGATGTCGTCCGCCAGTCTTTCACCGGCATAGCCGAGGCAGGAGTGTGCAGGATCAGCGACAAGATAGGTGACCATGACCTTCTGGCCGACTTTGGCAGCGCAATCCGGCCCGGACCCCGAGTAGCTGCGGCCTGCGATGCTGAAAGCATACTCCGCAAGGCAATTCCCTTGAGGTTCAGCCCTGGTGATGAGCGCCTCGCAGTTTGAGCCTTCCCGCATGAGTCGCAGATAGGTCGCCCAGCCACGCTCGCTACCAGCTTTGACCGCCAAGGTGGTCAGCATTGCCAGCAGCGTGATAACGCCAATGAGCCACATCGTGGCGCCACGCTGCGCCTTTGGCTGATTTTCCTTCGTGTTATTGTTCATGACCATTTGCTCGGCACCGAAAACTTCATAATTCTACACGAAAAATTTGGTTACGTTTTTTCCCACCTTTGCAAAGAGGCAAAGAGCGTGCTGTCCGGTTAGGTTCTGCCTATTGCTCCCCCTCCCTTGACGGGAGGGGGTTGGGGGGTGGGTGAAGCTGCCAACGGAGTCGCAAATGGCGCCTTGGCCCCCCCCCCCCCCCCCCCCCCCCCCCCGGGGGGGGGGGGGGATAGCGAACCCAAGACCCTCCCCCGCAAGGGGGGAGGGGGCGTAATTACAGAGCCTTTGCGCAAAGGGGTTGGATTAGATTTCGTAGCGTGGGCAGCCCCCGCCCACCGTATCGTCAACCTTCGTTCGCGTGGGCACGGGCTGCCCACCCTACCTATATTCGTTGAGGAACTTCATTGTTTCCTCGAAAGAAGGGAGCCCTGAGCGACCGCCAAGTTTCCGGGTGTTCAGTGCGGCGACGGCGCTGGCAAACTGGCCGCATTTTCTCAAGCTGTAGTCATGCAACAGACCATACAGGAACGCTCCATGATACGCGTCGCCAGCCCCGGTGGTGTCGACTGATTGGGGCAACTGGTAGGCTGGTAGATGAAAGCAGTCTCCGCCCTGATCAAAGATCCAGCTTCCTTCGGTTCCCGCGGTGATCACGACAATTCTCGGTCCTGATTGCAGCAACTTGGCAGCGGAGGTTTGAAGGTCAGTCGTACTGGAGCAGGCAAAAGCGAACTGGCGAGCGACGATGCACAGATCGGTCAGCTCAATGAGAGGCCGGAGTTGATCATTGAACCTGTGCGCGCCGCCATCAAAGGAAATTAGCACACCGTGCTTCTGCGCAATCCGAGCAGAGGCAAGGCACGCCTGAGGGTGGCGTCCGTTCAGATGCAGAATTTTGGCGGAGGAGATCATGTCGTCGGATATGTCAGATGGGAGAACCTCGCCCGCATCGCCTGGCGCATAAACGATCGTGCGGGCCCCGTCGAGCTTACGGACAAGAATAGAAGCGATTGAGGATGTTTGCCCTGCTGCCAGAGTCAGGTAGTTGGTAGCTACTCCTTCACGTGTGAACTCTTTAAATATAAGCTTACCACGCCAGTCGTCACCCAGTTTATCGATCATGGCCGTTGAGCAGCCGAGCCTGGACAAGGCCACCAGAGCTGTCGCAATGGGACCGCCCCCTTGCAACAGTGAGTCATGGGCGCGCTGGACTAGTTCGCTACCGGGGAGTTCATCGACCACCATGAACAGATCCAGCGTGCTCACCCCGAGTCCGACGACGTCGTATGTTTTGGGAGTAGGAGAATCCATGGAGTCCTCGGTTGCGTGCTGGTCCAGGGTGCTCGCACGATGTTGCGGTCAGGAGCAGAATACCAGCAGGGGCGGTGGCTGTACCTGACATGAGGAAATCGATTGCTCCCATCGTGTATAACATAAAAGAAATCGATGTGGTAGGGGCACCCCTTGCGGGTGCCCACTTCCTTGACGCTCACCGATCATCGTTCCCACGCTCCAGCGTGGGAATGCATCCAGGGACGCTCCCGCGTCCCGTTTTGCTGCGTCGGAGCATATCTGGTTCATGCACCAGTACTTCCTCCGGTGCTGGACGCTGGAGCGCCCGGGGAGCCCGTTCCCACGCGGGAGCGTGGGAGCGATGGCATGCTGCTGACCTCCGGGATGGACACGCAGTGATCATCGTTCCCACGCTCCAGCGTGGGAATGCATCCAGGGACGCTCCCGCGTCCCGTTTTGCTGCGTCGGAGCATATCTGGTTCACGCACCAGCACTGCCTCCGGTGCCGGACGCAGGAGCGTCCGGGGAGCCCGTTCCCACGCGGGAGCGTGGGAACGATGTCATGCTGCTGACCTCTGGGATGAACGCGGAGTGATCATCGTTCCCACGCTCCAGCGTGGGAATGCATCCAGGGACGCTCCCGCGTCCCGTTTTGCTGCGTCGGAGCGTATCTGGTTCATGCACCAGTACTTCCTCCGGTGCTGGACGCGGGAGCGTCCGGGGAGTCCGTTCCCACGCGGGAGCGTGGGAACGATGGCCGATATTTTAGGTAAAACGTGAGCACCATATTGTGCTTGACAGTTAAATGGTATTGCGGTACTAATTTATTTAAATTCGATTGTACGATTAACTGCCTTCCGAATATTAACTATATCACTGCCATATTACACCTTTTTATAGCCAACATGACAAAGGAGCCACAGGAATGTCAAGCCTTACACTTCGGTCACTGCATCCGGAAGATTTAAACCGGGTGGCGGAAATTGAGAGCAGTCTGACGGGCCGCTCGAGAAAGGCGTTCCTGGAGAAACGGCTCGCCATGGCGACGGCGCTGCCTGACAGTTTTATCACCTGTGCCGTGCTGGACGGCGACCACCTCGCGGGCTATGGCTACGCCCGGGTGCTGCATGGGGAGTTCGGCGTTAAAAGCCAAGTCGGGGTGCTGGTCGCCATCGGGGTCGACGCCGGCTATCAAGGCAGGGGTGTCGGCAAGATGGTGCTTTCCGGGATCGAGCAACGGATGGCGAAAAAGCAGGTCGCTACCCTGGAAACCCAGGCTGACTGGTCCGATCACGGCATGGTGCAGTTTTTCTCCGCCAACGGCTTCGCTCTGGCGCCCGGACAGATCATCGAACGCGACACGTCTCCCTTGGCCGAGGATGTCGCCGAGGTGGCACCGGTCAAGATGGACGGCAAGTGGCAGGTACACCGCGATGCGGGAGGCAGCTATCACGACAGGCTGGCCCGCAGCCGTCCCTTGGTGCGCTCGCTCAGGGAGGATGACTTGGCGGCGGTCGTGCGCATCGATACCAAGCTGACCGGCCTGAACCGGCTGGCCTATTACATGGCCAGTTTCCGCGAGATGCTCGACGATTCCGGCATCCGCGTCTCCATGGTGGCTGAGGATGGGGGGCAGGTGACCGGTTTCATCATGGCGCGCGTTGATTACGGCGAGTACGGCAAGGTCGCCAAGGCGGCGGTCATCGACGCCATCGGGGTGCATCCTGCCTTTGCCGGTTCTGGTGTCGGACACGGGCTGCTCTCCCAGCTTTTGGCCAACCTCGCCACGCTCCAGGTGGAAACGGTGCGCACCAAGGTGGAGCACGCCAACTTCGGCCTGCGCAGCTTCCTGCACGGGCGCGGATTCAAGGCTTCCCAGAGGCTGCTTTTGACCAAGGAACTCGCAGGTTAGGGAACTGCATGGCGCCGATATATTTCCTTGACAGGGAAAATGGTATTATGGTACTAAATAACTGCAAGTGCCGCTGCCGGCTCTCTGCGACTCCCATTTTGGCGTAGGGCGCATCCTTCTTTGGCATTAAATAGGTATTGTGGTACCGTATTGCATTAAATTTGATTAAGCTCTCATCCGCAGTTACTTACATAGGAAGTTCCGGTTTCCGGTGGCAGGTCGTACCCGGGATTTTGGGGGAGCCGCCCATCTGTTTGGCCAGGGTGTTGCGCTAACTATCCGGTAAAGGAGTCAAAGATGGCATTCGCAGAGACAGGGTTTAGCTTAGAGATCGATCTGACCCGGGGCAATATCGAGAGGGTGTCTGCCGACCCGAAACTGACCAAGCAGTATCTGGGTGGACAGGGGGCGGCAGCCAAGATTTTGTGGGACCGGGTGCCGCCTGAGACGGACCCTTTCTCCCCCCAGAACCTGCTGATTTTCAGCGTTGGCCTTTTGGACGGCACGCCGGTGGTCGGCGCCAACCGCACCGCGGTCAACACCTTCTCGCCCCAGACCGGCCTCTACTCCCACTCCCTGTTCGGCGGTTTCTTCGGGCCGGAGCTGAAATACGCCGGCTACGACCGGATCATCTTCAAAGGGAAGGCCGAGGGGCTGGTCTACCTGTACATCAACAACGACAAGGTGGAGCTGCGCGACGCCAGCCATCTCTCCGGGCTGGGCGCGCTGGCGACTGCTGCGGCCCTCAAGAAGGAGCTGAAGGAGCCGAGCGCGCAGGTGGCGGCCATCGGCCTCGCCGGTGAAAACCGGGTCTACATGGCGACCATCGAGCACGGCAACTCCAGCGCCTCCCGCGGCGTCGGGGTCATCATGGGCGACAAGCGGCTGAAGGCGATCGTGGTGCGCGGCACCAAGGACCTGAACGTCGCCAAGCCCTCCGAGCTCGCCGAGATCTGCAACCGCATGTACGGCGAAATCCGCGAAAACCACGATTGCGGCGACGTCATGGCCCACGAGGAGGACGAAGAGTTCCACGTCAATAACTTCGCCTGGGGCAACGCGCGCGGGCGCCAGAAAAATTACTGGAACGAGGAGCGCCAGGAGAAGTGGACCGCGATCAGCGAGAGCGTGCGCCTGCGCTGGACCGGCTGCTTCAACTGCCCCAAGGACTGCCACCAGGCGATCAAGTACCCGGGACGCCAGACCTATTTCCAGAAGTGCTACAGCAAGCTCACCTACGCCATGGCGGCCTACGAGGAGCTCGATTTCGACTACGACATCCTGGGCGTGACGCAAGAGTATGGTCTGGACGGTTTCTCCACTCCCCAGGTGCTCGCCTTCGCGGTCGAGCTCTACGACGCCGGCATCCTGACCGACGAGGACCTGCCCAACTTCCCGCCCGACGGCGCCGGAAGGTTCTTCTATCTGGTGGAAAAAATCGTGCATCGTGAAGGGGTTGGCGACGCCCTGGCTAACGGCGTGTATCACGCTGCCCGCCAGATCGGCAAGGGCGCGGAGCAGTTCGACCACAACACCATGAAGAAGTTCGAGCAGGTGCCACTCAAACTCTCCATGGTCAACTACCCGTATTTCCTCATGTACGCCACGGGCGAGAAGATGAACATCACCCAGATCGAGGGTTCCTATCCCCAGATCCCGATTGCCGACAAGGAAGAGCGGCAGCGCTTCGTGGACAACTGGGACGCGGCTCCCGAGCGCTTCAAGACCTGGTTCTCCGAGTGGGAGCCGCGCCAGCACCCGTCCGTCGAGGCCTCCGTCAACATCTGCGACTGGAACGAGACCATGCACTACCTGGATGACGCCATCGGGACCTGCGCCTGGCTGTCATCCTTCCGCGGGCAGTTCGGCGGCCGTCCTCCTTATCACATCAACAACCTGCCGGAGATCATCTCGCTTGCCACCGGCATCGAGTTCGACTCCGACAGCCTCTGGCAGATAGCTGCCAGGAACCGCAACCTGGTTCGCGCTCTCAACATCAGAAGAGGGATGCGCAGGGTTGACGAGGCGCCGCCGGCAGACCACTGGAAGATCCGCGATCCCGAGATGGAGCAAAAGCTGCTGGATGCCTACTACGAGTTCAAGGGTTGGAACACCGACGGCGTTCCCACCAAGGAGTCGCTGGAGGGGTTGGGGCTTGGATTCGTGAGCGAAGACTTTGTGGAACGTGGCATCCTGACGCTTGGATGACAGGGGCGCCCCCAGCCTTTGAGAGTGATGGGACAGGGTAGGGGCGAACCTTGTGTTCGCCCAGACTCTCCCGGCAGCACGTCCATCGATGAAATCTGCTGAAACCGGGCGAACACAAGGTTCGCCCCTACAGTAATGGCTTTTTCCCCAAGCGACGGGGTCTATCGCCAGCATCAGGGAGGTTGACAGTAATGGGTAGCGCAACCAAGAAAACTGTTAAGGAAATAAAGGTCGACATAGATAAGTGCATCGGATGCCGCGCCTGCGAGGTGGCCTGCTCTGCTTTTCACGCAAGCCCCAAGAACAGCTCTGTCAACCCGGCCCGGTCCCGGATCCGCGTGGTGATCGACGACATCAACGACGTCTACGTCCCGATCCGCGCCGGCGACTACACCCCGTCCGAGTGCACCGGCAGGCACGCCTACACCATCAACGGCAAGGAATATCCCGAGTGCTCCTTCTGCGGGGTCTCCTGCCCGGCCCGGGACCTGTTTCGGGAGCCCGACTCCGGCCTGCCGCTTAAGTGCGACATGTGCGTGGACGTCCCGGCGCTGGACGAGCCGATGTGCGTCAAGGTCTGCCGCCCCGGCGCCCTCACCTACGTGGAACGGGAAGAGGAGCGGGGCGAGGAAGAAGCGCCGCTGGGTGACATGGAGATCGGCCTGGCAGCGCTGGCGAACAAGCATGGCTTGCAGAAGATCATGGACACTGTTGCCCGGATGTCGCAGAAGGGTAAAAACGCCAAGTCCAACGAAGAGGATTAGCAATGGAGACAGTCGCCCCCTTCAAAGAGATCATTGATGTCATAAAAGAGAAGGGCGGCGATGCCTTCAAATTTTGCTATCAATGCGGATTATGCGATGCCGTCTGCCCCTGGAACCGGGTGAGAACCTTCAGCATGCGCAAGCTGATCCGGCAGGCCACCTTCGGCCTCACCGAGATCGAAAGCGAGGAGCTCTGGCGCTGCACCACCTGCGGGCGCTGCCCGGCGGCCTGCCCGAGGGGAGTGAAGCAGATCGAGTGCGGCGTGGCGCTCAAGAAGCTCGCCACGGAATACGAGGTCTTCCCGGCTCCGGTGCTGCCGATCCGCAACGTGAGCGTCGGCCTGCTGGGCGAGGGGAACCCCTTCAACGAGGAGCGCAGCAAGCGGGCCGACTGGGCGCAGGGGCTGGGCGTGAAGCCCTTCACCGACGACATGGAAGTGCTCTACTTCTCCTGCTGCTACTTAAGCTACGCTCCGAGGCTGAAGAAAGTTGCGGCCGCCACGGTCGACATCCTGAACAAGGCCGGCGTGAGTTTCGGCATCCTGGGCACCAAGGAGAGCTGCTGCGGCGAGAGCATCAGGAAGACCGGCAACGAGGAGCTCTTCAAGACCCTGGCCAAGGCCAACATCAAGCATTTCATCGAGGCCGGCGTGAAGAAGATCCTGGTTTCTTCCCCGCACAGCTACCACACCTTCAAGAACGAGTACCCCGAGTTCATGGTGCACTTCGAGGTGGTTCACGTCACCGAGTATCTGGACGATCTCATCAAGAGCGGCAGGCTGAAGCTCACCAAGGAGTACGCCAAGAAGGTCACCTACCACGACCCGTGCTACCTGGGGCGCCACAACGACGTTTACGACCAGCCCCGCGACATCCTGAAGAGCGTCCCCGGCCTCGACCTGGTCGAGATGCCCGACACCCGCGAGAAGAGCCTTTGCTGCGGCGGCGGGGGCGGCAGGATCTGGATGGAGACTCCCAAGGGCGAGCGCTTCTCCGACCTGAGACTTGAGCAGGCGATCAACGTGGGAGCCCAGGTACTGGCAACATCTTGTCCCTACTGCATCACCAACTTTGAAGATGGCAGATTATCTCTGGAAGACACTGAAATCCTTGAGGTCAAGGACATCACGGAAATCATCCAGGAATTACTTTAGGGAACCGATACCAGCCCAAAAGGAATCAGACACGTGGAAACTGAAATAGCGCAAAAAAATCTTATAGACGTTCTGGTCGTCGGTGGGGGAATCAGCGGTATTCAGGCCGCTCTCGACCTTGCCAATACCGGCTTCAAGGTTTATCTGATCGATAAATCGCCGGCCATCGGCGGGAAGATGTCTCAGTTGGACAAGACCTTTCCCTCCAATGACTGCTCCATGTGCATCGAGTCTCCCAAGTTCAACGAATGCTCCAGGCATCCGAACATCTCCATCCTGACCTACACCGAGGTCGACGACGTCAAGGGGAAGGCCGGAGCCTTCAAGGTGACCCTGAAGCGCAAGGCCCGTTACGTCATCGAGGACAAATGCACCGGCTGCAACATCTGCGCGGAGTACTGCCCGGTCAAGGTTCCCGATCCGTACAACCAGGAACTCTCCTCCAACAAAGCGATCCACATCTATTTCTCCCAGGCGCTGCCGCTGATCCCGTACGTCGACCCCAAGACCTGCCTCTTTCTCCAGGACGGCTCCTGCGCCATCTGCGAAGGGGTCTGCAAGCCGAAGGCGATCGATCTGCACCAGGAAGACGAGGAGATAGAGGTACAGGTAGGGGCCATAGTGCTCTGCCCGGGCTTCGAGACCTTCGACCCGAAACTAAGGGGCGACTACGGCTACGGGATCCACGAGAACGTGGTGACCAGCCTCGACTACGAGCGCATCCTCTGCTCCACCGGCCCTTACGAGGGGACCATCCGGCGCCCGAGCGACAAGAAGCATCCCGAGAAGATCGCCTGGATCCAGTGCGTCGGCTCCCGGCAGGTCATCCCGGGCGGCAACAGCTATTGCTCTGCAGTCTGCTGCGCCTACACCCAGAAGCAGGTGATCCTGACCAAGGACCACGACGCCGGCATCGAGGCGACCATTTTCCACAACGACATCCGGGCCTTCGGCAAGGACTTCGAGCGCTTCTACCAGAGGGCGGAAAACCTCTCCGACACCCGGTTCATCCGTAGCTACGTGACCATCGGCAGGGAGATCCCCGAGACCAATAACGTTACCATCAGGTACTCGACACCCGACGACGGCGTGAAGGAAGAGGAATTCGAACTGGTGGTGCTCTCGGTCGGCCTCAATCCGCCCAAGGACGTGCAGGGGATCGCCAAGACCTTCGACATCGAGCTCAACAAGCACGGCTTCTGCAAGACCAACCCGCTCAAACCGATCGAGACCACCCGCGCGGGGATCTTCGTCACCGGTGCCTTCCAGGGTCCCATGGACATCCCCGAATCGGTCGTCTCCGCTTCCGGCGCGGACGCCCTGTGCTCCGAGCTGCTCTCCTACCGGCGCGGCGACCTCTCCAAGGAAAGGGTCTACCCGGTCGAGAAGGACACCTCGGAAGAGGAACTGAGGATCGGGGTGGTCACCTGCCTGTGCGGCGCCAACATCGGCCGGGTGGTCGATACCCCGGGAGTGGCCGCCTACGCCGCGACCCTGCCAAACGTGGTGTACTCCGAGGAAAACCTTTTCGCCTGTTCCACGGAAAACGCCCAGCTGATCACGGACGCCATCGTGAAGCACAAGCTGAACCGCGTGGTGCTGGCCGCCTGCACCCCCAGGACCCACGAGCCGCTGTTCCGGGATACCTGTCGCGAGGCCGGCCTGAACCAGTATTTCTTCGAATTCGCCAACATCCGGGAGCATTGCTCCTGGGTCCACTCCAAGGATAAGGAAGGCGCCACCCTGAAGGCCAAGGACATCATCCGGATGTCGGTGGCGCGGGCCGCCTACCTGGAGCCTTTGCAGGAGCTGAGCCTGCCGGTGAACCACACCGCGCTCGTGGTGGGCGGCGGGGTGGCCGGGATGACCAGCGCACTCAGCATGGCGAACCAGGGGTTTGAAGTATATCTGGTGGAAAGGGAATCGGACCTGGGCGGCATGGCGCGCCGGATCCACTACACGCTGGACGGCGTCGAGGTCCAGCCCTACCTGATCGACCTGGTGAAGAAGACCTACAAGCACCCGAAGGTGCACGTGACCCTCGATGCCACTATCATCGAGGCAACCGGGTATGTCGGGAACTTCGTGACCAAGGTGAAGTCGGAGGGGATGGTCCGGGAGATCCTGCACGGAGCGGTCGTCATAGCGACCGGCGCCCAGGAGTATAAGCCGACTGAGTACCTCTATGGCAAAGACAGCAAGGTAATAACTTCGCTGGAGCTTGAGGACAGGATCATCAAAAAAGATGAGACAGTGGCCAACGCCCAGAGCCTTGTGATGATCCAGTGTGTCGGGTGCCGGCAGGCCGACAGGAACTACTGCGCCAGGGTTTGCTGCAGCCAGTCCATCAAGAACGCGCTGAAACTCAAAGAGCTCAATCCGGCGCTGGATATCTACATCATCTTCCGGGATATGAGGACCTACTCCTTCAAGGAGGACTATTACCGGGAGGCTTCGGAAAAGGACGTCAAATTCATCCGCTACGAGCCGACCGACAAGCCCGAGGTCGAATCGACCACCGAAGGGGGCCAGCCGATCATCCGGGTCACCGTGACCGACCCGATCCTGGGGCAAAAGATCGCCATAGATGCCGACCTCTTGGTGCTGGCGGCTGCCGTGATCCCCGCGGAGGGTACCAGCGAGGTGACCAAGCTCTTCAAGGTCGCCCAGAACCCGGACGGTTTCTTCCAGGAAGCCCACGTGAAGCTGCGGCCTGTCGATTTTTCCGCGGAGGGAGTATATTTGTGCGGGACCGCGCACTATCCCAAGCACCTGACCGAGACCATCAGCCAGGCTTACGGGGCCGCCGGGCGGGTCATCACCCTGCTGAACAAGGATACCGTCACCGCCTCCGGCGCCATTTGCGAGGTAACCGAGAACGACTGCGTCTCCTGCGGCGCCTGCATCACCTGCTGCACCTACGGCGCCATCGAGTTCAAGGAGACGCCCCAGGGGAAGAAGGCGACCGTCAACCCGATCCTTTGCAAGGGGGACGGCCTGTGCAACGCCAAGTGCCCGACCCAGGCCATCAGGCTCAAGCACTACACCGACGACGAGTTGTTCGCCCAGATCGACGCGGCGCTGCCGGACCCCGACGCGCCGGTCCCCGAAGGGTGCGCGGGGTGCCATTTCAAGCCGTAGGTCAGAACCAAACAGGAAACCAAATGTGTAGGGGCGAACCTCGTGTTCGCCCGCCTTTAGCCGCTATAACGGACGACCATCGCCCGGGAAGGAAAGGGCGAACACAAGGTTCGCCCCTACCGGCAGGGGCATTGTCAAATACGACTACTAACCTACGAAAGGAGACCATAATGACAACTGAACTGGAGTTTAAACCCAGAGTCGTTGGCTTTTTATGCACATGGTGAGCATACGGCGCTGCCGACCTGGCTGGAGTTTCCAGACTGCAATATAGTACCGAAACAAAGATTATACGTGTCATGTGTTCAGGCCGAGTCGACCTGGCGTTCGTTCTGCGAGCCTTCGCAAACGGGGCAGACGGTGTGTTTATCGGCGGCTGCTGGCTTGGCGAATGTCATTATGTCACCGAAGGGAACTACGACGCACTCAGCATGAGGCATCTAGCCCGCAAGGTGCTCGGACTCCTCGGGGTGAACCCGGACCGCCTGCGGCTGGAATGGATCTCCGCCTCCGAGGGGATGCGCTACGCAGAGGTCATGAACGACTTCGGCAAGCAGTTAAAAGAAATGGGACCGATCGGCAAGGGAGAGGGTATCTCCAAGGAAGGTCTGAAGTTCAAGTTCAAGGCCCTCAACAAGATCCTACCCTTCCTGAAGCTGGTCGAGCGGGAGCGGTTGAGAGTGCGCTTCAAGACGGAAGAGGAATACGAGGCCTTCTTCAGCAGCCCTGAAGTGGACACCCTGATCCGCGAACTGGTCGAGGGGAAACTGGCGATCAGCCAGATCACCACTTTGCTGGGACAAAAAGCGCAAACGACCAGGGAGATCTCGGAAACCCTGAACATGGAGCCCGCCGAGGTGGCACGGCACCTGAACTCTTCAGCGCGCCAGGGATTGATCCGCTACGACGAAGTCGAGAAGAGCTACGCAATCGCCTAAAAAGTCCCCCTTCAACTCCCTCAAACTCTCCCTCCCCCCTGGCGGGGGAGGGAGAGTTTGAGGGGGAAGGCGCCATCACTGACTTCGTTGGCAGCTTCGCGGCACTAGGCGCCATCATCGACTTCGTTGGCAGCTCACCAGGATTTGCTTTTGAGCACTAAGAAGAAAGGATAAGGAACTATGGATAACCAGACCATCGACCAGATTATAGATAAGCACCAGAGCGAACCCAGTTCTCTTATCCAGATTCTTTTGGAGATTCAGAGCAAAAACCACTGGCTCCCCAAGGAAGCACTGGTGCGGGTCGGCAACAAGCTGAACGTGCCGCTGAGCCAGATCCAACACATCACCACGTTCTACAAGTCCTTCAGCCTGGTGCCCAAGGGGCGCCACGAGGTCCACGTCTGCATGGGCACCGCCTGCCACGTGCGCGGCGCGCAGCGGGTGCTCGACACCGTGCAGGACCAGCTCGGCATCAAGCCGGGCGAGACGGACGTCGACCTCAAGTTCAGCCTGGAAACCGTCAACTGCCTCGGCTGCTGCGCCCTGGGCCCGGTCATGGTGGTCGACGGCGAATATCACGGCAATATCGTACCGGCCCAGTTGGAAGATGTGTTGAAAACCTACGAGTAAGGACTGATTATGCCAAGGATAAATTCCGCAGCCGAACTGGAAGTAGCAAGGACGGACATCATATCTTCACGGGATCCGAATAAACCCTGTATCACGCTTTGCTCCGGTTCAGCCTGTCAGGCAACTCACTGTAAGAAAGTCGCCGCGGCACTGGACCTGGAACTGGAAAAGCAGGGTTTGACGGACCAGGTATATCTCAGGAAAACCGGCTGCCACGGCTTTTGCGAGCAGGGTCCCATCGCCGTCATCTACCCGGAGGGGATCTGCTATCTCAGGGTGAAGGCGGAAGACATCGCCGAGATCGTCTCCGAGACGCTGATGCAGAAAAAAGTCGTGGAGCGGCTGGTCTATGTCGACCCGACCACCGGCGAGAGAGCGGTGCACGAGGACGACATTCCCTTCTATAAGAATCAGGAGCGGCTGGTGCTCGGCCTCAACACCAAGATCGACCCGAAGAGCCTGGAAGACTACCTCGCCGTGGGCGGCTACCAGGCCCTCAGCAAAGTGCTCTTCACGATGACGCCGGAATCGGTCATCGGAGAGGTGAAGGCCGCGAGCCTCAGGGGGCGCGGCGGCGGGGGATTTCCGGCCGGGATCAAGTGGGAGGCCTGCCGAAACGCGGTCGGCTCGCCCAAGTACGTCATCGTCAACTGCGATGAGGGCGACCCGGGCGCCTACATGGACCGCTCGCTCATGGAAGGAAACCCGTTCAGCGTCCTCGAGGGGCTTTTGATCGGCGCCTACGCCATCGGCGCCAACGAGGGGTACATCTACGTGCGCCAGGAATATCCGCTGGCGGTGGAGAACGTGACCAAGGCCATCCAGAAGGCCGAGGAGTACGGACTGCTCGGCAAGAACATCCTGGGCTCCGGGTACGATTTCACGGTGAAGGTGCACATGGGCGCTGGCGCCTTCGTCTGCGGCGAGGAAACCGCGCTCATCGCTTCCCTGGAGGGAAGGGTGGGGGAGCCGAAGGCAAGACCGCCCTATCCGGCGGTGCGCGGGCTCTGGGGCAAGCCGACCAACATCAACAACGTGGAGACCTGGGCCAACATCCCCCTGGTCATCAACAAGGGGGCGGCCGCCTTCACCTCCATCGGCACCGAAGGGAGCAAGGGGACCAAGATCTTCTCCCTGGTCGGCAAGGTGAACAATACCGGTCTCGTCGAAGTCCCCATGGGCGTGAGCCTTAGGGACATCGTCTACAAGATAGGCGGCGGCATCCCCGGCGGCAAGAAATTCAAGGCGGTGCAGACCGGCGGCCCGGCGGGCGGCTGCATGCCGGAGGCGCTCTTGGACATGCCGGTCGACTTCGACCAGCTCACCAGGGCCGGCTCCATGATGGGTTCCGGCGGCATGATCGTGCTGGATGACGCGACCTGCATGGTCGACTTCGCCAGGTACTTCCTGGGCTTTCTGGCCGACGAGTCGTGCGGGAAGTGCGTCCCCTGCCGCGAGGGCGTCAAGCAGATGCTGAAGATCCTCACCAGGATTACGGAAGGGAAGGGGAAACCGGGGGATATCGACCTCCTGGAGGAGCTTGCCGAGGTGGCGGGGTCGTCCGCACTCTGCGCGCTCGGTAAGGGCGCACCCAACCCGGTGCTGAGCACCATGCGGCACTTTCGGGACGAGTACGAGGCGCACATCAACGAGGGGAGGTGCCCGGCTCTCTCCTGTAAGGAGCTGATCGCGTACTACATCGACCCGGCCAAGTGCAAGGCCTGCATGACCTGCGGCAAGCAGTGCCCCGCGCTGGCGATCGAGGGGGGCAAGGGTCTCATCCACGTCGTCGACCAGGATAAGTGCACCAAGTGCGGATCCTGCTTTGAAGTTTGTCCTGTCCGCTTCGGCGCGGTGACCAAGATTTCGGGTGAACCGGTCCCCGCTTCGCTGCCTCCCGAGGCAAGAGCCATAGTCAGAGAGAAAAAATCATGAGCGACGTGCTACTGCAAATAGATGGCAAGGAAGTTACCGCACGGGAAGGCATGACGATACTCGAGGCGGCCCAGAGCGTCGGCATATCGATACCGACGCTGTGTCACCACAAGAAGTTGGAGCCCCACGGGGGGTGCCGGGTCTGTTCGGTAGAGGCTGATGCCCGCGGCAGGACGACCGTGGTGGCCGCCTGCCTGTATCCGGTGGAGCCCAATCTGGTAGTAAGAACCAGGACCGAGAAGCTGCAGCGCATCCGGAAGTCACTCATAGAGATGATGATGGCACACGCCCCGGATTCCGAGCCGCTGCTGGAACTGGCCAAGGAGTACGGCGCCGACAAAGACAGATTCGAGAAAGAGCCTTCCTTTTGCATCCATTGCGGACTCTGTGTGCGTTACTGTGCCGAGGTAAAGAAAGCGCACGCCGTGGGATTCATCGATCGGGGCGCCAAGAAAGAGATCAGTTTCATCCCGGAGATAGCGGCCAAAGAGTGTTGGGACTGCAAAGAGTGTTTTCCACTTTGCCCGACCTCCGCCCTGCAGGCAGCCTTCGTGCTGACCAAGGCCCTCTCGTTTCCGGATGAGCCGGACAAATAGGCAGCGAGGCGGCCCAAGCTCACCTGCTGCAAACCGGGACGAATAATCACTCTCCCCAGCTGAAACCTGTAGGGGCGAATCATCATTCGCCCTAACCAAGGTGCCAGCGAGCGCTGAGACAGCAGTTAGAGACAAATAGTAGGTATTGCCCGCAATCAGGTTTTTTTTAGCTGCATCCGAAAGGAGAACTCAGCATGTCAAACCTCACGCTTCGCTCCCTCTATCCGGAGGACATAGACCAGGTCGCCAGCATTGAGAGCAGCCTGACCGGCAGTCCCCGAAGAGACCTCCTGGAAAAGCGCCTCGTCGTGGCGACGGCCAACCTGAGCGCTCCCTTTCAGGACGAGCTCGCCGTCGCGTCGTCGGAGCCGCAGTCCATGCCGGAGAACTTCATCACCTGCGGGGCCCTGGACGGCAAGAAGCTTGCCGGCTACGGGTTTGCCAGGATACTGGAGGGAGAGTTCGGTGCCAGGAAGCCGGTCGTGGAACTGGATGACATCGGCGTCGACCCCGGCTACCAGGGCAAGGGGATCGGCAAGCTTGTGGTGTCCGGCATCGAGCAGCGCATGGCGAAAAGAAATATCAGCACCCTGCGCACCCAGATTGCCTGGTCCAACCTGCCCATGGTCAGTTTTTTCGCCTCGGCCGGCTTCACCCTGGCGTCCGGCCAGATCATAGAGCGCGGCACCTCGCCCCTGGGCGGCGACACCGCCGCAGCTGCCGCGCTGGGCCAATGCGAGTCCGGGTGCAACTGCCAGGATAAGCCCGCCGGCGTCACGGTACGCCCCCTCAAGTGGGACGACCTGGCGGCAGTCGACCGGATCGACGCTAAACTCACCGGCCTGGACCGTTCCGCCTACTGTGCTGCCAAGTTCAGGGAAGTGCTCGATGAGTCCGGAGCCCGAGTCTCCCTGGTAGCGGAAGTAGACGGGATCGTGGCCGGCTTTATCATGGTGCGTGCCGACTTCGGTGAATTCGGCGGGGGCGACACCACGTCAGTCATCGACACCATCGGAGTGCACCCCTCCTATCGCGGCCGCGGCATAGGGTACGCGCTACTCTCACAGCTTTTGGTGAAACTGGATGATCTAAAGGTTCAATCAGTTAGGACCAAAGTGGACCAGGACAATTTTGGTCTCTGGAGTTTCCTGACCAAGTGCGATTTCAAGCCGTCCCAGCGTCTGCTCCTCACCAAGGAAATCCGCTGAGCTTTCCCCTCTGGGATGGATGCAGTGTTATACCATCGTTCCCACGCTCCCGCGTGGGAACGGGCTCCCCGGACGCTCCCGCGTCCAGCACCGGAGGTGACGCTGGAGCATTACTAATTGCTGTCCCACGCAGCTGAACGGGACGCGGGAGCGTCCCTGGATGCATTCCCACGCTGGAGCGTGGGAACGATATGCGAAGAAAAACCATCTGCCAGCCATTTTGTTTACCTCCTCAACCCCCTTACCTTCTCAACCCGTACCGCCCCTACCGAAAAAAACTCCGTTGCACTTCCCCCCCTCTTTTTTCTATTGACCTATAATAGGTAATGCGGTACTGTTATACGAAATTGACAGCAGTTCGAGCAGATCGCAAATCACCGATGCGTCACAGTCGCCTCCGGCCAGCTCAGTTAGCCAGTGCGTCCGTGCTTGAAAGAGTGTATCAACGCTTGTCGCGAGGCTTACCTGTTTGCGGCAAAGATCTCCGGAGGGTTTTATGAAAATACTGGTGTGTGTCAAACAGGTCCCGGACATGGAATCCCGTTTCAAGGTGAACGACGGCGGCGACTGGTTCTCCGAAGCGGATCTCGCCTTCCGGATGAACGAGTACGACGAGTACGCCGTGGAACAGGCGGTTCAGTTGAGAGAGCAGCTGGGGGAGGGGAACGAACTTACTGTCCTCTCCATCGGACCCGACCGGGTCCAGGAAACCATCAAGAAGGCCCTCGCCATGGGTTGCGACCGCGGCGTGCACATCAAGGACGCTGACGTGCACAAGAAGGACCCCTGGCAGGTCGCCTCGCTGATCGCCGGGTACGCCCAGGGCAAGAGCTACGACATCATCTTTACCGGGATGCAATCCCAGGATCGCGGCTCGGCCCAGGTCGGCGTGACCGTCGCCGAGAACCTGAGCTTCTCCTGCGCCACGACCCTGGTCGATTTCAAGTTCGCCGATGGCGCCGTCACCGGCAAGCGTGAGCTGGAGGGCGGGCTTAAGGCCGGCGTCCGCATCCCCCTGCCCGCTCTGGTAACCTGCCAGCTGGGGCTCAACGTGCCGCGCTATCCCACCCTGCCCAACATCATGAAGGCCAAGAAGAAGGAGATCGAGGCGGTCTCCGCAGCCGACGTCCTCAAGGAACAGCCGCTCTCCACCACGAACAAGTTCTATCCCCCGGTGAAAAGAGGGGGAGGAGTCGTGCTCGAGGGTGACGTGGCCTCCCAGGTCGAGAAGCTGATCGGCATTCTGAAAGACAAAACCGCTGTGTTGCGATAGGGGGATATCCATGAAAGCATTGCTGGTAGGTGAATACAGGGAAGGAAAGCTTCTCGAGAACATTTATGAACTGATCGCCTTTGCCGGAAAGCTCGGGGCCGACACCGCGATCGCCCTGATCGGGGATGCCGCCAATGTTCCGCGCTACGACGGCACCGTGTACCTGGCGGACGTGGCGAAGTACGGAGAGTACAACCCCGATCAGCACAAGCAGCTGATCTTGGCCGCCATCGCCAAGGAAAATCCCGACTACGTGATTTTTCCCCATTCCTCGTTTGGCTGGGACCTGGCGCCGCGAGTCGCCGCGAACCTGAAGCTGTCCCAGGTGTCGGAAATCATCGCCATCGCCGACGACGGTTTCGAGGTGGGGTGCTGCAACGCCAAGATGCGCCGGACCGTGAAGCCCGGCACCGCCAAGGCCGTGCTGACCCTGCAGGCGGGCGCCTTCAGCTTTGTGGGTGAGCCGCAGGGAACTCCCACTGTCGTCGCGCTGGAAGTCGCAGGCGACGGCCTGGTCAAGTTCCTGGGTTACGAGCCCGCCGAGGCGAAGGACGTCGATCTGGGCAAGGCCGAGGTGATCGTGAGCGCCGGGCGCGGTATCGGCAAGAAAGACAACGTGCCGGTCATCGCCGCGTTGGCGAAGGCGATGGGCGGCGAGCTCGGGGCGAGCAGGCCGGTCGTCGACTCGGGTTGGGTTGAGCACAGCCACCAGGTAGGTACCACGGGGCAGACGGTCGGCCCGAAACTCTACGTGGCGTGCGGCATCTCCGGCGCCATCCAGCACCTGGCGGGCATGAAGAAGTCGGATTTCATCGTCGCCATCAACAAGGACAAGGATGCCCCCATCGGCGAGATCGCCGACGTGCTGATCGTCGCCGACGTCATGCAGTTCGTGCCGGCCCTGACCGCCGCGCTGCAGAAATAACACCGGATACGCCGCAGTCATTGAAGCTTCCGGGGCCGCTGCAGCAGGCAGCGGCCCCTCCAACTCTTTTCCGCTTGTAACCCGCCCCGCAATCCCCAGCCGCCTCGGATCGCAGCCCTCAGCTGGCTTTAGCACAGATTTCGTAGGGGCGAATCATTATTCGCCCGACCTCGCTTGGCTGAACCCCCCCAAAAGCTCTGTTATGGGGAGTTGTTTTTTTACCTTTTACGACTTTCAAAAGCTCCCCCTCTCCCTGAGGGCGAGGGGATAAGGCGCTGGAAAAACAACATCTGTGCCTAACAGAGCCTTGCAAAAGGACAGTGGCGTACAGGCAAGTTACGCCTACTTGGAAATCGCCTGTTTGCGCGCTAGCACGAGCGGCATGAGCGCAAACACGAGAAGCAGTACCAAAAACGCGCTCCCCGAAACCGGACCTTATTGCTTTGACTTTTTGTATCCAGCTGGCTACAATATTCCATGGTAGAAATTCGCAAAACAGACCTGTTTGCCAAGTGGATTGATGGCCTGAGGGACATTAAGGCAAAGGTGCGCATTTTGATAAGGATTGAGCGTCTTGCATCTGGAAACGCCGGAGATGTCAAACCGGTCGGTGAAGGTATCTCGGAACTGAGAATCGACTACGGACCTGGTTATCGGGTATATTTCACCAAACGCGGCAATGAATTGATCATTCTCTTGGCCGGTGGTGATAAAAGCAGTCAATCCGGTGATATTAAGACAGCATCCCGACTTGCACGCAACTTATAGGAGCAGAGCATGCCAAAAACCGCTACCAGTCGTTATGATATTGCTGAGCATCTCAGAACACCCGAAGAAATGGCAGCGTATCTTGAAGCATGTTTCGAAGAGGCTGACAGCGATGCAGCCGTCATCGCCAAGGCGTTAGGTGACATAGCGCGCGCAAAAGGAATGGCTCAAGTCGCGCGAGATGCCGGGCTTTCCCGTGAAAGTCTTTACAAGGCGCTTTCTGGCGAGCGCGTCCCAAACTTTGATACTATTCTGAAAATTGTCGCGGCACTCGGACTGAAACTACACGCCGAAGCCCGATAGTCACGACACCTGCTGAAAATCTCCCTCAATGCAGCCACTCTCCAGGTAAGTGCCAGCATGGTATTGTACTACAACAACATGTCATTTTGGAGACCATCATGCAGGCACGAACATACAGCGAAGCTCGTCATAATCTCAAGGATGTCATGGATGAGGCTTGCAGAAACCATGAACCGATACTGATCACGCGAACCAAAGGGGAAAGCGTTGTTCTCCTCAGCCTCGAAGACTATGAGTCCATAATGGAAAGTGAATTTCTACTTTCCAGTCCAGCAAACGCCGCTCGACTGCTGAAATCCCTTGAAGAGTCTCGGTCTGGCAAGCGAACTTCTCTGGATGCCTCGGGGGTATTAGCGTCACTTTAACACCTACAGCCCTGGATTACTTGTCTTTTGGCTTAAAACTTATAGGCTCTGGCTGATCTAGCCCCAGAAGACTCAAGGAAGATAGCCTCCAACATACGGGCCGAGGATGAGCTCCAGGTGCCGCTTGACCCCGTCGAAAAGCTGCAGGGTCTGGTCATTGGGATTCTGGCAGTAATAGCTTGAGGTGGCGAGGTTGTAATAGACCCGGCAGGCGAAGGGGCGCACCTGGTAGATGCCGCAGTTGCGCTTGGTGAGGTTGAAGAAGGGACAGTACCCGGTTTCATCCAGTCTTTTGGGCAAAAGATCCAGCACGCTCTTTTCGTAGGCAAAGACATCGGGCCGGCATTGGCAGCAGTGACCCGTTGCGCATCCGGTCTGGCTTTGTTCTTGGGCGCAAAAGGTGCTGGCAAAGACGCGCCGGCTGAAGCGGTCCGCGGACCGGTACAGGAAGGAGATTTGACGCCAGCGCTGTGTGCCGGCACGGTCGGCACAGATGATCCGGCGCTTCAAGCACTCTATCTCGCGGATGATCAAGGCTTCCCTGTATTTTGGATGATCTACTTGAGACATGTGTTGTTCCATGTTGTTTTCCCTCGGGGCACGAAAGACGGGCGAATACGAGATTCGCCCCTACCGGCGTAATTGAGTCGGTAGGGGCGAACCTCGTGTTCGCCCGTGCCGTCCCCATTTACTTTATCCGCAATCACCCCGCGTGGGCACGGGGTGCCCACACTACCTTTCCCTTGGACTTTCCGGAATAACCCTGGCGGCTCAAAGCTCCTTGCGCAGCAACGCCAGCAGCTCCTCGGCGCTCACTTTGCCGCTCAGATCGCTCTCTTCCAGCAGGCTGTCGGCCAGCCCGCGCTTTTGCTGGTGCAGGCCGACGATCTTCTCCTCGATGGTCCCCTTGGTAACCAGCCGGTAGATGGTCACCGGGCGCTGCTGCCCGATCCGGTGGGCGCGGTCGGAGGCCTGGTCCTCCACGGCCGGGTTCCACCAGGGATCCATGTGAATGACGTAGTCGGCGGCGGTCAGGTTGAGCCCGACACCGCCGGCCTTGAGGCTGATCAGAAAGAGATCGCCCTCGCCGGCCTGGAAGGCGTCCACCCGCTTCTTGCGCTCGCGCGCCGGGGTGCTGCCGTCCAGGTACTGGTACGCGATCCCCGCCTTTTCCACGTACTCCCTGATGATGTCCAGATGACCCACGAACTGGCTGAACACGAGCGCCTTGTGCCGGTTCTCGCGCAGCTCCTCCAGGATCTCCCCGAAGGCGGCCAGCTTCCCGCTCGGGATCCGGCTCTCCGGGAGCACCAGGCGCGGGTTGCAGCAGGCACGCCGCAGCCGCATGATCTCCGCCAGTATCCTCAGGTGCTGCTCGCCTTTCCCCTCGACGACCTTGTCCAGACCGGCGATGGTCTCCAGGGCGCTCCTCCTGAGCGCCTCGTAGAGGGCGGTCTCCTCCTCTCCCATCTCAACCTTGACCGTTATCTCGGTGCGCGACGGCAGTTCCTCCAGCACCTGGTTCTTGGTGCGGCGCAGGATGAAGGGCTGGATCAGCTTCTTCAAGCGTCCGCGCGCCTTCTTGTCCTGGTCCTTCTCGATCGGGGCGGCGAACTTCACGTTGAACTGCTTCAGGGAGCCGAGCAACCCCGGATTGATGAAGCGAAAGACGTTCCAGAGCTCTCCCAGGTGGTTCTCGATGGGGGTGCCGGTCGCCACCATCTTGAAGGCTCCGGAGAGCTCCATGGCGGCCTGGCTGCGCTTGGTCGCCATGTTCTTGATCGCCTGCGCCTCGTCCAGCACGATCGCCTGCCAGCTCACCGCGGCGAGCAGCTCTCCTTCCTGCTGCAGCAGGCCGTAGCTGCAGACCACTAGGTCGAACGGCTTCAGCTTCTTGAGGCTCGACTCGCGCTTGGTGCCACCGAACATGACTACGTTCAGGGTCGGGGCGAATTTGAGCGCCTCGCTCTCCCAGTTGAGGCAGACCGAGGTCGGCGCCACGACTAGGGAGGGCCCCCGGGACGCCATGGCGAGGATCTGCGCCAGCGCCTGGACGGTCTTGCCAAGCCCCATGTCGTCGGCGAGGCAGGCGCCCACGCCCCAGTGTGCCAGCCGGTTCAGCCAAAAAAAGCCCTCTTCCTGGTAGCCGCGCAGCTCGGCCCTAAGCGTGGTCGGCAGGGCAGGGCGGAAGGCCTGGGCCTCGCGCAGCCGCTTCACCTGCTCCAGCCACTTGGTGTCGGAGCTGAATTCTCCCGCCTCGCCGGCAAACTCCTCGAAGACTCCCGCCGTCAGCGGGTGGAAGCGAAACCCCTTGCCGTGCGGCTCGGAGAAGGCCGCCAGGTCGTCCAGGCGTTTCCTGAGCTCCGCGGAAAGTGCCAGGAATTCGCCGTCGCCCAGCGGCACGAAGCGGCCGGTGCTCTCCTTGGTGAGTTGCAGCAGCTGCTGCAGGTCGAGCGCCAGCCCTTCGTTGAGCTTCAGCTCCCCCTCCAGCTCGAACCAGTCCTTGGACTGCCTGATGCTGATCCGGCACTGTCCGGTCGAAGCCTCCTGGCGCAACTTGAACTTGGCCCCCTCGGGCCAGGCGACGCGGGCGCTGTCGCCCAGGGTCTGCAGCTGCACCAGCAGCTCCAGCGCGGCATCGGGCGCGGGGATCAGCCATTCGCCGTCGGTTTCCTCGCTGCCGGAAAGAAGCGGAAGGACGGCAAGCGCGTCGGCGGCGCGTCTAACCTCCAGCCGCAGGTCCCGTTTCGCCTGGGCCCTTTTCCCGCCCAGCTCCGCCATGACGGTCTCGCCGCCGGCTCCCGGCCGGAAGTAGGGGCCGGCAGTGCCGAAGGGGCGCACCAGGAGCTCAAGCTTCACGCCGGAACTGTAGGGGAGCAGGTGGAAGCAGGGGGTGGCGTCGCCGGGGAACAACTCCGCCGTCTCGCTCCCGATGTCCGAGTGCACGGTCAGGATGGAGGAGAGCACCTTGATCGCCTCCAGCGTCTGGTCCTTGGCGCTGGCCGGTATCTTAAGGCCCGAGCCGAGGATGGCGGCGATCTTCTTGTACTCATCCTTGGCCTGGAAAATTTTCAGGCGGGTGGGGCTTTCCTTCAGAAGGTAGAGCTTTTGGTCCTGCTCGAAGGGGGGAAAGAGCGTCATGACAAGGGTCTCGCCCTGGGTACTCAGCTGCAGCTCCGGCTCCCCGAGGCAAAGCTCCAGGCGGACCGAGGCCGCCGTGTCGAGATAGACCTGGGGATGGCCAACCAGTAGCGGAATGGCCCGGTCCATGTCCAGCCGGTACACTTCCCGGCCGTAGTAGCCGTAGCCGGTTTCGCGCTCCTGCTTGATGCAGGCGCAGATGCGCTGGTCCTGCTCGCTCAGGAAATCGAGATCCTTCGCCTCCCCGGCGAGCCTCTTGAGCGCCACGTTTCGCCCCGCGGTCCATTTCCCGGTGGGGGTCAGCTTCTGTTCGCGGGGCTGCAGCTCGACGAACCGGCCGTGATCCTGGAAGTGCCAGATCAGGCGGGCCTGCGCCGCTCCCTTTTCGACCGGCGCCTCCTCGACGCGGTTCAGCTTGGTGAGCGCCTTCAGCGCGTTCTCCCAGAATTCGCTCTTCTCGACCATGCGCACCAGCGGCACCAGGCCCTCCCGGTCGTAGCGCGCCTGCAGCTTTTCGGTCTGCGGCAGCGCGAACCCGCAGGCGAGCGCGGTCAGGTCGGCCTCGTCGGCGAGCCAGAAGTAGCCACCATCGCGCGCCCGCTGCGCCAGGGCGGGGAGCGGTTCGGCGAGTTGCGCGGTAAGTTCGGACCCGCACCAGTGCAGCGCCATGGCGAGGAAGAGCTCGACCAGGGGGGCGCTGGTGAGGCGGTGCAGCTGTGCCTCGAGGCGGGCGGCGACTCCGCGCTCCCCGTTACGCTCCGCGATCACCAGCTGCAGGATCCGGTAGATGTCCTGATAGGGCCATTCGCGTTTGGCGACCACGAAGGCGCAGAGCTCCGCGGCCCGGTCCAGCAGGTTCTGGTGCCCCGAGGCGAGCAGCGCCATGATGAAGAACGGTCCGGTGACGTCGTCGAAGTAGGTCTTCCGCTTGCCGGTCTCCTTCTTGAGCCGCAGGAAGGCCGCATCGTAATGGTCGATAGCTTCCGGGTAGGCGCCGCGCAGCAGGGCCCCCCAGCCGAGCACCGCCAGCTGCCTGGAACTGGAGCCGCCGCGCGCCGCGTGCTCGGCCTCCGTGCCCCGGCCGCGCATGAGCAGCTCCTTGCAGTAGATGTCCACCAGGCCGACTGGCAAGTCGCTGTCCGTCGCCCTCTCGCAAAGCGCCTGGAAGGCGGCCTCCGAAGGGAAGAGGGTGACGGCCGAATGGGCCAGGATCTCGCGCAGCGCCGCGACCTTGAGCGGCTCGGGGAGCGTGCGGAACCAGTCGGGGTCGAAGGGGGAGTTGCAGATGGAGACGAAGGGGTGGCAGTAGAGGGCCTCGTAGGGGAATTGGCGCTCGTAGCGCGCCATCATGTCGAGCACGAACTTGGCGTCCCGGCGGTAGAATCCGATGCGCACGTCGCGCAGGGCGTGCTCGTGGGAGCGGTAGTAGCTCCCTCCCCACTCCGAGACCATCGGGATCTCCAGCTGCACCGCCAGCACGATGGCGTCGAAGGTGCCGCTGCGCACGGCGCCGAGGGTCGCGGCGTGCATGATCTGCGCGTTGCAGCGTACCCCCGCCTTGGTGATCTGCACCAGCTTGGGGCGGCTCAGCTTGTCGAGCGCCTCCGAGATGGAGAGCACGGTGTAGGCTCGGTCGCCCGGTGCGCGGATGTTGAAGCGCCTGGCGACGTTGGCCAGCACGTTTTTGGAGACGGGAGCGTAGATGACGGAGAGTATCTGGATCAGGGCTCGTTCGCCGGGGCTACAGGCTTCGAGACTGCTGAGGAGCTTCTGGGATATTCTGATCGGGGACTGCACACGGTCTCCTTGGTGGTGCTTCTTTACTGGCTGAGGGCTAGGCCGCGCTGACATCCGGCTGAAGTTGAGGCTCCCTCACCCTGTCCCTCTCCCGAGGGGCGAGGGGACGTGAAAGGCAAGCATATAGCGGTCAGTCATAGAAAACTTGAACAGGACTGTTCCCGATTCTGCTTGCATCGAATGGATCTTCTTCTTTAGCCAAGATGTCGCCAACTAAGTTCCCTCGCCCTTCGGGAGAGGGACAGGGTGAGGGATTCGCGGTATTCGCGAGGGCTGCTTCGGCGCAATGCGCACAACAACTCAACGACTCGACGACTCAACAACACGACGCCTTTTGCCCGTCCAGGGTGAGGGAGGTGCACCAGCTGCTTTACTAGTCGCGGTAGCGGCGCACGATCTCCCCGTAGGCGTCGATCCTGCGGTCGCGCAGGAAGGGCCAGATGCGCCGAACCTCCTCGCTGCGGCCTCGGTCCAGTTCCACGATCAGGGTCTCCTCGCCGTCGCCGCCGCATGCCAGGAGCTCTCCCTGCGGACCCGCCACGAAACTGGAACCCCAGAAGCTGATCCCCGCGCCGGCGCCGCTCGGGTCGGGCTCGAAGCCGACCCGGTTTGCCGAGAGCACCGGGATGCCGTTGGCGATGGCGTGGGAGCGCTGCACCGTGACCCAGGCGTCCAGCTGCCGCCGCTGCTCATCCTCTCCGTCGCGCGGGTCCCAGCCGATGGCGGTGGGGTAGATCAGCATCTCGGCGCCGGCCAGGGCCATGAGGCGCGCCGCCTCGGGGTACCACTGGTCCCAGCAGACCAGGACGCCGAGCAGCCCGACCGAGGTCCTGATCGGCTCGAAGCCGAGGTCGCCGGGAGTGAAGTAGAACTTTTCGTAGAACGCGGGATCGTCCGGGATGTGCATCTTGCGGTACTTGCCGGCGATGCTGCCGTCGCTGTCCAGGACGACCGCTGTGTTGTGGTAGAGGCCAGGCGCGCGCCGCTCGAAGAGGGAGGTGACCAGCACGACCCCGAGCTCGCGCGCCAGGGCGCCGAAGAACTCGGTTGAGGGGCCGGGAATGGTCTCGGCCTGATCGAAGCAGGCGGTGTCCTCCGTCTGGCAGAAGTAGCTCCCGGTGTGCAGCTCCTGCAGCACGACCAGGCGCGCGCCCTGTGCGGCGGCGCTCCGTATGGAGTCGACGCTGGCGGCGATGTTCGCGTCCCGGTCCTGCCTAAGCCCCTGTTGCACCAGGGCGACCTTTATTTTGTTCATGACTTCCTCCGTCTAAGGCTAACTTTCCCTCTAAAACCTCCCTCCCCCCTGGCGGGGGAGGGTCGGGGTGGGGGGGGATCTGCCACGGAGTGTCCGCGTCAGTCGAAAGCAAGAGCAAATCCCCCCTGTCTTCCCCTGAATCCGTCACCCCCTCAGGGTCCCCTTCGGGAGCTGCATGGTTACGCAATGCAGGGAGCCGTGCTGCAGTATGAGCGGCAGGCAGTCGACCCCAATGATCTCGCGTCCCGGGAAGGCACCGGCAATGGCGTCCAAGGCGGCCTGGTCGTGTTCGTCCTGGTAGGTCGGCACCAGCACCGCGCCGTTTATCACCAGGAAGTTGGCGTAGGTCGCGGGAAGCCGGGTCCCTTCCTCGTCGAACCTTGCCGCGGGCCAGGGGAGGGGGATCATCCGGTAGGGGTGCCCCTCCCGGGTGCGAAAGGCCGCGATCTCGCTCTCCATGGCCTTAAGGGCCGGGTAGTGCTCGTCCTCCGGGGCGTCGCAGCTCACGTAGGCGATGGCGTCGTCCGGGCAAAGGCGCGCCAGGGTATCCACGTGCGAGTCGGTGTCGTCGCCCGCCAGATAGCCGTTGGCCAGCCAGAGAAAACGGTCGCTTCCGAAGAGGCCGTGCAGCTCCTCCTCCAGTTCCTCGCGGATCAGGTGCGGGTTCCGGTTCTCGTTCAGCAGGCACTCCTCGGTGGTGAGGATGGTACCGCGCCCGTCGCATTCGATGCTGCCCCCCTCCAGGATGAGACCGACTGTTTCAAGGGGTGCGCCCCAGGCCGCAAGGGCCTGCAGCCGCCGGTTGATGCGGTTGTCCAGGTGAGAGGCGAACTTGAGCCCCCAGCCGTTGAAGCCGAAGTTGAGCAGTCGGGGAGCTCCCTCCTCCAGCACCGTGATCGGGCCGAAATCGCGCGCCCAGGTATCGTTGGTCTCCACCTGGTACACCCGCACCCGGTCCATATGGGCGCCTGCCTGTTCCAGCTGCCCGCGCACCGGCTCGGGGTCAGGGGCGGCGACCACCACCCGCTCGAATCGGCTTATCTGCCGCACGATCTCGGCGAAAACGGGCTCCACCGCGTCCAGGTACGGGCGCCAGTCGCTCCCCTCGTGGGGCCAGGCGAGAAGTATCCCGTCCTGAGGCTCCCATTCTGCCGGCAAGCGGCGTGTGTTATTCACGTTAGCTCTCCTACTCTTGTCTGTATTGGCACCGGTAACCGGTCGTGGTCCTGCATGTTAACCCTGGTTTATCAATAGCTTTGGCAGCGGCGCCGTCAGGGTCCAAACAACAAAGAGTTAGCATATCGGGCGGACCCAATGCAAGCTAAAAGGGCGCGTGGCAAGGGATGGCCGCTGCCGCTCACTTGCACTGTCCTAAAAAAGTTTAAAGTCGCAACCGGGACTGCCGATACTGTTCTTATACCGTGTGGCTTGATTCATTGATCTGGCATAATGGCTGACCGTTCTGACACTGCTTAGCGGCACTGAGCTCAGCTGGCGGGCCTAGCAAAGGGAGGAGGATGTCATGGATAAGGAACTGCGTGAAATTGAGGCCTTGACCCGTGAACTTTTGGGCGTGCTGGAGGGCTTTTGGTCCGAATGCAGGGCGGGTGCCCTAAGGAAGGCAAGGCGCATGGTCGATGAAAGGCAGAGTCCCGATTTATAAGGAGCCTCTGCACTTTGGTTGTCTGCAGCCCCACCCGGTCAGCCACAGTGGCCTGATGAAATGACGTTGATTCCCTCATCCGATGCTGTATGATAACTGGCACCGATGTGATATTCCGAACCAGGAGTAAGATTAATGGCATTTCCCGACGCGATACATCTTCCATTTAACGGCGAGATCATCAGGGCACGGTTCACCCAGAAAAAACCGGGGGAGATCGAGGAGACCGCTGCGGGGTATTGGGTCTTCCTGCAGGGCGACTCCCTGCTGCTCGCGAACGGGGAACTCTACCGGGGGGACCTCCCCGCCAGCTTCGCCATGCAGGGTGGGACGCTGCATTTCGGCGAGTGGGACGGCGAGCCGGTCCGGCTGCTGGCCATCCCCGCGGAACATCCCGTGCCGGAGCCGCTGCGCGCGGTCCCTTCGGCTGAACTTCCGGACGACCTGCTCACCCTGTTCGGCCTGGCCCGGCAAATCCTTTATTGGGAGCGGATGAGCAGGCACTGCTCCCGGTGCGGCGGCACCATGAAGCGCATCCGTCCCACCTGGGGCAAGCGCTGCGTCAGCTGCGGCCACGAGCATTTCCCCCACATCCACCCCTGCGTCATCGTACTGATCCGGCGGGGCGGTGAATTCCTGCTGGCGCGCAAGCCCGAGTGGGCGCCGGGGCGCTACAGTCTGGTGGCGGGCTTCCTCGACTTCGGGGAATCGCTTGAGGAGTGCGTGGACCGGGAGGTCTTCGAGGAGACCGGGCTCAAGGTGACCAATATCCGCTATGTCGGGAGCCAGAACTGGCCCTTCCCGAGCCAGATGATGGCGGGATTCGTGGCGGATTACGCCTCGGGCGAGATCTTCGTGGACGGTGACGAACTGGAGGACGCCCGCTGGTTTTCCCCCGGCAACATGCCCGATTCGCTGCCTCCCGCCCGGAGCATAGCCCGCTATATCATCGACCGTTTCGCCCTTGGCCTTGCCGAGCCGCCTTCTGGGCCCACCGAGGCGTTGCACGCGCCGGCTGCGCCCTAACGAGCACCTGCCAACACGGACGCCTGAGGCTTTGAAGAACAAAAAACAGTCGGGCGATAAAAAGAGCTAAAGTTCGTCCCGGCAGCTCCGATACTTTAAGCAAGCACCCAGAGAGCTCGCCAAGAAATCTCCAGGGTCTCCTTTTTTGGGGACGGTTCGCGCCGTCCCCTTTTTTTGCGCCCGCAACTCCCGCCAGACCCCGAATTCCGGCATACCCCCAGCTCCAGTGCGCCCCAACCCTGACACGCCCCTTTACTTTGATGATTCCGGAAATTGCAGGAAAGGTAAGGTGGGCAGCCCCTGCCCACCGCTTGGCAACTTCAGCCCGCGCGGGCAGCCCCTGCCCACCGCTTGGCAACTTCAGCCCGCGTGGGCACGGAGTGCCCACCCTATCTAGCTTTGCTTCCTGCTGCTTCATACCGGCAAAGCCGCATGCTCCGTAGGCACAGTGCCGTAAAATCCTCCCTCCCCCTTGGCGGGGGAGGGTTGGGGTGAGGGGGAAGGCGCCATTTGGGACTCCGTTGGCAGCTTCACCCGCCCCCCAACCCCCTCCCGTCAAGGGAGGGGGAGCATTGGTGCAAAGACATGGGGCAAAGACTGGCCAACCACACTTCCTTAGGCACGCTTTCCCACGATGCAGTGCAGCCTCCGGACCGGATTTACCGGCAAAGCGTACACCTTCATAAAGCCTCACGAAGGCCCTGTTGTAATAGCGTCCGCTTTTTGATAAGATAAGCGGTTCGTTACCGCGCCGTTACTGGTAGGAGAGCTCACGCAGATGAATAAAAAGAGCAACGCGCTGCTGCGGCATCTTCTGGAGATGCCCGCTGCGGCCATATACGCCCTGGCGCACAAGGGGCATCTCTTCAACGGCTTCGAGCTCTGCAAGCGCAGCCCGGTTTCGCAGCTCACCTGGAGCGACGACGGGGCCACCCTCAACCTGGAGCTCTCCTGCGCGGGGATCTTCGAGGTCTCCTTCACCCTGGTGCAGGGCGAGCTCTCCGGCTCCTGCGACTGCGGGGTCTGGAGCCCGCAGGGGCGCTGCCCCCACCTGGTCGCCTCTCTCGCCACTCTCAAAAAAGCGCTCTCCCCGGCCTCCTTCCCGATGCTGCATCTGGCTCCCGGCTACCTGGACACCGTGCGCCGCGAGCTCTCACGCGTAGCTCCTGGCGGGTTGGGCGCCGCCGACGAGGCTCAGGCTCCCGCCGGCGCCGCCGAAGGGCGCTACGCCCTGGTCGTGGACCGCAGGAGCGACGAGGTCCGCATCCGCCTTTTTCACGACAGGGCGCCGGTCTCGCTCTTCGAGCCCGCGCTCCCCTCGCCGATACGCGAATTCCTCAGGCTCATGTATTCCCCGGCCTTGCGCGGCAGGTGCATCGAGGAGTTCCTGACCCGGTTCCGCGGCAGGTACCCGGTATGCTTCGCCGGTCCCGACGATCTGATCCCGCTTGCCTTCGAAACGGCCCCCCTGCGCTCGGTCCTGCTGCACTTGAACCTGCAGGGCGACGAGCTGTGCGCTTCCCAGAGTCTCGAGGACGGCACGCCCCTGGACGAGAGCTCCTTCGTGTCCGAATGCTACCATTTCGATCTGCGGGGCGCGCGCATCCAGAGGACCGACGACGCCGGAGTCGAGCGCTACTTCAGCCGGTTCCGCACCCAGCTGGAGGGGCTCCCCGACGCCTCGCTGGTGCGGGAACGGGAAGGGTTCCGCGCCGCGGCGCCTGACTTCAACCGGCTGCAGCTCTCCCTGAATGAGGCCGAACTGCAGCATTTCCTGAGCCGCGCCGTGCTGAGCTGCGCCGGAGCACCCGTACAGCCCAGGATCGTGCAGCCGAGCTACCGGCTCAACATACTGGAACTGGGCGAAACGGTGCAGCTGGTGGCCGAAGGGGTGGCCTGCGGTGCCAGCTTCCCCCTGGCGCGGGGCGTGTTCTGGTTCTTCCCCGCCGCCGGCCGCGCCCATTACCCGCAGCCGCTCAAGGCCAAGAAGCGGGTGGCGGCCATCCTGGAGGCCTGCTTCCAGACCCTCACCGGCAGGACACGCACCGAGCGCGACCGGATCGCGCGGCTCGCCCTGAACACGCCGGACTTCTGCAAGCGCGGGGTGAAGTCCGAGGCCCGCAAGATCATCAGCTCCTTCTGGCAGACCGCGACCGAGCCGCGCACCCTGCTGCAGCTCTCCGGCGGCGAGTGGCTCGGCGTACCGCTGGACGGCGAGCGGCAGGCGAGGCTTTTGCAGATCCCCTACGCGCTTTTCGGCTCCGAGATCTTCTCCCAGGCGACCGATCCCGGCGAGATGACCCTGGAGCGGGAACTCTTCCTGAAAAACCTGCCCCGGCTGCGCGACGACTGCGCGGCGGCCGGTTTCGCCCTGGCCGTCGGCGGCGAGGAACTGGAGACGGTCGCCTGGTCTTTCACCCTGGATGCCACCCGCTCCTCCATCGACTGGTTCGAGCTGCGTCCCGAGATCCGCTGCGACGGGGAGCTGGTCGACGAGCGGGAGTTTCTGGAGGCGGTCAAGGGAGGCGGCCTGTTCCGCAGGGGTGGCGGCGGCATTGTCATTCTGGACGAGCAGAGCAGCCGCGCCCTCTCGCTGTTCGCCGCGGGCGGCCGGCGCGAGGTGGTCCGGGTGCCGCGCCTGCAGATCCTGGATTGGATCGCCCTGAGGCGCTCCGGGGTCCGGGTGCTGCTGGCCGCGCAGGAGGAGGCAATCATCGAGAGCCTGCTCAACTTCGACAGCATCGTTCCGGCGGTCGTTCCCTGCGGGCTGCAGGCGACCTTGCGCAACTACCAGCGCGAGGGGTACAGCTGGCTTGCCTTTCTCTACGAGCACCGCTTCGGCGCCTGCCTGGCCGACGACATGGGGCTCGGCAAGACCATCCAGGCCATAGCGCTCCTGGCGGGGCTCGCCGAGGGGCTCATCGCCAGCGAGGTCCCCCCCGGGGTGCCGCACCTGATCGTGGTGCCGCCCAGCCTGATCTTCAACTGGGAGAGCGAGATCGCCCGCTTCTACCCGGGGCTCAAGGTAGGCGTGTACCGCGGTCAGGGGCGCCGCGCGCAGTTCGCCGGCCTGGACGTCGTGCTTACCAGCTACGGGGTGATCCAGAGGGACATCGAGGAACTGGCGGCGCTTCCCTTCCACGTCATCGTCTTCGACGAGGCGCAGGCGGTGAAGAACATCCACGCCGAGACGACTGGCGCCGTGCGCCGGCTGCAGGGGAGGTTCAAGCTCACCCTGACCGGGACCCCGGTGGAGAACCACCTGGGCGAGTACTATTCCGTCATGGACCTGGCGCTGCCCGGGCTCCTCGGCCCCTACGAGCTCTTCCGCCGGGGGATGGGACGGGAGGGGGCCGGGTTTCTGGAGACGCTCATCAGGCGCACGCGCCCCTTCATCCTGAGAAGGGCGAAGGACATGATTGCGGCTGAGCTGCCGCCCAAGGTGGAGACCGACATCTACCTGGAGATGAGCCCGCGGCAAAAGGCGCTCTACGTCCGGACCGTGGCGCAGGTGAAGTCGACCGTCGCCGAGGCCTACAGCTCCAAGGCGCCCGGGCAGGCGCGCATCATCGCCCTCACGGCGATCCTGAAGCTGCGCCAGATCTGCCTCTCCTCGCGCCTGCTGCTGCCGGAGGGGCACGACGGCTCCCCCAAGATCGAGTTCCTGGTAGAGCAGCTGCAGGAGCTTTTCGCCGAGGGGCACTCCGTCCTGGTCTTCTCCCAGTTCACCTCCTTCCTCGACATCGTGCAGGAAGCGCTCTCCCAGCACGGGGTGGCGTTCTCCAGGCTGGACGGCTCGACGCCGGTCGGGCGCCGCAAGGAGCTGGTCGAGAGCTTCCAGGATTCCAGCGCGCCCTCGGTTTTCCTTTTGAGCCTGAAGGCAGGGGGGAGGGGGCTCAACCTGACTAAGGCCTCCTACGTGTTCCACCTCGACCCTTGGTGGAACCCCGCGGTCGAGAACCAGGCCTCGGACCGGGCGCACCGGATCGGGCAGGTGCGGCAGGTCACCATCACCCGGCTCTTGATGCGCCACTCCATCGAGGAGAAGATGATGGAACTCAAGAAGCGCAAGCTGAAACTGTACCGGGCGCTACTGGAGGATGCGGAGGGCGACGCCGGCGGGACCATCGGCCGCGAGGATTTCGAGTTCCTGCTCGGGCCGTGATTGAAGCAGGCCCGAAAATAAGAGGCTTTTATGCTTTGGCGCTATTTGTTTTTTGGGGTGAGGAGGCCTGCGGCGGGCGGAAGTAGCGGCAAAAGGAAAGGGTGTTTCTGCCGTTTTCGGAGCGGTAGCTCACCTCATCCATGATGGACTTGATGATGAAGAGTCCCATGCCGCTTTCGGGGAGGGTGGCGGGCTGCTGCGGGTCGTATTCCAAGGTGGGCGGCGGGGAGAATTTCACGATCGCGGTCCCGAAATCGCTGATCTCGAAGGAGATCCGATCCTGGTGCAGGGTGATCTCCGTCTCGACCCGGAAGCCTGCTTTCTGCCGGTAGGCGTGGACGATGGCGTTGCTGACGGCCTCCACGACGCAGACCTCCATGTCGCCGTAAGCCTCGGCGCTCAGCGGCGAGCAGGCGCAGACCCCGCGCACGGCATGCCCCACCAGGGCTACGTCGCTTAGCTTGCTTTCGATGCTGAGATGGAGGGTTTTGTCGGGCTTTTTTCCCATGGTGCCTGGTCGTGCTCCGAGGCTCTCGCCTTTTACCTGGTTGCGGTGAACGGCTCTACCGTGCTGCCTGAGGGTTTCAGCGCTCCGCCTGCTCCACCCAGGACTGGGCGACGGAGAGACTTTTTAGGAACTCGGCTGCGAAGAGGAACTCGCCCAGGTGCGCCGCCACGTTGATGCTCTCTTCACCCCTTTGGATGGAGAAGGCGTACCCTTTCTTGCCGTTTCTCTGGTAGCACTCGACGCTCAGCTTGGTGATGGTCTCCCCCTCGCCGGACTCGAACTTGTGGGTGAGGGTCTCCTTGCCGCCGTCGGTCTGGACCGCGTTGATCTTCCGGTACAGGTCGAACCCCTCCCAGGGCTCGGCGACGAAGCGGATCTGGTGGGCGCCGGTTGCCAGGCGGAAAAAGCGCAGTGCGATCCTGCCTTCCTCGGGTTTCCCGGACTGCTTTTTCTCGGCGGGGGAAATCTCGACCCCGCTCTCCTTGGCGTAGATGGTGAACCTGGGCACTTTCATGACACCTCCGAAACCAACAGAAAACTGTAGCGCCCATCGCGGGGCTTGTCAAACCGCTTCCGGGAACCGGCAGGCGCGCCTGGTGGACCCCCGGGGGCCGGCCTAGAGCAGCACCTGGAGCCTTTGCTGCAGGCGGACCTCGGTCTGGGTAACCAGCGCCCGGTAGGCGAGCAACTCGACGCCGGCGCGGGACGCCTCGCGAAGCTGCGCCCCGTAGGCGGGATCGATGGCGTCCGCGGGCGCTACCGACTCCCCGTCCGCGCGCTGCACCACGAAAAGGTTGACCCCGCGGTGTCCCTGGCGGACCACCTCCATCAGCTCCCTCAGGTGCTTTTGCCCCCTGGCGCTCACCGCGTCCGGGAAGAGCGCGCGTCCCCCGTCGACCAGGGTGACGTTTTTCACCTCGACGTAGCAGTGGCCCCGCGCGCCGGAGAGCAGCAGGTCGATCCGGCTCCCGACTCCGTAGGGGACCTCGGCCCGGATGGTCTGGTAGCCCGCCAGTTCGGCGACCGTGCCGTTTTCGATCCCTTCGCGCGCCAGCCGGTTGGGGAGCAGCGTGTTGATGCCGACCCAGACCCCGTCCGTGTGCACCAGCTCCCAGCTGTGCGGGTACTTGCGCCCCGGGGTGGCGCTCAGCGAAAGGATCACCCGGCTACCCGGTCGGGCGCACCCCTGCATGCTCCCGGTGTTGGGGGTGTGGGCGGTGACCAGGCTCCCGTCGTCCAGCTCGACGTCGGCCAGGAAGCGTTTGTAGCGGCGGATCAGGGTGCCGTGGAATAGCGGCTGCGGCAGTGTCATGGTCTTCTCCTTCGGGCGCCCGGCGCTTCGGGGGGAGCCGGCCCGGCGGCTCCTTCACGGAGCCCGGCAGGGTCGCCCATCCAATCACACTATGGTGCACTCTGTCCAGCCCAAAATGAGCCCGGTCCGGCGTGGCACTGCGGCGCTCAAAACTGTTGAATTCCCTGGCCATTCTGCTACACTCAGCAGTTGGAGCCGGGCTTGGGCGCGGCCCTTGAGGGAGCAACTCATGGCGAAGGGACAAAGGGTCCATCAGGAGCACCTGGACGCGGTGAGCGTCTTTGGCAAGTTTATCGGCAAGCGGGCCGGTTTTCGCTGCGAGTGGTGCGCCGGCAGCGACGGGCTCAGGCTTTGGGAGTACCAGCCGGAGCGGGAACCCTGCCCCGAGAACCTCGCCCTGCTCTGCGAACCCTGCAGGGCGCTCTCCGTCTCCAAAACCGGGGATGCCCACCAGTTGCGCCCGGTGCGTAACGCCCTTTGGAGCGAGGTCCCCGCGGTCGCCGAGGGAGCCGCTTTGGTGCTGGCGCGCTGCCGGGAACCCTGGGCCCGCGAGGCGATAGAGGAGAGCTTTATCGACGAGGCGCTCAAGGCACGGCTCCTGGCAAGTAAAGATTTAGGTTAAGGTTGAGGTTAAGGTTAAGGTTGAGAGGGGTGCCACAGGCGTGTTGCCTGACCTGGCCCCCCGCGCGATCTTGACCTCGGCCTCAACCTGAGCCTGTTTAACTGTTTGACTCGGATAGCCGCCGTGTGGTACTAAAAATGGTTTGTTAATGTGAATTTCCGCTTCAGGAGTGGGGGTGTATGGCACAAGGGATTAAGAAGGGAATACTGCTGGCCGGCGGCGCCGGTAGCAGGCTCTACCCGCTGACCATGGTGGCGAGCAAGCAGCTCCAGCCGGTCTACGACAAACCGATGATCTACTACCCGCTGGCCACCCTGATGATGGCCGGCATCGCGGACGTGCTGATCATCTCCACCCCGCAGGACACCCCGCGCTTCCAGGCCCTTTTGGGCGACGGTTCCCGCTGGGGCATCCGGCTGAGCTACGCGGTGCAGCCCGAGCCCAAGGGGATCGCCCAGGCGTTTCTGGTCGGCGAGGAGTTCATCGCGGGCGATCCGGTCTGCCTGATCCTCGGGGACAACATCTTCTACGGCAAGATGGAGCTGGACCGCCTGATCGCCCAGTTCGACGGCGGCGCCAAGATCTTCGGCTACTACGTGCAGGACCCCGAACGCTACGGCGTGGTCGATTTCGACGCGCAGGGCAGGGTGCTCAGCATCGAGGAGAAGCCGGCCGTTCCCAAGTCGAACTACGCGGTCCCCGGACTCTACCTCTACGACGGGGAGGTCGTGGCCATCGCCAAGGCGATGCAGCCCTCGCCGCGCGGCGAACTGGAAATCACGGACGTGAACCTCGAGTACCTGAGGCGCGGGGAACTCTCGGTGCAGAAGCTGGGGCGCGGCATCGCCTGGCTCGACACCGGGACCCATCAAAGCCTGCTGGAGGCCTCCCACTTCATCGGGACCCTGGAGGCGCGGCAGGGGCTGAAGATCGCCTGCCTCGAGGAGATCGCGCTGCGCATGGGCTACCTCGACTGCCAGGGCATGGCGCAGGTCATCGCCGCCACCCCCAATTCCTCCTATCGGGATTACCTGGTGAGGGTCTTCAAGGAAACCGAACTGTGCGGAGGGAGCAAATTATGAACCAGGCAGTCACCTACCAGAAGGGGCGCATCCACGACGTGACGGCACGGCCTCTGACCAAGTTTCTGGACGAGCGCGGCTGGCTCGCCGAACTCTACCGAAGCGACGAGCTGGACCCCGCCCTCATGCCCGCCATGGCCTACATCTCCATGACCCAGCCTGGAGTCGCCCGGGGACCCCACGAGCACGTGGACCAGACCGACTACTTCTGCTTCATCGGGCCCTCGAATTTCAAGGTCTACCTCTGGGACGCGCGCCCCGACTCGCCAAGCTACGGGGTGAAGCAGACCCTGTTCGCCGGTCTGGACGCCCCCATGCTGCTGGTGGTCCCGCCCGGCGTGGTGCACGCCTACAAGAACGTCGGCGTGGAGAACGGCATCGTCTTCAACGGGCCGAACCGGCTCTACGCGGGGTCCGGCAAGCGCGAGCGGGTCGACGAGATCCGCCACGAGGAGGCGATCGACTCCCCTTTCGGGCTGGATTAGCGCCGGCCGCCCTGCAGCCGCAGGTTTCACACCAACAATAGGGGGCCGGGTGCCCCCTAAACCATTTTTTGAGAGCGCATGAGAGAGCTTTTAATCCGCCACAAGCGATTCCTCATAACCGCACTGTTCCTGCTCACGGCGTTTCTCACCTACGCCCTGAATCTGCGCAACAAGGAGCACGCCAATCCGCTGGAGCGCTCCGTCATGGGCGTCACCGCGCCGCTGGCAGGCGGCGTGGCCGCGCTGAACCGTTTCGTCGACGGCGTCTGGAGCGACTACATCGACCTCCTGGAGGTGCGCCGCGAGAACCTTGTGCTGAGAAAGAGCGTGAAGCGGCTCAACGAGAGGATCGTGGCGAGCAACGAGGCGGTGGTGGCCAACGCCAGGCTGAAGGCGCTGCTGGACCTGAAGGGGACCCTCGACTCCCCCTCGCTCGCCGTCTCCGTCATCGGGGAGGACTCCTCCGCCTGGTTCAAGACGCTGGTGGTGGACCGCGGCTCCAGCGACGGGCTGGTGGAGGGGATGCCGGTGCTGGCGGCCGGCGGCGCGGTCGGGCGCCTGGTGAAGGTGGCACCGCACAGCTCCCGGGTGCTCCTGCTCACCGATCATGCCTCCGCCATCGCGGCGCTGGTGCAACGCTCCCGGGCCCGCGGGGTCGTGCGCGGCATGGGGGGGGGGCGCTGCTCCATGGAGTTCACCGTGAAGGACGAGGACGTGAAGGTGGGTGATTCCGTGGTCAGTTCCGGCGTCGGCGGGGTCTTCCCCAAAGGGGTGCCGATCGGGGAGGTGACTATGGTGAAGAAGGGGGAGTACGGCGTGTTCCAGACCATCGAGGTGCGGCCGACCGTCACCATCGGGAAGCTGGAAGAGATGCTGGTGCTGCTTCGGCAGGTCCAGGAATAGCCTTTCGGCAAATCGGGTAAACTCAAACGTGATACAGTACCTCAAAATAGCCGGGTGGGTCCTGGCGGCGCTGCTCATGCAGATGACGCTGCTGCCGAGATATCTCCAGGACCCCTTTCAGCCCAACCTGCTCATCGTCCTGGTGGTCTACCTGGGGCTCAAGCTGCCGCACCGCTTCGCGGGCCTGGCGGCCTTCGCGCTGGGGATTCTCCAGGACAGCTTCAGCGGCATCTACCTCGGCCTGCACGGCTTTTCCTACCTCTGCATCTACACGCTCCTGTCCGAGGTGGCCGACCGCCTCTACACGGACAACCGCGCCCTGTTCGTGCTGGTCGTCTTCCTGGCGACGCTGGTGAGTGCCCTCTTGAACCTCCTGATGCTGGTCATCTTCTCCGTCTCCAGGGGGGTCTACGCCACCTTGCTGCCGGCCCTGATCCCGCAGGCCCTGGTGAACGCGCTGGTCGCCTCGCTCTTCTTCAGCTTCCCGCTCCCGGCGGGAGAGGAGGCGCGATGAAGCCCCAGCAAAACATCATCCCCGAGGGGGACGGGTCGCGCCGCATCATCTGGCTCTCCATCGGCGCCTTCGTCATGTTCTTCCTGCTGCTTTCCCGGCTCTGGTACCTGCAGGTGATCGACACGGACAACCTGCTGGACCAGTCCGAGAGCAACCGGCTGCGCTTCGTCCCGGTCGCGGCGCCGCGCGGCGCCATCCTGGACCGAAACGGCAAGGTGCTGGTTTCCAACACCCCCTCCTTCTCCGTCGCGGTCATCCCCAAGGACGTCAAGGACCGGGAGCAGCTGGTGGGGAACCTTTCCCGTTACCTGAAACTGGACCCTAAGGACATCGAGGAGAAGTGGGACAAGGGGCAGGGGAGGGCGAAGTACTACCCGCTGGTGGTCGCCTCCGGCATCAGCCGCGACCAAATGGAGTTCCTGGAGGAAAACCGCCTGGCCCTGTCCGGGGTGAACATAGAGATGAAGCCGGTGCGGGCCTACCCCAACGGCCAGCTCGCTTCGCACCTGCTCGGCTACCTCGGGGAGATCTCCGAAGACGAGCTGGGGGCCGAGCGCTACAAGGAATACAACGCCGGCGACTATACCGGCAAAAGCGGCATCGAGAAGAGCTGGGAAAGCTTCCTGCACGGTACGGACGGGGGGCGCCAGATCGAGGTCGACGCGCGCGGCAGGTTCCTGCGTACCGTCGACGAGACCAACTCCAACGTGGGGAACACGGTCGTGCTCACCATCGACCTCGCGCTGCAGAAGGTCGCGGAAGAGGCCTTCGGCGACAAGGCGGGGGCCGCGGTCGTGATGGACGTGAATACGGGCGAGGTGCTTGCCTTCGCCAGCAACCCGGGGTTCGACCCGGCGCTCTTCACCGGCCGCCTCCCTCCGGACAAGTGGAAGGAGTACCTGGAGGACCCGCGCCACCCGCTGGAGAACAAGGCGCTCAAGGGGATGTACCCGCCCGGTTCGACCTTCAAGATCATCACCGCCCTGGCCGGCCTGGAGGAGGGGCTGGTGGACGCCCACACCGGGATCGAGTGCCCGGGCTACTACAAGTTCGGCAACTCCACCTTCAAGTGCTGGGACAAGAAGGGGCATGGCCATGTCGAACTGAAAAAGGCGCTCAGGGAGTCGTGCGACGTCTACTTCTACAAGCTGGCCGAGCGGCTCGGGGTGAACCGGATCGCCAAGTACGCCAAACTCTTCGGGTTGGGCGCGCCGCTTGGCATCGGCCTGGACAACGAGAAGGGCGGGGTGATACCGAACGAGGAGTGGAAGCTCAAGCGCTACGGCAAGAAATGGTACCAGGGCGAGACGCTCTCCGTCGGGATCGGTCAGGGGTACGTGCTGATGACCCCGGTGCAGCTCGCCTCCATGATCGCGACGGTCGCCAACGAGGGGACCGTGTACCAGCCGCACCTGGTGAAGCGGATCATCGATTCCGACGGCAAGGTGCTCAAGGAGTTCCCGCCCCAGGTGAACAGCAGGACCGGGATCAAGCCCGAGAACTACCATCTGGTGAAGGATGGGCTCTTCGCCGTGGTGAACGAGCCGCACGGCACCGGCGCCATGGCGCGCCTCTCCGAGGTGAAGGTGGCCGGGAAGACCGGCTCGGCGCAGGTGGTGAAGCTGCGTGACAGCAAGGGACAGGTGCCCTACCAGTTCCGGGACCACGCGCTCTTCGTGGCTTTCGCCCCCTATGAGAAGCCCGAGATCGCCATCGCCGTCATCGTCGAGCACGCCGAGCACGGCGGGAGCGCTGCCGCCCCGATCGCGGGGAAACTGTTCCGCGCCTACTTCGAGGAGAAGGGCGTCATCAAGAAGCCGGTGCCCAGAAAGGATCGCGGGGGCGCGGGCTCGGACGAGGACGCCGCTCCTGCAGCGGGATCGGGGGCGGGCACGGGCGGGCCCACCGGGGCAGGCGCCGCCGCACCGGAAGAGACGGAATAGCTGAAATAGACGGAAGAGACGGAAGAGACGAAAAAGACGGAATAGGCATGGTTCTGTCCCCCCTATGGAATAGGGGGGAAGCTGAACGCAAGTGAAGCAGGGGGGTGTTTCGCCGGCAAAGAGACCCCCCTGTCTCGCTACCCGAGCCTTCCCCCCCACTTCGCGGGGAGGACAGCAATAGTCCTGCTTAACTTGATAGCATTGCCCCTCGCGGGTGCCCGTGTCACGGAAGGTTTACCATAAGCAGCAGATCAAAAACGAGAATTGAAAACCGACCACTCGTTTTTTGGGGTTCGCATGTTTGACAGAAGGCTTTTCACCAACTTTGACTGGACGCTGCTGGCGCTGGTGCTGCTCATCACCGGCTTCGGCGTGGTCAACATATACAGCGCCTCGTCCTCGTACCGCGAGATCGGGACCCCCTATTTCCTCAAGCAGATTTACTGGACCGCCGCCGGACTCCTGCTCTGCCTGACGGTCTGCAGCCTGGACTACCACATGCTGGAGGACTTCGCCTACTGGCTCTACGGGGCGGTGCTGATCTTGCTGGTCCTGGTGCTCCTGGTCGGCAAGACCTCCATGGGTGCGACGCGCTGGATCCACCTCGGCTTCTTCACCATCCAGCCCTCGGAGCCGATGAAGATCGTCATCATCATGACCTTTGCCCGCTTCTTCAGCCGCTACCCGATCTTCAAGGGGCTGACCCTGAAGGACCTGGTCTATCCGCTGCTGCTGCTCGGGGCGCCGGCGCTGCTCATCATGAAGCAGCCGGACCTGGGGACCGCCATCCTGGTCTCGCTCATCGCCGGCACCATGCTGCTCTTCGTCGGTGTGCGCTGGACGGCGCTCGCCACCCTGTGCGCCTCCGCCATCCCCATCGTCTACAGCGGCTGGCGCTTCGTGCTGCGCGATTACCAGAAGGACCGCATCTACAACTTCCTGAACCCCGACCTGGACCCCCAGGGAAGCGGCTACCACATCATCCAGAGCAAGATCGCGGTAGGCTCCGGCGCCACCTTCGGCAAGGGGTTCATGCACGGCACCCAGTCCCAGTTGCGCTTTCTCCCGGAGCAGCACACCGACTTCGCCTTCTCCGTCTTCGCCGAGGAGTGGGGCTTCGTGGGCTGCCTGGTCATGCTGACCCTCTACCTGTTCCTGATCTTGTGGGGGCTCGGGATCGCCCGGCGCTGCAATGACCGGTTCGGCGCGCTGCTCGCCGTCGGGGTCTCGGCGATGCTTTTCTGGCACATCGTCATCAACATGGGGATGGTGATCGGCCTCTTCCCGGTCGTCGGGGTGCCGCTCCCCTTCTTCTCCTATGGCGGGACCTCCATGGTCACCTCCATGGTAGGGGTGGGGATCCTGTTGAACATCAGCATGCGGCGCTTCATGTTCTGACCCTGCAGGTGCCCGGGGGCGCCCGCACTCCCCTGACCGGCGCCCTGGCGGAACCAAGGATAAAAGGACCTTCCCTTCATGCGGATAACCATCGCGGAGCCCTACTGCACCGGCTCGCACGCCTCCTGGGTTCACGAGTATGCCTCCCACAGCCGCCACACCCTGGAACTCCTGACGCTCCCCGGCCGCAACTGGAAGTGGCGCATGCACGGCGGCGCCGTCACGCTTGCCTCCCGGTTTCTCGCCGCGGCGGGGCGCCCCGATCTGATCCTGGCCACCGACATGCTCGACCTGACGACCTTCCTGGCGCTCACCAGGAGAAAGAGCAGCGACTGCCCCTGCGCCCTCTACTTCCACGAGAATCAGCTGACCTACCCCTGGTCCCCGGACGACCCCGACACCGTTTCCAAGCGGGACCTGCACTACGCCTTCATCAACTACGCCAGCGCCCTGGCGGCCGATGCGGTCCTCTTCAACTCGCGCTACCACAAGGACGCCTTCCTGGGCGCGCTGCCGGGCTTTCTCAAGGGGTTTCCGGACGCCTGCGAGGCGGCCACGGTGCCGCAGATCGCCGCCAAGAGCCGGGTGCTCCCCCTCGGCATGGACCTGAGGAAACTGGAGCTGCACCGGCCCTCCCGGGGGAGGGAGGCTGGCCCCCCGCTCATACTCTGGAACCACCGCTGGGAGTACGACAAGGACCCCGAGGCGTTCTTCGCTGCGCTGTACCAGTTGAGCGAGGAGGGGCTGGATTTCCGGCTGGCCGTGCTGGGCGAATCCTTCGGGAGGGCGCCGGCCGTGTTCAAGGAGGCGCGGCAGAGACTCGCCGGCAAGGTGCTGCAGTGGGGGTACCAGGAGAGCTTTGCGCAGTACGCGCAGTGGCTTTGGCGCGCCGACATCCTGCCGGTCACCTCCCGCCAGGAATTCTTCGGCGCCAGCGTGGTTCAGGCACTCTACTGTGGCTGTGCCGCGCTGCTCCCGGACAGGCTCGCCTACCCCGAGCACGTTCCCGCGGCAGAGGCGGCGAGGTGGCTGTACCGCGACGCCGAATGCCTGGCGGAGCGGCTCAGGATGCTCCTGGCCGAGCCCGGTCACCCCGCCGGGTCGTTGGGGGCGTTTGTCGGACGCTACGACTGGGAGCATCTGGCCCCGGTCTACGACGACTTCTTCGAAGCCCTGGCCGCTGGTCGCCGGGGCGAGGTCCCGCCGCTTGACTGCTTCCCCGCAGCCGCACTCTAGATTCCCCTCTGGTGTCAACTTCCTCATTGATTAACGTGCGCCGACGCGGGTTACCGCACCGCGGGCATTAGCTGCCCAGGCGAACGGAGGTTTTAAAATAGAGGAATTCCTGTAAAACCAGCGTGCCCGGGTTCCCAACTGAAGCGAAAGTTTGAGCGTTGCCAAGTTTTGGGGAGGATGATACAGCTGGAAGGTGCTGCGGAGGACTGGTCTGCAGAGAACAGAGGCGAGGGAACCTGCAAGAGAGGAGGGGCGCCCGGGGGCGCCCCTTTTCCCAGCTAGGCGGCCTGTTTGACGGTGATGATCTCGTTCATTTTTTCAAGCCAGATGGTGCCGCAGGTCGTGCACTCCAAGAGGTCCTTGGCGTAGCCATCTGAATGCATGTCGATTTCAACTTTCGTGCTGTTACATTTCGGGCATTGCATGTTGTTTTCTCCTGTTGCAAAGTTGTTGTTGAGCTAACTATATAGAACACGCGGCACCGGTGCAAGACTAATTTTAGCAAAAAAATGTCGTAAAACAACTGTTTAGAGATATTCAGCTATCCTTCCTGCAAGCCTCCATTTTAAAACACCTGCCAGGCTGCCTAAGAAATGCGGTCACCAAAACCTCCTAACTGGCTTAAACTAGGACATTTTGTCCGAATAGAACAAGAGTATGCTGAAATAAGCACTATTGCTTCGTCCTTACGTAAACGTCACGGTGGGTCTCGTTTTATTTTTCTGGGCATTTTGGGAGAACGCTGGTTTGTTATTTTGACCCCTTCTGCGATTTTTCCATAACAAGGGCCGCCCCGCGATCTTTTCCTCTGGAAAATACTTCAAACTGTGTTACTATTTGCTGCCTTTAATCAGCGGGAGGCCTCATGAAAGAAGCGATGTTTTATGAAAAGCTCGAGGGAGGGCGCGTGCGCTGCGGGCTCTGCCGCTTCCGCTGCCTGATCGGTGTCGGCCAGCGCGGGCACTGCACGGTACGGGAAAATCGCGGCGGGGTGCTCTACTCCCTGGTCTACGGGCGGGCCGTTGCCGAGCAGGTCGATCCCATCGAGAAGAAGCCGCTCTTTCACGTGCTGCCCGGCACCCGCTCCTACTCCGTGGCGACCGTGGGGTGCAACTTCCGCTGCCTGCACTGTCAAAACTACCGGATCTCCCAGCCCGAGGCCGCCGGCGTCGAGCACTCCGGGACTTACCTCTCGCCCGAGACCCTGGTGCAACGGGCGCTGGCAGCCGGGTGCCGCTCCATCTCCTACACCTACACCGAGCCGACGATCTTCTTCGAGTACGCCTACGAGACGGCCGTGCTCGCCCGGGCAGCCGGCCTCAAGAACGTCTTCGTCACCAACGGCTACATCACCAACGAGGCGCTGGCCGCCATCGCCCCCTATCTGGACGCCGCCAACATCGACCTGAAGGGGTTCAGCCCCGAGTTCTACCGCGAGGTGGTCGGGGCGTCGCTCGACGAGGTGCTCGACTGCATCAGGGAGTACCGCAGGCTCGGGATCTGGCTGGAGATCACCACCCTGATCATCCCGAACCGAAACGATGCCGAGGACGAACTGCGCGGCATCGCCCGCTTCATCGCTACCGAACTCGGTCCCCAGACCCCGTGGCACGTGAGCCAGTTCTACCCGACCTTCCGCCTGACCGACGAGCCGCGCACTCCCCTCGGTACCTTGCGGGCCGCCCGCCGCATCGGGCAGGAGGCCGGGCTGCGCTACGTCTACGAGGGGAACGTGCCGGGGGAGGGTGGCGAGAACAGCTGCTGCCCCTCCTGCGGCGGCCTGCTGATTAAGAGGTACGGCTACATCATCGAGAGGGACCTGGTGACCCGCGGGGGGTGCCCCGGCTGCGGCCGCGCCGTCGAAGGGGTGTGGCAATAAACGGAAACGGTTGCCCCCGGTCCGTCATTCATGGTATAGATCAGCTATTCGGCTCGCCGGAAATCACGTCCTCGAAGAGGTTTCCTTGAAGGTTTCACTGCTGCGTCGCTCCTGGGTGACTTTTTCCATTTGGGTGCTCGGCTGCTATGCCTCCGCCGTCAACCGGTTCACCGTCCGGGGGGCGCAACTGATCCCGCACAGCGGCGGGGTGCTGATCGCCTCCAACCATATCTCCGCCTACGACACCATCTTCCTTCCCTGGGCGGTCCTCAGGCACAACCCGCTGCAGATGCTCTGGGCGCCGGCCAAGGAGGAGCTCTTCAACAACCGTCTCCAGGCGCTGCTCTACAGCTCCTGGGGCGCCTTCCCGGTGCGGCGCGGCAGGGACCTGCGCGCCGGCAAGCGGCTGAACGAGCTGCTGGCGGACCAGAAGGTCATGCTCTTCCCGGAGGGGACCAGGCACCGCGACGGCGTGCTCGGCAAGGGCAACCGCGGGGTCGGCAAGATCATCTACGACACCCGTCCCGCCGTGATTCCCACCGCGCTTACCGGGGTGAACGAATGGAGCTTCCCCTCGTTCGGCGCCCGGGGCGGCGTGCGCTTCGGCGCGCCCCTAAGCTTCGACGACCTCTACCTGCTTCCCGACTGCAAGGAGACCCACCAGCTCATCGTGGACCGGGTCATGCAGGCGATCGCCTCCCTGTTGGAGCTCGAGCGGGGGACCTCCGCATGAAGGTCGAAGTGTTTTGTGACGGCGCCTGCAGCGGCAACCCCGGCATCGGCGGCTACGGCAGCATCCTGCGCTGCGGCAACAGTGTGAAGGAGCTCTCCGGCGCCGAGGGCGCCACCACCAACAACCGGATGGAGATGAGCGGCGCGATCGCCGCCCTGGAGGCTCTCACCCGCCCCTGCGAGGTCGTGATCACGACCGATTCCCAGTATCTGGTGAAGGGGATGACCGAGTGGCTCTCGGGGTGGCTCAAGAGGGGATGGGTGAACAGCAAGAAGGAGCCGGTGTTGAACCGCGATCTCTGGGAACGGCTGCTGGCACTGTCCAAGGTGCACAAGGTCAGCTGGGTCTGGGTGCGCGGCCATAACGGGCACGCGGAGAACGAGCGCTGCGACGAACTGGCGCGGGCGGCCATCGTGGATTTCAAGAACCGGTGAGCCGGGCGGGGTAGCAATTTGGATTATTTCATCGTTTCGGTTTCCGAGGAGGAGATCAAGAGGGAGCGCAACAAGGCGCGCGAATTGCGCAAGAGCCAGTGGTGGAAGAACCGGGTCGCCAAGGGTGTCTGCCACTGGTGCCGCGCGCAGTTCCCGCCCTCGGAGCTCTCCATGGACCACATCGTGCCGGTCATCCGCGGCGGCTCCAGCGCCCGCGGGAACCTGGTCCCTTGCTGCAAGGAGTGCAACAACAAGAAAAAGCATATGCTCCCGGTCGAGTGGCAGGAGTACCTGGACGCGGCACATCCGGAAGAGGGCGGTAGTTGAAGCGCAACCAGTGGGGAATTAACGGTGCAAAAAGATATCAAAGCGGTCATCTATGACTGCGACGGGGTGATGTTCGACTCCTTCGAAGCGAACCTCACCTTCTACCTGCAGGTTATGGAGCATTTCGGCATGCCCCTGCTGGACCGGGGCGACACGGAGACCATGCGGGTGCTGCACACCTACTGCAACAAGGATGTGCTCGCATACCTTTTCGACGGAGACCCGAGGCTCGCCGAGGTGCGTGCCTTTTCCGCGACCGTCGATTACCGCAAGCTTTTCCCCCTCATGACGATGGAGGAGGGGTTGCGCGAGACGCTGGACTCTCTGCGCGGCCGGGTGGAGCTCGCGGTTTGCACCAACCGGGCCAGTTCCATGGAACTGCTCCTGGAATCCTTCGGGCTCGAAGGGTACTTCAGCTGCGTCATGACGGCAGGGCGGGTCACCAATCCCAAGCCGCACCCCGAGCCGCTTTTGAAGGTGCTGCAGCAGTACGGCATAGAGGCCCGCCAGGCGCTTTTCGTGGGCGATTCGGAAGTGGACCGGCAGGCGGCGGACGCCGCGGGTGTGCCGTTTGTCGCCTATCGCGGCGACATGCGCGCCGTCGCCAGGATCGACCGCCATCTCGACCTGCTGTCGCTTTTCTAACCGGAAGTCGGTATCTGGCAGGCAGCAGGTCTGGCGCCGCAACGGGTCGGTGTTCCGGCGCCAAGGGGGACGGAATGGAGCTTAGTCCGCAAGCAGAGGGTGCAAAGCTGTTCGGCCGGGCCATGGATGCCCTGGCTGCCGGGGAGACCCCGTCGGCGCTGGCCCTGTTGGAGCGGGCGCTCAAGCTGGACGACAACAGGTCCTGGCATTCCTATCTTGGCTACTGCATCGCCAAGGAACGCGGACAGGTCAAAAAGGGGAGCGATCTCTGCCTCGACTCGCTGGAATGCGAACCGGAAAACCCGGTGCACTTCCTGAACCTGGCGAAGGTCCACCTGGTGGCCGGAAGCAAAAATGAGGCGCTCGAGACGCTCAGAAAGGGGATGTCCCTGGGAGGGAACCCGGCTATCGTCGCCCTCCTGGAGCGGATCGGAAAGCGGAAGCCGCCCGTCCTCTCCTTCCTGGCGCGCGCCAACCCCGTGAACCGCGTGCTCGGGCTGCTGCTCGACAAAATGAGGCTGCGCTAGGGCGGAGACCGCCGGAGCTGCTGCGCCTAGGCGGGTAACGCAAAGAAAAAACCTGATGAACGCCTATCCTCCGCTAGCCATAAATTAACAAGGGGACTTCAGCTGTGTCCCCCCTGCGAAGTAGGGGGGAAGGCTCGCGAAGCGAGACAGGGGGGTCTTTCGGCCGGCGAAAGCACCCCCCTGCTTCACTTCGTTCAGCTTCCCCCCTATTACATAGGGGGGACAGGACCACAATCCTGCCGACCTACTTATAAAAGCCGCACCCCAGCGTCAGGTCTCCCGCAGACTCCACATAGGATACCTTGGATTCTATCTTCTTGGACGCGGGGTTGGTCCACTTGTATTCGGTCCAGCCTCCGCCCTGTTTTGCCGTCTTGAGGATGTCCTGCACGAAGTATTTCCCCTCCGAGTCCTTCAGGCCGAGCATGTTCTTGCCGACCAGCTTCTGGTTCCCGCCATGGGCGACCGTTTCGCCCTTGGCGTCGAAGGCGAAGATGTAAAGCTCCCCCTTGGCGAATTGACCCGGGTTTTTGTTGAATTCGGCCAGCCCCTTCTCGTTGCCGTTCTTTTTGACGAAAGCCACCGCCTTTTTGACCAGCCCCTTCGCTTCATCCTGCTTCTGTGACCCGGACGCCGCAGTCAGGCACCCCAAAAGAGCCGCTACCGATACTATTACGCCGAAAAATCTTTTCATGCTTGTTCTCCCTTGTTTTTACCGCCTTTGATGTGTGCGCCCAGCGGCGCGAATCGCCGTGGTGGCGCCAACTCCCTGCAACTTACATCGCCAACTTGAACTGCCCCACCAGGCGCTGCAGTTCCTCGGAGAGCGCTGAGAGCTCGGAGGCCGCCGCCGCCGATTCCTGGGCGCCCCGCGCCGTGTCGTGCACCACCTGGGTGATCTGCTGCATGTTGTGGCTGATCCCGCCCGTCGTCGCGGTCTGCTCCTCGGCGGCGGTGGCGATCTGGTTCACCTGCTCGGTGACGTCGCCGATCCTGCCCAGTATCTCCTGGAGCGCCTGACCCGACCTTTCGGCCCGTGCGCTTCCGGTCTCGACCTCCTTGACCCCTTCCTCCATGGCGCCCACCGCGTTCCTGGTTTCCTGCTGGATCGACTTGATCATGGTGCCGATCTCCCGGGTCGCCTTGGTGGTCCGCTCGGCGAGCGCGCGCACCTCGTCCGCTACCACCGCGAAGCCGCGCCCCTGTTCCCCGGCCCGCGCCGCCTCGATCGCCGCGTTGAGCGCCAGCAGGTTGGTCTGGTCGGCGATGTCCTCGATGGTCCCGATGATCTCGCCGATCTGCAGGGACCTCTCGCCCAGCGCCTCCACGGTCCGCGCCGAGGACTGGACCCGGCTTGCAATCAGTTGCATCCCGTGCACCGTCTCCTCGACCACCGCCGCGCCGGCGCGCGCGGAAAGGTTCGCCTCGTTGCCGCCGTTGGCCGCCGCGTGGCAACTCCGGGCGATCTCCTGGGAGGTCGATGCCATCTCCTCGCCGGCTGTCGCCACGGTGGCGGCCTGGGCTGCCACCTGCTCCGCTCCGGTCGCCATGCGCTGGGAGTTCTGGTGGAGATGCCCCGCCGCCAGGGCGACCCTGCCGGAAGTCTGCTTAACCTCGCGCAGCGTCTCGCTCAGCTTGTCCACCAGTCTGTTGAAATCCCCGGCCATCTCGCCGATCTCGTCCTTCGATTCGAGGTTTATCCTCCGGGTGAAGTCGCCGGAGGCGACGGAGCGGATTGCCGCCACGGTCCTCTTGACCGGCATCAGGATGATGCCGCGCAGCAGCAGGCTGAGGCCGAGCGACAGGACGACGGCCAGGCCGAAAACGGCGAGCACCAGCAGGTTGGTGCTTTTGAAGCTCGCCAGCGACCCGGCATACTGGCTGCTGCTCAGTTTGTCCTCGAAGGCAAGCAGCGTGTCGAAACCCTGGTGGATCTCCTGGTAGACGTCGTCGGCGGTCGCCATGTACATGGTGGCGGCATTGAGGTCGGTCTGCAGCATGTCCAACAGGTCGTTTTGGTTCTTGCCGTAGACGGCGAGCTTGGCGAGGATCCCCTGCAGGATCTTCTTCTCCTCGGCACTGATCCCTTTGCCGTTCATGACCGCGGTCAGGTTGGCTATGGTTTTCTGCTGGCTCTTTTGCAGCTCCTGGGCCAGGCCGGCGATCTTCTTCTCGTCGTACTTGGCGTTCGACCAGCTGATCAGCTTGTACAACCCGGAATGCATGTTGGTGATTTCCGAGAACTCACGAGCGCAGACCTGGTAGGTCTTGAAGCGTACCTCGAAGATGTCGACAATGGATTTCTTCTGGATTTGCAGCCCGTTGTAGGCGACCAGCCCCAACAGCATCATGAAGGCCAGGCAGACCGCGGACGACAGCATCAGCTTTTTTGCCAGGCGCATGTTGACGATGAATTGAATCATGGTTTCGCTCCTTGGAGTAGCTACCTTTTACGAGGCAGTTGGCGCTTGCCGCTGCCTACTGCCACTCGCTGCAGACTCTTTGCGAGGCGCGAGTCCTTGCCTCATTAGAACTTCGTTTGATAGCTATTCGGTCCGGAGGACCAGAAACTTTAGTGAAAGATGAAGCGCTCGTCCTTTCATGAGGTGGCGGCCTGCGGTGGTCCCGTGACCCGGTGCACCCCGACGCGGCTGCCGCGCCCGGTAGGGCCGTGGTCTGGCGGAGGCTGGAGGGGTGAGCTAAACCTGTGCCGCGCCGATTGCTGTGGGGAAATATGTAGTATAATTAATAATCGCTGGTAAGCCGAGGGAAGGAGGTGACACAGATGGCCGACCGTTTCAGGGAGCAGGGGGCGTTCAGCTGGTTCGAACTGACGACAAAGGATGTTCGTGCGGCCGAGGCATTTTACAGCAGGCTTTTTGGTTGGACGACGGAGCCCTGGATCGGGGAGCGGACCTATACCCTCATCAAGGTGGACGACAAGGAGGTGGGCGGCATGGTCGCGGCGCCCGCGGACCAGGGAGGCCGGCCGGTCGGCTGGGGGGTGTACATAACCGTCACCGATGTCGATGAGACGGCACGCAGGGTGCCGGAATTCGGGGGGAGGGTTCTGGTGCAGCCCACCGACATTCCGAAGGTGGGGCGCTTCTGCGTCATCCAGGACCCGCAAGGGGCGGTCATCACCGCGATCACCTATCGCCGCGACTAGTTCAAGAGGTTCCTTTCAACCACTCAGATGCCGAGGATCAGCGACATGCCGTGCAGGTCGTCCTGCGGTCTCTTCTCGCTGACCACGACCGTCTCCAGCAGGGTGGGGACGATGGCATTGCAGCAAAGGCCGACCATCCTGCCGTGCTGTCCCGCCAAGAGCAGCTCCACCGCGGAGTTACCCAGCCGGGAGCCGAGCAGCCTGTCGAAGACCGACGGCGCGCCGCCGCGCTGGTAGTGCCCCAGCACCGTCACCCGCGTCTCGAACCCGATGGCGTCCTTGATGGCGTCGGCTATGTTCTGGGCGCGCCCGGCCCCCTCGGCGAGGATGATGATGGCGTTGCTGCGCCCCTCCTCGTAGCGGTGGCGCAACTGTTCGCAGAGGTCCGCGATGTCGCACTCCACCTCGGGGACGATGGCGTATTCGGCGCCGGTGGCGATCGCCGTCATGGAGGCGAGGTAACCGGAGTTCCTCCCCATCACCTCGATGACAAAGGCACGGTCATGCGAGCTCGCCGTGTCCTTGATGCAGTCGACCGCGTAGATGATGTTGTTGAGCGCCGTGTCGACCCCCAAGGCCATGTCGGTGAACGGGATGTCGTTGTCGATGCTGGCGGGAATCCCGACCACGGGGACCCCCATCTTGTGCAGCGCGAGGGCGCCGTTCAGCGAGCCGTCCCCGCCGATGATGACCAGGCCGTCGACGCCGAGCTCTCCTAATTGCCGCACTGCCTTCTCGCGCCCGAGCACGGTCCTGAATTCGTCGCTGCGGGCGGACTGCAAAAAGGTGCCGCCGCGGTGCAGGATCCCCGCCACGTCCTTGGTCCCCATCTCCAGAAAGTCTCCCTTCAAAAGCCCGGCGTATCCCTTGCGGTAGCCTATCACCTGCGCCCCGTGCCCCAGCGCGGTCCGGGTCGCACTCCTGATGGCGGCGTTCATGCCGGAACAATCCCCGCCGCTGGTAAGTATCCCTATCTTCTTCATGTATGACTCCAGATCGTTCTCGTTGGTAACGGGAAATATGCTTCCTTGCATCCGCCCGGTGGTGGAATTGTGGCTGGTTGAATATACCACGTAGCTTCCGGTTTACAAGTTTACAACGGCCCCCGCTGCCGGGGGGAGGCGCTACTGCTTGTCGCGCTCTCCCCGGAGCCACTCCATGCGCTCCTTGATGCTCTTCTCGTAGCCGCTTTCCTTGGGTTCGTAGAAACGCTGGTCGGCGATCTGGTCCGGCAGGTACCCCTTGGCGGCTTCTCCCGGGGCGAAGTCGTGCGGGTAGCGGTACCCCTTGCCGTAGCCCAGGTCTTTCATGAGTGAGGTGGGGGCGTTACGGATCTGCATCGGGACGGGGAGTGCGCCCGAGTGGCGCACCTCCGCGAGCGCCCGGTCGATGCCGAGGTAGGCGGCGTTCGACTTGGGGGCGGTGGCGAGGTAGCTGACCGCCTGGCCGAGGATGATCCTTCCCTCCGGCATCCCCACCAGCTGGAAGGCCTGCAGCGCGGAGACGGCGAGCTGCAGCCCGCGCGGGTCGGCGTTCCCCACGTCCTCGGAGGCGAAGACCACCATGCGCCTTAAGATAAAGACCGGGTCCTCGCCCGACTCCAGCATGCGCGCGAGCCAGTAGAGCGCCGCGTCCGGGTCGCTTCCGCGCATCGACTTGATGAAGGCGGAGATGACGTTGTAGTGCTCCTCGCCCCCCTTATCGTAGAGTAGCGGCTTCTTCTGCACCGCCTCGCGCGCGGCCTCCAGCGTGATGCTACCCTGGTGGGCCAGGCGCGCCGCGGTCTCCAGGGTGTTGAGCGCCACCCGCGCGTCGCCCCCCGCCTGGTCAGCCATGAAGCTTAAGGCCTCCTCGGAGGCCGTGAGCCCCAGCTCCCCCAGGCCGCGCTGGGTGTCCTTCAGGGCGTGCTCCAGGATGGCCACCACCTCGGCCTCGGACAGCGGGTTCAGCACCAGCACCTTGCAGCGCGACAAAAGCGGAGCGATCACCTCGAAGGAGGGGTTCTCCGTGGTGGCGCCGATCATGGTGAAGGTGCCGCGCTCCACGTAGGGGAGGAAGGCGTCCTGCTGGGATTTGTTGAAGCGGTGGATCTCGTCCACGAAGAGGATGGTCTTCCTGCCGCGGTACTTTAGGGTGTCCTCGGCCTCCTTCACCACCTCGCGGATCTCCTTGATGCCGGACATGATGGCGGAGAAGAAGATGAAGTGGGATTTGGTGGCGTTGGCGATGATCCGGGCGAGCGTCGTCTTGCCGGAGCCGGGCGGGCCCCAGAAGATGAGGGAGGTGAGCCGGTCCGTCTCGATCAGGCGGCGCAAGAGCTTCCCCTCGCCCAGGATGTGCTCCTGGCCCAGGTACTCCGAGATGGACTGCGGCCGCATACGCTCCGCCAGGGGGGCGTGTTCCGTACTGTTAACGGTAAAAAGATCCACTTATCGTCACTACCTTTGCAATTCGACTGCTCCGGGTCGGATGTCGACCGGTTTAATGCCCCAGATCTCGCGGGCGTACTCCTCGATGGTCCGGTCGCTGGAGAATTTCCCCATGCCGGCCGTGTTCAGGATGGCGCGCCTGGCCCACTCGTCCTGGTCCTGAAAGAGCTTCCCCACCTGCTCCTGGCACTCCACGTAGGAGGCGTAGTCGGCCAGCAGCAGGTAGTGGTCCCCCAGGTTCAAGAGGGAGTCGGTGATCGGGGTGAAGAGCTCCGGGGCGCCGGGGGAGAAGAACCCCGAGGAGATCATGTCCAGCACGCGCCGCAGCTCCGGGTTGCTGTTGTAGTACTCCTTCGGGTTGTAGCCGCGCCCCTTCAGGTCCGAGACCTCGGACGCGGTGAGCCCGAAGATGAAGATGTTCTCCCGGCCCACCTCCTCCATAATCTCGATGTTGGCGCCGTCCAGGGTCCCGACCGTGAGCGCGCCGTTCAGGGCGAACTTCATGTTGCCGGTACCGGAGGCCTCCGTGCCGGCGGTGGAGATCTGCTCGGAGAGGTCGGAGGCGGGGAAGATCTTCTCGGCGAGCGACACGCCGTAGTTGGCGAGGAAGACCACCTTGAGGCGCCCCGCCACGTCCGTGTCCCGGTTCACGATCTCCGCGACCGCGCTGATGAGCCGGATGGTCAGCTTGGCGGCGACGTAGGAGGGGGCGGCCTTGCCGGCGAAGATGAAGGTGCGCGGCACCAGGGGGGCCTGGGGGTTCTCCTTGATCCGGTTGAAGAGGGTGATGATATGCAAAAGGTTCAAAAGCTGGCGCTTGTACTCGTGGATCCGCTTCACCTGGACGTCGAAGAGCGAGTCCGGGTTCACCTCGATGCCGTTATGCTGCAGGATGTAGCGGCAGAGCTCCTCCTTGTTGGCGCGCTTCACCCCCCGCCAGCGCCCCAGGAACTCCGGGTCGGCCGCGACCGCGCGCAGCTTCTCCAGCTGGTAGAGGTCGCGGGTCCACCCCTCCCCGATGTACTCGTCGATCAAGGCCGACAGGGAGGGATTGGCCATCTTGAGCCAGCGCCTCTGGGTGATGCCGTTGGTCTTGTTGTTGAAGCGCTCCGGGTACATCTCGAAGAAGTCGCGGAACAGCTCGTGCTTCAGGATCTCCGAGTGCAGCGCCGCCACCCCGTTCACCGAGTGGCTCCCGACGATCGCCAGGTGCGCCATCCGGATCTTCCTCTCCCAGTGCTCCTCCACGATGGACATCCGGGAGAGCCGCTCCGGGTCGTCCGGGAAGCGCGCCTGCACGTCCTTGATGAAATGGTCGTTGATCTCGTAGACGATCTGCAGGTGGCGCGGCAGGATCTGCTCGAAGAACCAGACCGGCCACTGCTCCAGCGCCTCGGGGAGGATGGTGTGGTTGGTGTAGGCGAAGGTCGTACGGGTGATCTCCCAGGCTTCCTCCCAGGAAAGCCCCTCCAGGTCGATCAGCACGCGCATCATCTCGGGTATGGCGAGGGTCGGGTGGGTGTCGTTCAGCTGGATGGCGACCTTCCGGGGCAAGAGCCTCAGGTCGGCGTGCTTCTTCTTGAAGCGGTACAGCACGTCGTGCACCGTCGCGGAGGCGAGGAAGTACTCCTGCTTGAAGCGCAGCTCCTTTCCCTCGATGACGTTGTCGGCAGGGTAGAGCACCTTGGAGATGGTCTCCGACTGCATCTTCTTCTCGACGGCGCGGATGTAGTTCCCCTCGTTGAAGAACTTCAGATCGAATTCCCGGCTCGACTTGGCGCTCCAAAGCCTGAGGGTATTGACGCTCTGGGTCTGGTAGCCGGGGATCGGGGTGTCGTAGGCCATCGCCATGACGTCCTCCGTGTCCACCCATTCCTTCACGAGCTGCCCCGCGGCGTTGAGGGTGGTGATGACCCGGCCGTAGAACTTCACCGTGTGCAGGTGCTCCTGGCGGTCCAGCTCCCAGGGGTTGCGGTAGCGCAGCCAGTTGTCCGGAATCTCAACCTGGGCGCCCTCGACGATCGCCTGGCGGAAGATGCCGTACTCGTAGCGGATGCCGTAGCCGTAGGCGGGGATCGACATGGTCGCCATGGAGTCGAGGAAGCAGGCGGCGAGCCGCCCCAGTCCGCCGTTGCCAAGGCCCGCGTCCTGCTCCTCGGCGAGGATCGCCTCGAAGTCGTAGCCCAGCGAGGTGATCGCCTCGCGGAAGTCGCTCATGACCCCCAGGTTGATCAGGGAGTTCCCCAGCGCGCGCCCCATCAGGAACTCCATGGAGATGTAATAGACCCTCTTGTCGTCGCAGTTGTAGTAGGCCTGCTGGGTGTCGAGCCAGCGCTCCACCAGGCTGTCCCGTACCGCGTAGGCGAGCGCGTTGAAGCCGTCGTACTTGGTCGCCGAGTATTTGTCCTTGCCGAGGGTATACTCCAGATGCTCCAGGAAGGATTTGATGATGACCATTTCCTTGTCGAGCTGTTCGACGACGCCGTTTGCCTCTTCAATCACCTCTTCGCTCATGAGTCACCCTGCTGGTTTGCTGCGATTTGCGGCTGGCTCCCCGTCTGGCGGGGGCGCGCGGCTATCTAGTTTCCATTGGACATGGTACAGTATATATGCTAGTAAATCCTAGATTACAATACAAGTAAAGGGGTTGTGATGAAAAAAATCGCTATTTTCGCGAAAGTACACGACCCCCGCTGTCTCGGTATTGCCGAGGAGTTGACCGAGTGGTTGGCCGAGCGCGGCATGGTCGCCTGCGTGGAGGAACACCTCTCCAAGCAGCTCAGGCGCCCGAGTTCCGCAGAGAGCGCCGCCAGTTCCGAGATCGCCCGGGACGCCGACCTGGTGGTCGTCCTGGGGGGCGACGGCACCCTGATCGCCGCCGCCCGGCTGGTCGGTGAGCGCGACGTGCCGATCCTCGGGGTGAACCTGGGGAGCCTCGGTTTCCTCACCGAGATCACCCTGGACGAGCTCTACCCGTCGGTGGAGCGCTGCCTCGCCGGCGACTTCGAGGTGAGCCAGCGCATGATGCTGCTCGCCTCCGTGGAGCGCGGCGGGGAGCAGGTGGAGCTGCACCGGGTCCTGAACGACGTCGTGATCAACAAGGGCGCCCTGGCCCGGATCGTCGACATGGAGACCTACGTGAACGGGCAGTACCTGACGACCTTCAAGGCCGACGGCCTGATCGTCTCCACCCCGACCGGTTCCACCGGCTATTCCCTGTCGGCCAACGGCCCGATCATCCATCCGGCGCTCGACAGCATCTCCATCACCCCCATCTGTCCGCACACCCTCACCAACCGGCCGCTGGTGGTCGCCTCGGACGCCCAGATCTCCATCAGGCTCCAGTCGGCCCTGGACGAGGCGGTGTTCCTGACCCTGGACGGCCAGGTCGGCGTCAAGCTGGTCTGCGGGGACGTGGTGCAGATCCGCAAGGCGGCGCACACCACCAGCCTGATCCAGTCCCGCAGCAAGGACTACTTCGAGGTGCTGCGCACCAAGCTCAAGTGGGGGGAGCGGTAATTTTAAAATCATGCTGAGAGAACTCCAGATAACCAACCTCGCCATCATCGAGAAGCTCCACGTCGAGTTCCACGGCGGCCTGAACATTCTGACCGGCGAAACCGGCGCGGGCAAGTCGATCATCATCGACGCGGTCAACCTTATCCTGGGCGGCCGCGCCAGCTCCGAGCTGATCCGCTCCGGCGCCGAGGAGGCCTCGGTGGAGGCGCTCTTCGACCTCTCCGCGCGCCCGAGCCTGTTGGCGGAACTCGCCGCGGTCGGCGTCGAGTGCGACGGCGAACTGCTGGTGCGCCGCGTGGTGACCCGGGGCGGCAAGAACCGCGTCTTCATCGCCGGCGGCCTGGCCACCACGACGATGCTCTCCGAAATCTCCCGCACCCTGATCAACATCTACGGCCAGCACGAGTCGCAGACCCTGCTGAAGACCGACCAGCACCTGAGGCTTTTGGACGGCTTCGCGGGGTGCCTGGCGCTGCGCGAGACTTTCGCGGCCCGCTTCGACGCCTACCAGAAGGCCAAGGCCGAGCTGGAGGCGCTGGAGCAGGGGGAGCGCGAGGCGGCCCGCCGCCTGGACCTGCTCTCCTTCCAAAACGAGGAGATCGCCCAGGCGAAGCTCTACGCCGGCGAGGAGGAGGAGCTTAGCGAGGAGCGCGGGCGGCTCGCCCATGGGGAGAAGCTCCTGACCTGCAGCCAGCAGGCCTTCGACACCCTGTACGGCGGCGACGCGGCCCTTCTGGGCGGCCTGCGCCGGGTGATAGGTTCCGTCGCCGAGGCGGGCGCCATCGACCGCACGCTGGCGCCGGTCTGCGAGGCGCTCGAAGGGGCCTACGCCCAGCTGGAGGACGCGGCACTGACCCTGCGCGACTACGCGGCTGATCAGGAGGCGGACCCGGCTCGCCTGGAGCAGCTGGACGACCGGCTGGACGCCATCAACCGTCTGAAGCGCAAATACGGCGCGGACATCCCGGAGATCCTGCAGTACCAGGTGGGGATCGCCGCCGAACTTGCGGCGCTTTGCGGCCGGGAACTGGCGCGCGACGAGCTCACGGGCCGCATTGCGGGGCTCAAGGCCGAGCTCGGGAAACTCGGGGCGCAGCTCTCCAAGGCCAGGCGCAGCGGCGCCGCGGCGCTCAAGGTCGGCATGGAGCGCGAGCTCGCCGAGCTCGCCATGACGCACGCGGTCTTCGAGACCTCGTTCGAAGCGAGCGCCGAGCCGAGAGCGCACGGTTTCGAGCGGGCCGAGTTCCTCTTCTCGCCCAACCCGGGCGAACCCCCCAAGCCGCTGGCCCGGATCGCGTCCGGCGGCGAGCTCTCCCGCCTGATGCTCGCCTTGAAGCAGCTGCACCCGGAGAGCGAGGTCCCCACGCTGATTTTCGACGAGGTGGACAGCGGCATCGGTGGCGCGACCTCGGCCCTGGTCGGGGTCAAGCTCAAGAAGGTGGCCGCTTCCCAGCAGGTGCTGGCCATCACCCATCTGCCCCAGGTGGCGGCCTTCGCCGACCTGCACCTGCGGGTGGAGAAGTCGATCAGTCTCGGGCGGACCGCCACCTGCGTCGAGAGGTTGGAGGGAGAGGGGAGGGTGGCGGAGGTGGCGAGGATGCTGGGGGGGGCGCGGGTGACGGAGAAGACCCTCGAGCACGCCAGGGAAATGATTCAGGAGGCAGCAGCATGATACGCAAGGCCAAGATCAGCGACGTAAAGGATATTCAGAAACTACTGGCAAACTACGCGAGCCGCGGCGAGATGCTGTCGCGCTCGCTTTCCGAACTCTACGATTCGCTGCGCGATTTTTACATCTTCGAGGATGCGGGGCGCGTGATCGGCACCTCCGCGCTGCACATCGTCTGGGAGGACCTGGCCGAAGTCAGGTCGGTGGCGGTCGCCGCGGACGCCGGGCGGCGCGGCATCGGGAGCCAGGTCGTGGGCGCCTGCCTGGAGGAGGCCCGTGTCCTCGGGCTGAAGCGGCTCTTCTGCCTGACCTACAAGCCGGATTTCTTCGCCAAATTCGGCTTCGTGGTGGTGGACAAGTCCGAGCTGCCGCACAAGGTCTGGGGCGACTGCATCAAGTGCGTCAAGTTCCCGGATTGCGACGAGATCGCCATGATCCTCGACCTGTAAGCGCTCGTCCGGCACTTTAGGCGCCCATCGGACCGATCGGTCCGATCGGTCCGATCCGGCCGATCCGAAGAATCGGAACGCGCCTGAAAAAGCCGGCAAAAGTAGGTGACACCATGGACCTGCAACCCCACGCCGAAACCGTCGAGTGCCTCCTGAAGGGGCGCCGGCTCGACGGCTACGAGATCATGGTCTCGCAGTCCCGGGACCTCTCCGTCGAGGCCAAGGGGGGCAAACTGGACGCCTTTCGGTGCGCCGAACCCTTCGGGGTCGCCGTGCGGGTGCAGCGCGGGGAGGGGCTCGGCTTCTCCTTCTCCACCACCCCCGACCCGGCGGCCCTGGAAAAGATGGTGGACGGGGCGCTCCAGGCGGCGCAGATGCAGACGCCCGACCCCTGCTACCTCCTTCCCGCGGCTCCTGCCACTCCCTACCCGCAGCTCCCCGGGCTCTACGACCCGGAGCTCGCCTCAATCCCCGAAGAGGAGAAGATCGCTCGCGCCCTGGAACTGGAGCGGCTGGCGCTCGCCCGGGATCCCCGGATCAAAAGGGTGCGCAAGTGCAGCTACGGCGAGTCGGTCTACGGCTTTTTCATCTGCAACTCGCACGGCCTCAGGGCCGGGTACCGCGGCAGCCAGGTCTCCTGCTCCGTGTCCGCCGTCGCCGAGGCCGACGGCGACGCCCAGATCGGCTGGGATTTCGGCTTCTCCAACAGCTTCTCCGGGCTGGAGCTTGAGCGGGTCGCGGCGGGCGCCTGCCGCAAGGCGACGGCGCTTTTGGGCGCCCGCTCTCTTGCCACCATGCGCTGCCAGGTCGTACTTGATAACCGGGTCGCGGCGCAGCTCCTGGAGGTCCTGGCCCCCTCCTTTCTGGCCGAAAACGTGCAGAAGGGCAAATCGCTCCTGGCCGGCCGGGCAGGGGAGCGTCTCTTCTCGGGGCTCGTTACGGTCAGGGACGACGGACTCCTGGCGGGCGGCATGGGGACGGCCCCCTGCGACGGGGAAGGGGTGCCGCAGCAGAACACAGGTCTGGTGGCGGACGGGGTACTGGAGGGCTTTCTCTACGACAGCTACTGGGGTAAAAGGATGGGGGTTGCCTCCACGGGCAATGCAGTGCGCGGCGGCGTGAAGGGGCCGCCCAGGCTCGGGGTGCACAACCTCTGCATAACGCCGGGGCCGCACTCTGCGGAGGCGCTACTGGCCGGAGTCGGGCGGGGGATGCTGATCACCGAGGTGATGGGGATGCACAGCGCCAACCCGATTTCCGGGGATTTCTCCGTGGGCGCCGCCGGTTTCTTGCTGGAAGGGGGAGTGGTCGCGCACCCGGTCAAGGGAGTCGCCATCGCGGGAAACCTGCTCGACCTCTTCGCCGGGGTCGACCTGGTCGCGGATGACCTGCGCTTTTTCGGTGCGGTCGGCTCGCCGTCGCTCAGGATTGGCGAGCTGGATGTCAGCGGCAGTTGAGGCTACCCCGCGCCGCTAGGGCTCGTCGAGGATCTCCACCAGCCTGCGGGCGAACGGGCTCACCACGGCGTAGTGCACCTCGACCCCGTCGCGGGTCCCCTCGATGATCCGCTTGTTCTTCAAAAGCGCCAGGTGCTGGGAGACCGTCGCCTGCGGCAGTCCCAGGCATTCCCAGATGTGCTTCACGTTGCACTCCTGCGTGCAAAGCCCCGCCACTATCTTGAGCCGGATCGGATGGCCGAGCACCTTCAGCATCTCCGCTTCCTTGCTAAAATCCTTCGTCTTGTCAAATGCCAACGTTTGTTCCCTCCGCTTGTCTTTCTCGTTGTGCCGGATCTGCTTCGTTTTCCTGCGCCAGGAGCCCCGTTGCCTCGATTCGCGTCCCGGAGGATCCTGCCTGCCGGTCGGGCCGCCCCTTTCCGGCCCGGGCGGGAGGCCGCTTGGATCGGGGATGTACTGATAATCTATATGTAGTATGAATGCGATGTTTGTCAATCAAAAGGTTGCGCCCGAGCGATAGATCTTTGCACTGAAGTGGCAGGCGGCCCGGTGTCCCGGCTCCTTTTCCAAAAGCTCCGGGCGTTCCCGGGAACAGATCTCCTGCGCGTAGGGGCAGCGCGGGTGGAAGGGGCAGCCGCCGGGCGGGGAAAGCGGGGAGGGGAGCTCGCCGCGGGCGATGACCCGCCGCTTCTTCTGGCCGGCGTGCAGGCTCGGGATCGCGCTCAGCAGCGCCTCCGTGTAGGGGTGCAGGGTGCCCGACAGCACGTCGTCCCGGCTCCCGGACTCGACGATGCGCCCGAGGTACATGATGGCGACCCGGTCGCTCAGGTGCTTCAGCACGGAGAGGTCGTGGGTGATGAAGAGGAAGGAGAGGCCGAGCTCGCTCTTGAGGTCCTGCAGCAGGTTGATGATCTGGGCCTGGATGGAGAGGTCGAGCGCCGAGACCGGCTCGTCCGCGATGATGAGTCGGGGCGAGACGGCCAGGGCGCGCGCGATGCCGATCCTCTGGCGCTGCCCGCCGGAGAATTCGTGGGGGAAACGCCCCAGCTGGTCCCCGGAGAGCCCCACCCGCTCCATCAGTGCGGCGACCCGCTGGCGCCGCTCCGCCGCCGTGCCGATCCGGTGGATGGCGAGCGGTTCCGCAATGATCTCCGAGACCCGCATCCTCGGGTTGAGCGAGGAGAAAGGGTCCTGGAAGATCATCTGGACCTCCTTCCGGAACCGGGAGAGCCCGTCGCGGGAAAGGGTGGCGAGCTCCTCCCCGCCAAAGCGGATCGACCCCTGCGAGGCGGGGATCAGCCCGGTCAGCAGGCGCGCCACCGTCGACTTGCCGCAGCCCGACTCCCCGGCCAGGCCGAGCGTCTCACCGGGGTGCAACTCCAGACTGATGCCGGCCACGGCGGTGAGCCGCCGGTTGGGCGCGAAGAGCCCCCCCTGCACCGGGAACTCTTTTACCAGGTTTTCTGCGCTGAGGAGTGCCGTCATGGCGCCTTCAGGCAGCGGACCGCATGGCCCTTGCCTGCCTCGTTCATGCCCGGCTTGTGGGTGGCGCAGGCCTGGTCGCAGATCGGGCAGCGCTCCCGGAAGGGGCAACCGGCCAGTTCCACCTTGAGGTCCGGCACGCTCCCCGCTATTGTTGCGAGCCGCTCGCCCGGGCGGGCGTTCTCGGGGAGCGAGGCGAGCAGGCCCCGGGTGTAGGGGTGCCGCGGGTTGGCGAACAGCTCGCCCGTCTGCGCCATCTCGACGATCTGCCCCGCGTACATGATCGCGGTGCGGTGGGCGCGCTCCGCCACGATGCCGAGGTTGTGGGTGATCAGGATGAGCCCCATGCGGGTCTCCTCCTTGAGGCGGTCCAAAAGCTCCAGGATCTGGGCCTGGATGGTGACGTCCAGGGCCGTGGTCGGCTCGTCCGCGATGACCAGCTCCGGCCGGCAGGAGAGCGCCATGGCGATCATGACGCGCTGGCGCATGCCGCCGCTCAACTGGTGGGGGTAATCCCTGAGCCTCTCGCGGGGTGCCGGAATGCCGACCAGCGAGAGGATCTCCACCGCCTCGGTTTCCGCCTGGTCGCGGGACAGGCCCCGGTGGATGCGCAGCCCCTCGGCGACCTGGTTGCCGACCGTGAAGACCGGGTTGAGCGAGGTCATCGGGTCCTGGAACACCATGGCGATCTGGTTCCCCCTGATGGCGCGCATCTCCTCCTCGGAAAGCCCCAGCAGGTCGACCCCCTTGAAGAGGACCTGCCCCGAGACGATGCGCCCCGGAGGCGGCACCAGGCGCATGATGGAGGCGGCGGTGATGCTCTTGCCGCACCCGGATTCGCCCACCAGGGCCAGGGTCTCGCCCGGCTCCAGGGACAGGTCGATCCCCTCGACGGCGCGCAGCACTCCCCCCGGCAGGTGGAACTGGGTGGACAGCCCTCGTATTTCTAATAGCGGCGGCACGGGAACTCCTTGCAGCGGCGCGCAAGCGCGGTCTTTGAGTTGGTGTGGACTCCGCAGTTATACCACTATTTTATACAAGGGGCAATTCTTCCGGGCCGGCGGGAGCTGACGCCGCCATGGGTGCGCCAGTCAGCCAGCCCTGTGGCTGCCTGAAAGTCCCCCTTTGCGAAGGGCACCCCGTGCCGGCGCGAGGTGAATGCGGAGGCAGCTCACGGGCGAACACGAGGTTCGCCCCTACGGATCCATTGGGCCCGTAGGGGCGAATCTCGTATTCGCCCGCCTTCCGTGCCCGGGGGGAGCCGGAGGAAATCGGTACCTTGACGACAGGGGGGATACCTGCCGCTGCTAGGCTTAGGCGTGCAGCTCGCGCTGGGGCAGGAAGTTCGGGGCCTTGAGCAGCTCTATGAAGATCGGCACCAGCTCGGGGTCGAACTGGGCCCCCGCGTTTTCGGCGAGCTCCCGGATGGCGACCTCCACCTGCAGCGCCTTGCGGTAGGGGCGGTCCGAGGTCATGGCGTCGAAGGAGTCGGCGATGGCGAGGATGCGGGACTCCAGCAGGAGCTCCTCCGCCGCCAGGTTGTTCGGGTATCCCAGGCCGTCGTAGCGCTCGTGGTGCTGCCCTATGCAAAGGCGCACGTCGTAGAGAAACTCGATCGGCTCCAGGATCTTCATGCCGATGGTCGGGTGCTGCTGCAGCTCCGCGACGTCGGCGGGGGTGAGCGCAGCCTCCTTGTGCAGCAGGGAGAGGTCGATGCCGATCTTCCCGATGTCGTGCAGGATGGCCGCCCGCTCGATGACCTTGAGCCTGTTCTGCGGCAGTTCGAGCTTCCTGGCGAGCGCCAGGGAGAACCGCGTCACCCGCTCGGAGTGGCCCCGGGTGTAGCTGTCGCTCGCCTCAATGGCGGAGACCAGCGCCTGGATGGTGTTCAGGTAGGTCTTCTGCTGCTCGTCGTAGAGCTTGGCGTTCTTGATGGCGATGCTCGCCTGGGCGGCGATGGTGCTCAAAAGCTCGAGCTCCTCGTGGTTGTAGGTGGAGTTGTTCTGCTTGTTCACGACCGTGATGGTGCCGATGATCTCGTCCTTCACCAGCAGCGGCGCGCAGATCAGGGTCTTGCGCTCGTACCCCAGGTCGGAGAAGCGGTCGAACTCGGGGGTCTGGGAGATGTCCGAGATCAAAAGCGGCCGGCAGTTCTCGATGACCCAGGTGGATACGCTGGAGGGCTTCATCGGGATGCGGGTGTCCGTCCTGCGCGGCACGGCCCGGTGCCCCACCAGGTTGGTCACCCTGAGCTCCCTGGAGTCCGCGTCGTAGAGTATGATGTAGCCTATCTGCGCCTGGAGGGTGTCCATGGTGGTCTTCACCACCAGCTGGTACAGGCTTTCCACCTCGATGGTGGAGTTGATGGCGAGCCCCAGCTTGTACAGGGTGGAGAGCTTCGCCACCGCCTTTTCCAGGTGGGTGTTCTTGTCCTCCAGCTCCCCGGCCAGGTCGGCTATCTTGTAGTTCGCCTCCTCGATCTCCTCGATCCTCTCCTCCAGCGTGACGTTGAGGTTCTCGATCTCCCGGATCTGCTCCTCGAGCTTGCCGTTCATCTGGTGGGTCTCCCGATGGAAGCTCAGCTTCTCCTGGGCGCGGGCCAGCTCCCGCTCGTGGGACACGGTCGACTCCAGGAGCGCCTTGAGCCGCTGCACCATCCGGTTGAAGCTCTCCCCCAGGGTGCGCATCTCGTTGCTGCTGGAGATGGTGATCCTGTGCTCGAAGTCGCCGCGCTCCACCCCCTCCATGAACGAGATCAGTTTTTGGATCGGCTTGTCGACGTAGAGGATCAGGAAGAGGCAGATGGTGCTGAAGATGAGGGCGATGAGGAGCAGGCTCGACAACACGGCGGTGTCGCGTTCCCGGGAGATGAAGCCGTTCATGTAATCCAGGGAAAGCCTGATCTCGAGGAGGCCCAGGGTCTCCTGGCTGGCGGCATGGCATTTGTAGCAGGGGGGGGCGTTGATGATGCGGGCATAGGATACGAAGGAGCCGTCCTCGGGGAGCAAGCCGGAGTTCCTGGTCGCCCCCTCCTGCTCGCCGAACTTCGGGAGCTGCCTGCCGATCTCCTCGGGGGCGGCCGAGTTGAGGATCTTGCCGGACGGGTCGACGATGCGTACCGACTTGACGAACTCGCGGGACCTGATGCGCGCGAAGACGTTGCTGATCTCCGTGGAGTTCCCGGAGAGCATGGCGTTGCCGATGCTGCTCTTGATGGTCTCGATCAGCACGAAGGTGTTGCGGTTGGCGATCTCGTGCAGCATCTCCTTTTGGCGGCTGAAGTTTATGTAGGCCACGGTGGAGATGATGATCACCAGGATCAGGGTCACCAGGGTGAGGATCTTTATTTTCAGTGAATTGAGCATAGACCGTCCGTGCTGGTTGTGATGTTTAGCCATTTGGCAGGGTGTCCTGCGCTATGGCGTAGTCCCGGGGGCCGGGCGCGCCGTCTTTTGACGAGCTTGGCTGGCCGTCGTCGCGCCGCCGAAGCAGCCTGGGGTCGCTGTCCCGGCGGCGGGAGCGCCCGGCACCCCGACGCTGGACGGGGGCGGGTCAAAATTTCTAATGAGAGTGGAAGCAATTCACTTGCCAACCTGGCGCCGTGAGGGGGCTTGTTAGAATGATAAAATTATTGACTTTGCAAGCTGTTCCATGGTTTATATCTAAGGCTTTAAGGATGGCGACACGTGCGTGCTTTGAGATTGATGAACTGTTTCAGATGCTTCATTATATTGCTCCTCTGCCTGGTTGCCTGCAGCAGTTCCGCAGCCCTGCGTCCGGAGACCATCCGGGTCGCCCTCGTGAAGGGGGCCGAGACCCTCAGGGTCGACGGCACCGGGCTGCTTCTGACGGACGGCACGGGGTTTCCCCTGCGGCTTGAGATGCCCTTGGAAGTGAAGCGCACCAGGGACGGGCTCTCGGTAAACGGCAGGAGCGTCCCGGGCCTGGTCGTCTCGGCGCCGGTGCGGGTGACGGTGAACGGCAAGGGGTACCGCGGGCTGCTTGAGGTGTCGGCGGCGGAGCACGGTCTTTTAGTGGTGAACGAGCTGCCGCTGGAGGAGTACCTGATCGGGCTCATCAACTGCGAGATCTCCTCGGCCTGGCCCATGGAGGCGGTGAAGGCGCAGGCCGTCATCGCCCGCTCCTACGCGGTGTACCAGAAGCAGGCGCGCCGCGGCGCCCCCTACCAGCTGGAATCGAGCGTCATGGACCAGGTGTACGAGGGGTGCGACGTTGAGGACAGCCGCGCGGCGCGAGGGGTGCAGGAGACCGCGGGCGAGGTGCTGACCTGGGAGGGGAAGGTCATCCAGGCTTTCTACCACTCCAACTGCGCCGGTCATACCGAGTCCTCGGAGCGGGTCTGGGGCCTCTCCATTCCGTACCTGCGCGGGGTCCCCTGCCAGTACTGCCAGGCGAACCCCGTCAAGTGGGAGCAGGTCATCCCGCTCAAAAAGGTGGAGGCGGCCCTGCGGGGCGCGGGGTACCAGGTCGCCGGCATCCGGGAGCTGAAGGTCCTGGGACGCAACGAAAGCGGCCGGGTGCAGGACGTCGGGGTGCTCTCGGGCAGGGGGCGGCTCTCCGTTCCGAGCGTCGCCTTCCGCAAGGCCCTGGGCTACGGGGTCGTGAAGAGCACCAACTTCGAACTGAGGGTCTCCGGGGACGACTGCCTGATCTCTGGGATGGGCTCGGGCCACGGTGTCGGCCTGTGCCAGTGGGGAGCCAAGCAGCGCGCCGCGGACGGTTTCAACTATCGTGAGATCCTCTCCTACTATTATCCCGGGGTAACGCTCGGCAAGGGGTACGGTCAATAACGATGCTGCTTTCTGATTTCGATTACGAACTGCCGGAGGAATTGATCGCGCAGCATCCGGCGGCGCGCCGCGACGCTTCCCGGGTCCTGACCCTGGAGCGGGCGAACGGCGGGCTGGGCGAGTCGACGGTCGCGGGGCTGGCGGGGCTTTTTCGGGCCGGCGACCTGCTGGTACTAAACGACACCCGGGTCATCCCGGCGAGGCTGCAGGGGCGCAAGGAGAGCGGCGGCGCCGTGGAGATCTTCCTGGTACGCCGGGTCGCCGGGGCTGAGGAAGTCTGGCACTGCCTGGTGAAGGCGTCCAAGACCCCCAAACCCGGCTGCCGGGTCCTTTTGAGCGCCGGAGTCGTCGCGACGGTTGGGGAGCGGGAGGCCGGCGAGTGGCGGGTCTCCTTCCAGGGTTGTGGGGATTTCTGGGGCTGGCTGGAGCAGGCGGGTTCCATGCCGCTTCCCCCCTACATCAAGCGCGCCCCCCAGGGCGAGGACCTGGAGCGTTACCAGACCGTGTTCGCCCGCGAGAAAGGGGCGGTCGCCGCGCCCACCGCGGGTCTGCACTTCACGCCCGAGCTGCTGGACCAGATCCGGGGCAAGGGGGTGCAGGTAGCGGCGCTCACGCTGCACGTGGGACTTGGGACCTTTATGCCGGTCCGGGTGGAAGAGCTCGCCGAGCACACCATGCACCGCGAGTGGTACCGGATCCCCCAGGAAACCGCCGACGCGGTGCGCGCCACCCGGGAGCGGGGAGGGCGGGTGATCGCGCTGGGGACCACGGCGTTGCGGGCTTTGGAGCACGCGGCCGCTTCGGGCGACTTGCTCCCCGGGGAGCGGGAGGCGGACATCTTCATCCTGCCGGGATACCGATTTCGTGTGGTGGATGCGCTGATAACAAATTTTCATCTCCCCAAATCGACCCTGTTTATGTTAGTGTGCGCCTTTGCCGGTAAAGATCGGATGCTGGGCGCCTACCGTGAGGCGGTCAGGCGGCGCTTCCGGTTCTTCAGCTACGGCGACGCCATGTTCATCGGCTAGCCGCAGACCAGAGTTTGGCAACGGTTGCACCAGACCATCGAATCACGCTTCAAGGGAACGGGATATTTTTGTCAGCTATGACGTTTGAACTTATAACGAAGGACCCGGGCTCGGCTGCCCGTTTAGGCTCTCTGACAACCACACACGGCAAGATCGACACCCCGATTTTCATGCCGGTCGGCACCCAGGCGACGGTCAAGGCGATGACACCCGAGGAACTGGTGCAGGTCGGGTCGCAGATCATCCTCGCCAACACCTACCACCTCTACCTGCGGCCCGGACACGAACTGATCGGGCGCCTGGGCGGGCTGCACCGTTTCATGCACTGGGACCGCCCCATCCTCACCGACTCCGGCGGCTTCCAGGTCTTTTCCCTGGGGGAACTGCGCAAGATTTCGGAGGAGGGGGTCAAGTTCCGGTCCCACATCGACGGCTCCAGCCACTTCATCTCGCCCGAGGTCTCCATTGCGATCCAGGAGGCGCTGGGCGCCGACATCGCCATGTGCTTCGATGAATGCCCGCCCTATCCGGCGGAATACTCCTATGTGAAAAAGTCGCTGGAGCTCACCACGCGCTGGGCCCAGCGCTGCAAGGACGCCCACAGCCGGCCGGACCAGGCGCTCTTCGGCATCGTGCAGGGGGGGATGCACCCGGAGCTTCGGCGCGAGAGCGCGCTGCAGCTGACCGACATAGGTTTCGACGGCTACGCCCTGGGGGGGCTCTCGGTCGGGGAAGAGAAGGGGATCATGTACCGGATGATGCAGGAGTGCTCCGACATCCTCCCGGAAGACCATCCGCGTTACATCATGGGGATCGGGGCTCCGGAGGACCTGATCGAGGGTATCTACCACGGCTTCGACATGTTCGACTGCGTCATGCCGACCCGAAACGCCCGTAACGGGGCACTCTTCACGGTCTTTGGCAGGATCAACATCAAGGCGGCGATCTACGCCGAGGACAGCGGCCCCATCGATCCGGAGTGCGGCTGCTACGTCTGCCGCAACTACAGCCGGGCCTACCTGCGGCACCTGTACCGCAGCCAGGAGATTCTCGCCTCCCGGCTGAACAGCTGGCACAACCTGCACTTTTACCTGAACCTGATGACGCAGGCGCGCCGCGCCATCGCCGCCGGGAGCTTCGCCAGCTTCAGGAAGGAATTTTACGCCAAGCGGGGAGACCAGCCCCCGAGCAGCTGAAAACGGGTTCTACGTTCCAGGTTCCAGGTTCTACGTTTACAGCAACCTGGAACCCAGAACGTGGCACGTAGCACGAATAACGTAGAACATAGAACATAGAACATAGAACATAGAACATAGAACATAGAACATAGAACATAGAACATAGAACATAGAACATAGAACATAGAACATAGAACGGAATTTATCCAGGAGGTACAACAATGTTAGGTTTGGCGTTTGCAATGGGGTCGCCCGTAGGCGGGGCTTCCGCGGGTGGTGGCATGATGGCACAGTTCCAGGGGATGATCCCGCTTGTTTTCATGTTTGCCATCTTCTATTTCCTGCTCATCCGCCCCCAGCAGAAAAAGGCGAAGGAACACCGGGCGCTGCTCGAGGCGCTTAAAAAAGGCGACCTGGTCGTTACTGCCGGCGGCTTGCACGGCAAGGTGAGTGCGCTTGACGATCAGGTGGTGACCCTGGAGATCGCTCCCGGTGTCAACGTCAAGATCAACAAGGGTTTCGTCGCATCCGTCAAGAAAGACTAGTACCGATTCAATATCCCTGAAAAGGAGTTTTCTCATGACCAAGGGTTATACCTGGCGCATCACACTGATTGTACTTTTTATTCTTGCCTCGTGCGTCTACCTGACGCCGACGCTCGTTGCACCGCTTCCCTCCTGGTGGAGCGGCCTCCTTCCCAAAGACAAGATCCACCTGGGTCTTGACCTTCAGGGGGGGACTCACCTGGTGATGGAGGTGGAGACCCAGAAGGCAGTCGAGGGGTCCCTCGACCTGATCGCGACCGACCTGGAGGACTCCCTGACCGCTCAGAACATCCGTTTCAAGCGGATCGCCAAGCTCGGTAGCGACAAGGTGCAGCTCACCCTGTACGACCGCGGCTCCGCGGACGGGGTCCTCACGCTGGTGAAGAAGAAGTACCCGGACCTGGAAACCCTGCCGCTGACCGACGAGGGCGGCTTCGTAAACCTGCAGCTGCGCATCAACGAGAAGGAAGCTCAGGTCAGGAAGGACCGCGCCGTGGCGCAGGCCCTGGAGACCATCCGCAACAGGATTGACCAGTTCGGCGTCTCCGAGCCGATCATCCAGCGCGAGGGGATCAACCACATCGTGGTGCAGCTTCCCGGCATCAAGGACCCCAAGCGCGCCATCGAGCTGATCGGCAAGACCGCGCGCCTCGAGTTCAAGCTGGTTGACGAAAACGTGAACGCCACGACCGCCACGGCCGGCTCCATTCCCGAAGACGACGAGCTGCTCTTCGAGAAGAAGACCGACCCCGCGACCGGAGCGGTCTCCGAGACCCCGGTGGTCACCAAGCGCAAGGCGATGATCACCGGCGACCTGCTGACGGACGCCCAGATCAGGATCGACTCCCAGTATAACCAGCCCTACGTCGCCATCGAGTTCAACTCGACCGGCGCGCGGCTCTTCGACCAGGTGACCGCCGCCAACGTGGGCAAGCGTTTCGCCATCGTGCTCGACTCCAACGTCTACTCGGCCCCGGTCATCCGGGAGCGCATCTCCGGCGGAAGCGCCCAGATCTCCGGCTCCTTCACCGAGAAGGACGCCGCCGACCTCGCCATCGTGCTGCGCGCCGGCTCGCTCCCCGCCCCGGTCAAGATCCTGCAGAACGTGACGGTCGGACCTTCCCTCGGGCAGGACTCCATCCGCAAGGGACTGGTCGCCGGTATGATCGGCGTCGCCCTGGTCGTCGTCTTCATGGGGATCTACTACAAGCTCTGCGGCATGGTGGCGAACCTCGGCATGGTGCTGAACATCGTCTACCTGATGGGTGCCCTCGCCGCCCTGGGCGCCACGCTGACCCTCCCCGGCATCGCGGCAATCGTTCTCCTGATCGGTATGTCGGTCGACTCGAACGTGCTGATCTTCGAGAGGATCAGGGAAGAGCTGCGCCTGGGCAAGACCCCCCATGCGGCGCTCGACGCAGGCTACGAGAAGGCGTTTCTCACCATCATGGACTCGCACGTGACGGCGCTCATCACGGCAGCCGTGCTGTTCCAGTTCGGCACCGGTCCGGTCAAGGGGTTTGCGGTCTCCCTGAGCCTTGGTATCATCATCAACCTGTTCACGTCGCTTTTGGCCACGAGGGTGCTCTTTGACGCCTTCCTCGACCGCGTCAGCGTGAAAAGACTCAGCATATAAGGGGGGGACAATGGAACTTTTAGGGAAAACCAACATAGATTTCATAGGGATGAGGAAGGTCTCCTTCGTCATCTCCGGCATCATTGCCCTGGTCGGCATCATCGGCATCATCCAGATCAGCCGGGGAGCCGCCAACATGGGGATCGACTTCTCCGGCGGCACCGCCATGCAGCTCAAGTTCGCCCAGCCGGTGACGACCCTGGCGGCCCGCGACGCGCTCGCCAAGGAGGGGATGAAGGAAGTCGACCTGCAGGAGATCAAGGACGGCAACAAGCTCCTCATCAAGATGCGCAAGAGCTCCATCGGCACCGGCAAGGTGGCGGACACCGTCCAGGACATCCTGAAGAAGGAATTCCCGGCCAACCCGTTCACCGTGGAGAGCTCCACCGAGATCGGCCCCACCATCGGGGAGAAGCTCAAGAGCGACACCCTGATGGCCGTGGCGCTTTCCATGCTCGGCATCATCCTCTATATCGCCTGGCGCTTCGACTTCAAGTTCGGGGTGGGCGCGGTCGTCGCCACCATGCACGACGTCCTCGCCATCATCGCGGTCTTCTACGTGTGCAACAAGGAAGTGAACCTGCTGCTGGTGACCGCGGTCCTGACCATCGCCGGCTACTCGCTGACCGACACCGTCGTCGTTTTCGACCGGATCAGGGAGAACCTGCACAAGAGCCTGAAGGATCCCATCACCCAGGTCTTCAACAGGAGCATAAACGAGGTGCTTTCCCGTACCATCGTGACCTCGTTCACCGTCTTCATGGCAGCCTGCTCGCTCTTTCTCTTCGGCGGCGAGGTGATCCACGACTTCGCCTTCGCCCTGCTGGTGGGAGTCCTGGTCGGGACCTACTCGTCCATCTTCGTGGCGAGCCCCATCGTGGCACTTTGGGAAAAACTCCCGACAGAAGTTAAAGCTTAAAAAAAGGAGGTATGCGTGAGCAAGGAGAACATTCTCACCGTAGTCGTCGCGCTTATCGTCGGTCTTTTGGGCGGCTACCTGATTTTCAACATCGCGGGCAACAAGGAGCTTCCTTCCAACGTCGCGGTGCCGCAGGGTGCCGGTTCGCCCACGGACTACCAGCGCCGCATCGTCGAGGCGGAGAAGATCGTCGCGACCGACCCCAAGAACGCCCAGGTCTGGAACCAGCTGGCCAACGACTACTTCGACACGGACCAGCCGCAGAAGGCGGTGAACGCCTACTCGAAGGTGCTGGAGCTCGACCCCAAGAACGTGAACGCGCTCACCGACCAGGGGATCATGTACCGCAAGATCGGCTGGTACGACAAGGCGATCGCCAACTTCGAGAAGGCGCAGGCGATCGATCCCAAGCACCTGCAGAGCCTGTACAACCTCGGGGTCGTCTACATGAGCGACCTGAAGCAGCCGGACAAGGCGCGCGAGATCTGGACCAAGTACCTCCAGTTCGACTCGACCAGTCCGACGGCGCAGCAGATCAAGGCCGACATGTCGGCCATGCCCCCGAACATGGGGAAGTAAACAGAGAAACCCGCTCCGGCGGGTTTTTTTTTGCCCGAAAGCGCCGGACAAAGTCAAACGGCTGCCTGATTATCCACCATCTTCCGCTTCCAAAAACTCTCCCTCCCCCCTTGCGGGGGAGGGTCGGGGTGGGGGGGAAGCAGCTACGAAGTGGGCTCGCAGGTGGGCAGTTGGTCTGCAGGCTTTTGCTTTTGCCTTTTGATTCTGCCACTTTTTGCTTAAGAACCGGCGCCCGGCCGTGGTATCATCTCAAGACCCGGCCCGTCCTGCCATGGCGGACCGGGCCCAAGGAAACACCTGGGAGATTTTGATGCGACCGATTACCGAACGAAACTGGCGTGAGCGGCAGGCGGACCCCGAGGCCCTGGAAGAGCTCGGGCTTTCCGGCATTCCTCCGTTGCTGGCGCGGCTGCTAGCCAACCGCGGCGTGTGCGACCCCCTGGCGGCCAAGGCGTATCTGAACCCGACCCTGTCGAGCCTGCACGACCCGCTGCTATTAAGCGGCATGGAGGCGAGCGTGGAGCGGCTCTGCCTCGCCCGCACCCGCGGCGAGCGGGTCTGCGTCCACGGCGACTACGACGTGGACGGGGTGACCTCGGTGGCGCTGCTGGTCTCCTTTTTCCGTGCCGTCGGCCTGGACTGCTTTTCCTACATCCCCAAGCGGCTCAGCGAGGGGTACGGCCTCTCCGCGCAGGGGGTGGACGCCGCCTCCCGGCAGGGCGCGACGGTTCTGGTGACGGTGGACTGCGGCATCAGTTCCGTCGCGGAGGCGCTGCTTTGCCGCGCGGCCGGTGTCGACCTCATCATCACCGACCACCACACCCCGCCGGAGCTCCTCCCGGACGCCTTCGCCATCATCAACCCCCTGCTGCCGGGCTGCCGCTTCCCCTTCAAGTCGCTCGCCGGGGTCGGCGTCGCCTTCAACCTGGTGATCGCGCTGCGCGCGCGCCTGCGCGAGCGCGGCGGCTTCCCGGCGGGGGAGCCCGACCTCAAGCAGTACCTGGACCTGGTCGCCCTGGGCACCGTGGCGGACGTGGTGCCGCTTTTGGGGGCCAACCGGGTGCTGGTCGGCTACGGTCTTAAGGAGCTCTCGGGCGCGGCGCGCCCCGGGGTGCTGGCGCTCAAGGAAGTCGCCGGGGTGGACGGCGAGGTCGGCTGCGGGGCGGTCGGCTTCCGCCTCGCCCCGCGCATCAACGCGGCCGGCCGGCTGGAGGACGCGGCGCTCGGGCTCGAGCTGCTACTGACCCCGGACCGGCTCAAGGCCAAGGAGATCGCGGGTGCCCTGGACGACTCCAACGCCGAGCGGCAGGAGCTGGAGCGCGCCACCCTCGAAGAGGCGCGCGCCATGCTGGAGGAGGGCGCCTGCCGGGGGAGGAAGAGCATCGTGCTCGGTTCGGAGCTCTGGCACCCCGGCGTCATCGGCATCGTCGCCTCCCGGATCGCCGAGCTGTTCCACCGCCCGGTCATCCTGTTCGCCCTGGAGGGAGGGACCGGCAGGGGCTCGGGGCGCAGCATTTCGCGCTTCCACCTGCTGGACGCCATCAAGAGCTGCGCCGGCCACCTGCTGCGCTACGGAGGCCACAGCCACGCGGCCGGGCTCTCCATTGCGCAGGAGGAACTGGAGCGTTTCGCGCTCTCCTTCGACCAGGCGGCCGCCGGGGCCCTGGACGCCGATGCCCTGATCCCCAGCACCCCCTACGACCTGGAGCTCTCCGCGGCGCAGATAAACCTCGCGCTCCCTGGGGAGCTGGAACGCATGAAGCCCTTCGGCATGGGGAACCCCGAGCCGCTCTTTCTGCTCAGGGGGGCCGCCGTCACCGGCAGCCGGGTGCTCAAGGGGGGGCACCTGAAACTGCAGCTCTCCTGCGGCGGCAGGAGCTTCGAGGCGATCGGGTTCGGCCTGGCCGAGAAGGGTGCCGGGGCTGACCGGGTAGACCTGCTCTTCTCCCCCGGGATCAACGTCTGGAACGGCAAAAGCTCGCTGCAGCTCATCGTCAAGGACCTGCGGCAGGAGGGTGCGGCGTGCTGAGGGGGGAGCGTTTCAAGAGGGCGGACCGGGTCATCAGAATCGGGTTCTGGATCAACGCCGTGCTCATGGTGCTGAAGCTCGCCGCCGGGCATTTCGGGCACTCGGAGGCGGTGTTCGCCGACGGCGTCGAGAGTGCCTGCGACTTCATCGGCATCGCGCTCACCATCATCGCGCTCAGGGTCGGGCGCAAGCCGTTCGACGAGGAGCACCCCTACGGCCACGGCAAGGTGGAGAGCCTCTCCGCCGTCTTCGTCTCCGTCATCATCTGCGCCTCCGGCGTCTGGATACTCTACGGCTCCGTGGCCACCATCGCCGGCGGGGTCTACCAGTCCCCCGAGCTGATCGCCGTCCTCGCGGCGGGCATGACCATCCTGATCAAGGAGACGCTGTACCGCTACTCGGTGCGCGTCGGTGGGGCCCTGGGGAGCCCGGCGCTCCTCGCCATCGCCAAGGACCACCGTAAGGATGCCGTCACCTCCGTGGCCACCCTGATCGGCGTCGGCTGCGCCTACCTCGGCTTCAAATTCATGGACCCGCTGGCCGCCGGGCTCACCTCGTTCTTCATCTTCCACATCGGTTACCAGAGCTTCAAGGTCTCCGCTCACGACCTGATGGACGGCCAGCCCGAGACCCAGGAGGTCGCGGACATAGCTGCGCTCGCCTGCGCCGTCGAGGGGGTCGACCGGGTCCACGAGATCCGTGCCCGGCGCTCGGGCCAGTTCCTGATCGTCGATCTCAAACTGGACATGGATCCCGAGATGACCGTCAAGCATTCCCACGAGATCGCCACCCTGGTGAAGAGCCGCATCTTCGAGCATTTCTCCAACGTGGGCGACGTGATGATCCACATCAACCCCTCCGACGAGCCCCACGAAGACCTGAACCGCCTCTAGGTATACACAACTTCCTTGACAGAAGCTTCGGTTAGGTAGTATTAAGTTCAATCGAGTTGGATGAAATCTTGTGATTCAGGAGGAATGATGAAGAAAATTGCTTGTAAGATGCTGGCCGGGTCCGGCCGCCTCTCCCTGTTACTCGTCGCGCTGCTTCTGGTTGCGTCCACGTCCTTTGCGGCGAAGATCGCGACAGTCGACATCCCGGTCCAGCCGGAGCTCTACGCCGTGACGCCGGCGCCCCTGGCCCCGAGCCAGTGCGCGCAGTGCCACACCGGCGTGTTCGCGAGCCTGAAGGACAACGGCGGCAAGCACCGCTTCGAGTGCCAGGGGTGCCACAAGGCGATCCACGCCTACAGCCCGAGGAAGGGGAACTACGACGAGATCATGCCCAAGTGCACCTCGTGCCACACGGAGATCCATGGTCCCGCCAACAAGGACTGCTCCTCCTGCCACGCGAACCCGCACGCCCCGCGCAAAGTCGCGATGACGCCGCGGCTCACCAGTTCCTGCGCGGTCTGCCACCCGGCCCCCAAGGCCGCCCTGGTGGCGTTCCCGAGCAAGCACAGCAAGCTGGCTTGCGAGTACTGCCACACCTCGCACGGCTTCAAGCCGTCCTGCGCCGCCTGCCACAAGCCGCACTTCACCGGTCAGGAGTATTCCACCTGCACCAAGTGCCACTCCGTGCACAAGCCCAAGCAGGTGACCTACACCAAGGCCGAGCCTGCAGCCACCTGCGGCGCCTGCCACACCAAGATCTACGCCAAGTGGAAGGCGACTCCGAGCAAGCACGCCAAGGTGAACTGCGCCACCTGCCATCATGACAAGCACGGCTACGTCCCGCAGTGCATCGAGTGCCACAAGGCGCCGCATCCCAAGGCCATTCTGGACCGCTTCCCGAAATGCCTCAACTGCCACCTCGACGTGCACGACCTGCCGAGCATGAAGTAGGCGGAGCTGGCCGGTTTTACCGGGCGGTTCCGGGGCGTTGTCCCGGAGCCGCCGCAAGATGAAGAAGAAGGGACGGCCCATTTTTTGTGGGTCCGTCCCTTTTTTTCTGCTATTGCCAACTTCAAGCTACCCGCAACCCGCACTGCCGTTACGTTAAGAATTGGGTGCGCCCTTCGGCCATCTAGGTGGCAGCCTGAAAGTCCCCCTTCGCAAAGGGGGGGGCAACCGGGAATCTTTACCTTAATGGTAGGATCCAGCCCTTTGCCCTGATTTGGCTACGGCCTGGGACAATTAGAGACGGGCCGCTGGCAGGCGGCGTCCAGCCTTGAACGGCGGCACCTCGTTCAAGTTGAGCCAGTAGGCGACGACCTCCCTGATGTCCTGGCAGAACCCGCCGTAATCCATCTGTTTGCGCAAGTAGCCGTTGGCGCCCTGGCAGTAGGCATTGAGAATATCTTGCTCCTGCCCGGATGAGGTGAGCATGACGACGGGGATGGTCCGGGTTCTGGCGTCCTTCCTGATGCGCCGCAGCACTTCCAGTCCGCTAACCGTAGGGAGATTCAGGTCGAGTAGGATGAGGTGCGGGTTACTAGAGGCGCCGCGGCCTGCGTACTCTCCAAGGCCGAAAAGAAAGTCGAGCGCCTCGATCCCGTCATAAGCGTTTATCACCAGGGTGTTGGGCACCGAGTGGCGCATGGCCCGTAAGGTGAGTTCCTCGTCGTCCGGGTTGTCCTCCACCAGCAGAATGACCTTGTTCATATTGCCTTTTCTCCTTTCTGCCTGGAATTCGGATTAAGCCTCGGGTTTCCCCTTGGCAAAGTGTGGCGCCCTCAGTCGGCAAGGCACTTTTCGGGTCATGCTAACTTTCCACCTTTTGTTAAACTCTTTCAACCCAGCAAATCAGACCAATTCTGTCGGAATGTGACATGGAAAACCTGTCGTCCTAAACAGCGGAGACCACCTGGTAATTTAATTCCACCCCTTCCTAAATAGCGGAGACCACCCGGTTTCTAAACTCCACCCCTTCCTTATTAGCGAAGACCACCCGGTTGCTAAACTCCACCCCTTCCTTAATAGCGGAGACCACCTCGTTATTTAACTCCACCCCTTCCTTAATAGCGGAGACCACCTCGTTATTTAACTCCACCCCTTCCTTATTAGCGGAGGCCACCCGGTTGCTAAACTCCACCCCTTCCTTAATAGCGGAGACCATCCGGCTATTAAACTCTACCCCTTCCTTATTAGCGGAGGCCACCCGGTTGCTAAACTCCACCCCTTCCTTAATAGCGGAGACCACCCGGCTATTAAACTCTACCCCTTCCTTATTAGCGGAGACCACCCGGTTACTAAACTCCACCCCTTCCTTACTGGCGGGGGCCACCCGGTTACTAAACTCCACCCCTTCCTTACTGGCGGAGACCACCCGGTTACTAAACTCCACCCCTTCCTTACTGGCGGAGACCACCCGGTCATTAAACTCCACCCCTTCCTTATTAGCGGAAACCAACAGATTTTGCCCCCCCTCTTCCTTAATGGCGGAGAACGACTCTCGTGGTTTGCATCAAGTTCGTAGCGCGCAGGAAATAATCTATTTATACGGAGTCAAACATTTCGGCAATAAAACGGCCCACTTCCCGTGGTGCATGGGATAGCAGGCTTAAAATGAACAGATGTCCGACATATGTTGCCGGTCAGCAGATGGGAAATTACCGGCCAAGTTAAATTAAAAATTCCTTTGACTTTGTTCTTTGCCTGTCCTAATGTCCGAACGAGGCCGGGTTGTGTGATTAAACATCGACCGTTAATTCAGAGAGCAGTTCTCGAACAAAGCACGTATCCCTTTTGGCGCACACATCCGTGCCGTGGGTAAGAAGAGCCGGCTTGAAAGGGCGGGTGAGGATTGAAACAAGAGGTCGGCCCGGTCGAAGACCGCCTCCCGAGAAGCGCCCGCCTGAAAAGGCGGGTGAGGATTGACGTACATATTGGAGCAGGTTATCAAGACAAGGCTCTCTGTTTAAATGGTCGATCCAACCCCGCATGGGCGCGGAACTTGTCGACACTAGAGCCAAGCTATCGAAGCCCGTTGGCCTAATTCAACACCGAGTTCACCATTGACTATCGCTGATACCTGGGTTATTTTTGAGCAACAAGGTTTGCTGAAAGGATATTTATGCCAACAATTTCAATGTTCTTTGGGATTATAGTGCGCATGTATTTCGCACCGAACGAACATCCACCGCCGCATTGTCATGTATATTACAATGAGTTCAAAGCATAGAACTTGCGAAATACTCTAAGGTAACCTTCCAAGTCTTCAGACGAAGCTTGCTTTAGCTTGGGCGGTACTGCATCAGGAAGAATTGCTAGCTGATTGGACACTGATTATGAATGGAGAAGAGCCATTCAAGATTCAACCGTTACAATAGAGGAGTCGAAGAATGTATCCTTCGGTAAAAGAAGTTGTCCCCGGTGAAGACTACATCCTCTCCCTTGTTTTCGATAATGGTGAAAACGGCACTCTTGATATGAAGCCGATGCTGGATTTCGGCATCTTCCAGCGGATCAAGGATTATGAAGCGTTCAAACGTGTTCGCGTCGCGTTCGACACCATTGAATGGGAGTGCGGGGTAGACCTCGATCCTGAGTACGTATATGCAAAATGCCAGGTGAGCAAGGTGGCCTAACGGGCCTGCAACTCTGCAGGCCCGTTCAATACACTTACAAAAGGAGGTTCGAGAGATGAGGATTACGTTTGCTTGCTTGATGATCGGCTTGTTGATGGCGGGGTCTGTTGCTGCGAAGGAGCCTGAAACTGGGAAAGACACCTTCTCGGTGATTCATTCCAGGAAGAGTGTCAAGTCCTTCACCGGTGCGGTTGTCAGCAAGGAGGACCTGGATAAGATTATCCGGGCCGGTATGGCTGCGCCGACGGCCGTCAACAAGCAGCCGTGGTCGTTCGTGGTGGTGACCGACAGGAAAAAAATGGACGCGCTTGCCGCCGGTCTGCCCAACGCACGGGGCATTGACAAGGCGGGTGCGGTCATTATCGTCTGCGCGGAACCGGAAAAAGCCAACTTGCAGAGCAGGGATTTCGCCATTATCGACTCTTCGCTTGCCAGTGAAAATATCCTGCTGGCTATCGAAGCTCTGGCGTTAGGCGGGCATTGGACGGCTTCTTTTCCCTACGAGGATAAGATGAAACATGTCCGTGCGGTGCTTGGCATACCGGCCAATGTCATTCCGCTGAACGTTATACTGGTCGGCGTCCCGACCGGCGAGGATAAGCCGAAGGACAAATACCAGAAGGATAAAATCCACTGGGGGAAATGGTAGGCTGCCAGGCATGACGCTGGGCTTATTGGGGGAGGGCGGGGCGCGCATCATTTTAGTTCGCCCGGCTCGGCCCCTATAGCTTCTTCTTAAGCCAGGAGGACGCATCGGGCAAACGCTTGGCTTCGGCCATGCTGAGTATATCGCACAGGCTCTCGCCACGCTCTATGGCCTCGGCGATCCGACAACAATCGCGGTACTGGAGATGGTCGAAGAACGCTCCCGATGGGCTGACTGTCAGCATTTGCCGGGTCAGCTCACAGGCCAGCTCATACCGTGTCTGTATCACGCGGGCGCCCCCCTTTTAGCGAATCTCGGGACGGACAAAGCTGGAGTCAGAGCTTCTCCTTAAGCCATTTGTACGTCTTGGGCCACCGGAAAACTTCCGGCATGAAGAGGATTTCCTCTTTGCTGCAACCTTTCTCAAGCGCCTCTGCGATGCTGCTGTAGTCGGAATACGAATCAGGGGGGCAGGTCGTCAACAACTCACGGGCGAGTTTAATACGAGGGTTCATCTGATTTCCCTCCTTCTTACGCTAAAGCAGCCAGGAAATGACCGTGTCTGTACTTTTACGCATTAAAGAAGCACCGCTGCTCAGAAAGCTCAGTGCAGCCGCCCGGCAGGAGGGGTGCTGGGAAGGACAGAGTAGTTTCGAGTTTTCGTTGAGTCGGCTCTGGCAAAAAAACGTTCATGCGCCGATTCGGAAACTGTTTACAGTTATTTTAGTCCCATTTAAGTTTTTTAAGCAACAACATTTTTTCCTTATTTTTAGTGGGACGCCAGTCAAAGAATGTCGGTGAGCAGTCAGGAGACGAAGGATCACTGAAATAGATTTCGGATCAGGCTGGCTGGTTATTGGCTGAACGATCCCGCAGTTTCGCAGGTGTCGGGACGACAGGTTCATTCTAGTTGGGGAACCCCATGCGGGCATCGGTAAGGTCGTTTGCCATTACCTGGTATGGCAATAGGAGGGGTGTCTTGAATAAACCGGCGCGGATTCTTGCTGGAGCATTGCTTTGGTTTTTGCTGCCGACCTCGGCTTCGCACGCAGAGGGCGGGCGGATGTATGCCGGAGGCCAAGCCGGGATGTTCCTGCCGCTGGAGAGTGCGGTCACGCTCGATCCGGCCGGGATCCAGGGGCGACTCACCTATAACCCCGGCATCGTTCTTTCAGCCGTCGCCGGCTATGAGTTCGCCAACGGGGTGCGCGGCGAGGCCGAGCTCAACTTCAGACGGGTGACCACGGACAAGCTTTACGGCAGCGGCGCTCCGGTCCAGGTCGACGCCGATGTTCACTCCTACGGCGTCATGGCCAACGCCTATTACGATTTCAGGACGCAGACCGCCGTCACCCCTTTCCTGGGGGGAGGTTTGGGACTCGCCGTGGCCAGCTTCGGCAGGGGCTCCTCTGCTGGGACGACGCTCTGGAACTCGGGACAGGACCGGGCGCTGGCCTACCAGGGCATCGCCGGACTTGCCGTCGCTTTGAACGACCGCATCCTGATTGATTTCGCTTACCACCATTACGGCACTTCCCCGCTGCATTACGATACGCTCCGGTCTCAGTACAAAGGAATCAACCTGGCGACTGGCATACGCTGCAGGTTTTAATTCTACTTGTCACTTCTCCCTGCCAACTCTCCCCCTTCCGGAGGGGAGGGGACTCTCAGGATGATGTTCTGAGGTGATAAGTATTCCACCAAGGGAATTTAAGCCCAACGAGCCTGGGCGAATGATGATTCGCCCCTACGAAATCTGGGCTTAAGGCCCCCATGATTGGAACTTTGGCTTTAGCACCACTGGGCCTTAAGCACCCATGATCGGCATCTGGGCCTAATCAGCCGGAACCGGCCATTGGGCTTAATCACCCGAATCCGCAATTGGGCTATGTCATCGGGAGACGGTCGCGCATATTCACTAAACTCTCCTCGCTTTGAGACTCCCCGTGTTATAACGTTTATCTCAAGTTTATGAACACTCCCGCCGATACACTCCTTATACCGGGTACTCCATTACGACATAGTGGCATGAGTTGCTGGTAATGGTGACGCAGGTCACATATCTTTCTTGATTATTGCTGTAGTATTGGCCCATAATCAGTTGCCCGCGGATTCCAACCATTGCTTGATGGGAGATCCATGGTTTGTCAGCTTTCATTTAGCCGTCCAACCAGGAGATTGCGAGCTTTGTCAACTCCTCGAACGAAAAGGTCCAACATGCGCCATATGACAACCTTTGCCATGCTGTTCCTGCTCGTCTCCCCGGCGCTTTCGTTCGCCTCGGGCGGCGCGGCGGCTTCTGAACGCTTAGCTTCCGTCGCAGGCGGCGACTCAGGCCACAGCGTCACTATCGGCTACACCGACTCAGGGCGCCCCATAACCTTTGACAGTACCGAATCGGGCGTATCCGTCACGCTTGAGGGCGCCGAGCCTGCCACTTCGGCTAGCGGTGAGGCTAGCGACTCGAATGCCGGACCAGTCCTCTACTTCAATAATTCCAACCTTCCCGCCGGCAACGAGCAGAAGGCTGCCTTTCTCCCGGCCGCTTTCGACAGCAAGGATTCACGCCGTTCGGCCACCATCGACCGCCTGTTGGAGCGCGCTATCGCTGCAAACCTGATCGAGGGCGGCGTCGCCGTGATCGGCAACCATAACGGCATCCTCTCCACCACGGCGCGGGGACGGCTCAATTCGGCCGCCGGCTCGCCGCTGATCAACGAGCGCACCATCTTCGACCTCGCCTCGCTTACCAAGGTGATCGCCACCGCACCCGCGGTCATGAAGCTGCTGGACCAGGGGCGCATCGCCCTGTCGGACCCGCTTTCCCGCTGGTTCCCCGAATTCGCGGACCCGGGCCATCAGGAAATCACCGTCCTCAACCTGCTGACCCACACCTCCGGGCTGGACGACGTCGGGGTGAGCTCCGAGCAGCCCATGCAAAGCGCCATCCGCAAGGCCGCCGCGGAAAAATACCGCTCCCGGCCGGGCAGCCACTTCCACTATGCCGATATAAACTTCATTCTGCTGGGGGAGCTGGTGCATCGGGTCTCGGGCGAACCGCTCAACGCGTTTTGCCAGGAACAGATCTACGGACCGCTCGGCACCTCGGAGACCATGTTCCTGCCGCCGCGCGCGCTCGCCGGTGCCATAGCCCCGACCGCCTCGGGTGCCGCCTGCGGCATCGTGCAGGACCCCAACGCTCGCCGGCTGGGCGGCGTCGCGGGACACGCCGGCTTGTTCAGCTCGGCGTACGACCTGTCGCGTTTCGCCCGCATGATGCTGGGCGGCGGCATGCTGGACGACAGGCGCATCCTCTCGGAACAGATCGTCACCCAGATGACCTCTCCCTACGTCACCAGTAACGGCGCCGTCATGCGCGGGCTGGGCTGGGACATGAACTCGCCCTTTTCCGCACCCAAGGGGAGCTTCTTCTCCCAGACTTCCTTCGGGCATACCGGTTACAGCGGCTCCTCCATCTGGATAGATCCCCAGCAGGACCTGTTCGTGATTTTGCTGACCAACCGGATCAACTACCGGGACACCCATAATTTCAATCAACTGCGCAGGGACGTCTCCACGGTGGCGTCCGCCGATTTCAAGATCCCCGGCAGTGCCCAGGGGGGGGCGCCATCCTGGGAAATATCCAGGATCAACGCCAACCTGCTGCAGGCCGTGACTCAGGCGATACAGTCGGGGCCGCGCGGCCATAAGCTGGCTGCACTGGGCGGGCAGAAATGGCAGCACCAAAGCCGCCTGCAGAGGCGCTCCTGCAGGGCGAACAGGATCATGGCACACGGAGCCGGAACCCGCCGCGGCGTCCGCGGCGCCGACGCTCGTCGCGCCACCCGTTCCGCCAGGGTCCAGACCGGCAAGTCCGCGCTGTCCGGCAAGAAGAGGCGTACTCAGGGACGTCGCGCCTAAGCCTTCATCCGGCCCGGCGCCTCCAATGCGCCGCTGGCAACTGGATGCATATCCCTTCATCTGTTAAAATCCGTGTCAATCTTCTCCCGCCTCCAACCCCCTGAGTACCTTTCACCACCAGTTTCTTAGTTCACCGCACCAAGTGCATGATTTGGCCCTGTTTGCACTCTGCTCGCCACTTCTTCTTGTACTGTGCTGGCAGCGGTGCCTGTTGATGTCGCCAGGGACCAAATCTGGGCTTTTGGTTTCCCGTTAGTGGCTTCGCTGGCTTCGGCGCTTCGACTCCGCTCAGCGAACGAGGTTCGTCCCGCGCCGGAACCAGATAAATTCTGTTTGCATCTTTTTGTTGGGTATGTTAACGAATGGTAATCATTCTGTCTTTACGACGTGGAGGGTGGTGCCATGGAGAATCTGAACATTGGTATGCTGTGCAGCTGCTGTGATTACCGCTCCTACCGGTTGCCTGATGTGGAAGGGTTTACCGCTCGCCAGCGCCAGCTGATAGAAGAGCTCTGCAAGCTCTGCATTGAAAATCTCCGGCGTGACGCCGCCCAGCTGTGATTAGCTGGTTCCGTGCATAGCGAACTACTGCAGGAGTGCTACCGCCAGTCGCTTTGTCTACTGCGTGAGAATATGACGCCCGGCGGCGTGCTTGCCTCGGTGCGCAACCTGAAATCCGTGGGGCGCCACTACGCAAGCATCTTCGGCAGGGACGCCTCCATCTGCGCACTCGGCATGGCGGCCTCCGGCGAACCCGACCTGATCCAGTCCGCGCGGGACGGCCTGCTGACCCTGGCCAGATACCAGGCGCCCAACGGCCAGATCCCCAAGTACGTCAAACCCGAGGTGGACGAGGTCGATTTCTGGTATACCGGCTGTATCGACGCGACCCTCTGGTGGCTGATCGCCATCCGCATCATGGATCGCATGTTCCCCAGCGCACGCCTTGGCGAGGAACTGGAGCCCCGGACCGCCTTAGCTCTGCGCTGGCTCCAATGCCAGGAACACCAGGTCTGGTATCTGCTGCAGCAAAACGAGGCAAGCGACTGGGCCGACATCATGCCGCGCTCCGGGTTCGTGCTCTACACGAACGCGCTTTGGTACTGGACCAAGAAACTCTACGGCCTGCCTACCGCGCAACAAACCCGCGATTACGCAAACCTGCTCTTCTCCCCCTTCGGGAACGCGGTGCCCGAACAGCGCCGTGCCCGCCTGCTCATGCATTACATCAGGAACCGATGCAAGCCGACCCCCTTCTACCTGAGCTTCGTGAACTTCTCCACCTGGGGCGAGGAGGTCGACGTCTTCGGCAACATCCTCGCCCAGTTGGTCGGGGTCGGGGACGCCTCGGGCGCCGGAAGGACGGTCTCGGCTCTTTTGGCGCTTAAGGCCAATCAGCCCCATCCGATCCGGGTCGTCGGCCTGCCCATCCGGCAGGACACCGCGCTCTGGCGCCTCTACATGCAGCGGCACCGGCAAAACCTTCCCTGGCAGTACCATAACGGCGGTATCTGGCCCTTCGTGGGGGGATTCTGGGTCCTGCTGCTGGCGCGGCTCGGCAGGGAGCAAATGGCCTGGCAGGAGCTGGAAAGGCTGGCCCTGGTGAACCGGGTGAACGATTGGGAATTCAACGAGTGGCTCCAGGGGCAAAGCGGCGAGCCGATGGGGATGGCGCGGCAGTCCTGGAACGCCGCCCTGTACATTCTGGCCTACCGTGCCCTGAGCGATAAGGCCCGGTTTTTCTTTTGACCGGGGAACCCCCGGCGTCTGCCTAATTATTTTCAGCCCAGGGTGACTTTTGCTGCCGGGATGATTATCATTTGAACAGTGCACGATTTATAGGAGGGGAAAATGAACGGATGGCTTCACAAATTCAGCTGGGCGCTGCTGGGCGTCCTCATGCTCGCTGCATTGCCGGGCTGCGGTTACAACACGATGCAGGCCAAGGAAGAGGCGGTATTTGCCTCCTGGGGCGACGTCGAGGCGGCCTACCAGCGCCGCGCCGACCTGGTGCCCAACCTGGTCGAGGTGGTGAAGGGGTACGCGAAACACGAGTCCGAGACGCTGGTCGCGGTCACCGAGGCCCGGGCCAAGGTCGGCTCGGTGCAAGTCTCCAAGGACGCGGTGAACAACCCGCAGGCGCTGCAGCAGTTTCAGCAGGCCCAGTCCCAGTTGAGCGGCGCGCTGTCGCGCCTGATGGTGGTGGTGGAGCGCTATCCGGATCTCAAGGCGAACCAGAACTTCATGGACCTGCAAAACCAGCTGGAGGGGACCGAGAACCGGATTAACGTCGCCAGGGTGCGCTACAACCAGGCGGTCCAGGACTTCAACACGACCATCCGGGTCTTTCCCAATTCGCTCACCAACTCGCTCATGCTGCACCTGGTGCGCAAGGAACCCTTCAAGGCCGAAGAGGGCGCGCGGCAGGCACCCAAGGTGAAGTTCTGAGGAGCCCAGCGGCAGATCCTCCCTCGCCCCCTGGGAGAGGGGGTTGACTTGAGGCAACTCCCCCCTGTCTCCACTGCCGTTAAGTTAAGGCTCCCCCTCCCCTGGCGGGAGGGGGGGGGGGAGGGTGAAGTTGCCAACTCTGGTAAACGTGGCACTTTCCCCCGCCCCCCGACCCCCTCCCGCCAGGGGAGGGGGAGAGTTTAGCCGAGTGGGGATGGTTAACTTGAATGGCAGTGCCCCTGTCCCCCCTTTGCCAAGGCCCAGCGCGTGACGGTGCCGAATAGATGCAATCCTGAAACGGCTGGCGGATAACCGATGTATGGCGCAAGGTTTGCGCCCACGAAGGTCTACGATGAAGAAAATCCTGCTTTTGACCGGTATGCTCCTGATTGCTGCGCTCTGCCATGCGGCCGGGGTTCCCCAGCTGCGCGGACATGTCAACGATTATGCCGCGCTGCTTTCTCCCGAGGCCGCGCAGAGGCTCGAAGGGGAGCTGACGGCGTTCGAGCAAAGCGACTCCACCCAGATCGTCGTGCTGACCATTCCGTCTCTTGAGGGGCAGGATCTGGCACAGTACTCCATCGGGGTCGTCGAACAGTGGAAGATAGGGCAGAAGGGGGTCGACAACGGAGCCCTGCTGCTGGTCGTCAAGGATGACCGGAAGATCCGCATCGAGGTGGGGCGCGGCTTGGAGGGGAAGCTCACCGACCTGGTCTCGGGGCGCATCATCCGCAATGAAATCTCGCCGGCCTTCAAGCTCGGCGATTTCGATGCGGGGATCAGTGCCGGGGTTGGCGCCATCATGGCGACGGTACGGGGCGAATATGCGGCGCAGCCCCGCGACATCCGGCAGGGGAGGCGGGGGGCCCATCCCATCTTCACCCTGCTGATCTTCGTTGCGGTGGCCGCCGTGTTCCTGGGCGGCATCTCGCGGGTACTCGGGGGAATCGCCGGGGCGGTCGGCTTACCGGTGGCGGCCTTCCTCTCCTTTGCCGGACTCCCGCTGGCTGCTTTGGCGGGGCTTGCCGTCGGCGGATTTTTCCTGGGGCTTTTCCTGGCCTTCCTGTTCGGCAGCGGGGGGAGGGGAGGCTTCGGCGGGCCCTTTATGGGCGGCGGCTTCGGGGGCGGCTTTGGCGGCGGCTTTGGAGGCGGCGGCGGAGGCGGCGGTGGCTTCTCGGGGGGCGGCGGGAGTTTCGGCGGAGGCGGCGCTTCGGGCGACTGGTGAGGGGATGACCCATGGCAAGCGGTAAAACGGATTTTTTTAGCGATGCGGAAAAGGAAACCATCCGGCGCGCCGTGGCTGACGCCGAGGCCCTGTCGTCCGGGGAGATCGTCACCATGGTGGTCCGGGAAAGCGAGCGTTACCGGGAGGCGGAGCGGTTGGGTGCGCTCCTGGTCGCGGGCCTGCTGGCGGCCGTCGCGACCGTCTCCCTGCACCATGTTACCATCTGGAGCTATATCCCCGCGGTTGGCCTGCTGTTTTTTCCGACTCTCTGGCTGTTCCGCTGCTTTCCCCGGCTTAAGCTCTCCTTCGTGGGGCGGCGCCGGATGGCCGAAGCGGTCCATGACAGGGCGCTGCGCGCCTTCTACGAGAAGGGGCTCTACCGCACCCGGGACGAGACCGGCATCCTGATCTTCATCTCCACGCTGGAGCGCAAGGTGTGGATACTGGGCGACCGCGGCATAAACGGTCGGATCCCGCCCGGCTCCTGGCAGACGCTGGCCGGCGAACTGGCCGCGGGGATCCGCTCGGGCCGGGCCGCCGACGCCCTGTGCCGCGTCATCGCCGGCTGCGGCAGCGAACTGGCCCGGCACTTCCCGCGCAGGGCCGATGACCGTAACGAGCTCCCCGACGAGATGATAACGTTACCGTGAGAGTCGTCCGGATTCGGGGGGGCGCTTGAGCAGGGAGGAAAAGCCGTTTCCTGTGGTGGCAGCGCAATAAAAGGTTTGACATTATTGGCCTTGCGCCGCCATTATTAGTGTTTCGGTGCCTGAAAGGCCCCCAGCTGCACCAGAGATGACGGGAAGGCTCGCCGGAGTTCCCGCAGGAGAATTATATGACTGCTCATATCAAGACGCCTGGTTCCCCGGCCCAGGACAACACGCGCAAGCCGCTGGGACAGATCTTTGTCGAGCGGGGTCTGCTGACGGAGATTTCCGTGCAGCGGCTGGTCGCCCATGCCAAAAGCAAGAATATCCGGCTCGGCGAGCTGCTGGAGGTCATCGGGCTGATCACCCCGGAGGAATTGGCGGAGGCCCTGGCCACCCAGTATCGCTGCAAGAAGATCACGGACTTCGCCAAGTTCTCCTATTCGCCTGCCATCCTGCGCACCGTTCCGATGGAGATGGCCGTCAAGAACACCATCTTTCCCCTGAAGATGGACGGCGACAAGCTGGCCTTGGCTGTCGCCGACCCAACCATAGAGGGGCTTTACCAGGAGATCTTCACCCAGCAGAACCTCAAGCCGATCCTTTACGTTTCCACCCGGACCGAAATCAACCGGGCCATCGCCCGGCATTACCTGGGGCAGGCGATCCAGGATCCCAAGGTCAAGACCATCCTGCTGGTCGAGGACGACATGCTGGTGCGGGAGATGGTGGCGAAAATCCTCACCAGGAAGGGGTACACGGTGGAGACCGCCGTGGACGGCATGGACGCCTTCAGCAAGATCTTCACCCTGAAGCCGAAGCTGGTCATCACCGACAAGGTCATGCCGAAGCTGGGTGGCTACGAGTTCCTCTTCGCCATCCGCAACATCCCCGAGTTCCGCTACATGCCGGTCATCCTGATGACGGCGGCGGCCACCCCGGACGAAGAGAAGGAGGCGCTGGAAAAGGGGTTCTTCGATTTCGTGCTGAAGCCGGTGAAGGAGATCGGGCTGCTGACGCGGGTCCAAAGGGCGTTCCAAAGCTCCGAAAGCCTGTACGGCAAGACCGGCTAGAGGCAAAGGCTCAAGCCTTAACGCAAAGACGCAAAGGCGCAAAGACGCTAAGAAAAACGTACTCCAGGGTAAAAACTCACAGCTTTAGGGTGGAAGCGGGTTCCCTTCGGCTCCGCTCAGGGAGCAGGCGTTCGCTGAGCGGAGTCGAAGCGCAACCAAGCCGTGTTCAGGATGAAAACAATTTAAAAAGCGGGACGGATTAAATTATCCGCCCCGCTCTTTGTTTTACTGCCGTGTACCGGTAAAGCTACTTCCCGCCGGCCACCATAAGCTCGCTCACCAGTTTGGTGAAGCGCAGCGGATCCTTGATCGGGGTCCCCTCGGTGAGGAGCGCCTGGTCGAAGAGCAGCTCGCAGTAGTCAGCCAGCTTCGGGTTGGTCTTGTCCTGGTCGAACATCGCCGTCATCACCAGCATGATCGGGTGGTCCGGGTTGAGTTCCAGGATGCGCTTGGCCTCGGGAACCTCCTGGTTCATCGACTTGAGGATCTTCTCCATGTTGGCGTTGAGTCCCATCTCGTCGGCCACCAGGCAGCAGGCGCTCTCGGTGAGACGCGAGGATAGGCGCACTTCCTTCACCTTTTCCTTGAGCGTCTCCTCGATGAAGGAGATGACGCCGCCGAACTCCTTCTTCGCCTCCTCCTTCTTCGCCTCGTGCGCCTTCTTCTCTTCCTCGGAATCGAGCTCGAGATCGCCCCTGTCGATTGCCTTCAGGTGCTTCTCGTTGTAGGTGGTGACGGTCTGCACCACCCACTCGTCGACCGGATCGGTCATGTAGAGGACCTCGAAGTCCTTCTTGCGGAACACTTCCATGTAGGGCGAGTTCTCAACGGCGGCGCGGGACATGCCGGTGATGTAGTAGATCTCCTGCTGGGCCTCGGGCATGCGCTCCAGGTATTCCTTGAGGGAGACGTACTTGCCGTTCTCGGTCTTGGAGCTCTCGAACAGCAGCAGGTCCTGGATCTTCTCCTTGTTGGCGTGGTCGAAGTGGATCCCTTCCTTGAGGACCGGCCCGAACTCGGCGTAGAACTTGAGGTAATTCTCCGGCTCCTTCTCCTTCATCTCGGCCAGGGTCGAGAGGATCTTGCCGACCAGGCTCTTCTGGATGCGCTTGATCTGCACGTCCTCCTGCAGGATCTCGCGGGAGACGTTGAGCGGCAGGTCGGAGGAGTCGACGACGCCCTTGATGAAGCGCAGGTAGTCGGGGAGCAGCGCCTCGCAGTTGTCGGTGATGTAGACCCGTTTCACGTAAAGATGCACGCCTTTCTTGTGATCCCTCATGAAGAGGTCGAAGGGCTTATGGGAAGGGATGTAGACGATCGCCTTGAACTCGCTCACACCTTCGGCCGAGTAGTGGATGGTGGAGAGCGGCTTGTCGTAGTCGTGGGAGATGTGCTTGTAGAACTCCTCGTACTCCTCCGCCGTGATGTCGCTCTTGGACCGGGTCCAGATCGCCTTCATGGAGTTGAGGGTCTCCTCGGTGGTGACGTCGATGTTGCCGCCCCCCTCGATGACCTTGCCGTCCTGATCCTTCACCGGCTCGGAGCGGGTCACGTCCATGACGACCGGGTACTGCACGTAGTCCGAGTACTTCTTGATGATGGAGCGGATTTTCCACTCGTCGAGATACTCTTTGGTCTCGTCCTTGAAGTGCAGCACGATCTCGGTGCCGCGGGTTTCCTTCTCGCACTCCTCGATGGTGTAGCTGCCGTCGCCGGTCGACTCCCAGCGGCAGCCGAACTCCTTGCCGCCCGCTTTCCGGGTGGTGAGCACGACCTTGTCCGCCACCATGAAGGAGGCGTAGAAGCCGACGCCGAACTGGCCGATCAGCTCCGGGTTGTCGGACAGGTTCTGTTCCTTGAGGCTTGCCACGAAGTTGCGGGTCCCCGACTTGGCGATGGTGCCGATGTTGTCGGCGACCTCGTCGAGGTTCATGCCGATGCCGTTGTCGGTGATGGTGAGGGTTCCGGCCTCCTTGTCGGCGTGCAGCTTGATCTTCCAATCCGCGTTCCCTTCCAGGAGCTCCATGTTGGAGTGGGACTCGAAGCGTACCTTGTCGATGGCGTCCGACGCGTTGGATATCAGCTCCCGCAGGAAAATCTCCTTGTTGGAGTAAAGGGAGTGGATCACCAGGTCGAGGAGTTGCTGGACCTCGGTCTCGAACTTCTTGACGGTTTTGCCCATGTTTCTTGTTCTCCTTTTCAGCACTTTTTTATAAGCCTTCCACCAACCTAATCACTGGGTGGCCGTTTTTCAAGGGTGAATTTTAGGAAGATCAGAAATGCCGCAGGTACTGGTCCAGGATCGCCGGGTGCAGGTTCAGGGTCATGACTTCCCAGGCTTCCCGCAGCGCCTCGGCGTCGTTGAGCGCGTGGTGCGCCGGCAGGTCGGCGAAGGCCTTTTGCCGCGCCTCCTGCAGCAGGGGGACCAGCTCCGGGAAGTTCTCGGAGAAAAAGGTCACGGGCTCCCGGTAGAGATTCTCCGGCAGCATGCCCGCCAGCAGGTCGAGCATCAGGACCCAGTCGTAGCCGGGCGCGTCGGTCACCACGCGGACCGGTCGGGCGCGCTCTGCCAGCCAGTCGGCGAGCCGGCGCCCCGCATAGCAGCGCTCCTGGAGAAAATCGCCGGCGGTGAGCTGCGGCAGGATGGTCTGCGCCACGAACGGGGAACATCCCTCCCGGCTCCAGCCGTTGCTCATCTCGGCGTAAAACCGCTCGCCGCTCTCCGAGACCAGGCCGATGCTGATGAGCTGCGGATAGTCGAAGTCGGTGAACTCGGTGTCCATGAAGATGAGCTCGGGGGTCAGGTCCGATCCTGCAGGCCGGTCGCTCCTGGGTTTTTTGGGCCGCGTCCGTGCCTTGGCGTGCTCGCGGCAGAGCGTCTTCGCGAAACCGTGCCCCACCTGGAGCGATCCGGCGCCGCCGCACTGCTCGCAGGTCGCCGCGGCGCGGAACTCAGCCTCGTGGGCCAGTTCCCGGACGATGTAGGAGGTCGAAGCGGCCCGCAGGAACAGCCCGCCCAGCCTCTCCTCGGCGTGGAGGCCTGCCACGCGGGGCATGCCGAGATGTTCCAGCGCCTCGATCGCGGTGCAGAGGTCCCAGACGATGGGAAACCACCCCTCGCCGCACGCCACGCCGCCGCCCGGCGCCCCCAGGTAGCGGGGGAATCTTTCCAGCAGGGCGTCCCCGGCAATGCTCCCCGCTGGCTTCACCCGCCAGGCCGGCAGCAGGAGCTTCTCGGTCGCTCTCTTGAAGGAGACGATCAGATCGACACCGGTGAGGGCGAGGCGGCGCAGGGTATTTTTCAGCAGGGTTGCGGTTGGCACGGGTTCTCCGTTCAAGGGGGGCAGCGGGGTGAGGGGGAAGGCTGCCACGGTTGAGCCTTCCCCCCTACTTCGCAGGGGGGACACAGCTAAAGTCGACTCGTTAACTTAATTTCAGTGACCTTGTTCCCCCTTCGCAAAGGGGGGGCGAGCATGTGGCATAGCGCTAAAATGGTTACAGCTGGTTCACGCTAAAGCGGAAGTCCAAGATCTGGCACTAGTTGAGTGTGCCGTGGACGGGTAACTATTTATCAACCCGCGTTAAAAGTCAAGCCGTGCTGACTTAAGTGCCCTGGGACCGTGCAGCGCATTCTCAAAACACCCCCCTTTTCTTGACACTTTTATCCCCATATGTTAGTAAAGATGGGTTAAATCCATTGTTGACAGGGAGTTGCTCCCTCCAGTCCCGAGCCCCGGCAAGCATCTCCCAAGGAGCCCCATGTACCACCCAGATTACGCGACATTCCAGACGCTCTCCACCCAAGGCAACCTGATTCCGGTGTTCCGGGAGATCCTCGCCGACCTGGACACGCCGGTCGGCGCCTTCAAGAAGATCGACGACGGCCGCTACGGGTTTCTGCTCGAAAGTATCGAGGGTGGCGAGAAGTGGGGACGCTACACCTTCCTGGGATCCTCTCCGGCCGTGGTGATCCGCGGCAAGGGTGGCTGGGTCGAGATCGTCCAGGGTGACCAGGTGCGCCGGGAGGAAGTGGCCGACCCGCTGAACTACATCCGCGACTACATGGCCCGCTACGCTCCGGTCGAGGTCCCCGGCATACCGCGCTTCTTCGGCGGCGCGGTCGGCTACCTGGGTTACGACGCGGTGCGCCATTTCGAGGAGCTGCCGGACGAGAACCCGAGCACCATCGACGCCTACGACGCCTACTTCATCATAACCGACACCATGCTGATCTTCGACAGCCTGAGCCAGAAGATCAAGGTGGTCTCCAACGCACATCTGGACGGCTCGGCCACCCCAGAGGCGGCTTACGCCGAGGCGCTTGCCAAGATCGAGGCCTTGATCGCGCGGCTGAAGGCGCCGCTGCCGGCCGCCGGCACGGCTCCCTCCGGTGCCAAGGTAGCACTCGCCTCCAATGTCGAGCGGCAGGAATTCGAATCCTGGGTGACCCGCGCCAAGGAGTACGTCCGCAACGGCGACATCATCCAGGTGGTGCTCTCCCAGCGCTTCTCCGGAGAGCTCACCGTCGACCCCTTCGACATCTACCGGGCGCTTAGGACCCTGAACCCGTCACCCTACATGTTCTTTCTGCGCCTGGACCAGACGGTCGTGGTGGGCGCCTCGCCCGAGGTCATGGTGCGCAAGGAGGGGGACCTGGTCGAGCTGCGCCCCATCGCCGGCACCCGCCCGCGCGGGGCAACCGCGGCCGCGGACGACGCGCTGGCGCAGGATCTGCTGGCCGACCCCAAGGAGTTGGCCGAGCACGTCATGCTGGTCGACCTGGGGAGGAACGACCTGGGTCGCGTCTGCCGGATCGGCAGCGTCAAGGTCACCGAGCTGATGGTCGTGGAGCGTTACTCCCACGTCATGCACATCGTCTCCCACGTGGTGGGGGAGCTCGCTCCCGGGCAGGACTCCTTCGACGTGGTGCGGGCGACCTTTCCGGCGGGAACCCTCTCCGGGGCTCCCAAGGTGAGGGCGATGCAGATCATCGAGGAACTCGAAGGGGTGCGCCGCGAGATTTACGGCGGAGCCGTCGGCTACTTCTCCTATTCCGGCAACATGGACATGTGCATCGCCATCCGGACCCTGATCGTGAAGGACGGCAAGGTGCACCTGCAGGCGGGAGCCGGCATCGTCGCCGATTCCGACCCGGCGGCCGAGTACGTCGAGACGGTCAACAAGGCGATGGGCGTCGTCAAGGCGATCGAGATGGCCGAGCAGGGACTTGACTGAGTGAGGCGGTTGAGTTGTTAAGTCGTTGAGTCGTTAAGTCGTTGAGTCGTTAAGTCGCTCAACTTAATTGGTGTGTCAAGTGCTTTCCCACTCGACTACTCAACAAGATTCTCCGACTCAACGTTTTTTCCCATAGAGGATACACCATGCTCCTGATGATAGATAACTATGACTCCTTCACCTACAACATCGTCCAGTACCTGGGCGAGCTCGGCGAGGAGGTGCGGGTTTTCCGCAACGACAAGATCTCCATCGCCGAGATCGATGCGCTGGCACCGGCGCGCATCGTCCTCTCCCCGGGCCCCTGCTCGCCCGAGGAGGCGGGGGTCTCGGTCGAGGTCGTGCGGCACTTCGCCGGACGCATCCCGATCCTCGGGGTCTGCCTCGGGCACCAGTCGATAGGCTACGCCTTCGGCGGCAAGGTGGTGAAGAGCGCAACCCTCATGCACGGCAAGACCTCGCCCATCCTGCACGACGGGGAGGGGCTCTTCGCCGGGCTTCCCAACCCCTTCCAGGCGACCCGCTACCACTCGCTGATCGTGGAGCGCGCCTCGCTTCCCGAGGAGCTGGTGGTGACCGCCTGGGTCGCCGAGGGGGAGATCATGGGGATGCGGCACCGTACCCTGCCGGTCTGGGGGGTGCAGTTCCACCCGGAGTCGATCCTGACCGAAGGCGGCAGGGAGCTTTTGCAGAACTTCCTGGACCTGTCGCACTAGGCTGAAACTTTCCTCTTAGGAGCCGTCATGATACGAAATGCAATTGCACGCGTGGTGGACCGGAACGATCTGAGCGAGCCGGAGATGATCGAGGTGATGGACCAGATCATGTCGGGCGGGGCGACGCCCGCCCAGATCGCATCCTTCATCACCGCGCTCAGGATGAAGGGCGAGACGGTCGACGAGATCACCGGCGCGGCCCGGGTGATGCGCGACCGGGCCCAGCCGATACGGGTCGGCAAGAGCGCCCTCGGCATGGACCGCGACGAAATCAACCTGGACCGCGAGACCATCCTGGACACCTGCGGCACCGGGGGGAGCGGCACCAACAGCTTCAACATCTCCACGACGGTCGCCTTCGTGGTCTCCGCCTGCGGCGTGAAGGTGGCCAAGCACGGTAACCGGGCGGTCTCCTCGTCCTGCGGCTCCGCGGACGTCTTGGAGGCGCTCGGCGTGAACCTGAGCGTCGCCCCCGAGGCGGTGGAGCGGATCATCGCCCAGATCGGCATCGGCTTTCTCTTCGCGCCCGCCCTGCACGGCGCCATGAAGCACGCCATCGGCCCCCGGCGCGAGATCGGGATCCGGACCATCTTCAACATCCTGGGTCCCCTGACCAACCCGGCGGGCGCCGACTGCCAAGTGCTGGGCGTCTACCGGGAGGACCTGGTGGAGAAGCTCGCCTACGTGCTGAAAAAGCTGGGGTGCCGCAGGGGGTTCGTGGTGCACGGCCTGGACGGCATGGACGAGATCACCCTGACCGGTCCGACCCGGATCGCCGAGGTGACCCCCGACGGGGTCGCGGTGCGGCTGGTCTCCCCGGAGGATTTCGGGCTGGAGCCCTGCGCCGTGGCCGAGCTGCACGGCGGCGACGCGGTCGGCAACGCGCTCATCGTGAAGGGGATACTTTCCGGCTGCGACGGCGCCAAGAGGCGGGTCGTGCTATTGAACGCCGCCTTCGGCCTGGTGGCGGCGGGAAAAGCCTCCGGAGTCATGGAAGGGCTGCACCTGGCCGCCGAGGCGATAGACTCCGGACGCGCCGCGGCGCAGCTGGACAAGCTGATCGCCCTCTCCAACGAGGCCGAGTAGGGGGAAACCATCAAATGACCCAGATGCCGGATGTGCTGAAAAAAATCGTTGATTACAAGACCGGGGAGCTTTCCCGGGTGAAGGGGGCCGCTCCGCTTGCCGAGATCATCGGCCGGCTCGCCGACCTGGAGGACCAGCCGCGCGGTTTCGAGGCCGCCATCGTCAACGCCTGCAGTTCCGGCTGGACCCCGATCATCGCCGAGGTGAAGAAGGGGTCCCCCTCGAAGGGGGTGATCCGGGAAGACTTCGACCCGCTGGAGATCGCCCTGACCTACCAGGACAACGGCGCCAGCTGCCTGTCGGTGCTGACCGACGAGCACTTCTTCCTGGGGCACCTGAGCTACCTGGCGCTGATCCGCGAGCAGGTGAGCCTGCCGTTGCTCAGGAAGGACTTCATCTTCGACCCCTACCAGATCTACCAGGCGCGGGCCGCCGGGGCCGACGCCGTGCTGCTCATCGCCGCCATGCTGGAGCTTTCCCAGCTGCGCGAGTTCTCCGCCATCGCACGCGAGCTCTCGCTCGACGTCCTTTTGGAGGTGCACGACGAGGCCGAGCTGGAGACCGCCCTGCAGACCGACTGCAACCTGATCGGCATCAACAACCGGGACCTGCGCAGCTTCGTCGTGGACATCACCACCTCCGAGCGGCTCGCCGCACTGGTCCCGCCCGGGCGGGTCCTGGTCGCGGAGAGCGGCATAACGCGCCGCGACGAGATCGTGCGTCTGGAGGGGAAGGGGCTGCACGCCTTCCTGATCGGGGAGTCGCTGATGCGCGAGGCGGATATCGGGACCAAACTGCAGGAGCTGCTGGGGTAGGGCGCCGCTTTCCCAAGTCCCGCACAGTTGCCATCTCATGCTGTAATAAGGAGTGGATATGAACACCAAGTTCATGCTCGATGAGTCACGCATCCCGAGGCAGTGGTACAACATCATCCCCGACATGCCCGGCCCGCTCTTCCCGGTCATCAACCCGCAGACCCTCAAGCCGGTCACGCCCGCGGACATGGGGGTCATCTTCCCGATGGCGCTCATCGAGCAGGAGATGTCCACGGAGCGCTGGATAAACATCCCGGACGAGGTGCGCGAGATCTACAAGCTCTGGAGGCCGGCGCCGCTTTTCCGCGCCCGGCGCCTGGAGCAGGCGCTGCAGACCCCGGCCAAGATCTACTACAAGTACGAGGGGGTGTCGCCCGCCGGCTCCCACAAGCCGAACACGGCGATCCCGCAGGCCTACTACAACAAGCAGGCGGGAATCCGCAGGCTCGCCACCGAGACCGGCGCCGGGCAGTGGGGAAGCTCGCTCGCGCTGGCCTGCTCCATGTTCGGCCTGGAGTGCACCATCTACATGGTGAAGGTCTCCTGCACCCAGAAGCCCTACCGGAAGAGCATGATGCAGCTCTGGGGCGGGACCGTGATCCCGTCACCCTCCGAACTCACCAACGCCGGCCGCTCCATACTCGCCGAGGATCCCGACAACATGGGGAGCCTCGGCATCGCGATCTCCGAGGCGGTGGAGGACGCGGCGACCCACGACGACACCAATTACGCCCTGGGGAGCGTGCTGAACCACGTCTGCCTGCACCAGACCGTCATCGGCCTGGAGGCGAAGGAGCAGATGGCGCTCGCGGGCGACTATCCGGACGTCGTCATCGCCTGCTGCGGCGGCGGCTCCAACTTCGCGGGCTTGAGCTTCCCGTTCATTGCGGACCGCGCCAACGGCAAAAAGGTGCGCTGCCTCGCCGTCGAGCCGGCCTCCTGCCCGACCCTCACCAAGGGGGTCTACGCCTTCGACTACGGCGACACCGCCAAGCTCGCCCCGATCACCATGATGTACACCCTGGGGCACGACTTCATGCCCCCGGGGATCCACGCCGGAGGGCTGCGCTACCACGGCGACTCAGCGCTCATCTCCCAGCTCTACCACGCGGGCGAGATCGAGGCGAAGTCGTACCGGCAAAACGCCTGCTTCGAGGGGGCGCTGCTCTTCGCGCGCTCCGAGGGGATCGTGCCCGCGCCCGAGTCGTCCCACGCGGTGCGCGCCGCCATCGACGAGGCGCTGCTCGCCAAGGAGGAGGGGAAGGAGCGGACCATTCTCTTCGGCCTCTCCGGCCACGGTCAACTCGACATGGGGGCCTACGACGCCTACCTCTCCGGCAGCCTGGAGGATTGCGAGTATCCCGAGGAGAAGATCCGCGAGGCGCTGCAGAGGCTGCCCAAGGTTTCGCTGTAGGGTGGTGGGGGCACTGTTATGGGCTGATGTTGTTTTCTGGCGCTTGATCCCCTAGCCCTCCGGGAGAGGGGGAGTTGGAGGACACCGCCATTAAGTTAACGAGGGAACTTTGGCTGTATCCCCCCTGCGAAGTAGGGGGGAAGGCTCGCGCAGCGAGACAGGGGGGTCTCTCTGCCGGCGGAAACACCCCCCTGCTTCACTGCGTTCAGCTTCCCCCCTATTCCATAGGGGGGACAGAACCACAGCATCCAGCCGGGGTGCGGCCGAAAGGCCCGTCCCGCGAGCTCTAGTGAATAAATCTAAAGGTATACGGCAATGACAAAAGTTAAGATATGCGGTATAACAACCCTTGAGGACGCCCTCATGGCGGTGCAGGCCGGGGCGGACGCCCTGGGCTTCGTCTTCTTCGAGAAATCGCCGCGCTACCTGGCTCCGGAGCGTGCCGCGGGGATCATCGCCGGGATCCCGCCCTTCATCCAGGTGGTAGGTCTTTTCGTCAACGAGCCCCTTCATCTGGTGAACGAGACTGCCGACCGCTGCGGGCTGGACCTCGTCCAGTTGCATGGCGAGGAGAGCCCCTCCTACTGCGAAGCGGTACGCAGGCGGGTGCTGAAGGCGTTCAGGGTGCAGGGGATGCAAAGCCTCGCCACCATGGCGGACTACCGGGTCGCCGGGTACCTGCTGGACGCCTATTCGCCCAACTCTTACGGCGGCACCGGCGAGCAGTTCGACTGGGACTGCGCCATCGCGGCCAAGGGCCGCGGACCGCTCGTCCTTGCCGGCGGGCTCAATTCGGAGAACGTCGCCTCGGCGGTCCTCAGGGTCGCACCTTTCGCCGTGGACGTCTCCAGCGGCGTGGAGTCCTCCCCCGGCAGCAAGGACCCGGAAAAGGTGCGGGACTTCGTCAGGAATGCCAAGAATCCGCGCTAGTAAGTCAAAGTAGGTATATAGTAGTAGAGAAGCATCATCAGAAACTGGCAGCAGGCATAGCAGGCCCTTCGACTCCGCTCAGGGACCAGGCGGTTCTGAACTGGAGTCGAAGAGTGGATATCATCACACAGAAGCACTAGGTGAAAGCGAACCTTATACTCAAAAGGAGTGGCAATGAAGATTATCGTAACCGATGAGGTGGCTCAAGAAGGACTGGCTATTCTGCAGCACGACCCGCGCGTGCAACTCGACATACGGCTGGGACTTAAGAAGGAAGAGCTCTACTCGATCATTGGTGATTACGACGTTATCATCACCAGAAGCGGCACCACGGTCGACAAGCCCCTGCTCGACGCCGCGACCAACCTGAAGATGGTGGCTCGCGCCGGCGTCGGCGTGGACAACGTGGACGTGGAGTACGCCAGCGCCAAAGGGGTGATCGTGGTGAACGCGCCCTTCGGCAACACGAACTCCGCCGCCGAGCACGCCATGGCGCTGCTGCTCTCCTTCTGCCGCAACATCCCCAAGGCCAACGCCTCGCTCAAAAGCGGCGCCTGGAAGCGCGCTCCCTTCACCGGCTACGAGCTGAAGGGGAAGACCGCCGGCATCATCGGCCTGGGCAAGGTCGGCGGCCGCGTCGCCACGCGCCTCAAGGCCTTCGAGTGCGAAGTGATCGCCTGCGACCCCTACATCGCCGAGAAGCGGGCGCACGACCTCGGCGTCAAGCTGGTGTCGCTGAGTGAACTGATCAAGGTCTGCGACATCATCACCGTCCACACGCCGCTCACCGACGAGACCCGCAACATGATCGGGAAGAAGGAGATCGCCGCCATGAAGCAGGGGGTGATCCTGATCAACGCCGCACGCGGCGGGATCATGAACGAGGAGGCGGTGCTGGAGGCGCTCGATTCCGGCAAGGTAACCGGCGCCGGCTTCGACGTCTGGAGCCAGGAGCCGCCCGACTCCGAGATCCTCAAGAAGCTGATCGCCAGCGACAAGATGGTCGTGACGCCGCACCTAGGCGCCAACACCTTCGAGGCGCAGGTTAACGTGGCGGTCGACGTGTCGCGCGAGATCATCCACTATCTGGACGAGCAGCCGCTGGAAAACGCCATCAACATCCCGAGGTTCGACGCGGCGCTCATGGGGCAGATGCGCCCCTACCTGAACCTGATGAACGTCCTTTCCGATTTCATCATTCAGCTGGCCGACACCAACCTGAACAAGATAACCTTCACCTACACGGGGCACATCGCCCAGAACGACTGCACGCCGATCACCGTCCTGGGTCTCGCCGCCCTGTTGAACCGGCGGGTGGAGCAGGACGTGAACATGGTGAACGCGCAGCTCGTGGCGGACCGCATGGGGATCGTGGTGGACGAGGTGAAGTCGAGCCAGTCCGAGGCGTTCTCCAACATGATCACCATCAGCATCGAGGGGCCGGGCGAGAAGCGGCTGGTCTCCGGGACCCTTTTCGAAGGGGTGCCGCGCATCATCAAGCTGCGCGATTACCAGATGGACTTCAGGCCCGAGGAGCACATGCTGCTGCTCGCCTACGGCGACCGTCCCGGCATGATCGGAAGGATCGGCACCATCCTCGGCGAGGCCGACATCAACATCGCGTCCATGAACCTGGGCCGGCGCGAGAAGAAGGGCGAGGCGATGGTCATCCTCTCGCTCGACTCCGCCGTCCCGCAGGACGTCGTGGAGCTGGTGAAGCAGGCCACCGAGGCGACCTTCATCAAGCCGCTCTACCTGGTGACCGTAAAGTAAGGCTGCTGTCTGGCAGCAGGCCTGTAACAGTTGACAACAGGCGTCTAACCATTGGCATAAACTTCCAACCACTGGAACAGGTTTCCAATAGCTGGCAATAAGAAAGGCCCCGGCGATATGCCGGGGCCTTTCTTATTCATCATCCATCTGCTCTACTGAAGGCCTTCATGTTCCCCCCTTGGTAAAGGAGGGACAGGGGGGATTAGCTCTTCCTTACAACTGACGCAGGCGCTATGTGGCCGCCTTCCCCCTCACCCCGACCCTCCCCCGCCAGGGGGGAGGGAGGTTTTTGTCCACTGCCGGCCCTAGGACGGTCTTCTGCCGCCGCAGGCCTTCAGCCGGGCAAAGGCCTCGCGCAGGATCGACTCGGTGGTCTCCCACCCGATGCAGCTGTCCGTGATGGAGACGCCGTAGGCGAGCGCGGAGAGGTCCTTGGGCATCGGCTGGTTCCCTTCCTTCAGATAGCTCTCGATCATGACGCCGGAGATGGAGCGGTTCCCCGCCTCGATCTGGTCCACCACGCTCTTCATGACCTCCGCCTGGCGCCGGAAGTCCTTCTCCGAGTTGCCGTGGCTGCAGTCCACCATGACGGTCGGGGTGAGCCCGGCCTTGGCGAGCATCTGCTCCGCCTTGGCGATGTCCTCCGGGGAGTAGTTCGGCTTGGAGCCGCCGCGCAGCACCATGTGCACGTCGGGGTTGCCGGTGGTCTGCACGATGGAGGTGAGCCCGTCCCGGTTCACGCCGAGAAAGCTGTGGGAGTGCTCCGCCGCCTTCATGGCGTCGATGGCGATCTGCAGGTTGCCGTCGGTGCCGTTTTTAAAGCCTATCGGAAAGGAGAGCCCGCTCGCCATCTCGCGGTGGGTCTGGCTTTCGGTCGTCCTGGCTCCGATCGCCCCCCAGGAGAGCAGGTCCGCCAGGTACTCGGGGGTGATCGGGTCGAGCATCTCGGTCGCCACCGGCAGGCCCAGCTCCGTCACCTTGCACAGCAGGTTGCGCGCTATGCCGAGCCCCTTGGAGATCAGGTGGCTGCCGTTCATGTCCGGGTCGTTGATGAGCCCCTTCCAGCCGACGGTCGTGCGCGGTTTCTCGAAGTAGACCCGCATGATGAGGAGCAGCTCCTCGGAGACTTCCCGGGACAGGTCTGCCAGCCGCTCGGCATACTCCAGGGCCCCCTTGGGGTCGTGGATGGAGCAGGGGCCGACGACCACCATGAGGCGCCGGTCCTCGCCGCGCAGGATCCGGTTGATCGCCACACGGCTCGCGCTCACGCAGGCGCCGGACTCGGCGGAAAAGGGGAACACCTGCCGCAGGTCGGTAGGCGCAATGATCGGGGTGATGCTCTTGATCTTCAGATTGTTGGTCTTAATCATCATTTCGGATGCTCCCTCGTCCAGCGCTTTTTTAATGTGTTGTAATCTAGCGCGTTTCAGGTCCGAAAGTCAAAAAAAAATGCCGCCCCGGATTTGAATTTTGAAGGGAACATATTTTTGTATGATGCAGATATATATCCAGGGTCCCGCGCCGGGCGCTCCCCTGGCCCCTATTCCGTGGGCAACAGGCCGGCGACCGTCTCCAGGGTGGCAAGTGTGGCCCCGGCGGCGAGCATCTCGGCGATGGCGCGCTCGCCGTCTCCGGGATTGAGCTCGACCGGACGGACCGCGTCGGCCAGGAGCGTCACCGCGAACCCTTCGCGCAGGGCTTCCAGCACGCTCTCCTTGACGCAGTAATCCGTCGCCAGTCCACCCACGAAGAGCCGGTCCGTCGCGATGTGGCGCAGCAGCATCGGGAAAGGGGTGCCGTTTTGCGTCACGCCTTGCAGCGCCGAATAGCCGTCATCCCAGCGCGTGGTCCCCTTGGAGATCAGGACGCATCCCTCCGGCAGCAGGAGCTGGGGGTGGAAGCGCGCCCCGGGGCTGTCCTGCACGCAGTGCGCGGGCCAGACCCCGCCGAACTCCCGGAAATGCGCGCTGTCGGCCGGGTGCCAGTCCCGCGAGGCGAAGACCGGTGAGCCCCGCTCCGAGAAGATCGCCAGGTAGCGGTTCAGCACGGGGACCACGTCCGCCCCGTGCGGCACCGCGAGGGAGCCGCCCGGGCAGAAGTCCAGTTGCACGTCGACGATCAATAGGGCCGCTCTGCGATTCATGTCTTCCTCCGGCGCACCTGGCTCTGGGTCTTAGGCCCGGCGCCCTTTCTGGTAGTGGTCCTGCACTTGGCTTATCAGCCTGAGTCTGAGCTCGTTCAGTCCTGCGCTGATGGATACCTTGTAGACGTGGGGGTTGATGAGCCGCTGGCACCCCTCCGGGAGCAGGCTCAGATCGCAGGCGCTGCGCTGCGCGGCCATCTCGAGGGTGGCGGCCGGAGCGCACCTGGAGCCACCCTCCATGACCCGGCTGCGCAGCTCGACGAACTGCGCCCGGGCCGGGATGCGCACGTGCTGCAGCGGGTTGGCCGGGTCGTAGACCAGGTCGCCCGGGGCGATCGCCTCGCCCTCCAGGGTCACGATGTCCTGTATGAAGGAGCCGTCCGGCTCGACGGCGCGCAGCACCCTTTTGCGGTCCGGCAGGGTCGCCTTGGAGACGTCGCTGGTGAGCTTCATCTTGGGCTCCCCGTCGGCCCGGACCAGTTTGTAGACCCCGCCCAGGGCGCCGCCGCCTTCACCGGCGCAGGTGGCGAGCCGGGTGCCGACCCCGTAGATGTCGACCCTGCCCCCCTCCGAGCGGATCGACTCGATGACGTGCTCGTCGAGCTCGTTGGAGGCGACGATCCGCACCCCGGGAAAGCCCGCCGCGTCGAAGGCCTCGCGCGCCACCCTTGAGAGGTAGGCGAGGTCGCCCGAGTCGATGCGCACCCCGTACAGCTCGTGCCCGCGGGCCCTCAGTTCCGCCGCGACGACCAGCGCGTTGGGGAGGCCGCTTTCCAGGGTGTCGTAGGTGTCGATGAGCAGCACGCAGGCATCGGGGAAGCTGTCGGCGTAGCGGCGAAAGGCGGTCAGCTCGTCGGGAAAGGCCATGATCCAGCTGTGCGCGTGGGTCCCCCGTACCGGGATGCCATAGACCTTGCCCGCCAGGACGTTACTCGTGCTGCGCACCCCGCCGATGTAGGCGGCGCGGGCCACCGAGAGCCCGCCGTCCGGGCCCTGGGCGCGCCGGAGGCCGAACTCCAGCACCTGGCCGCCCCCCGCCGCGCGGTTGATGCGCGCCCCCTTGGTGGCGACCAGCGTCTGGAAGTTGATGATGTTGAGGAGCGCCGTCTCCACGAACTGCGCCTCGGCGAGTCCCCCCTCCACGGTCAAAAGCGGCTCCCGGGCGAACACCGCGCACCCCTCGGCGGGGGCGGTCACCGAGCCCCGGAAACGGAACCCCTCCAGGTAGCAGAGAAAGTCGGGCCGGAACAGCTTGAGCCCCTCCAGGTAGCCCAGGTCCTCCTCGCTGAAGGCGAGCCCTTCCAGGTAGCCAAGCGCCGGCTCCAGTCCCGCGAACACGGCGTAGCCCCCCTTGTACGGGTTTTGCCGGAAGAAGAGGTCGAAAACGGCGGTGCGCTCGTGCATCCCCTGCTCGTGGTACCCCGCAAGCATGGTCAGTTCGTAAAGGTCCGTGAGCAGCGTCGCATAGCGCATTGACACCTCCGCTAGTTGTGGGCTTTGCCCTGGTTGATGGCCTGGAGCAGCCGGGCGGCCAGGTTCGGGTCCAGCGCCTGGAGCGCGCGGTACTGCGCCCGGGCCTGGGCGGCGTCACCCAGGGAGAGGTAGGCGAGGCCCAGCTGGTAGTGCGTGTCGGGATTGCTGGGCCAAAGCGCCAGCAGGGCGTCGAACGCCTCTATCGCCTCGGGGAAGCGCCCGGTCTTGAGATAGATCTCGCCCAGGTTGGCAAGGGCCAGGGCGAGCTTCGGGTCGAGGCGCAGCGCCTGCTTGAGCGAGTCGATCGCCTCGGCGCTGCTCCCCGAAAGCGCCTGCGCCGTGCCGAGGTTGAGCCAGGCGAGGGGGTTTTCCGGGTTGATCGAGAGGCTGCGCCGGAAGGCCTCCGCCGCCTCACGGTAGCTTCCTGCGCCGTTCAGGGAGAGCCCCGCTTGGAACCAGTCCTGCGCATCCAGGTATTCTTCCTGGCCCAGCGCTGCCGGCAGGGGCCTGGCCTGCAGGGTGCCGGCCGACAGGGCTGCCAGCAGCACGAATAAGCCGCCGACGATCTTGGGTTTCATGACGGTACACCTCGCTCGCTGACAACTTTAGCATGCTGGAGGTTTTTTTCTATTCTTAATTAACTCTAGCCTGGCCCAGGAGGCGGCCAGCTGTCAATAGGGAAATTCCGAGCTCTGTCCCCCCTGCGAAGTAGGGGGGAAGGCTCGCGCAGCGAGACAGGGGGGTCTCTTTGCCGGGGCCCCCCCCCCCCCCGCCGGGACGGGGGGGG
>Ga0316227_1000060_pt1 | contig 172943 bp, 178 predicted proteins | sample TBH18019metaG_FD_206012 | JGI IMG/M metagenome (GOLD analysis project Ga0316227, IMG submission 206012) | Freshwater microbial communities from Trout Bog Lake, Wisconsin, USA - TBH18019 | ecosystem: Environmental > Aquatic > Freshwater > Lake > Hypolimnion/Profundal zone | place: USA... | reverse complement strand
GTAGCTGAACAGGTTGGCCGATCCCTCTTCACGCCCGCGCATCGCTCACACCCCACCGACGCCATCGACAGAGTGAATCATCCGCAAAGCCCAGTGGCCAGCGACTTTTGCAGCAGCCTGCTAGAGCGGCTTTACGCCGAAGTGGACCCGGGTCCAGCGCAAGAGTGCGCGTCACACCAAGAGCTGAGCGCCGCGCACGATTGCACCGCGTACGGTACACGCCACAGGGCCAGGAAGCCTCTGATCGGCCGTCCAAGCCTCCGCCTCATCTGAAGTGCCGGAGCGCAGCGCAGGCCTCGAAGGAGCCCTCCAGAGGCCTTTGCGATCCCTGGAGCCCTCCTTCGAGAGCCGCTGACGCGGTCACCTCACGATGAGGGGGTGGGTTGGATGGGATTACCCGCTCGCCGCGCTGTCGGGTGCTGTCGTGACCCGTGTGCAACGCGAGCAGGCACGGCTCTAAGCGTGGCGCGAGCTTCCGTTAAGGCGCCGGCTGCCTCATTTCGCCTTCGGTGATCCGGCGCTTTTCGGCTCCCGTGCCTCGCTGAGGCTGTCGGCCTTGTCCTCGTCGGTATCGCCGCCCTGCTCGATGGTCTTGGCGGGGTTGGCGAGCAGCGACTTGGCGATCCCGAGCAGGACCTCGCACTCGCCGGGGAACTTGTACGTCTCCAGCACGATCGCGGCATCCCGCAGGGTGCGCAGATCCCGCACCAGCTGGGTGTTCGCATCCGCGCGCAGCTCGCCCTTGGCGGCGATGGCCTCCTCGATCTGCGCCCCTTTCACGTCGCAGGCGGCGCCGGCCGGCGATGCCGACAGAGCGAAGACGAGGCCGAGTGCGGGAAGGAAGCGCCACATGGTGGAAGGTCCTCGACAGTCCAGGTCAGGCATGATGGGGAAACGCCACGCTCAGCGCGTCGCGAGTGAGCGCCACAAGCTGGCTCGGGCGGTACGGCTTCGGCACGAATACCGATCCGGGAACGGTTTCGCGGTCAGACAGACCGTCGCGGCCCCCGGAGGTATAGACCACCGGTAGATCCGGGCAGAGGGCCCGCGCCCGCCGCGCCAAAGCGAGGCCGTTCGTGTTGCGGGCGAGGTCGATATCGGTGAAGAGCATGTCGACGCTCTCGCTGGCGAGGATCGCCTCGGCCTGCTTGGCATCCGAGGCGGTGAGCACCCGATAGCCCGCATCGAGGAGCGTTTCGGCGGCCAGTTCGCAGACGGTCGGCTCATCCTCGACCACGAGGATCGTGGTGGCGGCCGAGTCCGGAACGGGGATGGACGGGCAGACGAACGCGGCGGCGAACGGAACCATGACGCAACTCCCACTCACCCGACAGGGGTATCGCAGACCCCGACCGGATCGCTGGGGCAACGGCCCCTCCCGACACGCCGTTCACCCTGTATCGATCGAATTGCACGCGTTTGGTGAGCGTCGCGTTAACCGCCCTCCCACAGAGCTGAACGAGGCGATCGATTTAGTTAACCGCAGGTTACCGCGTCGGAGCCGGGGGGCCGAAACGTGAATCGATCCTTACAATTGGGCCTCGGTCTGCTGCTGACGGCCCTGGCCGGATACGTCGATGCCCTTGGCTTCGTGCGCCTCGGCGGGCTCTACACCTCGTTCATGAGCGGCAACACCACACAGCTCGCCGTCTTCGGCGCGGCGGTCGAGCTGCACCGGATGGTGCTGCCCGCGACCCTTCTGTTCGCCTTCCTGTTCGGCTCGGTGCTCGGCAGCGGCCTCGCGATCCTCGTGCCGCCCCGTTGGACCACGCCGGTGGTGCTCGCCTACGAGTCGCTGTTGATCCTCGGCGGACTCGGCCTGGGTCTGCAGTCACCGGAGCTCGGCCTTGCCGCCTTCTTCGTCGCCGTGGCGATGGGGTCGCAAAACGCCGTCCTGGCGCAGGTCAAGGGATTTCGCGCCGGCACGACCTTTGTCACGGGCGCCCTCTTCAGCCTCGGCCAGAAGATCGCGCAGGCGCTGACGCGGACCGGCGATCCGCTGGGATGGATCGGCGACGGGCTCGTCTGGCTGTCCCTGTTGCTGGGGGCCTATCTCGGCGCACAGGCCTATAGCCTCTTCGCCCTCTACGCCTTGATCGCACCGGCGGCACTCTCCGGCGGGCTGGCGCTCCTGACCGCGATCGTGGTCTTGCGCGCCGGGCCGCCGGCCGCGAAGGTCCCCGTCCCATGAGCAATCCCGCATGAGCAGTCCCATCAGCAACCCGTCCCTCACCCAGCACGTCGCCGCGTTCGAGCCCGGCGCCCACGTGATCGCGGCGCATTTCCTGCGGGACGTTCCGGCCCTGGCGCTCGGCGACGGCACCGTCGCGCTGGTGCAGGGCGAGAGTCTGACGCGGCTCGCCGCCCATCCCGAGGCCGGGATCCTGGTGGCGGCTGGCGGTGGCGAACGCCTGCTCACCGGCGGCGACGACGGTCGCGTCGTCGAGATCCGGGCGGACGGCACGATGGAGCAGCGTGGCACCGCCAAGGGCGGCGCCTGGATCGATGCGCTCGCCCTCCACCCGGACGGCGCCGTGGCGTGGTCGGCCGGGCGCAACGTCGTGGCCCGGGATGCCAAGGGCCGCGAGCGTAGCTTCCAGGCGCCCTCCACCGCCCGAGGCCTTGTCTTCGCCCCGAAGGGCTACCGGCTCGGCATCGCCCACTACAACGGCGTCAGCCTCTGGTATCCGAACCTCGAGACCCCGGCCGAGGTGATCGAGTGGAAGGGCTCGCATATCGACGTGACGTGGTCGCTCGACGGCCGGTTCGTGGTCTCGACCATGCAGGAGAACGCCCTGCACGGCTGGCGGCTGCAGCCGGACCGGGGCCACATGCGGATGTCGGGCTATCCCGGCAAGGTCCGCTCGGTGGCGTGGTCGTCGGACGGGCACTGGCTGGCCACCAGCGGCGCCGAGGCCGCGATCGTCTGGCCGTTCGACTCGAAGGAAGGCCCGACCGGGAAGCCGCCGCGGGAATGCGGGGTCCGGCCCGCCCGAGTGTCGCGGGTGTCGTTTCACCCGAAGGCGCCAGTGCTGGCCATCGGCTATGAGGACGGGTGCATCCTGCTGGTCCGGTTCACCGACGCCGCGGAACTCCTCGTGCGACCCTCCGTGCCCGGCAGCGGCGTCACGGCGCTCGCCTGGGACGGCCGTGGCGGGAAGCTGCTGTTCGGCTGCGGCGACGGGCAGGCGGGCCTGCTGACGCTTCCGGCATGAGCCCGTCTGGAATCGCGCTCTCCGGCATGCTCTCTGTCGGCGGTCGAATCCCCGTGCCGGAGGCCTGACGTGTTCCACGTGTTCCGCACCCTCGGGGTCGCGCTCGGTCTCCTCGGCGGCGCGGTCGCCGCGCAGGCCCCCGAATTCGCGCAGCAATACGCGCAGCGTCTCGGCGGCGCCGCCGACGAGTTGCGCCGGCAGGTGGCGGTGCTCGAATCGGATGCGCAGGCGACCGGCGAGACGCGCGACGGCGCCGTCGACCGGTTGCGCAGCAACCCCGATCAGCTTGTCGCTCGGCGCGGTATGGCGGCGCAAGCCGACATCGCGCGCCTCGCCCGGCTCAGCGCCCAGCAGCAGGCGCTCGCCTCGGCGACAAGCCCCCTCGGCCGCGTCGTTGCGATGCTGCGCGACCCCGACGTCCCTGTCGCCGAAGCTGCCTATCGGGAGTTCAGCCCGGCGATCCCGACCACAGCCGACGGCTTGGCGGCCGGGCTGATCGGCTTCTTCGCCACCTGGGGTGGCTGGCGCGTGATCACGGATCTCGGTCGGCGGACGCTTCGCCGGCGCCCGCGGGCACCGGCCACCGCGAGCTGACGGCGCATCGGCCTCAAAGTGTGGCGCCGCGTCTACAGCGGCTTGCGCGAGCCTTGCGTATCGAGCACAGATCCGACCATTCCGGTCCGGTAGAAGGCGCAGGATGCCGCGCGCGTCGACTCCAACCGTTGCCGATCCGGCGCTCGACGCCGCCGCCCTGCTGCGGCGCCTGGGCTTTTTCGGCCTGTTCGTCGTGCTGCCGGTCCTGGCCCAGGTCGCCCGCCGCGCCTCCGTGATCCTGGCGCCGATCGCCGTGATCCTGCTGATCATCGCCAGCGTGATCGACCGGCGGCAGCGGGCGGTGCGGCCGGCGGCCTCCCGGCTCCTGACCGCGCCGGCCTTCCTGGCGGGGATGCTCGTCGTCCTGTGGTCAGCGCTGTCCCTGACCTGGACGCCTTTCCTGGGGCCGGCGCTGGAGCGCCTGGCAAACCTCGTGGCCACGATCGGGCTTGCCCTGCTCGGCTATCTCGCCCTGCCCGACCGGATGCGCTCGGCCAACCTCTACCTGTTGCCGCTTGGAATCGTGGCCGGGGCGATCGTGGCGATCGTGCTCGGCCTGTTCGGCGCCCACATGGCGCCGGCCGGCACCGAGGACGATGGCGCGCTGGACCGTGGCCTCGTGCTGCTGATCCTCCTGGTCTGGCCGGCGCTGGCGTGGCTCCGGTCCCGCCGCCGCGACCGGGAGGCCCTCGGGCTGGCCCTCCTGGTGGCGCTGGCGCTCACCGTGCAGCCGGATGCTACGCAGATCGCAGCCCTGGCGGTCGGTGCCGTCGCCTTCGCAGTGACGAGCTACCGGCCGAAGGTCGGCGTGGCACTGACGGCCACGCTATCGGCGGCTCTGCTCGCGGTGGCGCCGCTGCTGCCCTTCCTGGCCAGACCGCTGGGGGCCGCGCTGCTGGGGCCGCTCGCCCCGGCGGTGCTGTCTTTGAAGAGCTGGCAGAAAGTTGTGACCACCGATCCGATTCGGCTCATCACCGGCCACGGGTTCGAGACCGCCCTGCGCGGACGTCTGGTCGGCCTCCTGCCGCTGAACGCGCCGACCACTGCGCTGTTCGAATTCTGGTACGAGCTCGGGATCGTGGGGGCGCTAGCCGCCGCCTTCGCGCTCTACGCCTCGATCCGCCGGGCCGGTCGTGACGGTCCCGCCCTGGTGCCGGGCGCCATGGGCTGTTTTGCGGCGGCGTTCACGGTGGCGTGCCTCAGCGTCGGGCTGACAGCGATCTGGTGGCTGACGACGCTCGCCATCGCCGCGGTGGTATTCGTCTCCGTGGAGCGCGGTCAGTTCCGCACCAGCCGGCCGAAGGTCGCCAAGCTGCACCGCGTGATCACCGGCCAAGGCTGAGGCGTCAGCGCCGCAGGAAGTCGTGAAGGCGAATCCAGGCGAGGAACAATCCGGGCCAGGCCGCCGCCGGCGTTCCGGGCGATCCGAGCCCGAATCCATGGCCGCCGCGCTCGAACAGATGCAGCTCGGCCGGAACCCGCGCCTTGCGGAGGGCCGCGAACATCAGGAGCGGATGGTCGGCCACCGCCACGGGATCGTCGATCGCCTGAGCCAGGAAGGTCGGGGGCGTCTCGGGGCCGACCTGAAGATCGACCGAATAGGTCTTCATCTCGGCCTCGGTCACGTCGTCTCCGACGAGGATCCGGCGGGTATGGGTTCGGTCGAACGGCTTGCGCATGGTGATGACCGGATAGATCAGTCCCGCGAGTGCCGGCCGAACGGGCTGCGCATCAGACGCGTCCACGGGCGTATAGAGATTCTGAGCACTGCCGACCGCGGTCTCCCCCATCAGGTGGCCCCCGGCCGAGAATCCCAGGACACCGACCCGGGCCGGGTCGATACCGAACTCCGTGCCCCGGGCACGGACCAGCCGGATCGCGCGCTGGGCATCCTGACGCGGTGCGTCGGGGCCGGAGCCCCAGCCCTCGGCGGGCAGCCGATAGATCAGCAGGAAGACCGTGATGCCGGCCGCGTTCAGAACGCGGCCCACCGGTACACCCTCGTTGCCGATCGCGATGAACTCGTAGCCGCCGCCGGCCGCTACGATCATCGCGGCGCCGTTGGCGTTGACCGGCCGCATGACCAGCAGGCACGGCCGCGCCACCCGGGTGATGTCGCCCACCGCACCCTCGACGTAGCGGTAGCCGTCCGCGTCCGGTCCGCGTCCGCCGCCCGGCGGCTCGCCCGGCCAGAGATCGATCACCTGCAGGTCGGCACCCGGCAATGTGCGCGGAAGGGCGCGGATCGCCTCGTGCGGGGCGGGTTCCGGCGGCCCCTCGGTCGCCGCCCGTGCGGGACGAAGGCCGAAGAAGGCCCCCAGGCCGGCGAGCAGGAGGCGGCGGTCCAGGCGCAAGGGCGACTCCTGCCTGAGGGATCATTTGGAAACCGCCGGTCCAACGCGGCGGCGACGTCGGGGCTCCCGGTGCGTCGTCGCTCAAGCGTTGCGGGCGATCACCGAGACGTAGAAGCCATCCGTCCCGGTCCGGTGCGGGCTCATCTGGATCCCATGGCGCGTTGTCCGCACAGCCGTGCGGAGTGAGGCCGGCCCCGCCGCCAGGACGTCCTCGGCCGGCACGACGGCGAAGCGCCCGCGCCAGCGCGACAGCAGATCGGCCACGGCCGCATCGTTCTCGGCGGGCAGGAGCGAGCAGGTGATGTAGACGATCCGGCCGCCCGGCTTCACCAGCCGCGCCGCGCGGTCGAGGACCTGAGTCTGCTCGGCGGTCCGCAAGGCGAGGCTGTTGGGGCGCAGGCGCCACTTCGCGTCTGGGTTGCGGCGCCACGTACCAGAGCCGGTGCAGGGCGCGTCCACGAGCACGCGATCGACGCGCCCGTCGAGATCCTCCAGCACGTCGGCCCGGGCCTTGCCGGTCCGCGGCGTGCGCACGTCGGCCACGGCACCGGATCGGCGCAGGCGCTCGTGGATCGGCGCGAGGCGGCGGGGATCGCCGTCCGTAGCAATCAGGCGGGCGCCGTTCCCGGTCTCCGCCGCGAGCGCCAGCGTCTTGCCGCCGCCGCCGGCGCAGAGATCGACGATGGTCTCGCCGGGTTGCGGCGCAGCGAGGAGCGCCGCGAGCTGCGAACCCTCGTCCTGGATTTCGTACCAGCCGTCGAGGAACTCCCCCTCCACATGGAGCGCCGGCCCGCGCCCGTCGGCGCCGATCGGGATCCGCAGGCCGTGGGGCGCATGGGGCGTCGGCGCCGCCTCGAACGCAGCGAGGGCCGGCATGACGTCCTCGCGGCGGCCGCGCAGGGCGTTGACGCGGATGTCGAGGGGCGCCCGCCGGGCCAGCGCCTTCAGCTCCGGCAGGACGTCGTCACCCAGCGCCGCCGCGAGTTCGGCCATCACGAAGGCCGGAGCGTCGCCCGCAACCTCAGGGGGGGCGTCGTCCAGCGTGGCGGTCTCGAGGCGCGACCGCTCCTCGGCGCTCAGCGGCGCCGGTGCGAAACGCTCGCCCGTGAACAGGGCGGCCACCGAGGCCGCGGCGAGGCCCTGCTGGAGCCGCAACGTGCCGATCAGGACGGCGCGCGGGGAATCGGAGCCCATGATCCAGGATGCGGAGGCGCGGCGGCGCAGGGCGTCGTAGACGAGGCTGGCGATACCGGCACGGTCGCCCGAGCCCGCGAACCGGTGCGCGAGGCCCCAATCCTTCAGGGCGTCGGCGGCCGGACGCCGGCATTCGGCGATGTCGGTGAGCACTTCGATGGCGGCGGAGCAGCGGGCGGCGGGGGTCAGGGATCTGTTCCTTCAAGTCGAACGGCGGCGTCGCGAAACGGTCACGCTTGGCCCGCGATGCCGCCCCATTTGCGGCCGAGCTTCCGGCCCGGTCCCGGCTCGGACCAAGATCCACACGGGCCGCCGCGTGTCGTATGGCATCCATCGGCGGCGGACCAGGGTGGTTCGCGGCCGGGTGCGTTCCGGAGTGTCTCAGCTTATGACGTCTGCGCCCATCTCGTCTGCCGTCCGTATCGCCCTGGCGGCGCTGGTTGCCGCATCGCTGGCCGCCTGCGCGAGCGCGCCCGCCGCCCAGCCCGACTTCTCGCCGCCGCCGCGTCGGCCGGTCGATGCCAAGACGCAGCTCGAATACGGCAACCCGCCCGCGCCGCCCCCCGGCCGCTACTGAGACGCAGCTCAGGCCGTCTCCCGCGCCCGCCGGGCCTCGTAGGCCTTGAGGCCCGTATAGACCAGCGTCAGCAGCGGGAAACCCGCCTCCGGTGCGAGCCGGCGGCCGCGGGCGATCAGGTCACCGATCACGTGGTCGGCCTCGATCGGCCCGCCATTCTCGATGTCGCGCAGCATTGAGGCCGTGAAGGTCGAGCCCGCGGCTGTCAGCTGCGCCCGCGCCCGCTCGGCCACCACGCTGCGCGGCCCGTATCCGCTCGCCGCGGCAACCGCCGTGCATTCGGTGTGGAGCGCGACCATCAGTTCCGCGCCGCCCGGCGCGGCCACGATGTCGCCAACCGCGGACCGCATCAGCGTCGTCGCCCCCGCGAGCGTCGCCAGGAAGACCCACTTCTCCCACATCTCCAGCAGGATCGACTCGCTGAGCCGCGGCTGGAACTTCAGCCCACGCATGAGGGCGTCGACGGCCTCGATCCGGGCCGAGCGCGACCCGTCGCGCTCGCCATAGGTCATGCTGCACAGCTCGCTCATGTGGCGGATCGTGCCGTCCGGCGCGAGGGTCGCGGCGATGGCGCAGGAGCCGCCCAGCACGCGCTCGGCCCCGAACCGGGCGTCGAGGGCGTCGAGGTGCGACAGGCCGTTCAGCAGGGGCAGGATCGCCGTCTTCTCCCCCACGGCGGGGGCGAGGTCCGCGATGGCGCTGTCGAGGTCGTAGGCCTTGCAGGACAGGACGATCAGATCGAACGGACCGCTCCCACCGAGCTTTTCGGCCGTCACCGTAGGCGGGTTCGGAATGTGCAGATCGCCCAGAGGCGAACGGACGTTCAGCCCCTGCGCGGCGAGCTTCGTCGCGCGCGCCGGGCGAACCAGGAACGTGACGTCGGCGCCGGATTCCGCCAGGCGCGCCCCATAATAGCCACCGGTCGCACCGGCACCGACGATCAGCGTGCGTATCAGGTCCTCAGGTCCGCGACGGGTAGTTCGGGCTCTCGCGGGTGATCGTCACGTCGTGGACGTGGCTCTCGCGCAGGCCGGCGTTGGTGATGCGGATGAAGCGCGCGCGCTCCTGGAAATCCGGGATCGTCGCGCCGCCGACATAGCCCATGGCTGCGCGCAGGCCGCCGGCGAGCTGGTGCAGGACGTTGCCCACCGGTCCCTTATAGGGCACCTGCCCCTCGATGCCCTCCGGCACGAGCTTGTGGGTGTCGCTGACCTCGGCCTGGAAGTAGCGGTCGGCCGAGCCGCGGGCCATCGCACCCACCGAGCCCATGCCGCGGTACGACTTGTAGGAACGGCCCTGGTAGAGGAACACCTCGCCCGGTGCCTCATCGGTGCCGGCGAGGAGTGAGCCGAGCATCGCCACCGATGCGCCCGCCGCGATCGCCTTGGCGAGGTCGCCGGAATACTTGATGCCGCCGTCGGCGATCACCGGGATATCGGCGTCGGAGGCGGCCTCGACGGCCTCCATGAGCGCGGTGAGCTGGGGCACGCCGACGCCCGCCACGATGCGGGTCGTGCAGATCGAGCCCGGGCCGATGCCGACCTTGATGGCGTCCGCCCCGGCATCGATCAGCGCCTGCGCACCCTCGCGGGTGGCGACATTGCCAGCGACCACCTGAACGGCGTTCGAGAGCTGCTTCACCCGCGCGACGGCGTCGAGCACCTTGATCGAGTGACCATGGGCCGTGTCGACCACGATCACGTCGCAGCCGGCATCGATCAGGCGCTCGGCCCGCTCGAAGCCGCTGTCACCCGTGGTGGTGGCGGCTGCGACCCGGAGCCGACCCTGCTCGTCCTTCACGGCAAACGGGTATGTGACGCGCTTCTCGATATCCTTGACGGTGATCAGGCCGATGCAGCGGTAATGATCGTCGACGACCAGCAGCTTCTCGATCCGGAACTGATGCAGCAGGCGCTTGGCCTCGTCCTGGGTCACGCCCTCGCGGACCGTGATCAGACGGTCGCGGGTCATCAGCTCGGCGACCGGCTGGGCCGAGTTGGTGGCGAAGCGGACGTCCCGGTTGGTCAGGATCCCGACGAGCTTGCCGCGCGAGCCGTTCGGGCCGCGCTCGACCACCGGTATGCCGGAGATTCGGTTGCGCTTCATCACCTCGAAGGCGTCGGCCAGGGTCTCGTCCGGGTGAATGGTGATCGGATTCATCACCATGCCGGATTCGTACTTCTTGACGAGTCGGACCTGCTCGGCCTGCTCTGGCGGCTCGAGGTTGCGGTGGATGACGCCCATGCCGCCATTGGCCGCCATCGCGATGGCCATCGGCGCCTCAGTCACCGTGTCCATCGCGGAGGCGAGAATCGGCAGGTTCAGCGGTATCGTCCGGGTCAGCCGGGAGGCGACGCTGACCTCGGTCGGCATCACCGAGGAGGCGGCTGGCCGCAGGAGCACGTCGTCGAAGGTCAGGCCCTCGATGATCGATGCGGTTTCTACTCGGGCCATGTGCCAACTTTCCTCGGACGGCGGCGCGTTGGGGGGTCGCGCAGCGGGATCGGGTTGGCAAGTGCCAGTATCACGGTGACTACGACGGCGCCAATGCGCGTCTGCCGCGGCGCAACGCGAAAACATGCATGGCTCACGGGTTTTTTCCGGCCGGCCATGACGACGCGCGCTCCTTTCCCGGCCAGGTGGAGCGCCAGCGGAACCGGATCCGGGATCCAGCACGAAAAGCGCCGCGCCAGCGGCACAGGTCGAACCGTTGGACGCGTCGCGACGTCCTGCGCTGGATCCCGGGTCGCATTCCGCTGGCGCTGCATGCGCCCGGGAAAAGGGTGGTGCACACCGCTCGACGCGATGGCGTCGGATCTCTGGCCAAGAACCTCAGGCATCCAACGTCGGAGTGCCGACCGTTACGGGCAACACGCTTTCGCGGCCGCCGGCTCAGCGTACCGCGGGCGCCCCAGGTCCCTTGTCGGTGTATTCGGGCGGCAGGCCGATATAATCGCCGAGAATGCCATCGATCCCGGGCGCCCGGCCGAACGCCTCGCAATCCGGGTCGAGGGGTGCCTCGCCGAGCGTCGTGATGCGGATACGGTCCCAGGTCGGCAGGGTGTTGGGCGCGGTGAACGGGTCGTCGCCGGTGGCCAGCATGTAGCCGAAATCCTGTCCGAACTCGCCCGCGAGATCGTAGGCGTCACTGGCGCGGGAGAAGCGCGGCTGGCTGGTGAAGGAATTGGCCGCGCCGCCCCACACCATGGCGGCACGCTGCTCGCGGCGGCGATCGAGCGCCTCGGCCTCCACGGTTAGGCTGCCGAGCCCGATCGGGATGCGCGGGATCGGGATCCGCCCGACGCCTTCGGCGGCGCTCAAACCGAATTGCGAGGCGACCGTCACGCCAGCCGACCCCGCGATGGTCGCGCCGGCCCCGAGCAGGTCGGTGGGATCGACCCGGGTCACCTGTGCCCGAACGGTCAAATCCGCGTCGCGGCCCGATACGATATCGTATTTCAGCGACAGGTCGTAGCAGAGCGCCCGGTCGGCCGCATTGGCGATGAGGCGGCGCTCGGCCTGGGTGAGCGGGCCTGCGCCAGCGACGTCGCCATGAAAGGCTGTCGGGATGATGCGTACCGTCCGCGCCTTCGCCAGCGCCGACCGATCCACGTAGATTCGCGACGCGGAGGCGACCTGATCGCTCGCCTTCAGGCGATCGTAGCGCGTCAGGGAGCCTTGATCATTCAGCAAGACGGTCCCGCAAGCCGCCACCATCGAGAACAGGGCGGCGCCGGCGGCGAGTCGCGGCCAAGCAGAGGTCTTCGCGCAAGCCTTAAAGGGGCTGAATGGCATCACATTCCTCGTGGCCCGGCCCGATGCCGGCCGCGGCCCGCTTCACGGCCCCGTGATTAGAACGTAGCCATCGGACCACGCGCAAAAAAGGTGGCACAGCCAAGCTACACAACTTCTGTTGCAAGATAGATACAGACGGGAAACACGGGTTTGCGACTTGGCGCCTCCGTCGTGCAACCGGCACGGCGCCGAGCGCGTCTGCACCGTGATGTCCGCCCCCGCTCAAAGACCGCTCTGGATCGTCCCGCTGACGGTCGCCACCGCCCTGTTCATGGAGAACACCGATTCCACGGTGATTGCCACGGCGCTGCCGAGCATCGCGGCGAGCCTGAACGAGGATCCGATCGCGCTGAAACTCGCCCTGACCTCTTATCTGGTCAGCCTCGCGATCTTCATCCCGATCAGCGGCTGGATGGCCGACCGCTACGGCTCGCGGAACGTCTTCCGCGTGGCGCTGGTGGTGTTCATGGCGGGCTCGCTCGCCTGCGCGGCCGCCAACGGGCTGGCTTGGTTCGTGGCCGCGCGGTTCCTGCAGGGCATGGGCGGCGCCATGATGGTGCCGGTCGGGCGGCTCGTCGTGCTGCGCAGTGTGCCGAAATCGCAGCTCGTCACGGCGCTCGCCTACCTGACCTTCCCGGCCCTCGTCGGGCCCGTGCTTGGGCCGCCGCTCGGGGGCCTGATCACCACGTGGTTCGACTGGCGCTGGATCTTCTTCATCAACCTGCCGATCGGCTGCGCCGGGATCGTGCTGGCGAGCCTGTTCTTCGAGGACATCCGCGAGGCGGAACGCCCGCCGCTGGACATCGTGGGCTTCCTGCTGCTTGGCACTGGCCTCGCCGCCCTGATGCTCGGCCTCGCCTCCCTGGGGCGCCACCTGCTCCCGGCTTCGGTGTCCTGGGGCTGCCTCGCCGTCGGCGTAATCCTGCTGCCGCTATACTGGGCGCATGCCAAGCGGGTCGACCATCCGATCGTGCGGCTCGACCTGATGGAGCGCCCGACCTTTCGGGTCGCGGTGCTCGGCGGGAGCCTGTTCCGGATCGGCACCGGGGCGATCCCGTTCCTGCTGCCTCTGATGCTGCAGGTCGGGTTCGGGCTCGATGCCCTGCATTCGGGGCTCATCACCTTCGCGGCGGCGGCCGGCGCGATGTTCGTGAAGACCCTGGCGCCGAAGATCCTGCGCCGCACAGGTTTCCGCACTTTGATGACGTGGAATGCGCTGCTGGCGTCGGCCTTCCTGGCGGTGAATGGCTTCTACACGGCGCAGACGTCGCACTGGATCATGGTGGCTCTGCTCTTCGTCGGCGGCTGCTCCCGCTCGATCCAGTTCACCTGCGTCAATGCGATCGCGTATGCCGACCTCGAATCCCGTGAGATGAGCGCAGCCACGAGTTTTGCGAGTGTCTGCCAGCAGCTCTCGTTGAGCCTCGGCGTGACGCTGGGTGCCCTGGCGCTCGAAGGGACCGCCGGCCTGCATGGTCGCACGCAGATCGAGGCGAGTGATTTTGGCCCAGCCTTCTTTGCCGTGGCGATGATTTCAGCCGCCTCCGTGCTGGCTTTCCGGAATCTGTCGCCGGATGCCGGTTCCGAAGTCTCAGGGCGCCGGATGGTGGCCCAAACGCCGCCGGCCGCAACGGAGATGCGGCCGCGTCACGGCTGAGCATCCTCTGACCGGCAGTCCGATCTACGACCTCATCCTGAGGTGCCGGAGCGAAGCGCAGGCCTCGAAGGAGCCCTCCAGAGGCCACTCCGATCCCTGGAGCCCTCCTTCGAGGCCCGCTGAGGCGGTCACCTCAGAATGAGGGGGGGTAGATGAGATCGGCCGATCTGCGGTCAGGCCGCCACGCGGGCGGGGGCGCGGCCCGCGGATCTCTTGCCGCCGCCCCGCGCCGCAGGCGCCTTGGCCGCGGATTTTCCAGCAGCAGGCTTGGCGTTCGGCGCGCCCGCAGCTCCACGCCAGCCCTGCCAGCTCCAGGCGCCCGGGCCTGTCACCGCATACATGAGAAAACCGCCGGCGAGGCCGAGATCGGCCAGCAGGAGCGTCCGCTCGGCGATGGCCGCCGGGCCGACATAGTGCCAGAACGCGTGAAGCACGAAGGCCGTCAGCGTGGCGAAGGCGGCGAGCGCCAGCCCGGTGAGCCGCGGCAGCACGCCGAGGACCAACGCCAGCGGTCCGAAGACCTGCATGACGACCGCGCCCGTCGCGACGGCATTCGGGAACGGCACGCCGCCGCCCGCGAGCGTCAACGCGAAACCCGAGACGTTGAGTGCCCGCGCGATGCCTGTCGGCAGGAGCGCTGCGGCGAGCAGCAGCCGCGCGACGAGAAGCGTTCCGTTCTGGGCGCGGTCGATCATCGGGGGTCCGGTCAGCTGGGAGAACGCCCGGAGCTTGGCCGCCGCCGCTGAAGACCCGGTTAAGCGTGACGCTCAGCCGGCAACACCGCCCCGGAACAACCGGCCGCGCTCGGTACAGGCGACGACCAGAAGCGCCAGCCCGCCCAGGACCGCATAGCCGATCCCGACCGGCAGCACGGTCCCGTCGAAGGCCTGGCCGATCAGGAAGCCGCAGAAGGCGCCCAGGATCGTGGTGTAGAAGCCGAGGAACGAGGAGGCCGTGCCGGCGATCGCGCCCAGCGGCTCCAGCGCCAGCGCATTGAAGTTTGGCATGGCGAAGCTGATCAGGAACTGATTCAACGCCAAGATCGCCAGGAACAGAGCCAGCGGCGGGTGCCCGCCATAAGCCAGCCCGACGACGACTTGGAGGATACCGACCAGCGTGAAGGCGATGACGCCGCCATGCGACATCGCCCGCATCCCGAGTCGCCGGACGAGCCGGGCATTGATCAGCGTCGCCGTGCCCATCGCACCTGCCACCAATCCGAAGGCCAGGGGGAAGAGCGGGCCCAGATGGTACAAGCCGGTGTCGAAGACCTGCTGGGCCGAGCCGACATAGCCCATGATGCAGCCGGTCAGCAGACCGAGCGCCGTTGTGTAACCGACGGCGACGCGGGTCTTCAGCGTCAGACGGATCGCCGCCCAGGTCGCAGCCGGTGAGAGCGGACGCCGGTATTCCGGATGCAGGGTCTCCGGCATCCGCCAGGAAAACCAGACGGCCAGCCAGAAGGCCAGGACCAGCATCGAGACGAACACGTAGACCCATGAGCCCAGCGCCAGCATCAGGCCGCCGATCGCCGGAGCGATCATCGGCACGATCAGGAACACCATCATGGTGAGCGACATCACGCTCGCCATCTCTCGGCCGGAGAAGCGGTCGCGCACAATCGCCACCGAGAGCACCCGGCCACCGGCCGCGCCGATGCCCTGGATGATCCGGGCGGCAAGCAGCCAGGAGAAGCTGGGCGCCACCATGGCGAGGCCACAGCCGACGACGTAGATCGTGAGGCTTCCCAGCAGCACCGGCCGTCGTCCCACCGTGTCGGAAATTGGCCCGTACACGATCTGCGCGACGCCGAAGCCGATCATGTAGACGTAGACGAGGAGTTGCAGCCGGTTCGGGTCAGAGACCGCGAAACGCGCCTCGATCGCCGGGAAGGCCGGCAGCAGATTGTCGATGGAGATCGCCGTCACCGCCATCATCAGGGCGATGATGGCGACGAACTCGGCGAAGCCCGGGCCCGACCAGGGGCGCGGGGCACGGCTTTCCTGAACCGGCGGGGGCCGGACTGCGACGGTCAAGGCGGGCTCTCAAGATGCCGGGCAACGGGCCGTTCAGGGCGCTCCCATCGCGGCACGCTTATGACAACCGGGCCTGCTCGACGCAGTTCAGGCCGGCAGCGGGCGCAGGGCCGGCTCCCGCGGGCTGCGTCCTACAAAGGTCGCCATGAGGGCCGCGACGAGGCAGAGCAGACCCGCCGAGACGAAGGCGCCGAGATAGGTACCGGACTCGGTCCGGACCATGCCGGCGAGCCAAGCCGCTGAAGCCGCGCCGATCTGGTGGGCGGCGGCGATCCATCCGAACATCAGAGCGGCGTTCTCCTCGCCGAAGGATTTGCCGGCGAGCTGGACGGTGGGCGGCACGGTGGCGATCCAGTCGAGCCCGTAGAACACCGCGAACAGCGACAGGCCATAGAAGCTGAGGTCGAAGGAATAGGGCAGGAAGATCAGCGAGAGGCCGCGGAGCCCGTAATACCACACCAGAAGCTTGCGCGAGTCGAACCGGTCCGTAAGCCAGCCGGAGGCGGTGGTGCCGATCAGATCGCAGATCCCCATCAGCGCGAGCAGGCCCGCTGCCGTCACCTCGGCGATGCCATGGTCGATGCAGGCGGGGATCAGATGGGTGCCGATCAGCCCGTTGGTCGAGGCGCCGCAGATGAAGAAGGTGCCGGCGAGCAGCCAGAAGTCCTTGGAGCGCAGGCCGGTCCGCAATCCGCGGAGCGCCCGGACGGCCGGGTTCTCGGTCAGGACCGGATTGGGCGTCACCGTCGCCTCACCGTAGCGAGGCAGGCCGAGATCGGCCGGCCGGTCACGCAGCAGCAGGGCGGCCAGCGGGATCAACGCCAGCGTGACGGCCGCGACCACCAGCGAGACCGAGCGCCAGCCCTGTCCGACGGCCAGCGAAGCCAGGATCGGCAGGAAGACGAGCTGCCCCGTGGCGCTGCTCGCGGTCAGCATCCCCAGCACCAATCCGCGCCGCTTGGCGAACCAGCGCCCCGCCACCGTGGCGCCGAGCACGTTGGCCACCATGCCGGAGCCCGAGCCGACCACGATGCCCCAAAGCAGGACCATCTGCCACGGCGCGGTCATCAGGCTGGTGGCCGCGGTGCCGATCGCCAGGACCAGAAGGGCGGCGCAGACCGAGCGCCGCAGGCCGAACCGTTCGATGATCGCCACCGCGAAGGGGCCGATCATGCCGTACAGGAAGATGTTGAGCGCGATCCCGACGCCGATCGTGGCCGCGGTCCAGCCGAATTCGCGCTCCCAGGGCACGATCAGCACGCTCGGTGTCGCGCGCACGCCCGCACCGACAAGCAGGACCAGGAAAGTCACCGCGGCGATGACCCAGGCATAGTGCAGGCGCGGCGCGGGATTCGTCGCGGTGGGGGCAGACATGGTCGGGCTCCGGGGGCGAAAACGGGTTGATCAGGAAGCGGATGCCAGGGCCTCGGCCAAGGCTGCGACGGCCCCAGGCTCGATCCGCGCATCGATGCGGGCCTGCGCGGCGCGCCAATGAGGCAACGCAGCCGCAATCGCCGCCTCGCCCGCCTCGGTCAGCACGACCACCCGTTCGCGCGCGTCAGCCTCGCCGGCCGAAATCCGCACGAGGCCGCGCCGTTCCAGCGGATCGAGATTCCGGCCCATCGTGGTCCGCTCCAGCGCCGCTTCGGCGGCCAACCGCGTTACCGGGCACGGCCCCAGCCTTTGCAAAAGACGCAGAACGGCGAATTGCGTCACGCGCAATCCCACGGGCTTCAGCGCTTTGTCGTACACCGTCGTCACGGCGCGCGTGGCGCGTCGTAGAGCCGAACAGGTGCAAGGCTCGGTCTGAACGGGCTCAGTCATAATACGTGCATATACACGTTATCGTCGGATCTCAAGCCGACCCTGACGGTTCGCGCCGATCGACACGCGCTGTCATCGAAACCCGTGGGTCGTGTCATCGACACGCCGGGTCACTTTGCTATCGCTTGCAGCGTGCCGTTGGACATGATCCGGCCGACGGCGCGATCAGAGCGACGGCCGCGCGCCGCTTCCGCCATCATTGCGGTCGGAAGGCCTGAGGCCGCCAACCCGGTTCGGGAGGAGCGCGATGACACTCGAGACCGCCACGGCCCTGTCGTCCTCCGAGCAGAAGACCGCCCGCACGGGTCTGATCGAGGCGGCCGCCGAGATCGTCGGACAACAGGGGGGCCCTGGCGGCTTCGTGCGGGATCTTTTCGGGCGCGTCACCCCGGAGGATTTGGCTTCCTACCCGGCTGACGCCTTGGCCCGCCTCGCCGCCCAGGCCCGGGCGTTCCTGGCCGACCCGCGCCGACCGGGTGACCCCGCCCGCGTGCGGCTGAGCGATGCCGAGATCGTCCGGGATGGACGGCGCCGTGATGTGACCATTCTCGAGGTCGTCAACGACAACCGCCCCTTCCTGCTCGATTCGACCCTGGCGGAGCTCACCGAGCGGGGCCTGTCGCCCGATCTCGTCGCGCACCCGATCCTGGGCGTCGAGCGGGATGCCGGCGGGGCCCTGATTCGCGTGGTCGGAGAGACGACGGCGGACGCCCATGGCAGCCTCGCGCGCGAGAGCTTCATCCACGTCCATCTCGACCGCCTGGACGAGGAGGCCGGGAGCCAATTGCTGGAGGCTCTGGCGGCAGTCTACCGGGACGTCGCCCTGGCGGGCGACGACCACGACGCCATGCTGGCGCGCCTGACCGATCTCGTGGCGCAGCTCGGCCGTTCACCCAGCCCGATGCCGGAGGGCGAGACCGCGGAGGCGCGCGCATTCTTGGAATGGCTGATCGACGGCCAGTTCCTGCTGCTCGGCATGCAGGAGCACGGGATCGACGGCGAGTCCCATCCCATCGTCGAAGGATCGAGCCTGGGCGTGCTGCGCGATCCCGGGGCCACCCCGCTGCGCCGGGGCCGGGTTCCGGTGGATTACACGCCTGAGATCCTGACCTTCCTGGAGGAGCCGCAGCCGCTCATCATCACCAAGGCGAGCGTGAAATCCCGGGTCCACCGCTCCGCTTATCTCGACTATGTCGGCGTCAAGCTGTTCTCGGGATTGGGCAAACTGTCGGGTGAAGTGCGGATCGTCGGCCTGTTCACGGCAACCGCCTATACCAGCCCCGCGCGCGAAGTGCCGGTTCTGCGCCGGAAGGTGGAGGCCGTCGTCGCCCGGGCGGGGCTCGACCCGACGAGCCATGCCGGACGCAGCCTGCTCGCCGTGCTGGAGAGCTACCCGCGGGACGAGCTGTTCCAGATCGACGACGAGCGACTCTACCGGTTCACCCTGGCGATCGCCAACCTCGCCGACAGGCCGCGGATCCGGGTGCTATCCCGGCCGGATCGCTTCGGCCGCTTCGTCTCGCTCCTCGTCTACGTCCCGAAGGACCGCTACGACTCGACGGTCCGGGCCAGGATCGGCAGCTATCTCGCCGAGACCTATGGCGGGAGGCTGAGCGTCGCCGATCCCGATTTCCCGGAAGGCCCCCTCGCCCGGACTCACTACATCGTCGGCCTGCCCGATCAGGGCGCTCCGGAGATCGATCCGGCGAGCCTGGAGGCCGGCATCGCGGCCCTCGTCCGGACCTGGGGCGACGCCCTGCGCGCCGCCCTCGCCGAACGCCAAGGGGGTGACCGGGCGCGTCTGCTCGCCGCCCGATACGCGGAGGCGTTCTCGGCCGCCTACCGGGACAACTTCCAGGCGGATGTCGCCGTCGACGACATCGCGATCCTGGAGGGCCTGAGCGAGGCGCAGCCACGGGCCGTGCATCTCGGCCGCCGCGGCTCGGATGCCGCCGCGCAGGTGCGCCTGAAGGTCTTTTCGCGTGGGACCGCGATCGCCCTCTCGGACCGGGTGCCGGTTCTGGAGAATCTGGTCTTCCGGGTCATCAACGAACGCACCTACCGGGTCCTGCCGACGGGCGCCGCCGAGGCCGACCGGGTCTGGCTGCACGACATGCTGCTGGAGCGCGCCAGCGGCGCCGCGATCGAACTGGCCGAGCTGGAGCAGCCCCTCGAAGCTGCGTTGCTCGCCGTCGCAGAGGGGGCGGCGGAATCCGACGGCTACAACCGGCTCGTTCTGGAAGCTGGTCTCGCCTGGCGGGAGGCCGCACTGTTGCGAGCCTTCGGGCGCTACCTGCGCCAGCTGCGCATCCGCTACGGTCAGGACTACCTCGCCGGAACTCTGAGCCGGCAGCCCGGCATCGCCCGAGCCCTCGTCGACCTGTTCCGGATCCGGTTCGACCCTGCCGCCGAAGGAGACCGCGCCGCCCGCTCGGCGGAGGTGCGTGCCGGCATCGAGGATGCGCTGGCCGACGTCACCAGCCTCGATGACGACCGGATCCTGCGCCGCTTCGTCAACCTGATCGAGGCGGCTTTGCGGACCAACTTCTTCCAGACCGGCCCCGACGGGAGGCCGCGGGAGACAATCAGCTTCAAGTTCGCCTGCGCGAAGGTGGCGGCGATGCCGCTGCCGCGGCCACTGTTCGAGATTTTCGTCTATTCCCCCCGGGTCGAGGGCGTGCATCTGCGTTTCGGCTATGTCGCCCGCGGCGGCCTGCGCTGGTCCGACCGGCCGGAGGATTTCCGCACCGAGATTCTGGGTCTCGTGAAGGCCCAGCAGGTGAAGAACGCCGTGATCGTGCCGGTGGGCGCCAAGGGCGGCTTCTTCCCGAAGCGCCTGCCGCCGCCCACGGACCGCGCCGCCTGGATGCAGGAGGGCACCGAGAGCTACCGGATCTTCATCCGCACGCTGCTCGAACTCACCGACAACATCATCGACAACGCCATCGTGCCCCCGCCCGACACGGTGCGGCATGACCCGGACGACGCCTACCTCGTGGTCGCCGCCGACAAGGGCACCGCCACGTTTTCCGATATCGCGAACGCCCTGTCGCTGGAGAAGGGCCATTGGCTCGGCGATGCCTTCGCGTCCGGCGGCAGCCAGGGCTACGACCACAAGGGCATGGGCATCACCGCCCGCGGCGCCTGGGAGGCGGTGCGCCGCCATTTCCGTGAGATCGACGTCGAGGTGCAGACCGATCCAATCACGGTCGTGGGCGTCGGCGACATGTCGGGCGACGTGTTCGGCAACGGCATGCTCCTCTCACAGAGCATCCGGCTGGTCGCGGCCTTCGACCATCGGGACATCTTCCTCGATCCGAACCCCGACGCGGCGGCGAGCTTCGCCGAGCGGCGGCGGCTGTTCGATCTCGGCCGCTCCTCCTGGGCGGATTACGACCGGAGCCTGATCTCACAGGGCGGTGGCGTGTTCCCGCGCAGCCTGAAGACCATCCCGCTCTCCGCGGAGGTTCGGGCCGCCCTCGGCTTCGACCGCGCCGAGGCCACCCCCGCCGAGCTGATGCAGGCGATTCTGAAGGCGCCGGCCGACCTGCTCTGGTTCGGCGGCATCGGTACCTATGTCCGCGCCACCACCGAGACCGACGAGGAGGCCGGAGATCGGGCCAACGATGCCGTGCGCATCACCGGGCCGGAGCTGCGGGCGAAGGTGATAGGCGAAGGCGCCAATCTCGGTCTGACCCAGCGCGGGCGCATCGAGGCGGCGCGCGCGGGCGTCCGGCTCAACACCGACGCCATCGACAACTCGGCGGGCGTCAACACCTCGGATGTCGAGGTGAACATCAAGATCGCCCTGATGACGCCCGAGCGCGACGGGCGCCTTAGCTACGAGGCCCGCAACGCGTTGCTCGCCGCCATGACCGATGAGGTCGGCCACCTCGTCCTGCGCAACAACGAGTTGCAGACGCTCGCCCTGTCGCTGGTCCAGCGTGGCGGCCTCGGTGAGACCGGCTTCGCCATGCGGACCATGCAGGCGCTGGAGGCCGAGGGGCGGCTCGACCGCGCTGTAGAGTTCCTGCCCGACGACGCGACGTTGACCGAGCGCCTGCGGCGGAACGAGGGGCTGACTCGGCCGGAATATGCGGTGCTGCTCGCCTACGCGAAGCTGTCCCTGCACGATGCGATTCTCGACAGCGCCGTGCCGAACGATCCGTATTTCGAGCGGGAATTGCAGCGGTACTTCCCGAAGGCGCTGCGCGAACAATTCCCGGACGCCGTGAAAGGCCATCGGCTGCACCGCGAGATCATCGCGACCGCGCTCGCCAACATCATCGTCAACCGCGGTGGCCCGTCCCTGGTGACTCGTCTCGTGGACGGGACGGGCGCCGACGCTGCGACCATCGCCAAGGCCTATGCGGTAACCCGGGACGCGTTCGGATTGATGGAGCTAAATCTGGCCATCGACGGTTTGGCGGGCCGGATCACTGGCCAGGGCCAGCTCGATCTCTACGCCGAGGTGCAGGATCTGCTGATGAACCGGATCGTCTGGTTCATCCGCAACCTCGATCTGACCGGCGGCCTCGCCCCGGTGGTGGCGCGCTACCGGGACGGTATCGCGGCAGTCGAGGCGGCTTTGCCGAAGGCCCTCGACGAGACCGCGCGGGCGGCGATCGATGCGCGTATGGCCGACCTCGCCGACCACGGGATGGCCCCGGCCCGTGCACGGCGACTCGCCTCACTCACCGCCCTTGTCTCTGCGCCCGACATCGTGCGGGTCGCCGAAGCCAGCGGTCGGCCGGTCGAGGAGGTCGCGGCAACGCATTTCGCCATCGAACACGCCTTCCGCCTTGATGACCTGGCCGCAGCGGCGCGCGGCGTCGCCGTGGCGGACACATTCGATCGCGTCGCTTTGGAGCGCGCTGTGGCCGGGATCGCCGCTGCCCATCGCAAGCTCACCGCGGAGGTCGTGGCCGATCTCGGCGCCGGACCGGAAGCGGTGGAGGCGTGGACGAAAGCCCGGGGCGCCTCGCTCGCCCGCATCCGCGATGCGGTGGACGCGATCCGGGTTTCAGGTCTGACGGTGTCCAAGGCGACCGTGGCGGCGAGCCTGCTCGGCGATTTGGTGCGGACCGGCTAGCGCTGGGCCGTTTCACGAGATCCGGACGCGACCTGGAGGGCCCGCACTTTACGGCATCGGCGGCATTTGAGGTGGCGTCTCGGCATTCATGCCCGGACGCCGCAGTCGAGCCTCCGAGCGTCAGGCTGAAACGGCAAGCGGAGACATCGATGCCGAAAAACATTCCCCGGATCGATGCCAGCGTTCTCAGGCTCCCGGCGCGGAGGCTGAGAAGATCCGCCGCCCGGTGCGGCTGACCGCCGTCAAAGTCAGGCCCAGGCCGATCAGCGACACCGCGGCCGCGATCAGCGGCAGTTCCCCGTAACCGATCCCGAGCGTCAGGGCGGTGCCCCCGATCCAGGCACCCGCGGCGTTGCCGAGATTGAAAGCGCCCTGATTGAGCGTGGAGGCGAGGTTCGGCGCGTCACTTGCGGCTTCGACCACCCAGATCTGCAGCGGCGAGACCAGGGCGAAGACCAGCCCCGACCACAGCACCAGCACCGCGATTGTCGCCACCGGATGGTGCGCCACCAGAGCCAGCACCAGCAGCACCGCCACGATGCCGAGGAAGCTGCCGACGATCGTTGCCATCTGCCCCCGGTCGGCGAAACGGCCGCCCATGAGGTTTCCGATGGTCAGACCCGTGCCAGCGGCGAAGAGGACGCCGGTCACACCCTGCGGCGTAAATCCGCTGACGTTGATCAGGAACGGCGTGATGTAGGTGAATACCGTGAAGAAGCTCACCGATGACAGGGTCGAGATCAGCATCGGCCGCAACACCGGCCAGCGGCCCAGCGCCCGGAACTCGCTGACGAGTCGTCCGCGCGTCCCAGGCAGGCCAGCGGGCACGCAGAGTTGGATTGCGAGGCCCGCCGCCAGCCCGATCACCACCACCGCCCAGAAGGTCGAACGCCACCCCGCTTCCTGCCCGAGGGCCGTGCCGAGGGGCACGCCGAGAACGTTGGCCAGGGTGAGCCCCATGAACATCAGCGCGACGGCCTGCGTCCGCTTCTCCCGCGGCACCAGATCCCGCGCCACCACGGCGCCGATCCCGAAGAAAGCCCCGTGCGCGAAGGCGGTCAGGATCCGGGCCGCCATGAGCAGCGCGTAGCTCGGTGCCAGCGCGCAGGCGAGATTGCCGGCCAGGAATACGGCCATCAGGGCGAGCAACGCCGTTTTGCGCGGAAGCCGGGCGGTCGCGATCGCCACGATGGGTGCGCCCACGACCACGCCCATCGCGTAGCCCGAAACGAGGTATCCCGCCTGTGGAATGGTCACGCCGAAGCTCTGCGCCACGTCCGGGAGCAGACCCATGATCACGAATTCGGTGGTGCCGATCCCGAAGGAGGCGACGGCAAGAGCAAGGATCGGCAGGGGCAGCACGGCGAGGCTCTCCGGCGCAGGGTGGTCGCTCCATTTTGCGGAGCAACATGCGCAGGATGGCAGCCTTCAGCCGCCTGCCAAGCCATGGGCACGCGTCGCACGGTTGCGCGACGCGCAGGTGCCTGGAGCCGAAGCTCGAAGGCGCGGGTGCAAGGCCGAATTGCTATTCCGCCGAGGCCTTCTTCCGGCCGCGTGCCTTCGGTGGCGCCACTGACGGCGGGTCTGGCGGTGTCTCGTGAGAGGTTGCTGGCGACGCCCCGTTGTACTTGCGGCGCTGCTGGCCCAACCCGAGCGCGCGCGCCAATTCGGAACGCTGCGCCGAGTAGCTCTCCGCCGTCATGGGGTAATCCCGCGGCAGGCCCCATTTGGCGCGGTAGGCCTCCGGTGACAGCCCGCGCAATGTCAGATGCCGGCGCAAAGTCTTGTACGGCTTTCCATCTTCGAAGCTGACGATATGATCTTTCGTAATCGACTTCCGGATTTGCGCCGGGGTAAGTTTCTCGGCCCGCACGTTCGAGCCCTGACCCGTGTCGGCAAGATGGCTCAGAGCCCCATGAACGACCCCGATCAGACCGGGAAGATCGGTCGAGGGTACCGAATTGTTCGACACATAGGCCGCAACGATATCAACCGCGAGCTCAATGTGGCCCGACTGTTCACTTTCTACATTCCCGCCCATGGTCGACCCCTGTCCTTCAAAATATCTGGACCGATCAATCCCTGCTGGATGCGATCGAATTCTGTCCGATCTTAGCGGATCCAGCTGCGGATCTCAATCGGATCGTCATTGCGGTGAAAAGAGCGCTTCGCGATTTCCGAATGCTCGTCCGTTACCGCGTTGACGCCACATTAACCACGCCGCGCTAGCTTGCATTAACTATACCGATGACCCGTCTTGGTCGCGGTTTGAGCAATGAATCCCAGCAACCGACCGCCGGGATATTGGTGGAGACCGGGATCAAGTGCGGACGGCGCGGACTGATCGGCGGGATCGGCACGAGAGGCGGCTGGCATACGCCGCCCTGGGATTGGCGCTCGCGGCGTCGCCGACCGCGGCTCAGCGCTTCGATGCGATCAGCCCCGTCACCGGCCAGCCCGACAATCCGGGCGCGGGCCTCGACACGGCGCCGAACGGGCTCCCGGCCCTGAGGCGACGCCTGCCGGACGGGTCGTCGCGCGATGATGGCCGGGCCACCCTCGGCGGAGATACGGCGGGCGGCGATCAGATTGGCGGCGACAGCCTCCGCTCGCCGCTCTCGCCCCCGATCCCGGCGCAGGGACGGATGCCGCCGGGCGCATCGCAGCTCGATACGCGCGCAACCAGCGGCGGCCAGCGCACCGGGGGCAGCTCGACAGCGCCGAGCAATCTCGCACCGTCGGCCCTTCTGCGGAACCGCGCCGCGCCGCCGCGCCGATTCGGCACGGCGACCCGCAGGATCACCCAGGAGATCACCCAGGTCCCGAGCCCGGCCGTCAGGCTCACACCGATCATCCAGCAGCCGGTCGTCGGCGTTCCGCTGCCGCAGCAGGCCGCGACGCAACTTCGGCCGATACTGCCGCTTCTCGCCAACACGGCCGCCCTTGGGCTGCTGACGCCGGGCTTCATTCTCGGGACCGATCTCGCGCGGCCAATCCCCACGGATCCCGCCTATGCGCCGATCGGCTACCAAGTCGGGAGCTTCACGATCCTGCCGAGCTTCGCGCAGAGCCTGGGCTACGATTCGAACCCCGATCAGACATCCCGGCAGTTCGCCAAGAAATCGGTCGCCCTGCGCACCGATGCGGCGGTCGATTTCCAGAGCAATTGGGCGTCCAGCTCGCTGCAGGGCTCCCTGCGCGGCGCGTATCTGGAGACACCACAGAACGAGGCGGCGAGCCGGCCCGCCGCCGATGGCGTGGTGCGGTATCGTCTCGACGCGGATCGCGATCTCCATATCGACGCGGAAGGGCGGTTCCTGGTCGATACCCAGCGCACCGGGAATCCCAATCTCCAGCTCGGCACCGCCAATCTCCAGGCCGCCACGTCCACCAGTCGGCCCTTGCTCGCCGTCTACGGCGCGTCGCTCGGCGCCACCGAGACCTTCAACCGTCTGTCCGTCACCCTGCGCGGATCGATCGACCGCTCGGAGTTCGACAATGCCCGGCTGTCCGACGGAACGATCATCAATCAGGCCGACCGCAACCTCAACCAGTACAGCCTGCAACTGCGCACCGCCTACGAGGTCAATCCGGATTTCAGTCCCTTCATCGACATCCTCGGGGACACGCGGGTCTACGATCTGCGGCGCGATCAGAATGGCATACGGCGCGACTCGGACGGGATCTCGCTGCTGGTCGGCGCGAGTTTCGGCCTCTTACGCACGCTGACCGGCGAGATCTCGGCGGGCATTCAGCACCGCGACTACGTCGATCCGAGCTTGCGCAGCATCGACGCGCCGCTGATCAACGCCGCCCTGGTCTGGTCGATGAGCCCACTCACGACCGTCCGCCTCACCGCCGCCACGGGCATCACCGAGACCACGATCCCAGGATCCAGCGGCATTCTCACCGATGTCGCGACGCTGGAGGTTCAGCACGATCTGTTCCGCAACCTGTCGATCGTGCTCGGCGGTTCGTTCCTGCGGAATGACTACCAGGGCAGCACGATCCGCGAGAACGGAGTCTCGGCCACCGCACGCCTCGACTACCATCTCACCCGATGGCTGACCCTGCGGGGGACCTACATCTACCAGGAGATCCACAGCACGGTCGCCGGGGCGAGCTTCAGTGACAACACGGTCCTGTTCGGGGTGCGGGTGAATCCGTAGGCAGATTCAAAACCGTTCCGTCCAGGGACGCAGCTCCATCTCGGTCGTCCAGGCGCTCCGGTCCTGCTGCAGCAGGTCCCGGTAGGCTCGCGCAATGGCATCCGGATCGAGATGGCTGTCGGGCGCGTCCGCGGGCTCACCGCCGCGGGCTGAATTACGAATGGCACCGTCGATGACCACATGCGCCACGTGGATCCCCTGCGGCTGCAACTCCCGGGCAAGGCTCTGGCCTAAACCCCGCAGGGCAAATTTGCCCATGGCGAAGGGGGCGGAGCCCGCAAAACCCTTCACGCTCGCCGACGCGCCGGTCAGCAGGATCGCCCCGTGGCGATGAGGCAGCATACGCTGTGCAGCGGCCTGCGCCACGAGGAATCCGCCGTAAGCCGTCACCATGAGCGCGTCCGCGACCGCCGCCGGATCGAGATCCGCCACGGGCCCGCGCAGCCGGCCGCTCGCGTTGTAGACGACCACATCCGGCGCACCTCCGAGCGCGGGCTCCAGGCGCGTGAACAGCGCCTCGACCGCCTCCGGGCGGCTCGCGTCGCAGGCATGGACCACCGCGCCGGTCTCGGCCGCCAGGGAGGCGAGCTTGTCGATGTTGCGGGCCGCAAGACCCACCTTGAGGCCGTCCGCGGCGAGGAGCCGGGCCAGAGACGCGCTCAAACCGGAACCGGCACCGACGATCAGGGCACGGGAATAACGCGGTCTCATTCTTGGATCCCCCTCAGACGCGTCTGGCCGCGAAGAACCCGCGGAGAAGCTCCGCCGCCTCGCGCTCGCGAAATCCACCATAGACTTCGGGCGCGTGGTGGCAGGTGGGCTGATTGAAGACACGCGGCCCATGCTCGACGCCGCCGCCTTTCGGATCCGACGCCCCATAGTAGAGCCGCCGAATCCGCGCGAACGCGATCGCGCCCGCGCACATCGGGCAGGGTTCAAGGGTGACATAGAGGTCGCAGCCGGTCAGACGTTCGTCGCCGATCGCCGTGCAGGCCGCGCGGATCGCGAGGATCTCCGCGTGCGCCGTCGGATCGTGCAGGGTCCGCGGCAGGTTGTGGGCGACGGCCAGCACCGCTCCGTCCCGCATCACCACGGCGCCCACCGGGACCTCGCCGGCCTCTGCGGCTTGGCGGGCTGCCGCGAAGGCCAAGTCGAAGGCGCTGATCGCGCCCAGCTCACAGGCCGGCTCAGCGGCCATTGCGCGGGCGGCCTCTCCGAATCGACCGTCGGGCCAGGCTCGAACAGTTGATCCAGAGCAATGTTAAGGGCTGGAACATTCGCGGGACCGTGGCCGTTCTAAGCATCTCGTGCGGCGCCGCCGCAGGAATACAGGAAGGATAACGCCATGAGCAGCACCACCGACAAGATCAAGGGCGCCGCCAACGAGGCCCTCGGCAAGGCCAAGCAGGGTATTGGCGACGTGACCGGCAACGACAAGATGAAGGCCGAAGGTGCGGCTCAGGAGCTCAAGGGCAAGACCCAGAGCACCGTCGGCGACGCCAAGGACACCGTGAAGTCGGCGACCGACAAGCTCTGATCGGCACGCGATCTTCGGAACGGGACCCGCCGCGAGCGGGTTCCCACCCGGAACCAGCTTGAACAACGGGAGGATGCCATGATCGGTTGGGCTGTCACATTTCTCGTCGTCGCACTCATCGCGGCTCTGCTTGGTTTCGGTGGCATTGCCGGAACGGCCATGGAGGCTGCCAAGATCGTCTTCTTCGTGGCGATTGCGCTGTTCCTCATCTCCGCCGTGTTCGGCGTCATGCGCGGCCGGTCGCCGAGGATCTAGATCGGGCTTGTCCGGCGCGCGAAACCGCGCGCTGGACGCCCTGACCTTTTGTGATTCGAATATACAATCCCAGAACGCAATCCGAGGCGGCTCCGGCAGGGCCACCTCGGATTGCGTTTGCCGCACTTGAGGGCGTGGTCAGAAAAGTCCTGTCTCGCCTGTCGTAGGCGGCTCTGGTAAGGGCCGGGCATGAGCGACATGCCAAACGACAACAAACCGGAGGATCACACCCGTCCGGAAACGGAAACCGCACGATCAGGGGCCTGGACTCCGGCGACGGATGCCGGAAGCGCCATCGATCCGGCGGCGACCGGGGTGAATCCCGTGCCTGAGAAGCGGCGGCCGAAGCAGGCTGCCTCCGAGCCGATGTCCGACGACCCGCCGGCCGCCGCGGCCGACACCGTGACGCCCCCCGGCGAGCGTATTGCCAAGGCGATGGCGCGGGCCGGACTCGCGTCGCGCCGCGATGCCGAGGCGATGATTCTGGCGGGCCGGGTATCGGTCAACGGCGAGACTCTGAGTTCGCCGGCCCGGAACGTGACCGAGGATGACAAGATCCTGATCGACGGCGAACCAATGCCGTCACGGGAGCGCAGCCGCCTGTGGATCTTCCACAAGCCGCGCGGCGTCGTGACGACGGCCCGCGACCCGGAGGGACGCCAGACGGTGTTCGACGTCCTCCCCGAGGATCTACCCCGGGTCGTGGCGGTCGGACGCCTCGACATCAACACCGAAGGGCTTCTGCTCCTCACCAACGATGGCGGCCTCGCCAAGGTGATCGCCCATCCGGACACGGGCTGGCTGCGCCGCTATCGGGTCCGCGCTCACGGCGACACCGATCAGGCCCAGCTCGACAAGCTCGCCAAGGGTGTGACCATCGACGGCATGGAATACGGCCCCGTGGAGGCCACCCTCGACCGAGTGCAGGGCGACAACGTCTGGCTGACGCTCGGTTTGCGTGAGGGTAAGAACCGCGAGGTCAAGCGCATCCTCGAACATCTGGGTCTTTCTGTGAACCGGTTGATCCGGTTGTCCTTCGGTCCGTTCCAGCTCGGCGATCTGGAAGTTGGGCTCGTCGAGGAGGTTCGCACCCGGGTTCTCAAGGATCAGCTCGGCAAGTCGCTGGCCGAGCAGGCGGGTGTCGATTTCGACAGCCCGGTCCGCGAGCCGATCCCGCCGTTCGGCGGGGCCAAGTCGGCCGATCGCGGGGCGGCGTCCGCCCAACCGGGCGGCGGGACCCGGCGGAACGCGGCGCGTCCGGCCCCTGCCCCGCGCGTCTCGACCGGCGGCTCGGGACCGGGCCCGCGCAAGGCCGCATGGCGCGACGAGGATGCCGATAAGCCGCGGGGCACACGCATTCCCCGCCGCGGCGCCGATCCGCGAGCTTCACAGGCTGCCGCCGCCGAGCGGGGTCGTGAGCGCGTCGGCTCGATCAAAGCCGGGGATCGCCGCGTCGTGGTCGAGCGCCTTGCCGCAACGCCTGTCGAAGCTCCGCCCCCGGAGAAGCCTCGTCGCCGCTATGCCGACCAGGACGCATCCATGCGACCCCAGCGGGGCGCCGCCGGGCGGCCGCCCGGTCGTGCGGATGGGGCTCGGTCGGAGCGCGGACCCGCGCGGGACGGTGAGCGGGGGTCGACGTTCCGGGGCGGACGCGACGGTGGCGAGCGGCCGAACCGCCCACCATCGCGCGCGTCCGAGTTCCAGCGGCCCGATACACGACAGGACGAGCGACGCGGCTCGCGGGGCGCGTCGGGCGCCGGGGGCCGCCGCGACCAGGGCGCCGACGACGCTGCTGGCGCTTCGCGGGGCAAAGGCGGATTCCGGCCGCAACGGTCCGGACAGGAGAGCGGTCGATCTGGCTTCGGCGCACCGAAGCCCGGCGGCTCGCGGCCTGGCGGCAAGCCCGGCGGCTTCGCCGGCAAAGGATCTGGCCCCGGCCGGGGCGGTGCCGGCGGCAGCAAACCCGGCGGACGCCCGGGCGGCGCGCGGGGTGGCCCGAAGCCCGGCGGCGGACGCCCACCACGCGGAACACGATGAGGATCGTTGGCGGCGCATGGCGGGGCCGCAAGCTCGCGGTTCCCCGCACCGACGCCATTCGGCCGACCTCGGACCGCCTCCGGGAATCCGTCTTCAACGTGCTGACGCACGCCTATGACGACGTCTTCACGGGGGCCCGGGTCCTCGACCTTTTCGCCGGAACCGGGGCGCTGGGTTTTGAGGCGCTCTCGCGGGGCGCGGTCTATGCACTCCTCGTCGATGAGGGGGCGGAGGCCCGAGCGGTGATTCGGTCGAACATCGAAACCTTCGGTGCAGAGGGCGTGACCCGACTGTTTCGGCGCGATGCAACCCGGCTCGGCCCGGCTGGACCGGCGGGTCAATTCTCGCTGGTGTTCTGCGATCCACCCTACGGTCGCGATCTCGCCCCCCGGGCGCTCGCGAGCGCAGCCGCCGGCGCATGGCTGGCGCCCGGTGCCCTCGTGGTGGTCGAGGAAGCCGAGACCGTGCAGTTTCGCTGGCCTGAGGGATTCGTGGCTCTGGAGCGTCGCGTCTACGGTGACACTGCCATCACCCTTGCCCGGTTCGCCGCCTGACTGCGCATCAGCCGGCGTCGCGCTCATCGAGCCCAGGACCGACATGGATCGCGAGCCAGACTGTCAGCGACTCTGTGTGCTCGACGCGGTGCCGGCGATGCGGTGCAATCAGGACAGCATCACCCGCGACGAGCCGACGCGGCAAAGCCTCGTCGGCGAAGCGCAGATCGGCCGATCCCGAAAGAACCGCGACCCATTCGGTGTGCGGCTGATCGTAGTAAAAGCCCGGTGGACTTGTTTGGCCGGTGGAGACGATGCGTTCCACACGCACGCCCGGCGCGGCGAGCAGGATGGACACCAGCTCGTCCGGTACGTCATGCGGTAGATTGGCGAAGAGGTTGATCGTATCCGCCGGAGATTGGTTCATCGCCTCCTCACCGCAGGCCGTAGTCCGATATCCAGCCGCGGCCCGTCACAGTCCGAGCGCGCTTAAGCGCCCGGTGCGTTTTCGGGCGTCTTGACGTCCTCGGAAGCCGATCCATCGTGGGTCCGGTTATGGCCAATTCGCGCGGCGGATTTCACGAGGCTCAGCACGTCGCGGCGCATCTGATCGTCGCCGATCTGGTTGTAGGCGCGCAGAAGCTCGACGGCCCCGGACACCCGCAGGAGCGACGGGCCGTTCTCGGTCGCGCTCGTGGGTTCGGGCTCGAAGAAGCTCGACACCGGAACGCCGAGCCGCTCGGCGATCGCCTGCAGGCGCCCGGCGCCGACGCGATTCTTGCCCGTCTCGTACTTCTGGACCTGCTGGAAGCTCACGCCCAGGGCACTGGCCAGGGCCGACTGGCTCAACCCGTTCGCCGCACGCAGGAACGCGATACGGCTGCCGACGCCATGATCGATGGCCGTGGTCTGCTTCGGCTTAGGACTGGGCTTGGCCATAGGTTGGTGTCCGAACGTCGTCTCAGTTGGCAGGCTTGGGCAAATCAGAGCCGCACCGCCGACTACAACGCTTAGCTGCTATAGCGCGCGGCACAGATTCTGGCCTCGACGCAGTAGATGCCACAGCCAAGCCCAAGGTGCAACGAAAGGTCGCGTTGGCGACATCTAAGATACCCAAGATGCAGTGTCGGCTTGAGAGATGCCGATCCGCGAGCGATCAACTCAGACGGGGCGGATTTATTATACATTGAATAAACTACGTAGAAGACGACGTTTTAATAGTTGCTGTCGCGCCAAATGGTCGGAATTGGTCCGAATCGTCCCGGACGTTTGACTGTTTCGCATCCAATCTCTGGACCGCAGCGCGGCTCCGGGCCGACGGCTTCAGCCTGACGCGGCCGGGCCCAGCCAGTCGGTGACGATCGAGAGTTGATGGTCATCCAGGAGAGCGGGGGCGTGTCCGCAATCCGGAATTTCGATGCGTTCCGTCGGTGGGCCCCGCCGGGTCATCTCGTCGGCGGTGGAGGCGAGCAGCAGCTCCGAATGCGCTCCACGCAGGAGCAGGATGGGGCAGGTGATCGCATCCCAGTCGCGCCACATGCTGACGCTGTACACCCGGCCGGGCCGGAACGCGTCACCGATGCCGGGGTCGTAATGGGGCCGCCAGCCGCCGTTCGGCTCACGGAAGAAGCTGTGCTTAGCGATATGCCGCCATTGCTCGTCCGTCAGCGCCCCGAACGACCCGAGCACCGTGCGCAGGCGTGACTCCCCCGAGGCGAGGTTGTGGTGCAGCCGCGGCGCGTCGCGCAGGCGCGAACCGATATGGCGGATTGGCGCCCAGGGCAGGAACGGACCGATGTCGTTGATCACCATGCGGCGGATCGGCGTGTTGACCGACGCTGCCAGGACCATCCCGGTCAATCCGCCGAGGGAGGTACCGACCCAATCGATCTTCCCGGTGATGCGCAGATGCGCGATGAGCGCCGCCATATCGGCGGCGTATTGCGGCAGGCCGTAAAGCTCAGGATCCTTGAGCCATCCACTGAGGCCGCGGCCAGGCAGATCCGGGCAGACCACCCGGTAGCCCATTTTGGCCAGCCGATAGCCGAGCGGATCGAAATCGCGGCCCTGGCGGCTCAGCCCGTGGACGCACACGACGACGTGCGGTGAATCCGGCTCGCCCCACTCCACATAGGCGATGCGATGGAAATCGTGGGGCGCATAGGCCGAAAAATGGCCGGTTCGGAACGGCACGTCGGCGCGGCTCAGGTCGTCGAGCCGCGGCATCGATGTGGTCGAGGCCGTCAGGGACGGCGTCTGAAGGCTCACGGCTTTTCGGTGCGTGCGGCGGCCTCGCGGGCGAGCCGGCCAGTGGTCTGATGGAGGTCGACCATCTGGTCGGTCAGTCGGCGCGACTGCTCCTGAAGGAAAGCCATGTTCAGGGCTGCGGCCTCCCGGACATCGGCCGCTTTCGCGACGCGTTCAGCGAAGTCCAGGGTGGCGCGGACATTGGTATCGGAGGCGACCAGCATCCGGTGCCCGATCTCGCGCATCGCCGCCAGGGTATGGACGGCGTTGTCCTCGAAGGCGTTGTAGAGCCGCGCTCCGGCCGCATCCCATTGCTCGCGCATCCTGCGGGCACCCGCGACGTTGCTGTCGGTGAGCTGGTGCGCGGTCTCGCGGCTGGAGCCTATCACCGAGCGCCAGCCCTCGAAGCTCTGCGCCATTGAGGTCTCGAAGGCGTTCAGGGCCATCTCGCCGGCCTCGGCGAAGCGCTCGTAGGCCTCCCGGGCCCGCACCACGCCGCTCTCGGCCAAGGCGCGTCCCGCCTGCGCGGGAATCATCGGCAGGTTGTCGTTGGCCACGCTCGCCTTCCCTCCGTCGAGAATCCGGCTCGGTCCGGTACCCAATCTAAGGGCATCCGCCAGCCTCGCCGCGCCGTCAACCATGCGTCGTGACAGAATCGAACCGCGGCACCCGCTCGATCCCCTGCGGTGATTGACAGTTGGGCTGGGCGCGAAATCATCGGCCGCGGAGCGAACGCCACGCCTACCGCCCGATCAGAAGGCAGCATGATGACGGAGATCGATACGCAAGGCGGTCCGCCCGGTCAGGCCGGCCGCCACCCGTTCGAGACCGATCTCGACCGCAATCCGGCCAATCACATTGCCCTGACGCCAGCGAGTTTGCTGGCGCGCGCCGCCACCGCGGCAGGCGCCCGGGTCGCGGTGATCGACGGCGACCGGCGCCTTACCTACGCAGAGCTGTATACGCGCTGCCGCCGGCTCGCCTCCGGCCTCGCCGCCCGCGGAATTGGGCGCCTCGATACCGTAGCGATCCTGTCCCCGAATGTCCCCGAGATGGTCGAGGCGCATTTCGCGGTGCCGATGCTCGGCGCCGTACTGAACCCGCTGAACACGCGCCTCGATCCCGCGACGATCGCGTTCTCATTGGGCCATGGCAGCGCCGGTGTGCTGATCGTCGAGGCCGAATGCGCCGCCTTGGCAAGGCTGGCGCTCGCCGCGTTCGATCGGCCCATCCTGGTCGTGGCCATCGGAGAGACCGGCATTGCCGGTGCTCTCCCCTATGAGGCCTTGCTCGACGCGGGCGACCCTAGTTACGCCTGGGCCGGACCGGCTGACGAGTGGCAGTCGTTGTGCCTGCTCTACACCTCAGGCACCACCGGCGATCCGAAGGGGGCGGTCTACAGCCACCGCGGCGCCTACCTGCAGGCGCTCGGCAACGCAGTCACGTTCGGTCTGTCGGCCGATAGTGTCTATCTCTGGACGCTGCCGATGTTCCATTGCAGCGGCTGGTCCTATCCCTGGGCCTGCGTGGCGGCCTGCGCGACCCAGATCTGCCTGCGCAAGGTCGATCCGGCGGCGATCTTCCGGTTGATCGCCGAACACGGGGTGACGCACCTCTGCGGCGCGCCGATCGTGCTCTCGATGATCGCCCACGCGCCGCCCTTGGACCGGGTCGCCTTCCCGCAGCGGGTGCGCTGTGCGGTCGGTGGGGCGGCGCCGTCCTCGACGATCATCCGTACCATGGAAGCGCTGGGCTTCCAGGTGCTGCATCTCTACGGCGCAACCGAGAGTTACGGCCCGGCGACCGTCAGCCTCCCGCAGCCCGACTGGGCCGGCCTGTCCGAGGACGATCGCTACGCCCGCATGGCGCGCCAGGGGGTACCCCTCGCGACCCTGGAGGACGTGGCGGTGATCGACCTCGCGACCGGAAAACCGGTCCCGCGAGACGGGACTGTGGTGGGCGAAATCGCCTTGCGCGGCAACACAGTGATGAAAGGCTATCTCGGCAACCCCGGCGCCACCGCGCAAGCGTTGGCCGGGGGCTGGTACCGGACCGGCGACCTCGCGGTCTGGCATACGGACGGGTCCGTGGAGATCAAGGACCGGGCGAAGGACATCATCATCTCCGGGGGCGAGAACATCTCCAGCCTGGAGGTGGAGGAGGTTCTGATGCGCCATCCCGCGGTGATGCTGGCGGCTGTGGTGGCACGGCCGGACCCGACCTGGGGCGAAAGCCCCTGCGCCTTCCTTGAGGTAAAGCCCGGAGCCGATATCCCGAGCGACCAGGACGTGATCGGCTACTGTCGCGAACGGCTGGCGCGGTTCAAGGTGCCGAAGACGGTGGTGTTCGGCCCACTGCCGAAGACGTCGACGGGCAAAATCCAGAAATTCGTGCTGCGCGCACAGGCGCAAGCGCTTTGATGCGCTCCAAATCCGGGCCCAAAGCGGTTTGCGCCCGAAGTGCAGCACTGTGGCGGCGGTTATGAATCGCCGGCGCGTTGAGCGGACTGTCCAAGTCTTTGGCAGACGAAAGCGGCGCCGTGGAGGTCTGCCGGTGTGCTGGCATCGCGCTCGTGATCTTCGACCGGCCTGCGGAAGCAGGTGATCCAGACAAAGGAGCCCTCGGCGCCGGCGCCCGACCGGCCGCCCCGGGCAGCCGGTCCTGATCGCGCATCGCAGCGTGCTGAAGACCGCACGCGGCGTATGCTCACGCCGACGGGCATTCTGGCAGAGCAGCGAGCTTCGCGCCGCCCAACACGTCGTGCGCCAGCTTCCGTCTCGCCATGTCGGTAAGGCGACTGGATCTCGAAAATCGCATCGTGTCGAACACCGGCAGGGGCCAAATCCTGTGCCAGACCGGCCATCTCACGACGCGCCGCTGGCGTCGCTCGCGACAACCCGTGGACACATCTGTCTCCGTTCGTGACACAAAGGGTGGTAAATGATTTGCTAATGACCTGCATCGCCGCGTGGCTCCGCGGTCCGGAGGGTGTGACCGTTGGACAAGGACGAACCGGACGCGATCTTTGACCCACTCTGGTACGATCGGGTCGATCCCGAGGAGGAGCCCGGTCCAGCGCTGAACGCGGCAGCGCATCTGCTGCTGTTGCTGATCGCCGGCTTCAGGATCGCTGTGTCGATTTATTGGCTTCCCGAAACGCTCTGTCGCCGCAGCTTCCGTCTCATCGCCCGTTATCGCGCCGCCAGAAACTAGGTCCGCGGTGCCGGCTTCGGTCGCGCACTGCAACGGGTTGCAGCAGACGGTAAGCTTCAGACCGTTCTTCGGGTCTGGACGACCGGCCGGACCGCTTCAGGATCGATGCGCACAACCTCATCCCGGCGTAACGACTCCCGACATTGCGACCCTCTTGATCCCTGTGATCCGCGCGTGATGGTGGACCGAGATCAGCCGCCCGTCTGCCCTCTCGCGTCGGCCGCAGCTGGCTTCCAGACCTGCGCGGCGGCGTCCACGGCTGCCGTGAGGACAGCGTGAAGATCCGAATCGCCGTCATGCGCGCCTGAACGGATCGACTGGACCAAGACCTCGACCGGTTTGCCAGCCAGGACATCGTCATTCGTGACGCGCAATGCCTTCGCCTCCGTGATCTCCCGCGCGGCGATGCCGATGGCGTTGGCGACCATCAAGGCGACGTAGCGCGGGCGCCCGGCCAGGCCCGGGAGCACTTCTTCGATCAGTGCCCGGCGGGCGGCGTCGAGGAGGGCCGCGCCGGAGGGTTCGTCGCGCATGCTCATTCCCAAGCTGCTGGGGCTGTCACCCGCAGGATCGCCCGTTCCAGGTCCGGTACCATCCGGCCGGTGAGCGCAAGCTCAAGGGAGAACTCCCGACCAGAGACGTGCCGCGCGCCCTGCTCCAGGGCGATCACCGCCCAGCGCAGATGCGCCATCACCTCCCAGTAGGCGACCCGTTCCGGATCGATCGGCCGCCCGCCTCCGCGTAGCCGCGGTAGAACGCCGCTCGCGACCCGATCCCGCCAGCCTCCAGATCAAGTCGGCCAAAGCGCCAGCAGGCGGCGCAGAACCAGCCGAGATCCTGCGCGGGATCGCCCCAGCCGGCGAATTCCCAGTCCAGAACGGCCGTGAGGCCGCTGGCGTCGACCATGTAGTTGCCGGTGCGGAAATCCCGGTGGACGAGGGTCGGCGTCGCGCATTCCGGCGCGCGCACCTCGCCCCAACGCAAGCCCCACTCGATTGCCGGGCGACGAGCCCCGATCCCGTCGAGGCTGGCGCGCAACCGCGCGATCTCCGCGCGGGCGGGATCGGGCTCGGGCGCCCCCAGAAACGTGAGGGCAACCGGGACCACGCAGGGATCGACGACCGCGTGGATCTTTGCCAATTCCCGGCCGAGGGCGTCGGCCAGACCCTCCCGGTCTCCGCCAAGGGTAAGGTCCTTGGCGATCCGCGGCCCCAGCCCGACGCCCGCGACGAGCCCCATCAGCGCGAAGGGGGCGCCGATCACCCCGGGATCGTCGCAGAACCCCACGGGCTCGGGCACGCGCACACCCGCGTCCCAGACGGCCTTGAGAATACGGAACTCCTCGGCGCGGGACCGGCTCGACGCGATCGTGGCGGAGGCGTCCATGCGCAGCACGAAGTCGCGCTCTTCGCCTGCGATCCGGCAGCGGACGAGGCGGTTCTCCTGAATCGAGCCGCCGCCGAGGGAGCGGATCTCCGCGATCACGAGATCCGGGCAGCCGAGATGCGCGGCGATCCAGGCGCGCAGCCGTTCCTGATCCATCCGCTACAGGCCCGAGACGAGGTGGCCACCGTCGACGGCGACGACGCTGCCGGTCATGTAGGCGCCGGCCTTGGAGGCGAGGAGCAGGAGCGGCCCATCGAGTTCCGCGGCTTCGCCGAGCCGGCGCTGCGGCACGCGCTTGATGAGCGCCTTCCCGGGCTCGGAGTCGAAGAACGCGTCGTTGAGCTCGGTCTTGATGTAGCCGGGCGCCAGGGCATTGACCCGGATCCCATGGCGCGCCCATTCGAGGGCGAGACTCTTGGTGAGCTGGACGACACCGGCCTTCGAGGCGGCGTAGGGCGCAAGGCCGCCGGTAACGCGCAAGCCTAAGATCGACGCGATGTTGATGATGCTTCCGCCCACGCCGTGCTGGACCATCCGTTTACCGGTCGCCTGCGCCACCAGCCAGACGCCCTTCAGGTTCGTGTCGAGCACGGCGTCCCAGTCCGCCTCGTCGAGCTCGAGAGCAGGCTTGGTGGCGGTCACGCCGGCATTGTTGATCAGGACTTGAATGGGTCCGAACCGCGCCTCGGCCGAATCCAGCGCCCGCGCGATGCTGCCCGGATCGGTCACGTCCATCAAGACGGCATGGGCCTGCCCGCCTGCCGCGGTGACGCTGTCGACGGTCTCGGCCAGAGCGTCGGCCCGGCGCGCGCACAGGGTCAGCCGCGCCCCGGCCCGGGCCAGCGTCCCGGCGAAGTGGCGGCCGAGCCCGCTGGAGGCTCCGGTCACTAAGACGTGCTGACCGGTGAGGTCGAACAGATCCGCCATCTCAGTGCAGCCGCTCGAAGGCGACCGCGATACCCTGCCCGCCGCCGATGCACATGGTCGCCAGCCCGTAACGGCCGCCCGTGCGGGCCAACTCGTAGAGCGTCTTCACGGCGATGATCGCGCCGGAGGCGCCGATCGGGTGGCCCAGCGCGATGGCGCCGCCGTTCGGGTTTACGCGGGCGGGGTCGAGGTCGAGTTCGCGGGAGACCGCGCAGGCCTGGGCCGCGAAGGCTTCGTTGGATTCGATCACGTCGAAATCCCCCGCGCGTAGGCCGGTCCGGTCGAGCAGGCGGCGCACGGCGGGGACCGGGCCCATGCCCATCTCGGACGGGTCGACACCCGCATGGGCGTAGCCGACGATCCGGGCGAGCGGCTTTGCCCCCGAACGCTCGGCCTCTGCGGCGCTCGACAGGACGAGGGCCGCGGCGCCGTCGTTCAAGCCGGAAGCGTTGCCGGCGGTGACGCTGCCGGTCTTGGAGAAGGCCGGGCGCAGCTTGGCCAGATCCTCGACGCTGGTCGCCTTGGGGTGCTCGTCCGTGTCGAACGCCACCGTCTCGCGCCTGCGCTGGACAGAGACCGGCAGGATTTGATCGCGGAAGAAGCCCTCGCGGATCGCCCGAGCGGCCCGCGCCTGGCTTCCGGCCGCGAAGGCATCCTGGGCGTCGCGGGAGATGCCGTAGCGCTCCGCGATATTCTCGGCGGTGACGCCCATATGGCCGTTGCCGAACGGATCGCTCAGCACGCCGATCATGTAGTCGATGAGGGCGATATCGCCCATGCGCTGGCCGGTGCGCGCCGCCTTCACGATGTGGGGCGACCGGCTCATGTTCTCGGCGCCACCCGCCACCGCGATCTCGGCATCGCCGAGCAGGACGGATTGCGCCGCCGAGACGATCGCCTGCAAGCCGCTGCCGCAGAGCCGGTTGACGGTCATCGCCGGCACTTCCTTGGGCACCCCGCCCTCGATCGCGGCGACGCGGGCGATGTAGGCGTCCCGCGGCTCGGTGGGGATCACGTGGCCGAACACCACGTGGCCAACACGCTCGGGCGCGGTGCCGGCGCGCTTCAGCGCCTCCGCAACGCAGAGCGCCCCCAGCTCGGAGGGCGGCGTGCCCGCGAGCGCGCCGCCGAAGGTGCCGATCGCGGTCCGCACCGCACCTGTGATCACGACATCGGTCATCGTCATACGCTCCGATTCATGCGCCCACCGGCCAGGACCAGAAGGCGTCGCCCTCGGCCTCCAGGTTGCGGTTGAGCACCATCTTGTGGACCTCGTCGGCCCCGTCCACCAGCCGCGCCTGACGGGCGTAGCGGTAGATCCATTCGAGCGGCGTATCGGTGGAGTAGCCCCGGGCACCGTTGATCTGGATCGCGACGTCGGCCGACGCGTGGAGCAGGTTGGCGACGTGGACCTTGGCCATCGACACTTCCTTGCGGGCAAAGCTCCCCTGGTCGAGCGCCCAGGCGGCCTTCATCACCAGCAGGCGGCCGATCTCGATCTTCATGGCCAGATCGCCCAGCATGAGCTGGATGCTCTCGCGGTCGGCCAAGCGGATGCCGAAGCCGTGGCGCTCCGCCGCGTAGGCCCGGGCGATCTCGACGCAGCGCTTCGACAGGCCGAGCCAGCGCATGCAATGGGTCAGCCGCGCCGGGCCGAGGCGGATCTGCGTGAGCTTCAGGCCGTCGCCCTCGCTCATCAGGACGTTCTCGGCCGGGATCTCCAGACCGTCGAACAGCAGCTCGCAATGGCCGCCATGCTCCTCCGGCCCCATAATCGGGATGCGCCGCAGGATCTCCCAACCGGGCTGGTCCTTGTGGAACAGGAAGGCGGTCAGACCTTTGCGCGCGTCGTCGGAGGTGCGGGCCATCAGGATGAAGTGCGCGGCCTCCTCGGCGCCGGTGATGTACCATTTGCGGCCGGTGACCACGTAGGTGTCGCCGCGCCGCTCGGCCCGGGTCTGGATCATGCCGGGATCGGAGCCGCCGCCGGGATGGGGCTCGGTCATGGCGAAGGCCGAGCGGACCTGTCCGTCCACGATCGGGGCCAGCCAGCGTTCCTTCTGGGCGGGCGTGGCGACCTTCTCCAGCACCATCATGTTGCCGTCGTCGGGCGCGGCCGAGTTGAACACGACCGGCCCGAAGATCGAACGGTTCATCGCCTCGTAGCAGACCGCCATGCCGACCTTGTCGAGCCCGGCCCCGCCGGTCTCGGGCTTGAGCTGGAGGCACCAGAGCCCCTGCTGCCGCGCAAGGCCGCGCAGGCGGGCGAGCTCCGGCAGGGCGATGTTGCCGTGGCCGTCATAGGCCGCCGGGTCGGATTCGAGCGGAATGACATGCGCCTCGACGAAGGCCGCGATCCGCGCGCGATAATCCTCGACGCGGGGCGAGATGGTGAAATCCATGGTCGCGGGCTCCGGCGAATGCCTGTGCGCGGTCCTGAGCAACGTCCGCCAGCTCGGCGGCGACGCTCCTGCCTGTTCTTTCAACGATCCAGGCTGGCACAAGCAACGGCAACGCGAAACGATGTGCGGCGGCTGTTCGGCGCGGTCACACGCATCGGAGGGCCTTTCACCGCCGGCCGAACAGCCGCTCGATATCGGAAAGCTTCAACTCGATCGAGGTCGGGCGGCCATGGTTGCACTGGCCGGAATTCGGCGTCGCCTCCATCTCGCGCAGGAGCGCGTTCATCTCCTCGGGCCGCAGGCGCCGGCCGGCGCGGACCGAGCCGTGGCAGCTCATGCGCGAGAGCACGGCGTCGAGGCGCCGGCCCAGCGGACCGCCCTCGGCGGCCGGGGCGCCGCCCTCCTCGTCGCCGCTCGATTCCAGGGCGTCGAGAATGTCGGTCACGAGGTCGCGGATCGATGCCTTGATCAGCGCAGCCGGGACCTCGCGCACCAGCACGGCCCCGGGTCCGAACGCCTCGATGGTCAGGCCCAGCCGGTCGAGGTCCGGCGCGGCGGCGACCAGACGGTCGGCCTCCTCGGGGCTCATCTCGACCACGTCGGGGATCAGGAGCCCCTGCCGGGCGATGCCGCCGGCCGCCCGCTCGGCCTTCATCCGCTCGTAGACGAGGCGCTCGTGGGCGGCGTGCTGATCGACGATGACGAGGCCGTCGCGGGTCTGGGCGAGGATGTAGGTCTCGTGGATCTGTGCTCGAGCTGCGCCGAGGGGATGGTCGATTGCCTCCGGGGCCTCGGCGAACGACCGGACATCCGCCTGGGGCGGGGCCGCAACATCCCCGACGAAGGCGGCCTGCGGGGCCTCCGCGAAGCCGCTCTCCTCCGCCAGGGCGTAAGCCGGCTCCGCGGGGCGGAGCATCGGGGTGGGCCGCCATGTTGGCGAACTGCGGTAGCCCGCGGGCGCCGCCACCGAGGGTGCGCCCGATGGGAACGGGCCGGGTCGCGTGGGTTGGAACAGGCTCGGTGCAGCCACACCGGTATGGATCGCGAGCGCCGGGCCGGCCGGGCGCAGGGCGTCGAGGGTCCGGGCCGCGCCGGTCGTGGCCGAGCGGGCGCCGCCGCGGCGCAGGGCGTCGTGGATGGCGCTGACGATCAGCGCCCGCACCAGACCCGGCTCGCGGAAGCGCACCTCGGTCTTGGCCGGATGAACGTTGACGTCGACCAGTTCGGGATCGCACGCGATCGTCAGCCCGAGCACCGGGTGGCGATCCGAGGCCAGGGTGTCGGCATAGGCGCCGCGCACCGCCCCGAGGAGCAGCCGGTCGCGCACCGGGCGGCCGTTGACGGCAAGATGGATGTGGGTCGCCGCGCCCCGGTGATAGGTCGGCAGGCCGACATGACCGGTCACTGCGAATGCCTCCCGGGCGAGCGACACCGGCAGGGCGTTGGCAGCGAAGTCGGGCCCCAGTACTGCGGTGAGCCGGCGCAGATCCGCCTCGGACCCGGTCTCGGCCGGCAGAACCAGGGGTTGACCGGCATCGGCCCGCAGTGTGAAGCGGATCCCGGCCTGCGTGACGGCGAGCCGCCGCAAGGTCTCGGCGATGGCGGCGTTCTCGGCCCGATCGGATTTCAGAAATTTGAGCCGGGCCGGAGTCGCGGCGAACAGCTCGGTCACCTCGATCCGGGTGCCGCGCTGTGCCGGCGCCGGGCGAACCTGACCTTTCAGACCCGCCTCCACGGTCAGGCTCGCCCCCGCCTCGGCCTCCGGCGTGCGGGTGACGATGGCGAGCCGCGAGACCGCCCCGATCGAGGGCAAAGCCTCGCCGCGAAAACCCAACGTGTCGATCGCCGTCAGATCACCCCCAGGGAGCTTCGACGTGGCGTGACGCTCGACGGCGAGTTCGAGATCCTCGGGCGTCATCCCGCGCCCGTCATCGACCACCCGGATCAGCCGGCGGCCACCGGCCTCGACGGTCACCTCGATGGACCGGGCCCCGGCATCGATGGCGTTTTCGACGAGTTCCTTCACGGCCGAGGCCGGCCGCTCTACCACCTCGCCGGCGGCGATGCGGTCGACGAGGATGGGATCGAGGCGGCGGACGGACGGCATTGGCGGGACGGCGGACATTACCCGGACGATAGCCCCTCCCCGGACCCGTTCCAATCGCCGGGGCCGGCGGACGCGTCGCTCAGGCGCGCCGCTGAGAACCGCCGAGGGAGATGCGGTTGGCGCTGGCCCGTGTTCCATGGCTCGGCGCCGCGTAGGGGCGGCGGGACAGGTCGTACAGGACGTTGCCGACGACTCCGGCCGCCCGGCGCAGGGTCGTGCCGTCGCAGGTCGCCGCGACCCGGACGCCGATCTCGTGCGTGTGGCTGCGGCCGTAGAGCCAGACCGCGAGACGTGCCCGGGTCGCCTCGGGGATCCCGTCCAGGAGGTAGGCGGCGCCCTCCGGGTCGGCCTTGATCAGACGGCCGACCGTTTCCGGTGGGACCGGGCAGTCGACCGCGGGGTCGTCGATGCTGAGCGAACCGGCGTTCATCATGGCGAGCCTGAAGTCTGTGGAACTCCAGGTTGCGACGGTTTGGTTAACGGCGCCTTACCGTCGATTGCCCGCGATTGAATAAGTGGCCCGGTTCATAGCGGCCGGCGCACCAGCCGGGCGATGAGGCCGACGATCCCTTCCCGGAACAGCAGCACGCACAGCACGAAGACGCAGCCCTGGATGATCGTCACCCACGCGCCGAACTGGGCGAGGTAGGTCTCCATGGTGACGATCACGAGCGCGCCGACGATCGGCCCGAACACGGTCCCCATGCCGCCCACCAACGTCATCAGCACTACCTCGCCCGACATCGACCAGTGGACGTCGGTGAGCGAGGCCAGCTGGAACACGATCGCCTTTGTCGAGCCGGCCAGCCCCGCCAGCGTCGCCGAGAGCACGAACACCGCGAGCTTGTACTGGCTGGCCCGGTAGCCGAGCGAGATCGCCCGCGGCTCGTTGTCCCGGATCGCCTTCAGCACCTGCCCGAAGGGCGAGTGGATGATGCGGTAGATCAGCAGCATCCCGGCCATGAAGATCACGCAGACGAGGCCGTACATCGCCCGGTCGTCGGCGAGGCTGATCACCCCGAACAGGTTGCCGCGGGGCACCGCCTGGATGCCGTCCTCGCCGCCGGTGAACTTCGCCTGCAGCGAGAAGAAGAACGCCATCTGGGCGAGCGCCAAGGTGATCATCGAGAAGTAGATGCCCTGCCGGCGGATCGCCAGCGCGCCGAAGACGAGCCCGAACAAAGCCGCCGTGGCGGTGCCGGTGAGGATCGCCAGTTCGGGCGTGAGGCCGAGCTGCTTGGCCGTATAGGCGCAGAGGTAGCTCGCCATGCCGAAATAGGCGGCGTGGCCGAAAGAGAGCAGGCCGCCGTAGCCGAGCAGCAAGTTGAAGGCGAGCGCGAACAGCGCGAAGCACAGGACCTTCATCAGGTAGACGGGATAAAGCACGAGCGGCGCCACGATCAGCAGCACGGCGATGCCGACGAAGATCAGGCGGTGGAGCGCCTTGTCGTCCCGGGTCGTCGGCAAGGCTGCAGCGATCGGGGCGGCGTCGAGGGCGGCGGTGTCGGCCATATGTGTCGAGCCTCTTCGCGGGTCAGGCCGTGCGCCCGAACAGGCCGGCGGGTTTGACGAGCAGCACCAGCACCATGATCACGAAGATCACGGTCGCGGACGCCTCCGGATAGAACACCTTGGTCAGCCCCTCGACGAGCCCGAGGGCGAAGCCCGTGATCACCGAGCCGATGATCGAGCCCATGCCGCCGATCACCACCACGGCGAAGACCACGATGATGATGTCGGCGCCCATATTGGGGTTCACCGAGTAGATCGGCGCGGCCAGCACCCCGGCGAAGCCCGCGAGCGCGACGCCGAACCCGTAGGTCAGCGTCAGGAACAGCGGCACGTTGACCCCGAAGGCCTGGACCAGCGTCGGGTTCTCGGTGGCGGCCCGGAGATACGCGCCGAGCTTGGTCTTCTCGATGACGAGCCACGTGGCGATGCACACGACCAGCGAGGCGACCACCACCCAGGCCCGGTAATTCGGCAGGAACATGAACGGCAGCCGCTGGCCGCCCGACAGCTCGGGCGGAATTGCGTAGGGCAGCCCCGAGACGCCGTACTGGTTGCGGAAGAGACCCTGGATGATCAGGGCCAGACCGAAGGTCAGCAGCAGGCCGTAGAGGTGATCGAGCTTGTAGAGCCGGGCGATCAGCACCCGCTCCAGCACGATGCCGAAGGCGCCGACCACGAGCGGCGCCAGCCCCAGGGCCCACCAGTAGCCGAGGCCGACATAGGTAAGCAGCATCCACGCCACGAACGCGCCCATCATGTAGAGCGCGCCGTGGGCGAAGTTGATGATGTTGAGGAGCCCGAAGATGATCGCGAGCCCGAGCGACAGGATCGCGTAGAACGAGCCGTTGATCAGGCCGAGCAGCAATTGCCCGAACAGGGCCTGCATCGGCACTCCGAAGATCGTGGTCATGGCCGGTCTCCGCGCCCCGCTCCCATGCTCAGCCCTTCACGAGGGGGCAATTGCCCTCGTTGAGCGGGCGGAAGACCTGATCACCCGGGATGGTCTCGAGCTTCTTGTAGAGATCCCACTCACCCTTCGACTCGGCGGGCTTCTTGACCTCGAACAGGTACATGTCGTGGATCTTGCGCCCGTCGGCACGGATCACGCCCTTGCCGAACAGCGGATCATCGGTCGGCATCGCCTTCATCTTGGCGACAGTGGCGGCGCCGTCAGAGGTGGACTTCAGCTCGGCCACCGCCTTCAGGTAGTGGATCACGTCCGAGTACACGCCGGCATGGTTGGCGGTGGGCTTAGAACCGCCCTTCATCTGCTTGGCGAACCGGTCGGAGAAGGCCCGGGTCTGGTCGTTCAGGTCCCAGTAGAACGGCTCGGTCAGCACGAGTCCCTGGGCGACCTTGGTGCCGAGCGAATGCACGTCGGAGGAGAAGACCAGGAGGCCGGCCAAGGCCTGCCCGCCCTCGGTGATGCCGAACTCGCCGGCCTGCTTGATCGCGTTGATCGTGTCGGTGCCGGCATTGGCGAGCCCGATCACCTTGGCGCCCGAGCCTTGAGCCTGCAGCAGGAAGGACGAGAAATCGGAGGTCGGGAACGGCGTCTTCACCGAGCCCACGACCTTGCCGCCGTTCTTTGTGATGACCGCGCTGGTGTCGCGCTGGAGCGTCTGGCCGAACACGTAATCGGCGGTGAGGAAGAACCACGTATTGCCGCCGCGCTTCACCATGGCGCCGCCGGTGCCGTTGGCGAGCGCCACCGTGTCGTAGACCCAGTGGATCGTGTTCGGCGTGCATTGCGGGCCGGTGAGGTCGGCGGTGCCGGCGCCGGTATCAATGAAGACCTTGTTCTTCTCCTTGGTGACCTGACTGATGGCCAGAGCCACCGAAGAGGTCACCCCGTCGGTGATCATGTCGACGGCATCGCGGTCGTACCATTGCCGGGCGATGGCCGCGCCGACATCCGGCTTGTTCTGATGGTCGGCCGAGACGATCTCGACCTTGAGCCCGCGCTCGGCCGGCTTGAAATCCTCGACGGCGAGCTTCGCGGCGACCACCGAGCCCTCGCCGCTGATGTCCGAATAGGCGCCCGAGCGGTCGCCCAGGATGCCGATCTTCACGTTGGTCTGCGCCGCCGCGGTGCCCATCATCAGGGCGCCCGCGAGGGCCGCGAGGGTCACGGGCCGGGCGATACGTCCGAACATACGCGTTTCCATCCAGTAGCGGCGCGACGGTTCTCCGCCGGCCGGAATTCGGGACGCCGATTCTAGCGCTTCGTCAGTATTCTTGGATAGTCCTCAGACGCCGAGATAGGCGTGAAGCTTGTCGATATTGGTGTCTAGCTCGGCGTTGGGGATCATGTCGACCACCCTGCCCTGCTCGATCACGAAATGCCGGTCCGCCAGGGTCTGGGCGAAGCGGAAGTTCTGTTCCACCAGGATGATGGTGTAACCTTTAGCCTTCAACTGCTGGATGGTCCGGCCGATCTGCTGGACGATGACCGGGGCGAGACCTTCGGTCGGCTCGTCAAGCAGGATCAGCTTGGCCCCGGTGCGCAGGATCCGGCCGATCGCCAGCATCTGCTGCTCGCCGCCCGAGAGCTTGGTGCCCTGGCTGCCGGCCCGCTCCTTCAGGTTCGGGAACAATGTGTGAATTTCGGCCACCGACATGCCGCCGGGTTTGACCCGCGGCGGCAGCATCAGGTTCTCGTGGACCGTGAGGCTCGCGAAGATCCCGCGCTCCTCCGGCACATAGCCGATGCCAAGCCGGGCGATGTTGCGCGAGGCCATCCGCACCGTCTCGACATCGTCGTAGACGATCGATCCGGCGCGCTTGCCGAGGATGCCGATGATCGCCCGCAGCGTCGTGGTCTTGCCGGCACCGTTGCGGCCCAGCAGCGTGATCACCTCGCCGGTCCGGACATCGATGTCGATGCCGTGGAGCACGTGGCTCTCGCCGTACCAGCCCTCCAGGCCGCGGACGGTGAGGAGCGCACCGGTCGCCGCAGCGGGCGAGAAGGTCTTCACGGCCGCCTCAGGCATGTCCCGCCCCGATATAAGCCTCGACCACGCGCGGATCCTTGGACACGGTGGCGTAATCGCCCTCGGCCAGCACTTGGCCCCGGGCCAGAACGGTGATGCGGTCCGACAGGGACGCCACCACCGACAGGTTATGCTCCACCATCAGGATGGTGCGGTCCTTGGAGACCCGGCGGATCAGCGCGGCGGTGCGGTCGACATCCTCGTGACCCATGCCCGCCATGGGCTCGTCGAGGAGCAGCATCTCGGGATCGAGGGCCAGCGTAGTGGCGATCTCCAAAGCACGCTTGCGACCGTAGGACAGTTCCACGGCCGGAATATCGGCGAATTCAGACAAGCCGACATCCTCGACCAGCGCCAGCGCCTCGCCGTTCAGCGCCCGCAGCACCCGTTCGGGACGCCAGAAATCGAACGAATCGCCGCGCCGCCGCCGCTGCAGGGCGATGCGGACATTTTCCATGACGGTGAGGTGGGGAAACACCGCCGAGATCTGGAAGGAGCGCACGAGGCCGAGCCGGGCGACGTCGGCTGCCTTCAGGCCGGTGATATCGCGGTCCTTGTAGCGGATCGTGCCCGCGGTCGGGATCAGGAACTTGGTCAGCAGGTTGAAGCAGGTGGTCTTGCCGGCGCCATTGGGCCCGATGAGCGCGTGTATCGTCCCGCGCTCGACCTGTAGAGCCACGCCGTTCACGGCCCGGAATCCACGGAATTCCATCGTCAGGCCGTCGGTCGCCAGGATCACGTCCCGTGCCAAGCACTGTCCTCCCGAATTTCGATTCTTGTTTCGAATCTTGCCGCCATATCGCCGAACCGCCCGGCTTCCGTCCATCGCAAACGCTCGGCGCAGCGCGACAATCCCCGGTCGGTGATATCCGTTATTCGTGTTCGACGCCGGACACGTCCGTCGCTTGACCCGGTCGTGGCAGCCTATTAACTCAGACAAATCGGCGGCTGGGAGGATCCATGGGCGGTCGCGCGGCCTACATTGCCGTCGATTGGGGTACGACCAACCGGCGTGCCTTCGCGATGACATCCGACGGTGCGGTGATTGAGTCGCTGCAGGACGACCGCGGGGTCCTGAGCCTCACGCCGGACGCCTATCCGGCAGAGATATCTGCCCTGCGCACCCGTTTCGGTACAGAGGGCGTCATCGCGGTCGGGATGGTGGGATCGAGCCGGGGATGGTGCGAGGCGCCCTACGTCGATGCCCCCGCCACCCTGGAGCGACTGGCCGAATCCTGCCGGGAAGCCGCACCCGGCGTGCGCATCGTTCCGGGTGTCGCCCTGCGGAACGGTCGCAGGCCCGACGTGATGCGCGGCGAGGAGATCCAGGTTCTCGGCGCGATCCGTGCGGGCGTGGCGCCCGCGACGGCCCTGTTCTGCCAGCCCGGCACGCACAACAAGTGGATCGAGACCGTCGACGGCGCGATCACGACCTTCACCACCGTGATGACCGGCGAGCTCTTCGCGCTGCTGCGCAGTCACGGCATCTTGGCCGGAATGCTCGATGGCGCGGTGTCGGACGGGGCCCCGTTCCGGCGGGGGCTCCGCCGCGGGATCGCGTCCGCCAACATCGCCGCAACGCTGTTCGAGGTGCGGGCTGGCCTGCTGCTCGACCGGCTGGCGCCCTCCGAGGCCGCCGCCTATGCCAGCGGCATGCTGATCGGCGCCGACGTCGCGACCCAGGAGGATCTGAGACGCCGCCCCGTGCATCTCCTGGGAGGTGGTTCCCTGAGCGCCCTTTATGGCGCTGCGATCACCGAACTGGGCGGGATCCCCGTCATCGTGCCGGATGGCTCGACCACGGCCGGCATCCACGCCATCTGGAGCCTGAGCGCATGACCATTCTCGTCCGGTTCGAGGCGGCCTTCGCGGCCTGCCCGCTCGTCGCGATCCTGCGCGGGCTGACGCCGGACGAGGCGCCCGCGGTGGGCGATGCCTTGGTCGGCGCCGGATTCAGCCTGATCGAGGTGCCGCTCAATTCGCCGGAGCCTCTGCACAGTATCGCGATCCTCGCGGAGCGCCTGGCCGGGCGCGCTCTGGTCGGGGCCGGCACCGTCCTCGATACGGCTCAGGTCACGGCAGTCGCCGCGGCGGGCGGGACGCTGGTGGTCTCGCCCAACACGGATGCGGCGGTGATCGGTGCGACCCGTGCGGCAGGCCTCGTCTCGCTGCCCGGCTATCAGACACCAACCGAGGCCTTCGCGGCTCTTGCGGCCGGCGCGACCGCGCTGAAGCTGTTCCCTGCGGATGTGGCTTCACCGGCCGCGCTGAAGGCGCATCGCGCCGTTCTGCCCCCGGGAACGCGGGTGCTCGCCGTGGGCGGCGTCACGCCGGACGGGATCGCCGGATGGCGCGCGGCGAGCGCCGACGGTTTCGGCCTCGGCTCCAACCTCTATCGCCCCGGCAAGGCGGCCGCGGAGGTCGCCCGCGACGCTGCGATCTACGTGGAGGCGCTGCGAAAATCCGCCTAGCGCGACACTGTACCGGTCGTGAGGCAGCGCGCGCCTTGGACCAGCGCTGGCAAACGCCTATCAGGCAGCCGTCCTTGCACAGGTAGGAGCGGCCGAATGGCGGAAGACTCGACGATGTCGGCCGTGGATGATGGACTCGACGGCCTCGAAACGCCCTGCCTCCTGCTTCATGCCGACCGTTTGAAGGCGAACGTCGCCACCATGCGGGGGCGGCTCGAAGCGCGCGGCGTGACGCTGCGCCCCCATCTTAAGACCGCCAAGTCCCTCGACGTCGCCCGGATCGCCATGGCGAGCGTGGCCGGGCCTGCCACCGTCTCGACCCTGCGCGAAGCCGAATACTTCGCCGAGGGCGGCGTCCGCGACATGATCTACGCGGTCGGCATCGCGCCGCATAAGCTTGAGCGCGTCGGTCGGATTCGGAGTCAATGGCGGGCTGATCTGGCGATCGTGCTGGATTCCCTCGAACAGGCGGAGACGGTGGCGGCGTGGAGCCGCCAAACAGGGGACCGGCTGCCGGTGCTGATCGAGGTCGACGCGGACGGGCACCGCTCCGGCGTGAACCCGAAGGATTCCGATCGGCTCGTCGCGATCGGTCGCATTCTCGATGCGGGCGCAACCCTGCGCGGCGTGCTCTTGCATGCCGGCGACAGCTACGGCTTGAACGAGCCGAACGCGCTTCGAGCGGCTGCCGAAGCCGAGCGCGTAGCGGCGGTGACGGCCGCCGCCGCGCTCAGATGCGCCGGCCTCCCCTGCCCCCTGGTCAGCGTCGGCTCGACCCCGACCGCGCGCTACGCGGAGTCGCTGGACGGTATCACCGAGGTTCGCGCCGGCGTCTTCATGATCGGCGACCTGTTTCAGGCGGGCGTTGGCTCCTGTACGGTCGAGGATATCGCACTGACCGTCCTGACGACGGTGATCGGTCATCAGCGCCAGAAGGGCTGGATCATCACCGATGCCGGCTGGATGGCACTCTCGCGCGATCGGGGCACTGCCCGACAGTTGGTCGATCAGGGATACGGCCTGGCCTGCAACCGCGCTGGCGTGCCCTATCCGGATCTGATCGTGGCCGATGCCAATCAGGAGCACGGCATCCTTGCCATGCGGGCGGGATCCGAGGTCAGCCTGCCGGAATTACCGGTCGGAACGCGCCTGCGTATCCTGCCGAATCATGCCTGCGCCACCGGAGCCCAGCACGATCGCTATCATGTCATGGCTGAGGGTCGGTTCACGGGCGCCTTATGGCCACGCATCAATGGGTGGTGAAACATAGCCTCGACGTCGGTGCCTGGCCGAGGGCCAGTGGCGCGTCAGGGGCGGCTGACCGGCGCGATGGCCCCTGTGACGACCGGTTCACCCGCGATCACGCCGACCGCCAGCTGTGGTCGCTGTCGGTCGAGCTTGTCGGCTGATACGAGCGCGGCGGCGACGAGGGCCGCCACAGCCAGCGTCGCCTTCAGCACGTCCCAGACCCGCCCGAGCATGACTCAACCCAACGGTGACAGGAGGCGAGGTGCCGGCGCGGTGCGACGGGCTCTCGCAATCGCTGCACAGTGCGTTGCAGGGCTTGCGCAAACCTTACCAAAAGCTCGCGCAGCCGTCGGAACGCGAACTCTGATGCTGCGACGCATCATCACCGGGAATGAACGCGATCCGATGGACGCGGTGAACGGCTCGCCGCCTCTGCGGCCAGAGCCTCGAAAACAAGGGCGTGTCGCTGCGCGAGCGCCTCCACATCGGTCGCATATCCGCCGCCGATCACCGCGGCGAGTGGGATCCCACGGGCCCTGGCCTGTGCCACCACGAACCGGTCGCGCGCGAGCAAGCCCGCGTCGGTGAGGCACAGCCGGCCGAGGCGGTCGTCCCGGTGTGGATCAACGCCGGCGTTGTAGAAGATGATGTCCGGCGCCAGCGCGTCGAGGAGCGGCGGCAGGCGGGCGCGCAGCACATCGAGATATCCCGCATCGTCCAGTTTGTCGGGCAGACCGATATCCAGGTCGCCGGCGATCTTCTGAGCCGGGTAATTGTTCTCGCAGTGGATCGAGAGCGTGAACAGGTCAGGGCACAGGGCGAGACAATCTGCGGTGCCGTCTCCCTGGTGCACGTCCAGATCGACCACCAGCGCACGTCGCACCCGCCCCTCGGCCTGCAGCGTGCGCGCGGCCACCGCCACATCGTTGAGCACGCAGAATCCCGCCCCCTGATGCCGTTGGGCGTGATGGCTGCCGCCGGCGGCACTGCCGGCGAGCCCTTCAGCGAGCGCCAGCCGCGCAGCCAGCAACGTACCACCCACGGAGTAGCGTGAGCGGCGAACCACCGCGGCATCGACCGGCAGGCCGATGGACCGCTCGATCTCCCGAGATACGGTGCCGGTCAGGACCGCCTCCACGTAGGCCGGATCGTGGGCGCGGACGAGGATTTCCGCGGCGGCCGGCTCGGGGGTCACGAAGCCGAGCGGCGCGAGTCCCTTGGCGATCAGCGTCTCGGCCAGCAGGCCGTATTTTCGCATCGGAAAGCGATGGCCCGTGGGCAGGCTCGCCTCATAGGCGGGATGGAAAGCGATCGGCGGCATCATACGGCGCTCAGATCCGTGAGGATGGCTGCCGCGAGGGCCGAGCCGCTGTCATAGGCGGCCTCGATTCGCGCTCCGAGGCACCAGTCGCCGGCTGCACCGAGCTGAAGGGCCGGATCGTAAAGGTTGGGGACCTCTGCGGCACGCTCGACCTGCGCGTAGCGCCACCGGTGCGCCTCCGCATAAGTCGGCTGGAGTGTCGTGCCGAGTTGGTGCTCCGCGGCGGTGAGCAGCGCGGCCACGATCGCCTCTCGCGGCGCCTCAAGGTGGTCGCGCGACCAATCCGGCGTCGCATGGACCGTCAGCCGCATGCCGCCGGGTCGGCCCGGCTTCGATGCGTCAAGGGCCAGGAGGCCGATCGGACTGTCTCGCGGCTCGACCAAGATATCCGAGACCTCAGCGGCGGCAGCGATCATCAGCGACCAGCACGGGGCGTAAGTCGCCCGTTCGACAACGGGCAGCGTGTATCCGGACGTCGCAAGCAGCATCGTCACCTGCGGCGCGGGACAGGTGATCGCAACCGCATCGAACGGGCCGTGCAACACACCCGAGGCATCATCGAGCTGCCACGCGTGATCCTCCCGGCGGATCCGCGTAATCGTGACGGCGCTCGCCACGGGGAGCCCGGTCAGAAGAGCGCGGACCGGCGCGGACATATCGGGTACGCCGACGCGCCGGCCCGCCCCGGCCCAGGGTGCCACGATGCCGTTTCGCTCCCAGTCCGCGAGCTGCGCCGCGAAGGCGGGTCCGTGCGCCCGCATGAATTGGGCGCCGTGGTCGAACTGCAGCGATCCGTCCCGCCGGGTCGCCATCCGGCCGCCCACGGTACGGCCCTTATCGAACACCGCGACCGTCAGACCGGCATCCGCAAGTTGGCGGGCCGCCGCCGCGCCGGCCATGCCGGCCCCCAGGATTGCCACCCTCCGATGCTCGCCCATGGCACCACCCTGTCCCAGGCGCGGCCGACCAGGCCGCATACCGGCCAAGATAGGGGCGGCGGGTTCCGCGTTCAGCGCGACCCTCTGCCGTCACGATTCGCGTTTCGCGTCCGAGGGAAGAGATGTCGCGGGACGCGGGTCGTCGGCGTTTAGATCAGGAGCCGCCAGCCTAAAGCTTCGCGACCACGTTGTGTCAGAGGCCGAGGGCTGAAGATCCACACCGGTGCGGCGCTTTGGTGCGGGTAGAGGGAATCGAACCCCCACGCCTTGCGGCTGGCGATTTTGAGTCGCCCGCGTCTACCAGTTCCGCCATACCCGCGTGCCCGGCGCTCTTCGCACAGGTGCCCCGTGCCGGCCAAGCGTATTTTTTGCCCGGCCGGCCGATCTGGCCAAGGCGGAGCGCCTATGCTCAATGGGCGGCCGATACCGTAATTCAGGATACCGAATGCTCCGCCGGCTCTATGCGTGGATCCTGGCCCTCAGCGTCAGGCCCTCCGCGCCCTACGCGCTCGGCGCCGTAGCCTTCGCCGAGAGTTCGTTCTTCCCGGTACCGCCGGACGCTATGCTGGTCCCCATGGCGGTGAGCAGGCCGGATCGAGTCTGGCTCTACGCCACCATCGCGACTGTCGCGTCGGTCCTCGGCGGCCTTGTCGGCTACGCCATTGGGGCCCTGCTGTTCGACTCCGTTGGCGAATGGTTGATCCGCCTCTACGGCTTGCAGAATTCCGCGGCGACCTTTCAGGATTCCTATGCCCGGTACGGCCACTGGGTGATCCTCCTGAAGGGGCTTACGCCGATCCCCTACAAGCTGGTCACCATCACGTCGGGCTTTGCCCATTACAGTCTGTTCTGGTTCACCGTGTTGTCGGTGGTGACCCGCGGCGCCCGGTTCTTCATCCTGGCCGGGCTTCTCGGCCGCTACGGCGTCCAGATCCGGGGCGTCCTGGACCGGCACCTCAACGCGGTGGCGGCAATCTCCGTCGCGTTGATCGTCCTCGGCTTCCTGCTCTTCAAGGTGATCCTGTAGCGATGAATACGAAGGCCGCGCTTCGTCTCAAAACCGCCGGCCTGTGGCTGGCGATCGTCTCCGCCGTCACGATCGGAGCCATGCTAATCTTGCAGTATGGGTACGGCTACGCCCCGTGCAAACTCTGCCTGACGGAACGCTTGCCCTACTATGCCGCCGTACCGCTCGGCCTGATCGCCCTGTTCGCCCCGGAGCGCCTCGCCCGGGTCGCCCTCGGATTGGCGGCTCTCGGCCTGCTCTACGGGGCGGGTATCGGCGTTTATCATGCGGGCGCCGAATGGGGTTTCTGGCCGGGGCCGAGCGATTGCGGGGGGGGCACAGGAGCCAGTCCCGGGCAGATCGGTGATTTTCTGAATGCCCTGCAATCGACCAAGGTGGTGGATTGTTCTGTGGCCGCCCTGCGGTTCCTCGGCGTGTCGCTGGCGGGCTGGAACGCCGTACTCGCCTTCGCCCTGGCAGCCCTGGCCGGCACCGCGGCGGCACGACGCTGAGGACTGGCGGACCGCCGCTCTGCTTTCGTGTTTCCACGGAATCGAGACGCCGCCTTTGCGATCACGCGCGGTTCTGATGATCCGGAGAGCCGGCCAGAGATGCGCGCACCTGCGCTTCGAGATGCGCGCGCAGTATCGAATACTGCGCAACGACCTTATCGAGCTCGGCCGCGTTCGCTCGCCTGAGGTGCTCGGAGTTGAGATCCGGCTGGTAGCGCAGCGCGTAATGGGCGGCCTGCGCCTTCAGCTTCGTCGCCACGAAAGCCATGTCGGCCGTCCATTGGGCCTCGGCGCGCACCAATTGGAGCCGCCGTGCGATCTCCAACCACTGGAGGTCGAGCGCGATGCCGCCGCCCATCTGCTTCAACAGGTCGAAGGTCGAATCCAGGATTTCGAGGGCGGAAGCGGCGGACACGGGCGTCTCCGATCAGGACTGCGCGACGAGATCGGGACGGGCGTACCAATCGTCGAACAGCGAGAATTGCCGGAAGCGCGGGCGATAGCCGACACCAGTCAGCAGATCGTAAATCTTGCCGCGGCTGTCGGAGAAGTTATGCTCAACGCTGATCAGCGCAATGTCATGACTGGCAAAATCGAAGCTCTGTAAGACATCGAATTCGCCGCCCTCCACGTCGATGCTCATATAGTCGACCCGCCTGGGCGCCCGCGCTTCGGCGAGGAACCGGCCGAGAGAAATCGTCTCAACGGCGTATTGCCGGCCCTCCTGGCGAAACTGGGCGTGAAAATCGTTCGCAACAAAGTCTTTCATGCCCGATAATTCGCCAATATCGACCTCATTAAACAGAACTTCGACACCATCCGTCCTGTAGACGCACTTGTCACTGATGTAGCAATTGCGGTTCCTGTAAAGCGCCTCGTGCCAAGCACGGCTCGGCTCCGCCAAGGCACCCTGCCAGCCGAACGTTTTTTCGAGGAGAAGCGTGTTGCTGAGGCTGACGCCGTCACAGGCGCCGAATTCCACGAAGTAGCCGTTTCGCTTCTCCTTCAACTCGTACAGGACCCAGAGATCCTGGAGCAATTGCGCATTGGAGAGCGGCGCCATCCGGGTTGCGAAAGACAAAAAATCGAGTTCGGACCGCAGGATATGAGGCCCGCTATCGAGATTGTCCCTGAAGGAGACGACGGCGTTGAACATCGTCAGGAGTTCGACGTCCATGATGCTCCGTTCCAGCTTTTGCATGGGATTGGATCGGCCGTAGGGATACCTGCGACGATCAGGTGTGCGCCGTCGGCGATGGGTTTGTACGCCCGAGGATTCGGTTCGATCCTGCGAACAGGATCTCATGCTGAAGGGCAGCGGAGCCGCTATTCGGAACGGCCTTGGCTGCGCTGCGGATCAACGTCAAAAAGCGCGTGCGCGCGAATCCGAAGGGCCGGAGGCTGCGGGTGAGGGCTTCGACGAGCGTGCTCATCGCCGCCGAGCGCGCCTGGGCAACATCCCGATCGCGCAACGCCGAATCGCGTTCGGCTTTGAGCAGCGCCAATTCGATCTGCTGCTGCTGGATCTGGCGGATATACTTCACTTCGATGTGATGGGCGGGGTTCTTGATCATACGCGCGCCGTGAGCCTTAATGTATGACCGGTTTGCTGATCGAAATCTCGGACGATGCGAGGTTTGCGGACACCCTTTTTCACGAAACAGCATCTCCCTGTCCATCGAACGCTTCCGGATATCTCAAGTCCGGGTCGTGTTGCGCTCTTTGGGTCAGCTATCCGGGTGTGCCAACGATCGCTCGAGACTAATCAATTGGAAGCGTGGGGAAATCAGGCTTGCCAGGGTCCATGAAGGGATCCGACCTGCGGACGCTGTGATCTGGCAGGCCAGCGCGCCCTGTCACACCGGCTTCCGAAAAACCCCGGGCCGCGGGCCCGCCTGACGTCAGGCCACGCGATAGCGCATTCTATACCTCTAGTTGTGGTCGTCCGGAAGGACAGGAATGGCCGCGACCTCGATGCCTTCCTCGATCAGCGCGCGCGCCTCGTCGGGACTGGCTTCGCCGTAGATCGCGCGGCCCTCCGCCTCGCCGTAATGGATCTTTCGCGCCTCGTCGGGAAACCGCGTGCCGACATGCTCGGCACTCGCCGTCATGTGGTCTCGCAGGGCGCGCAGCATGGTTCGAAGCTGCCGCTCCGGCTCGGCGATCAAGGTCGTCGGCGTATCGGGCCGTGCCGGCGCCGCCACAGGCGCACCGGTGCCGCGCGCGATGCTCGGCACCATCAGCGCCTTGCAAACCGACGCGCTGTCGCAGACGGGGCACGTCACGAGCCCGCTGGCCACCTGCGTATCGAAGGAATCGGAGGACGGGAACCAGCTCTCGAAGCCGTGTCCGGCCTCGCAGACGAGACTGTACCGGATCATTCTTTCGCTATGTGTGCCTGTTGCGCCGTCTCGGCCAGCTGGCCGACGCGTTCCACGGTGAACGCGCGCCCGTGCTGCAGGGACGGTATCCGCATCCGCGCATCCGCCACCTGCGTGAGGTCGATCTCCGCCAGGATGAGTCGCGGCTCGTCTCCGCCCGCATCCGCCAGGACGCGACCCCAGGGATCGACGATGAGCGAATGGCCGAAGGTCTCGCGCCCATCCTCGTGAACGCCACCCTGCGCCGCCGAAATCACGAAGGCGCCATTCTCGATGGCGCGAGCCCGCTGTAGCACATGCCAATGCGCGGCACCCGTCTGGCGGGTGAAACAGGCCGGCGCGGTCAGTACCTCGGCGCCGGCTTCGGCCAGGGCGCGGTACAGGCCGGGAAAGCGGATGTCGTAGCAGATCGTCAGGCCGATCACGGCGAGCGCCGTGGTTGCCACCACTGCACAGGCGCCGCCGGTATAGGTCGCCGATTCCCGCCAGCGCTCGCCGCTGGGAAGGTCGACATCGAAAAGATGAACCTTGTCATACGCGGTGACGAGGCCGCCCTTCGCATCGATCAAGTAGGCGCGATTGGCGATCTTGTCGCCGGCGCGGACCGCAATGGAGCCCACCTGCACGACCGTGCCGGTCTCCCGCGCAGCCTCCCGAAGAGCCGCAAGCGTCGGGTCCCGATCCTCGGTGGTCACATGCGCGAACAGATTCTCGCGGTTTCGCTCGACCAGAGAGGTCATCTCGGGCGTCTGCACGTAGGCCGCCCCCTGCGTCGCAGCCGCGCGCACAGCCGCGACGGCTGCGTCACGATTCGCGCTCGGATCCCGGCCCGAGCGCATCTGCACGCAGGCGGCCGTGAACCGCGAATCACGCATCGGCGGTATCGCTCAAGAGCCGGTCGAGCTTGCCCGCCCGATCCAGCGCGTAGAGGTCGTCACAGCCGCCGACATGCGTGCTGCCAATGAAGATTTGCGGCACGCTCGTACGACCGCCGGCTTTCCCGACCATGGCGGCGCGGGCACCCTGCACGCGCTCGACATCGATCTCCTGGAAGGCGACGCCCTTCTCCTTCAGCAGGCTCTTCGCCGCCGAGCAATAGGGGCACCACGCCGTGGTGTAGATCGTGACCGGCTGCATGGCGTTCGATATCCCGCGCGTAACCCTCCGTCATATAGGAGCGCGCAGATCACCTTGCCTATGCCCAAGCGGTCACAGGCCGCCGAACTCAACCGAGGGCTGGACGCAGTCTGTCGGCCTCAGGCGGCGAGCAGTTTCTCGACCTCGTTGACGAGATCGCGCAGGTGGAACGGCTTCGACAGGACCTTCGCGTCTTTCGGCGCTTTGGAGTCGGGATTGAGCGCCACGGCCGCGAAGCCCGTGATGAACATGACCTTGATGTCGGGATCCAACTCGGTCGCGCGCCGCGCCAGCTCGATCCCGTCCATTTCGGGCATCACGATATCGGTGAGCAGTAGCTCGAACGGTTCCTCCCGGAGCCGATTATACGCGGAGAGGCCATTGTCGAAGGACAGAACGTCGTAGCCCGCGTTCTGCAGCGCCTTGGCCAAAAACCGGCGCATGTCGTTGTCGTCTTCCGCCAGCAGGATTTTCATCGGCCGGATCCGAGCCTTCGTGTCGCGTTGTTGATCCCATAAAGGGACGGGATGGTAAACAAGGTGTTAGGATCGTGGCCGCCGCGCCGCGCGTGTGTCGTCCCGGCGGCCCTACCGCCCAGCAGCGCGGAGTGGACAGGCCGACGATCGCACAGCACAGTACGTGTGTGCCGAGCTTCTTCCATCGCCGGGTTGTCCACGCATCGATGAGCGCTCCCGATTCGGTCAAGCCAGACGGCTTTGGATTTGCACCGCCCTACGCGGTCGACGAACCCGCAGCGCACACCCTGCCCTTCGTCTTCAATACCGGTCATTCCGGAGCCGTCTACCCCCCGCATTTCGTGGCCGCGTCGCGGCTGGATGCCCTGGCCTTACGCAGATCGGAGGATGCGCATGTCGAGCGGCTGTTCGCGCCGGTTGTCGAACTCGGCGCGCCGCTTCTGCGAGCAAATTTTCCCCGGGCCTTCCTGGACGTGAACCGCGAGCCCTTCGAGCTCGATCCCCGTATGTTCGACGGCCGGCTACCGGCCTTTGCCAACACGCGGTCGATGCGCGTGGCCGGCGGTCTCGGGACGGTGCCGCGCGTGGTCGCCGATGGGCAGGAGATCTACGCTCGCCGGCTGCCGGTCGAGGAAGCGACTGCGCGGATCGAGGGGCTCTACAAGCCGTATCATCGTGTGCTGCGCGGATTGATCCAGCGCACCGCCAAGCGCCACGGGCATTGCGTGCTGATCGATTGCCATTCGATGCCGTCGTCGAGCCTCGGCCGCGACGCGGAGGTCAAGGCCGATGTCGTGCTGGGAGATCGTTTCGGGACGGCCTGCGCGCCGAGCCTGATCGACGCGTTCGAATCGGCCTTCCGGTCCCGGGGCTTCCGCGTGGTGCGCAACAAGCCCTATGCCGGCGGTTTCATCACCGAGCATTACGGTGAGCCCAACCTCGGGCGTCACGCCCTGCAGATCGAAATCAATCGCGCGCTGTACATGAACGAGACCAACCTCGCGACTGTCGGCGGTTTCGTCCACCTCGTGGACGCACTCCGCGCCATCATCGCCGAGGTGGCATCCGGTCTCGGCGATCTTGCGCCACGCCGGGTTGCAGCCGAGTAGCGGATCCCCGGAAACAAAAAAGGCCACTCCCGAAGGAGCGGCCCGAAGTCTAGGGAGGAAACGCCCAAGAAGGGCTACGGGACCTCGACGCCATCGCGATCTCGCAGCGCACAAAATAAAGTGCGGCGCACAAGACGCAAGGGCAAAATCGTGATCGGCGCCGCGCCGGATGCATGGCTGCCTCGCACCTCGAGAGCAGCCCCGATCATCTGCCTGGAGTCATGCGGCTCCGATCGAGGCGACGGTTCAGCCGCGGTCGTTGAGCAATCTGGCGATCTCGGCCCTGAGCGGGCCCTCCAGATCCTTGCGCTCCAAGGCATAGGCCAGATTGGCCGTCAGGAATCCCAATTTGGATCCCGTGTCGTAGGTCCGGCCCTCGTACCGCAGGCCGAAGAAATCCTGCGTCTCCATCAAGTCGATCATGGCGTCCGTGAGCTGGATCTCGCCGCCCGCGCCCTTCTTGCCATGCTCGAGAATCCCGAAGATCTCGGGCTGCAGGATGTAGCGACCGGAGATGATGAAGTTCGACGGAGCCGTGCCCTGCTTGGGCTTCTCCACCATGCCCGTGATTTGGAAGGACTGACCGTAGGTCTCGCCAACGCTGACGATGCCGTATTGATGGGTCTCCTCGGGCGGGACTTCCTCGACCGCAACGATATTGCCCCCGTGGCGCTCGTAGGTCGCAAGCATCTGCTGCATGCAGCCACGGCTGAGCATATCGGGAAGCAGCACCGCGAAGGGCTCATCGCCGATGATCTCGCGGGCGCACCAGACCGCGTGCCCGAGCCCGAGGGGGGCCTGCTGACGGGTGAAGCTCGTCTGCCCAGCCTTCGGCAGATCCTTCTTCAGTTCCTCGTAAGCAGCCGTTTTGCCGCGCTCCCGCAGAGTGTGATCGAGCTCGAACGCGATATCGAAATGATCTTCGATCACCGCCTTGCCGCGGCCGGTCACGAAGACGAAGTGCTCAATCCCGGCCTCCCGGGCCTCGTCGACGACGTGCTGAACGACAGGCCGGTCGACGACCGTAAGCATTTCCTTCGGGACCGCCTTGGTCGCGGGCAGGAAGCGCGTACCCAGGCCCGCGACGGGCAGGACGGCCTTGCGGATCGGTTTCATCGATCGGTAACCCCAAGGACTGATTGAAACGACGTGTTCGATGACATGAATGACGGCGCAACGCGCCCTGTAAAGGAGCGCGACCCGCGCTGGCGGCGAGCGCGTCAGTGAGACAGGCTTACGCGGCGCGTCGCAAGAGCCGGATGTGGATAGTATGTGGCAGCATGCCGTAAATATACCGTCTGCAACGACGTAAGGGAGCTTATTGAGGTCGGCTCCAAGGGGAATGACATGGCGGTCCTAGTTACGGGCGGTGCGGGTTATATCGGCAGCCACATGGTTCTGGCGCTGCTCGACGCCGGGCACGAGGAGGTCGTCGTTCTCGACGATCTCTCCACCGGGTTCGACTGGGCCGTCCCGGAGGGCGTCAAGCTCGTCGTCGGTGACGTTGCCGATCAAGCCCTGGTCACCCAGACAATCCTTCAGCACCGGATCGATGCGCTGGCCCACTTCGCCGCCAAGATCGTCGTGCCCGAATCCGTATCGGACCCGCTCGGCTACTACCTCGCCAACACGGTCAAGACCCGTTCGCTGATCGAAGCTGCGACCCGCGCTGGCGTCCGACACGTGATTTTCTCCTCCACGGCGGCGGTCTACGGCGAGCCGGATGTCGTGCCGGTGCCCGAGGATCTGCCCCTGAAGCCGATCAATCCCTACGGTCGCTCCAAGCTCATGAGCGAGTGGATGATCGCCGACGCGGCGGCGGCGCACGGTTTCTCCTATGTGATCCTGCGCTACTTCAACGTCGCCGGCGCCGATCCGGATGGCCGGTCCGGCCAGTCGACGCCGAACGCGACCCATCTGATCAAGGTCGCCACACAGGTGGCGCTGGGCCAGCGCGAGCGACTGGACGTCTACGGCACGGACTACCCGACACCGGACGGGTCGTGCCTGCGCGATTACATTCAGGTCTCCGACCTTGCCGAGGCTCACCGCGTCGCGCTCGACCACCTGCGGGGCGGGGGCGAGAGCCTGACCCTGAATTGCGGCTATGGACGCGGCTACTCGGTGCTCGAGGTCATCGACGTCGTGAAGCGGATCTCGGGTCGCGATTTCGCGGTGCGGCTCTGTCCCCGGCGGGCCGGCGATCCGGCGCAGATCGTGGCCGAGGCTGGCCTGATCCGGGAACGGCTGGGCTGGACGCCGCGTCACGACGACCTCGACGCCATCGTGGGACAGGCGCTCGCCTGGGAGGATCGACTCGCCAAGCGCAACAGGATCTGATTGGATGCCGTCGCGCAGGACCTTGCTGGCGGCCCTCCTGTGTCTCCCGGGCGCAACCGCGCTTGCGAAAGAGGTGGCGCGCACCGACGACGCCTTTCGGGCCTTCATCGAAGGTCTACGTCCGGATGCAGCCGCCCGGGGTGTATCGACCCGTATCTTCGACGCCGCGTTCGCCGGGATTGGCGTCCCCGACCCGCGCGTGCTGGCTAGGACCCAACGCCAGAGCGAGTTCGTCCGTCCGGTCTGGGAATATCTGGTCGGTGCGGTGTCCAACGGCCGGATCGCCCGGGGACGGGCGCGTGCGGCGGCTCTGGCCCCGACGCTCCGGGTCATCGCGGACCGCCACGGCGTCCCGAGCGCTGTGGCGCTCGCCATCTGGGGTGTCGAGTCCGACTTCGGCGCCAGCGCCGGCGATATCCCCACCATCCGGGCGCTGGCGACACTCGCCGCCGCAAACCACAGGGGGACCCTGTTCCGCGACGAGCTGCTCGCGGCTCTGACCATCCTGCAGCGGGGAGATGTCGCCCCGGACCGGATGAGCGGGAGCTGGGCGGGTGCCATGGGCCAAGTCCAGTTCCTCCCCTCGACCTACCTGGCGCACGCAGTGGATTTCGACGGCGACGGCCGACGGGACATCTGGTCCAGCCAAGCGGACGCGTTGGCCTCCATCGCCGGCTACTTGAAAGATCTCGGTTGGGATCCGACCCTCTCGTGGGGATATGAGGTGCTGCTGCCGGCGGGCTTCGATCTGTCGCGTTACGTCGCCGACCTCTCGGACTTTGCCGGGCGCGGGGTCCGACGCGCGGACGGCGCTCCCCTGCCCCAGCGCGGCCGCGCCAGCCTCTTCCTACCCGGAGGGTTGGGCGCGCCCGCCTTCCTGATCACCGACAATTTCGAGGTGCTGCGGGGCTACAACACGTCGGATGCCTATGCGCTGGCGGTGGGCCACCTCGCGGACCGGCTCGATGGCGGGCCGCCTCTGGCTGCGGCTTGGCCGAAGGTCGCGGGCCTTGATGGGGCGGGCCTGCGGGCTCTGCAGATCGGCCTCGCGGCGCGCGGCTTCTATGACGGGCCGACCGATGGGCGAGCCGGTCCAAAGCTGCGGGAGGCCGTGCGTCGGTACCAGATCAGCGTCGGCCAGCCGGCCGACGGCTACGCGACGTCGGCACTCCTCGCGCGGGTCGCGCGTTCATCCGAACCCAAACCCTGACGCGAGCGCGCATTTCGACGTACAGACAACTTCGCCTATAGTGCGCCGCTTTCAGGAGGCTACGTTCGCCGTGACGAGTGCGGGATGCACATGAAAATCGCTGGTCGGCGCGACTCGATACGGCTGGTGCATCTGGGGTTTGCCGGCGCGCTTTGGTGGCTGGTGGGCCTTCCGCTGCTCGGCGGCGGGCAGGCCTGGGCGCAATGGGGCGACGGTTATCAGCAGCCCGGTAACGGCACCTACTACGAGGCACCGCCGCGGCGCCGGTCCCGGGATGCTTACTATCGGGATGACGGGAGCTATGGCCGTCAGCCCCGCTATGCCCCGCCGCAGGAGGCCCCACGCCAGTTCTACTGGCCATGGGAAGATCGGCCACAGCCTGTCGCGCCGCCGCCCGAGCGGACCTATCGGGCACCGGTTCCGCGACGGAGTTACGCACCGACCGAAGCTCAGCGGCCGGCTCCCGCGATCAAGCGGCGCGTCCGTCCTGCCCGGGCCCCGACGCCGCCGAAACCCGCACTCGCCAAGACCGAGCCGCATGTCCAAATCGCGGTGTTCGGTGATTCCCTGGCGGATCATCTCGCCAAGGGTCTGGACGACGTCTTCGAGGACAATGCCGACGTCGCCGTGATCGACCGCGCCAAGGGCGATAGCGGACTGGTCCGGAAGGATGTGGTCGATTGGCCCAAGGTGGCGCAGGACTACCTGCAGGCGAACCCAAAGGTTCGTTACGCCCTGGTCATGCTCGGGGCCAACGACCGGCAGCCGATCCGCGAGGGCGACGAGACGATCGAGCCCCTAACCGAACGCTGGCGGACATTGTACCGTGCCCGGGTCGAGGCTCTCGCCAAGGTGTTCACCGATCGGAAGGTGCCGCTGATCTGGGTCGGTCTTCCACCGGTTCAAAGCGAAACTCTGAGCCGCGATCTCGCCTCTCTGAATGACATTGCGCGTGACGCCGTGACCAAGGCCGGCGCCACCTATGTCGATATCTGGCCGGGCTTCGTCGATGACCGGGATCGGTATGCCGTTTCGGGCCCCGACCCGGAGGGCCAGATCGCAAAGCTTCGGACCGCGGACGGGATCCATTTCACGAAGGCGGGCGACCGGAAGCTGGCGCATTTCGCCGATGTCGAACTCAAGCGCCTGATGGGCACGGCGCCCGCGCAGGCCGAACAACCCTCCGCCGCGGTGGCGCCGAGCGCAGCACCCGCTGTGCCACCGCCGAGTCTCGATGGAATCGGGCAGCCGACCGACACGGCGGCCATCGACCGCCAGATCACCGCCATGCTGCCGAGCCTGCCCGAGCCACCTGGCGTTCCGGCGCTGCCGGTGAAGCCTGTGGCCGGTCCGGTCGTACCGCTCGGCCGAAGTGAAGTTTCGCCCGGTGGCGCCCTGTTGAATGGCCGCCCCCGGGATACGGACAATTTCGGCACGGCGGAACGGACGCTGCTGCGTGGGAACGCACCGATGCCGCAGCCGGGCCGAGCTGACGATTTTCGCTGGCCGCCGGGCTGACGCCCCGGCTCGATCTCACTCGTGCCCACGCTCCGAACAATCTGCTTTCGGAGCGTGGGCGATCAAGGCGTCCCTAGCGCGGCAGGACGCTCGATCCCATCAGCATCTCGTCGATAGCGCGAGCCGCCTGTCGCCCCTCGCGGATCGCCCAGACCACCAGGGACTGGCCCCGGCGCATATCGCCGGCCGCCCAGATCTTCGCGTCGGAGGTGCGGTAATCCTCGTCGTTGGCTTCGACGTTGCCGCGTCTGTCCACACCGATCCCGGATTGCTCCAGCAGACCCTTCTGGACGGATCCCGCGAAGCCGATAGCCATAAAGACGAGATCGGCAGGCAGAACGAATTCCGAGCCCTCGATCGGTTGCCGCTTGGCGTCGACCCGGGCGCAGACCACGCCGGTTAGCTGCCCCTTCTTGTTGCCTTCGAGCCTGAGCGTCGCAGCCTGAAACTCGCGCTCGGCCCCCTCGGCTTGGCTGGATGAGGTCCGCATCTTCGTCGGCCAGTACGGCCAGACGGTGAGCTTGTCTTCCCGCTCCGGTGGCCGGGGGCGGATGTCGAGCTGCGTCACCGACAAGGCGCCCTGCCGGAAGGCCGTGCCGACGCAATCGGAAGCCGTATCGCCGCCGCCGATCACCACCACGTTCTTGCCGGAGGCCAGGATCGGCTGCTCGCCGTTGCCGCGCATCGGCTCGTTGTTCACCCGCCGGTTGGACTGGACCAGGTAGGGCATCGCGTAGTGGACGCCATCCAGTTCCTGGCCGGGAAGCTGCGGATTGCGCGGATCCTCGGCACCGCCACAGAACATGACCGCGTCGAACTCGGCCTTGAGCTCGTCCACTGGCTTCGTGACGCCGATATTCTGATTGTAGTGGAAGACGACGCCCTCGGCCTCCATCTGGCGCACGCGCCGGTCGATGTGGCGCTTCTCCATCTTGAAGTCCGGGATTCCGTAGCGCAGCAGGCCGCCGGCCTTCGGTTCACGCTCGAACACGTGGACGTCGTGCCCAACCCGGGCGAGCTGCTGGGCCGCCGCCATACCGGCAGGCCCCGAGCCCACGATCGCGACGCGCTTGCCGGTACGCATCTGCGCCGGTTCGGGCTTGACCCAGCCCATGTTCCAGGCGCGGTCGGCGATCGCCTGCTCGATCGTCTTGATCGCGACCGGCTGGTTCTCGAGGTTCAGCGTGCAGGCCTCCTCGCAGGGTGCGGGACAGATCCGGCCAGTAAACTCTGGGAAGTTGTTGGTGGAGTGGAGGTTGCGGGACGCCTCCTCCCAATCCGACTGGAACACGAGGTCGTTCCAGTCCGGGATCTGGTTGTGGACCGGGCAGCCGGTCGGCCCGTGGCAGAACGGGATGCCGCAATCCATGCAGCGGGCAGCCTGTTTCGTCAGGTCGTGCTCGTCGAGTGGCAGCGTGAACTCACGGAAGTGCCGGACCCGGTCGGCGGCGAGCTGATACTTCTGCTCCTGCCGGTCGAATTCGAGGAAGCCTGTGATCTTGCCCATTGGTCAGCCCCTGGGCCGGCCAGTCCCTGACTGCGCTGCCCGCGTCATCTCGTATCGTGTGTGCGTGACCGGGCGGAGAACCGCCCGGCTTCTGACGGGCGGCTACTCCGCCGCCACCGGCATCCGCGCCATCTCCATCTCGCGAAGCGCCCGGCGGTATTCCACCGGCATCACTTTCACGAACTTGGTGCGATAGCGGCTCCAGTCGTCGAGGATCGCCTTGGCGCGCGGGCTGCCCGTGTACTTCAGATGGTTGGTGATGAGCTGCGTCAGCCGCTCCTCATCGTGCCCGGACATGTCGGCCAGGATGTCGACCCGCCCCTTGGTCTCCAGGTCGCCGTCCTGGTGGAAGCGACGCATCAGGTCGTCTTCCTCCTCGACCGGCTCCAGATCGACCATCGACAGGTTGCAGCGCGCCGAGAACGAACCGTCCTCGTCGAGCACGTAGGCGATGCCGCCCGACATACCGGCCGCGAAATTGCGCCCGGTCTCGCCGATCGACACGACTACGCCGCCGGTCATGTACTCGCAGCCATGGTCGCCCATGCCCTCGACCACCGTGATGGCGCCGGAGTTGCGCACCGCGAAGCGCTCACCTGCGGAGCCGCGGATGTAGCACTCGCCCGCAATGGCCCCGTACAGCACGGTGTTGCCGACCATGATGGTCCGGTCCGGAGGCGAGCGCAGCGCGTCGCTTGGCCGGATGATCAGCTTGCCGCCTGACAGGCCCTTGCCGACATAGTCGTTGCCGTGGCCGGTCAGCTCGATCGTCACACCCGCCGCCGCCCAGGCGCCGAAGCTCTGGCCCGCGGTGCCGGCGAGCTTCACCACAATGGTGTCGTCGGGCAGGCCCTCGTGACCATGGGCCTTGGCGACCATGCCGGAGAGCATCGCCCCCGCGGCCCGGTCCGAGTTCCGGATCGTCTCGGTGATCATGACTGGCTCGCCGGTCTCGATCGCGTGCTGCGCCTTCTCGATCAGCCGCCGGTCGAGGACCGTGTCGATCGGGTGGTGCTGCACGTCCACGTGGCGGATCGCCGTGCTCTCGGACACCTTCGGCCGGTGGAACAGCTTCGTGAAGTCGAGCCCGCGCGCCTTCCAGTGGGCGATGGCCTCGACCTTGTCGAGTACGTCGGAGCGGCCCACAGCCTCTTCCAGCTTGGTGAAGCCGAGTGACGCCAGGATCTCCCGCACCTCTTCGGCCACGAAGAAGAAGTAATTCACCACATGCTCGGGCGTGCCCTTGAAGCGCTTGCGCAGCACCGGATCCTGCGTGGCGACGCCGACCGGGCAGGTGTTCAGGTGGCACTTGCGCATCATGATGCAGCCGGCCGCGATCAGCGGGGCGGTCGAGAAGCCCATCTGGTCGGCGCCGAGGAGTGCCGCGATGATCACGTCGCGCCCTGTCCGGATGCCACCGTCCGCCTGCAGGGCGACGCGGCCGCGCAGGTTGTTGAGCACCAGCGTCTGCTGCGTCTCGGCCAGCCCGGTCTCCCAGGGGCCGCCCGCGTGCTTCAGCGAGGTGAGCGGCGCCGCGCCTGTGCCGCCATCATAGCCCGAGATCGTGATGTGGTCGGCCCGCGCCTTGGCGACGCCGGCCGCAACCGTGCCCACGCCCACCTCGGAGACGAGCTTCACCGACACGTCCGCCGACGGGTTCACGTTCTTCAGGTCGAAAATCAGCTGGGCCAGATCCTCGATCGAGTAGATGTCGTGATGCGGCGGCGGCGAGATCAGGCCGACGCCCGGGGTGGCGTAACGGACCTTGGCGATCTTGGCGTCGACCTTGTGGCCGGGCAGCTGGCCGCCCTCGCCGGGCTTGGCGCCCTGCGCGACCTTGATCTGCATCATGTCGGAATTGACCAGGTATTCCGTCGTGACGCCGAACCGGCCGGACGCGACCTGCTTGATCGCGGACCGGCGCGATCGCCCGTCCGGCAGGGGCTTGAACCGCTCGACTTCCTCGCCGCCCTCGCCCGAGTTCGAGCGGCCGCCGAAGGAGTTCAGCGCGATGGCGAGCGTCTCGTGCGCCTCCTTGGAGATGGAGCCGTACGACATCGCGCCCGTGGCGAAGCGCTTCACGATCTCGGAGGCGGGCTCAACCGACTCGAGCGGCACCGGCGCGCGGCCGATCTCGGTAGCCGACTTGATGCGGAACAACCCGCGCAGGGTCTTAAGCTGATTCTCCTGCCGGTTCACCAGCTGCGCGTATTCCCTGTAGCGCTCGGGCACGTTGAGGCGCACCGCGTGCTGCAGCGTCGCCACCGTGTCGGGCGTCCAGGTGTGGGTCTCGCCGCGGAGCCGATAGGCGTACTCGCCGCCGACATCGAGGGCGTTCCGGTAGACCGGCGCGTCGCCGAAGGCGTCGCGGTGACGGCGGGCCGTCTCCTCGGCGACCTCGGCCATGCCGACGCCCTCGATGGTGGTCGCCGTGCCGAAGAAGTCGCGTCCGACGAAGGTCGAGTTCAAGCCGACTGCGTCGAAGATCTGGGCGCCGCAGTAAGACTGGTAGGTCGAGATGCCCATCTTGGACATCACCTTCAGCAGGCCCTTATCGATCGCCTTGATGTAGCGGTAGATGATCTCGTCGTCGGTGAGATCCGGTGGGAACTCGTCCTTCATCTCGAGCAAGGTTTCGAAGGCGAGGTAGGGATTGATCGCCTCGGCGCCGTAGCCCGCCAGACACGCGAAATGGTGCACCTCGCGCGGCTCGCCGGATTCCACCACGAGGCCGACCGAAGTCCGCAGGCCCTTGCGGATCAGGTAATTGTGCACGGAGGCCGTGGCGAGCAAAGCCGGGATCGGGATCCGGTCCGGCCCGACCGCCCGGTCGGTCAGCACGATGATGTTGTAGCCGCCGCGTACCGCCGCCTCGGCGCGGTCGCACAGCCGGTCGAGGGCCCCGTCCATGGCCGCCGCGCCAGTCTCGGCCGGGTAGGTCATGTCGAGGGTCTTGGTGTCGAACCGGTCCTCAAAATGGCCGATCGAGCGGATCTTCTCGAGATCCGCGTTGGTCAGGATCGGTTGGCGGACCTCCAGGCGCTTGCGCCGGGACGCACCCTCCATGTCGAGCAGGTTCGGCCGCGGCCCGATGAACGAGACGAGGCTCATCACGGCCTCCTCACGGATCGGGTCGATCGGCGGGTTCGTCACCTGCGCGAAGTTCTGCTTGAAGTAGGTGTAGAGCAGCTTCGACTTCTCGGAGAGGGCCGAGAGCGGCGTGTCCGTGCCCATGGAGCCGACCGCCTCCTGGCCGGTCACCGCCATGGGCTGCATCAGCAGCTTGAGGTCTTCCTGTGTGTAACCGAAGGCCTGCTGGCGATCGAGCAGGCCGACATCGCCGCGGGACTCGCGCGGCTGGACCGGACGCAGATCCTCCAGCACGATCTGGGTGTTCTTCACCCAGTCGGCGTAAGGGTGCGCGGCGGCGAGCTCGCCCTTGATTTCCTCGTCCGAGACGATGCGGCCCTTCTGCAGGTCGATCAGCAGCATGCGGCCCGGCTGGAGGCGCCAGGACTGCACGATCTTCTCGTCCGGGATCGGCAGGGTGCCCATCTCGGAGGCGAGCACCACGAGCCCGTCATCGGTGACGATGTAGCGGGCCGGGCGGAGGCCGTTGCGATCCAGCGTCGCGCCGATCTGGCGGCCGTCCGTGAACGCCACGGCGGCCGGCCCGTCCCACGGCTCCATCAGGGCGGCATGGTATTCGTAGAAGGCACGCCGCTCCTCGCTCATCAGCGGATTGCCCGCCCAGGCCTCCGGGATCAGCATCATCATCGCGTGGGCGAGCGGGTAGCCGCCCTGCACGAGGAATTCGAGGGCGTTGTCGAAGCACGCCGTGTCCGACTGCCCCTCGTACGAGATCGGCCACAACTTCGAGATGTCGTTGCCGAAGAGATCCGAATCGACGCTCGCCTGACGGGCCGCCATCCAGTTGACGTTGCCGCGCAGGGTGTTGATCTCGCCGTTATGCGCGACCATCCGGTACGGGTGCGACAAACGCCAAGTCGGGAAGGTGTTGGTGGCGAAACGCTGGTGCACGAGCGCGATCGCCGAGACGAATCGCTCGTCCTTCAGGTCGAGGAAGTAGTTCCCGAGCTGCGTGACCAGCACCATGCCCTTGTAGACGATGGTCCGGCTGGAGACGGAGACCGGGTAGAACTCCTTCACCCGCGGGTCGTCGAGGGCGTAGACCTTGTTGGAGATCACCTTGCGGGCGACGTAGACCCGGCGCTCGAACGCGTCCTGATCGCTCACCGAGGCCGGACGGCCAATGAAGACCTGGCGGTGGTGCGGCTCCGTCGCCTTCACGGCCTCGCCGAGATCTTCCGGATCGACCGGCACGTCGCGCCAGCCGAGCAGGGGCAGACCCTCGGCGGCGAGGGCCGATTCGACGATCTCCTGGATGATCGCCCGGGGCTCCTCGGCCTTGGGCATGAACAGCTGGCCGATCGCGTAGGAACCCGCCGGCGGCAGCTCGAAGCCCAGCCGCGAACATTCCTCGGCGAAAAAGCCATGCGGGATCTGCGTGAGGATGCCGCAGCCGTCGCCCATCTTCGGGTCGGCACCGACGGCGCCCCGGTGATCGAGGTTCTCGAGGATCTTCAGACCCTGTTCCACGATGGCGTGGGTGCGGCGGTCGTGCATGTCGGCGATGAAGCCGACGCCGCAGGCATCCCGCTCCCGGGCCGGGTCGTAAGCACCCTGCTGTTTCGGCAACGCCGGATCACGGACGATGAGCGGCATCGTGCCGCCGCGAGGGGCGGCAGCCTGGAGCGTGGAAGCGGCAAACGCGTCGGCGGGTCTGCGCTGTGACATGCTTCGATTCGTCCTTCCCTCGACACCGTCCGCCCATGAGCGCCCCGCTCATGGGCTTGCGAGCATGTTTCGTGCCCGCGAGCCGTCGGCGCCAGCCGCTCCGACCTCATGTCGCAGGCCGTCCGGCCGGTCCGCGGGGACACGTCCTTCGGCTCGCGTTCGTCGAGGACCCGGACCGCTTGGGGAGCGGTGCGCTGGCGCGCCCGTATCCGTCTGCCGAAAATCTCACCCGCGCGCGAGACGGCGACGGCCGGTGCACGGCCGATGGGACAGTTGTGCTGTCCTATGTCGCGAAATTGCCAGATTGAAATGCTTTCAGCAAGTGACTGCCGCTGCGGTCCTTCGCGCCGCGCAGGTCGCAGGCCCGACGGTCGCAGAAAGTCTCCGCAATCTCGCCAGAATCAAGCGGTCTACCCGGAGGGCCGAGCACAAGCGGCATGCGGGGCAACGACCCTGCCGGCATGGTCGAGGTCCGGGTTTCACCGGCCCGGACCATGCCGGAACCGGATACTCTGCCGGGTCTCCAGCACGGGAACGCACAAGAGTGATGATCACGAGCAGGACGGCTACGCGCCTTCGGATCACGACGAGCCGGGCATTCTGCGCCGTGCTTCTGTCTGGCGGTGCCCTGATAGGGCTTTGCCAGAGTGCCAGCGCACAATTCGCCTTCGAGGAAGAGGTCGTGCCCCCGCGGGTGGTGGCGTGGCGCCTCGCCGACCAGGGCTTCACCGGCCTGAGCCGTCCGCGCTTCAACGGGCGCGTTTATGTGGTCGAGGCGGTGAGCCCGACCGGCATGCCGATTCGGCTGTTCGTGGATCCCGCATCCGGCGGAATCATCGGCCGCCAGCGCCTGGGCGCGCCCGATACCTACGCGCGGCTGGAGCGGCCTGCCCCGGGCTTCGGCTGGACCGAGGAGGATGCCGGCCCCCGGCGCGTCCAGCGGCCCGTCCCCGGAGAGGACGCCCCGGCCCTGCGGCTCGATCGACGCCCGACCGGTGCGGCCGCGCGCACTGAGGGCAATCTCGACGGCATCAATCCCGACAGCGTCGGCCGGTCTGCCCCACCGCGGAAGGTTGCGCGCGTCGCGCCGTCGCGCAACCCCGAGCTGCGCACACCGCACCGGACATCTCCGGACGCGCCAGCTCCGCAGATCGCCCCGGCCGAGGCGGCGAAGGCTGAACCGAAGACCGATCCAGCTTCCGAGACGAGATCTGCGGCGATCGAGAAAGCACCGTCCGCCAATCCCACACCGCGCCCGGATGAGCCGGCCAAGCCCGCTGCCCCCGCCGTCGCGGAGGCCGCCAAACCGGCCGCCAAGGATTGGAAGGATCCGCCCACTGAGAAAAAGCCCGTTCGGGTGATCGGCGGCGCGACGATCGTCCCGGGTCCATCCGAGAAAGAGCCGGCAGCGGCTCAGTAGCCGCTACGCCGGTGAGAGCCGTTCAGGGCTGTTAAACACCGTCACCGAATCGGCGCGCGCGATGGCGCAGAGCGTGATTCCGTGTGCCCGGGCGCGGTCCAGCGCCAGGGAGGTTGGGGCGGAAATTGCCACGATCACGGCCGCGCCGAGGCGCGCCGCCTTCTCGACCATCTCGAACGAGCAGCGGCTGGTGATCACCAGAAACCCCTGATCGGCCGCGGTTCCATCGCGCATCAGGGCACCGATCAGCTTATCCAGCGCGTTGTGGCGGCCGACATCCTCCCGCACGGCCCGGAGTTCGCCGTCGAGCCCTGCCCAGGCCGCGGCGTGGACCGCCCGGGTCTCGGCGCCGAGGCGCTGCGCGGCGTCGAGGCCCGCAAGCGCCCGGGCGATCGCCGGCAGCGAGACCTGCAGATTCGAGACCGCACGCATCTCCGCCCGCGGCAACTCCGTCAGATCCTCGATGCCACAAACCCCGCACCCGGTGCGTCCGCTGATCGCACGCTTGCGAGCAAGGTGCTCGCGTAGCCGCCCCGGGGCCAGCTCGACATGCAGCCGGATGCCGTCCGGGGCGGCCTCGACCCGTGTGCCACGGATCTCCGCGGCCTCTTCGACGATGCCCTCGGTGAGGCTGAACCCATAGGCGAAATCCTCGAGATCGGCCGGGGTCGCCATCATCACCGCATGCGGCACAGAGCCGTAGACGAGGTTGATTGCGCTCTCGACCGCGAGCGCCCTTTGCCCCGGCCGCGCTTCGTCACCCGTATAGGCCACGACCTGCATCGGGACCTTCACCGAGCAGGGCGGTAGACCAGTGGGATTCTCCCCGGCGTCCTTCGACATTCAGCGCTCCGTTGGTGTGGCCTCACCGTATCGATCGTGCTGCACGAGGCATAGGTGAACCGGCAAACCTACGCGCGGCCGCGGTTAGACGCTCACAAACGGCCGGAAAGCGCGCGATGCGACGCTTGTGCGGTTGCGCCAAGACGGCCCTTGTGGTCTGAAGCCCCGGTCGGATAATGCCGGGTGACACAACCGGTACTCCGTCACGTCGGCAAAATCTCACCTGCAGGTTACGGTGAGGGCCGATGGGAGCCTAGCAGCCAGGGGAGCCACGAGAGGCAGATGCGGACGGTGCGGACGATCAACCGGTCACTCTGGAGCCTCGCCACCTTCGGCGCCCTGCTCTTCCCGACAGTCCAGGCTCAAGCCGGCGGCTTAGGCCAGCCGATCCCTTGGGAGATGAGCCGGCAGATCCCGGTCACCGAGAATGCCCGGGACATCCTGAGCTTCGAGATCGGCCTGCATTGGCTCTCGCTGGCCATCTCGGTCTTCGTGCTGGGCCTGATCCTGTGGTGCGTCTTCCGCTTCGGCGAGAAGCGTAACCCGACGCCCTCGCGCACCACCCATAATACCGCGATCGAGGTCGCCTGGACCATTGTGCCGGTCCTGATCCTGGTCGCCGTCGCGATCCCGTCCTTCCGCCTGCTGCGCACGCAGCTTTCGGATCCCAAGGCCGACATGATCGTCAAGGTCATCGGCCACGCGTGGTACTGGTCCTACGAGTATCCGCAGACCGAGGCCGGCGGCGGCTTCACCTTCGATGCCAACATCGACGAGGACAAGCAGCCGCGCCTGCTCCAGACCGACAACGAGATGGTGGTCCCGGTCGGCAAGATCGTGAAGATCCAGGTCACCGCCGCGGATGTGCTGCATTCCTGGGCGATGCCGTCCTTCGGCTTCAAGATCGATGCCGTCCCCGGCCGCCTGAACCAGATGTGGTTCAAGGCCGACAAGGAAGGCACCTTCCACGGCCAGTGCTCCGAGCTGTGCGGCCAACGCCACGCCTACATGCCGATCGTAGTCCGCGTGGTCAGCGAGCAGGCCTATGCCGACTGGCTGAAGGAAGCGAAGACCAAGTACGCCCGCATCGACAACGGCACGAGCTTCGCCGAGGCGCGCTGAGCCCCGGCTGACCCCGAACCCATCCGATTCACAAGGCACCCGAATCCATGGCTACAGCCGCAGCCCATGCCGAGGCCCATGAGGTCCACGACCACAAGCCCTCGTTCTTCGCCCGGTGGTTTCTGTCGACGAACCACAAGGACATTGGCACCCTCTACCTGCTCTTCGCCTTCTGCGCCGGCATGATCGGCGCGTTCCTCTCCTTCGGTATCCGGATGGAGATGGAGCAGCCCGGCCTGCAGTATTTCTCGAACCCCGCGACCTACAACGTGTTCGTCACGGGCCACGGTCTCATCATGGTGTTCTTCATGGTGATGCCGGCACTGATCGGCGGCTTCGGCAACTGGTTCGTGCCCCTCATGATCGGCGCGCCCGACATGGCGTTCCCGCGCATGAACAACATCTCGTTCTGGCTCACGGTGGCGGGCTTCTGCTCCCTGCTGTGCTCGCTGTTCGTCGAAGGCGCCCCCGGCGCGTCCGGCGCCGGCACCGGCTGGACGGTCTACCCGCCGCTCTCGACCGCCGGCCATCCCGGCCCGGCCGTCGACTTCGCGATCTTCGCCCTGCACCTCTCCGGCGCGGGCTCGATCCTCGGCGCGATCAACTTCATCACCACCATCCTGAACATGCGCGCCCCGGGCATGACGCTGCACAAGATGCCGCTCTTCGCCTGGGCCGAGCTGGTCACCGCCTTCCTGCTGCTGCTCTCGCTGCCGGTCCTGGCGGGCGCCATCACGATGCTGCTGACCGACCGCAACTTCGGCACGACCTTCTTCGACCCGGCCGGCGGCGGTGACCCGATCCTGTACCAGCACCTGTTCTGGTTCTTCGGTCACCCCGAAGTGTACATCATGATCCTGCCGGCCTTCGGCATCGTGTCGCACATCATCGCCACCTTCTCGCGCAAGCCCGTGTTCGGCTACCTCGCGATGGCCTACGCCATGGTGGCGATCGGCGTCGTCGGCTTCGTCGTGTGGGCGCACCACATGTACACGGTCGGCCTGTCGCTCCAGACGCAGTCCTACTTCGTGTTCGCCACAATGGTGATTGCGGTCCCGACCGGCGTGAAAATCTTCTCGTGGATCGCCACCATGTGGGGCGGCTCCATCCGCTTCACTGCGGCGATGCATTGGGCGGTGGGCTTCATCTTCCTGTTCACGGTCGGCGGCGTGACCGGCGTCGTGCTCGCCAACTCGGCGGTCGATAAGTACCTGCACGACACCTACTACGTGGTCGCGCACTTCCACTACGTGCTGTCCCTCGGCGCGGTGTTCATCATCTTCGCCGGTGTCTACTACTGGTTCCCGAAGATGACCGGCCACGTCATCCCGGAATGGGCCGGCAAGCTGCACTTCTGGCTGGCCTTTATCGGCGCGAACATCCTGTTCTTCCCGATGCACTTCCTCGGCCTCGCCGGCATGCCGCGTCGCTACGCCGACTATCCGGACGCCTTCGCGGGCTGGCACAAGGTCTCGACCTACGGCGGTCACATTTTCGGCCTCGGCATGTTCGTGTTCGTGATCGGCGTGGTCCTGGCCTTCCGCTCCAAGGAGCGGGCTGCGGACAATCCGTGGGGCGAAGGTGCCACCACCCTCGAGTGGACGCTCCCCTCCCCGCCGCCCTTCCACCAGTTCGAGACGCTGCCCCGCATCGTCGACGAGCCGGGCGCGCACTGATACAACCCCCGCGAGGGCCGCACGAGCGGCCCTCGCCCTTCCCCGGAGGCCGGTTTCCGACCTCCCGGCAAGGGCGAGCGTTGAGGGCGATCCGCACGGGCCGAGGGAGAAGTCCCGGGCCCCGCTCACGCCGTCCCTTGGAACACGTCGAATTTGAAACACGACTCGGCCGTGACGCGCGTGGCCGGGCGCCGGCACAGCAGCGGCAGACGCGATGACGAGCCTGACGAACAGCATCGGACGCGACGTTCCGGCCCCCGCCCTCTCGGCGGCCGGCGGGGACGTCCCGGACTATTTCGCGCTTCTCAAGCCGCGGGTGATGGTCCTCGTGATCTTCACCGCTTTGGTCGGGATGGTGGTCTCGCAGGGCCATGTTCAGCCGGCGATCGGTGCGATCTCTCTGCTCGCCATCGCGGTGGGTGCGGGCGCCTCGGGTTGCCTCAACATGTGGTGGGATGCCGACATCGACGCCGTGATGAGCCGCACGGCGACGCGGCCGATCCCGTCCGGCCGGATTACTTCGGAAGAGGCCCTCGGCTTCGGGCTGTTCCTCTCGGTCGCTTCCGTGGTCGTGCTGGGCCTTGCCGCCAATCTCCTCGCGGCGGCGCTCCTGGCCTTCACCATCGTGTTCTACGCGGTGGTCTACTCGATGTGGCTGAAGCGGGCGACCGCGCAGAACATCGTCATCGGCGGCGCCGCGGGTGCTCTGCCCCCGGTAATCGGTCAGGCCGTGGTCACCGGCTCGGTCGGGATCGAGTCGCTGATTCTGTTCGCCATCATCTTCATCTGGACCCCGCCGCATTTCTGGGCGCTCGCCCTGATCAAGGCCGACGACTACGCCCGCGCCGGCATCCCGATGATGCCGAACGTCGCCGGCCCCGCCTCCACCCGCCGCCAGATCGTCTGGTACTCCCTGCTGCTCGCCCCCCTCGGGTTGGCGCCCGTGGCCCTGGGCTTCGGCGGCCTGCTCTACGCGGTGATCGGGGTCGTCGGCGGCCTCGGGATGGTGGCGTTCAGCATCCGCGTCTTGCGCAATCGCGAGGGTGAGGCGGAGCGCCGGGCCGCAATGGGCATGTTCGGCTTCTCGATCCTGTACCTGTTCGCTCTGTTCTCTGCGCTGCTGGCCGAGCAGAGCTTTGGCCTGTTCCGGCCGGTCCTGGGCTGAGCACATGCCCGAACCGGAGATCCAGTACCGTCCGCTCACACCCGAGGAAGAGGCGCGCCGTCGCAAGCGCTCGATCGCGATCGCCCTGGCGCTCGGGGCCTGGGTCCTGCTGTTCTTCGTGCTGACGATCGTCAAGCTCGGACCGCAGATCCTTAGCCGGCCACTCTGAGGAGTTCCGCCATGGCCGCACCTCAACCGAATCCGGGCCGGGGCGCCAACCGTACGGCTTTAGCCTGCGCCGGCTTGGCGGTCGGCATGATCGGCCTCGCCTTCGCCTCGGTCCCGCTCTACGACGCGTTCTGTAAGGCGACGGGCTATGACGGCACGCCCCGCCAGGGTCCGGCGCTTTCCGCCTCCGCGGCCCGAGCCGACGACAGCATGGTGGTCCACTTCGACACCAACGTGGCGCCGGGCCTGCCCTGGAAGTTCGCCGCCGAGACGAGCAGCATCGAGGCGAAGCTCGGCGAAACCAAGACGGTCTTCTTCCGTGTCCAGAACACCGGGACCAAGCCGTCGACGGGCGTCGCGACCTTCAATGTCCAGCCCGGCCTGATGGGCAGCTACTTCGTGAAGATCGCCTGCTTCTGCTTCAACGCGCAGACGCTGCAGCCCGGCGAGACCCTCGACGTGCCGGTCGTCTTCTACGTCGATCCGGCAGTGCGTGACGATTCGAACACGGCGCATCTCTCCGAGATGACGTTGTCCTACACCTACTTCGCCAGCAAGAACGGCGAGCCGGTGACGGCCGCCGCGGCCAATACGGCGACGTCTGGGCAGAAGCGGGAATTCTGATCGCGGGCGCGTGACAACACGGGCCCGCACCGACTAAACGTGCAGACAAGCTTGGGTGTGGTCCGTGCCGCGCCCGGCCAAAAGCAAACAGCCAGCAGCGTCAGGCCGGATGCCGAGAACGGCATAGGGCGGCGGGTGAGGAGCGACGGGACGATGGCCGAGGCGCACGCCAAGAATCACGACTTTCACATCCTGAACCCGAGTCCGTGGCCGCTGATGGGCGCCTTCTCGGGCTTCCTGATGGCCTTCGGCGCTGTCTTCTGGATGAAGAGCCTGCAGATCGGCACCCTGACGCCGGGCCCGTACATCTTCGGCGCCGGCACGATCGGCGTCCTCTACACCATGTTTTCATGGTGGAAGGACGTGGCTCACGAGGCGAATTCCGGCGACCACACCCGGGTCGTCCAGCTCCATCACCGCTACGGCATGATGATGTTCATTGCCTCCGAGGTGATGTTCTTCGTCGCATGGTTCTGGGCCTATTTCGAGGCCGCCCTCTACACCGCCGATCCGATCCAGATCTCGCGCGTCGAGTTCACCGGCGGTGTCTGGCCGCCCAAGGGCATCGAGGCCTTCGATCCCTGGCACCTGCCGCTCCTGAACACCCTGATCCTGCTGACCTCGGGGACCACCGTCACCTGGGCGCACCATGCGATGCTCGAGGGTGACCGCAAGGGCCTGAAGTACGGCCTGTGGCTGACCATCATCCTCGGCGTCCTGTTCACCGCCTGCCAGGCCTACGAGTACAGCCACGCGGAGTTCGGCTTCTCGGGCAGCATCTATTCGTCGACCTTCTTCATGGCGACGGGCTTCCACGGCGCCCATGTAATCATCGGCACGATCTTCCTCGCGGTGTGCCTGTTCCGGGCCTATGCAGGCCAGTTCACCCCGCGCCAGCACCTCGGCTTCGAGTTCGCCGCCTGGTACTGGCACTTCGTCGATGTCGTATGGCTGTTCCTGTTCGCCGCGATCTACGTGTGGGGTTCGGGCGTCTTCCACGGTGGCGCCCACTGAGATCCATCCCGCCTCCGCATGGCGGGCCTGCGAGGGGCGGCTCCGGCCGCCCTTTTTCGTGTGCGGGCCCGGCGAATCCCCATATCGAGGTCGACGATCCAGAGGTGGCGAGGTCGCGATTGCCCTGGATCGGTCAGGAGTGACCCCGTGGACCAACGCACCTTCTCGCCGCCGCCTCCGATCCCAACCGGCCTACGCGGCCGCTGCCCACGCTGTGGGGAGGGCCACCTGTTCAAGGGTTATCTGGCTCTGCGCCCGTCCTGCGAAGCCTGCGGCCTCGACTATTCACATTTCGACTCGGCGGACGGTCCCGCCTTCTTCGTCATGTCGATCGTCGGCTTGGTCGTGGTCGGCCTCGCCCTGTGGCTCGAGATCACCTACGAGCCGCCGATCTGGGTCCACGCCCTGGTTGCAACGACGCTGTCGATCGGCCTCAGCCTGTTGCTCGTCCGGCCGCTGAAGGGCATGCTGATCGCGCTTCAGTACAGCAACAAGGCCGAGCAGGGACGCTTCGAATCGTGAGCGCCCAGGCGGCCCGGGGGGCGTGGCGCGATCTCGTCGCGCCGGGACTGGCTGCATTGATCGCGTTGGCGATCCTCCTCGGTCTTGGAACGTGGCAGATCGAGCGCAGGGCCTGGAAAGAGGATCTGATCGCCCGCATCGTCCGGCAGACCAAGGCGGAGCCGGTCGCTCCGCCGACGGCCGCGGATTGGGATCCCGTTCGGGATGAGTTCCGCCATGTGCGCGTCTCCGGTCGCTTCCTTAACGACAAGGAGACCCTCGTGCATGGGCTTGCCCCTGGCGAGACGCCGGGCCGGGCCCTGCAGGGCTACTACGTGCTGACGCCCCTCGTCCGCGACGATGGCGGCGTCGTGCTGATCAACCGCGGCTTCGTGCCCACCGAGCTCAAGGCGCAGTCCGACCGGCGGGACGGCCTGATCGACGGTCCAACCACGGTCACCGGCATCCTGCGCGCCAGCGAACCTCGCGCCCTGTTCGTGCCGGAGCCGGATCCGGCGCGCGGCGAGTGGTTCAACCGAGATATCGCCGGCATCGCGACCGCCCGCGGCCTGTCGGAGGTCGCGCCGTACCTGATCGAGGCCGATTCGACGCCCGGTCAGACCACATGGCCCCGGGGCGGCCAGTTGCGGGTCGATCTGCCCAACAACCACCTGCAATACGCGTTCACGTGGTTCGGGCTCGCCGCCTGCCTCATCGCGGTCTTCTCCGTGTTCGCATGGCGCCGCCTGCACGAGACGGACACGTCCATAGAGCCGAGCAAAATTTCGCTCTCCTGAGGCTCATGCGAAGAAAAGCCTCATCTCGGAGGGATTTAAAAAAGCAACGCGTTCCTTTGACCTGAGACCGTCGCACCGAAATACTTCCCTTCGTCTTGAGCGATCGGCCACTATCTGGATCATGTATTCAGTTTGCGGCGATCCATCGAATGGGACGCGGCGCCGAGCGCCGCACGGTTCAGGGAGCGCCGGATGACCAGTCATCATATCGCGACGACGGAGCGTGAGCCGATCCGCTTCGCCTATTGGGTGCCCAACGTCTCGGGCGGCCTGGTGATCAGCAAGATTCCGCAGCGGACAAGCTGGGATGCCGCGTACAATCGCAAGCTGGCGCAGATCGCCGAGGCGGCGGGCTTCGACTACGCGCTGACGCAGATCCGCTTCACGGCCGGCTACGGTGCCGAATACCAGCACGAATCGGTGGCGTTCAGCCACGCCCTGCTGGCGGCCACCACGAAGCTCAAGGTGATCGCCGCTATCCTGCCCGGTCCCTGGAACCCCACGCTCGCCGCGAAGCAGATCGCCACGATCGCACAGCTCACGGAGAATCGCGTGGCGGTGAACATCGTCTCGGGCTGGTTCTCAGGCGAGTTCCGGGCCATCGGCGAGCCCTGGCTCGACCATGACGAGCGCTACCGTCGCTCGGAGGAATTCATCCGCAGCCTGCGGGGGATCTGGACCCAGGACAACTTCACCTTCCGCGGCGATTTCTATCGGTACAGCGACTACACCTTGAAGCCGAAGCCAGGCCAGCCGCTGCCCGAAATCTTCCAGGGTGGCTCGTCCCGGGCGGCGCGCGATATGGCGGCCCGGGTGTCCGACTGGTACTTCACCAATGGCAATACGCCCGAGAACATCCGAGCCCAAGTAGACGATATCCGCGCCAAGGCGGCGCAGAGCGGCAACAATCCGCGGATCGGTGTCAACGCCTTCGTGATCGCCCGCGATACCGAGGAAGAGGCGCGCGCCGTCCTCCAGGAGATCATCGACCACGCCGACACCGATGCCGTGAAGGCTTTCGGCCACGAGGTGAAGAATGCCGGCAAGGCCTCCCCCGAGGGCGAGGGCAACTGGGCGAAATCCACCTTCGACGACTTGGTCCAGTACAACGACGGCTTCCGGAGCAACCTGATCGGGACGCCCGATCAGATCGCCGAGCGGATCCTGGATCTCAAGGATGCCGGCGCCGATCTCGCGCTGCTGGCCTTCCTGCATTTCCAGGAGGAGGTCGAGTATTTCGGCACGCAGGTAATTCCGCGGGTGCGCGCCCTGGAGGCCGTCCGGGCCCAGCGCGCCGAAGCAGCCTGACCGTCCCTTTCCCCTGTCCATTGGAGCGTGTCATGAACATCGCCGTCGATGCACGGACCCTCGAACCTCAGGGCGCGCGGGGCGCGCCCGGTCCTCAACGACCGCCGATTCAGGCCCATATCATCGGCGGCGATTCGGAGGCGCTCGATATCGCCCGTCGGCTCGCAGCCGAGTTCCGCGCCGGCGCCTCTGAGCGTGACCGCAACGCCGTGCGGCCGCTCGCTCAGCTCGATGCCTTTTCCCAGAGCGGCCTGTGGTCGATCAACGTGCCACGGGCCTATGGCGGCCCGGAGGTGTCCTACCGAACCCTGGCGGAGGTCATCGCCATCATCGCGGCGGCGGACCCCGCCATCGCGCAGATCGCGCAGAACCATCTCGGCATCGTCGCGGCGATCCGGACGGTGTCGGACGACGCTCAGAAGCGTCTGCTGTTCGGGCAGGTCCTGCGCGGCACCCGGTTCGGAAACGCCTTCTCGGAGCGCGGCACCAAGCGGGCGGCCGACTTCGACACGCGCTTCACCGATGCCGGCGATCATGTCGTCGTGCGCGGCCAGAAGTTCTACGCCACCGGCGCGCTCCTCGCCCATCTCGTGCCGATCGTCGCCCTCGATGGAGAGGGCCGGGCTTGGTACGCCATCGCCGAGCGGGACGCCTCGGGCCTGACGGTCATCGACGATTGGTCGAGCTTCGGCCAGCGCGGCACCGCGAGCGGCACCGTGCTGATCGAGGATGTCCGGGTGCCGAAGACGCATCTGGTCCCGGCCTGGAAGGGCTACGAGGCGCCCACCGCGGACGGCGCCGTGTTCCAGATCATCCAGGCGGCCGTCGATGCCGGAATCGGCCGGGAGGCGCTGGACGACACGATCCGGTTCGTGCGTGAGAAGGCCCGGCCGTGGATCGACAGCGGGCTGGATCGGGCCTCCGAGGATCCTTACACGATCCAGGCGATCGGCGACCTGACCATCCGCCAGCACGCCGCCGAGGCGCTGCTCGACCGGGCGGGGCTCATCCTCGATGCGGCGGTGGCCCGGCCGGATGCCGAAAGCGTGGCGGCCGCGCAGCTCGCCGTGGCCGAGGCGAAGGTGCTGACCACCGAAGTCGCCCTGGCGGCCGCCAACAAGCTGTTCGAGCTGTCGGGGACCCGCTCGACGCTGGCGGCCGAGAATCTCGACCGGCACTGGCGCAATGCCCGGACCCACACGCTGCACGATCCGGTCCGGTGGAAATACGCCATCATCGGCAACCACGCGCTGAACGGCGTCAATCCGCCGTCCCACGCCTGGAGCTGAACGCCGGATCAGAGCACCGGCACGCCGCGGGCCTTGGCCTGTTCGCCCGGCTCGACATGGATCGTCACGACAGCCCCGGGGATAGTCGTCTCCAGGGCGCCTTCGAGCCGGTCACAAATCGCATGCGAATCCTCGACGGTCATCGCGCCGGGGACCACGAGGTGGAAGTCGATGAAGGTCGCCTGCCCGGCCGCTCGGGTGCGCACATCGTGGGCTTCGAGGGCTCCCTCCCCGTGCTCCGAGATGAGCGTGCGGATCTGGCTCACCATCTCGTGCGGTGCGGCCCGGTCCATGAGACCGTCAACCGACTCACGCACCATCTGATAGCCGGACCAGAGGATGTTGAGCGCGACCAGCCCGGCGACGACGGGGTCGAGGATCGGATAGCCCGTCAGCAGCACGGCGCCGACGCCGACCAGGACGCCGCAGGATGTGACCACGTCGGCGAAGACATGGCGGGCGTCGGCGATCAGGGCCGGCGAGCGCCACCGCTGGCCCCAGCGCAGCAGGGCCGCCGCCCAGGCCGCATTGATGATGCCGGCCCCGAAATTGATCGCCACGCCGATGGCCGGGGCGTCGAGGGGCTTGGGTGCGAGCACGCCGTAGTACGATTCGCGCAGGATCAGGAGCGCCGCCACGATGATCAGCGCGCCTTCGATCACCGCGGAGAAGAACTCGGCCTTGTGGTGCCCGTAGGGGTGGTCTTCGTCGGCAGGCCGCGCCGCCACGCGAAGCGCCACGAAGGCGCCGATCGCCGCGACCACGTTGATGATGCTCTCCAGCGCATCCGAGTACAGCGCGAGGCTGCCGGTCAGCCACGCGGCGTAGAACTTCAACGCCGTGACGGCGAGGCCGATACCGGCGCTGAAGAGGGCAGCTTTCTGAGTGCGGTCCATAGGTCGGCGCCGAGTTGGTGTCGGCGCGCCCATACGGCATCAACCTTGCCCCAGGCCACGGCAAAGGTTCGAGGCTCCCGAAAAGAGTGTAGCCTCGGCTAAGTCTCGGACGGCCCGACCTCGTACCCGCGAGCCACTTCCCGTTGACGGCTGATCGCAGCCTTCGCGCGGGCAGCCTCGGCCTTGCGTAGGAGCCGGCGACGCTGCCAAGCGAAGGAAGCGGCGGTCGCCAGGGTTTCCAGGCGCGCTGCCTCGCGCTCCCAGTATCCGAGAAGCTGACCGTCCAGGGTCACCCGTCGAGGCCGGCCGAGCGTCGCCATCGATCCTAACCGCGGTTCGCGGGCGGCTCGCCCGTTTCGCAGACGACGAGCGCGTCCGGATCCTGGCGGAAGCTGCCGAGCCCTGCATCCGGAACCGGCACGGTCGGGCTTCCGAAGGGCTGGCTGGGATAGGCTTCCTCGAACCGCGCCCGGGCCTGATCCGGATCCTCGGCCTTGAGGACGATCTCAGGCTTGCCCGGCAGCGGCCAGCGCGGGTCGGCTTCGTCACGGGGGCGGACGGCGTACCAGGGCATCGGATGCGACTTTCGCGTCTTGGTGACGCGGAAAACGGCCGCGCCTTCCGAGGGTTCCGCGGTTGAAACCGCGTGCGGTTCGGTGCAGGCAGCCGGCGATGCGCGTGGACCTGTTCGATTTCGACCTGCCGGAGACCAGCATCGCCCTGCGCCCGGCCGAGCCGCGGGATGCGGGGCGGTTGCTCGTGGTGCGACCGGGCACGGCCCTGGCCGACCGGACCGTACGTGACCTGCCCGGCGTCCTGCGGGACGGCGATGCCCTGGTCTTCAACGATACGCGGGTGATCCCGGCGCGGCTTCTCGGCGTGCGCACGCGGCCAAGCGCCCCGGGACAACGCACCGAGGCGATGCTGCACCTGCGCGAGGGGCCGGCGCGCTGGCGTGCCTTCGCCCGCCCGGCCAAACGGCTGGCCGTTGGCGACACGCTGCGCTTTGGCGCGCTGACGGCGATCGTGACCGGGAAGGGCGAGGCCGGCGAGATCGTGCTCGACTTCGACCGGGCGGGGCCGGAGCTCGACGCCGCCATCGCGGCCGAGGGGGCGCTCCCGCTGCCGCCCTACATCGCCGGCAAGCGCGCCACAGACGCACGGGACGTGACCGACTACCAGACGATCTACGCCCGGCACCCGGGGGCCGTCGCGGCGCCCACGGCCGGGCTGCATTTTTCCGAGGCGCTGCTGGCGGATCTCGATGCGGCCGGTCTGCACCGTCATCACGTCACCCTGCATGTCGGGGCGGGCACCTTCCTGCCGGTGAAGGCCGAGGATACCGAAGGCCACCGCATGCATGCCGAAATTGGCCTCCTGGATGCGACGACTGCTCAGGCGCTCAACGCCGCCCGGGCCGCCGGCGGCCGGATCGTCGCCGTCGGGACCACGGCGCTGCGCCTGCTGGAGAGCGCCGCGAGCCCGGACGGCACGCTCTCAGCCTTTTCGGGGCCCACCGACATCTTCATCACGCCGGGCTACCGGTTCCGGGCGGTGGACGCCCTGGTGACCAACTTCCACCTGCCGCGCTCGACGCTCTTCATGCTGGTCTCGGCCTTTTCGGGCCTCGATACGATGCGCGAGGCCTACGCGCATGCGATCCGCACCGGCTACCGCTTCTACTCTTACGGCGACGCCAGCCTGCTCTTCCCCGGCCCGCGCGCGGACCTACCATGACCGATCCACTTCCCTTCGGCTTCTCCCTGCTGGCCCAGGACGGCACCGCCCGCACCGGCACGATCACGACGCCCCGGGGGGAGATCCGGACGCCGGCCTTCATGCCGGTGGGCACCGCTGCGACCGTCAAGGCGATGTATCCCGGGCAGGTCCGTGATCTCGGCGCCGACGTGGTGCTCGGTAACACCTACCACCTGATGCTGCGGCCCGGCCCCGAGCGCATGGCGCGCCTCGGCGGGCTGCACCGCTTCATGAACTGGGACCGGCCGATCCTGACCGACTCGGGCGGCTTCCAAGTGATGTCGCTCTCGGCGCTCCGGAAGATCGACGAGCAGGGCGTGACCTTCCGCTCGCATATCGACGGCACCGCGCACCACATGAGCCCGGAGCGCTCCATCGAGATCCAGGGCCTGCTGGGCTCCGACATTCAGATGCAGCTTGATGAGTGCGTGCGTCTGCCGGCCGACCACGCGGCGATCGAGAAGGCGATGCATCTGTCGCTGCGCTGGGCCGAGCGGTGTCGCGTCGCCTTCGGCGAGCAGCCCGGCCGGGCTCTGTTCGGCATCGTTCAGGGCGGCGACGTCCCGGCGCTCCGGATCGAGAGCGCCCGCGCCCTGACCGATCTCGACTTGAAGGGCTACGCGGTCGGCGGCCTCGCGGTCGGCGAGCCGCAGGCGGTGATGTTCTCCATGATCGAGACCGTGGAGCCGCATCTGCCCTCGGCCAAGCCTCGCTATCTGATGGGGGTCGGCACGCCGGACGACATCCTGGGAGCGGTCGCCCGCGGCATCGACATGTTCGACTGCGTGATGCCGACCCGCGCCGGCCGCCACGGGCTGGCCTATACGCGCCACGGGCGGGTCAACCTGCGCAATGCCCGTCATGCCGAGGACACGGCGCCGCTCGATGAAGCCTCGACCTGCCCGGCGACCCGGGATTATTCCCGGGCCTACCTGCATCACCTCGTCCGCTCGAACGAGATTTTGGGGATGATGCTGCTGACCTGGAACAACCTCGCCTATTACCAGGAGCTGATGGCGGGCGCCCGGGCGGCGATCCGTGAGGGCCGGTTCACGGATTACTGCAGCGCCACCCGGGAGGGCTGGGCTCAGGCGGAGCGCGCCGCGGCGTGAGACTGTCTCAGGGGTGTGCCAGCACCCGGTACATGCCTGCCGGGTCATCCACGCCGGTGACCACCGCCGCCTTCAGATCCGCCACGATCTGGGCTGCCACCGGCAGGCGGTAGTGCAAGGCGTCCCAGTAATTCGCGTCCCGGCTGGTGAGCGGCGAGGCGATGCGGAAATCCACCACGGTGGCACCGTGGGCGGCTCCGATACCGGCGACGCGCCTTTTGCAGGTTGCCTCGCGCCCACCTGCCGCCGTCCCGGCAGCCCCCTGCGCCGCCACATGAATCGGCGTGAAGACGAGGAGCGTTAACGTCCCGGCGGGGATCGTACCAAGGAGTTGATCCAGCCGAACGAGTGCCGGCATTGGCGCGTCCTCCGGGTCGGCGGTCGTCGTGCGGTCGGCAGCGTTGGCACGGATATGGGCCTGCGCGCGGGCGAGATCGTAGCGGTCCTCCGGTGGGGTGAAGACCGCGTAGCCGTCCTGCCGGATGCGCGGGCGTGCCAGACCGAGCTGCGCGAGCCCGACTTGAGCCGCCACGGTGACGGAGCGCAAATTCATTTGCCGCAGCCCCCCCCAGGGCACGCCCTCCGCGTACAGCCAGTCCGGAAAGGCGTTGGCAGTCCGCGCGGGTGGATCGGCGGCGCACCACGTGTCGTCGAGCCCGAACAGGATCGCCCTGATCGACCGATGCGCCAGGAACAGCGCGGCCAGACGGATCTGCTCATCGGGCGTGGCGGCATTCATGGCCAGATTGGCGAAGCGCACGCCGAAGGCCGCGTCGAGGGCGGCCGGATCGAGCAGCCGGGCGGTGGAGGTGCCGAAGACCGCCGCATCGAATGCGCCGCCGCGGGCGATCTGCGGATAGGAGAGCCGCTGGTTGGCATCCATGATCGGACCCGACGGCCGTCCCGGCGCGGCACGCAGGCCATAGGGATCGAGCAGCGCCACGAAGACGATGATGGATAGCCCGAGTAGCGCGGCGGCACCGACGAGGCTGCGCGCGAAGCCCGCCCAATCTTGCGACGCCTGAGGCGACTGCCCTGCGGATCGCACTGCCTCGGATGACATTCTCGCCCGGCTTGGCTCACCATGCCACACGGTCCAACGCGCCAGCGCCGAAAACCAGTGAGACTCGATTGTGTGGAAGCGGGAATTCTTGGTCGGAGTGGCAGGATTTGAACCTGCGACCCCCACGTCCCGAACGGGGGCGTGGACCCTTCTATAACGGCCGCCTCCCTCTGCGCCTAGAGGGGAGCGGCCGTTGGCGTTTCTCCGTCATGCACGTCCGTGCGCCGCGTTTCAGGGCCATTCTTTGGTCGATCTTTGGTCGGGGCTGGCTGTGTTCCACGCCCCGCGTGGCCCGTGCGAGGGCACGGTTGACGCCCGTTAACCCTGCGCGTTTCGGCGCTTGACGTTTCCCATAGGAGTCCCAATATACGGGACATGAACGGCAGGCATGGGCCGCCGGTCAGATGGGAGAGACCCGTGACCCTGCAAGTGAAGCTCGCCTCCGGAACCTGGTGGACCCGCCGCAAGCCGGCCGAGGACGTGACGGACGAGGACGTCGCCGAGGCCCTGGCGGAGATGCGGGCCGACCCCCGCGTGTCCCGCATCGAGTACAGGGGCCGCATCAACGGCCGGGCCTCGTTCGACATCGAGGCCACCGACACGCAGGAGGGCACGCTCGCCGGCGTCCACTCCATCGGTCGGTGCCTCAACGCCCTGTCGGAGACCGAGGCGGGCCACCGCGAACGCGTCGCCCGCCAGCGCGCCGAGGGCGAGGCCGCCTTCGCCGCCATGATGGCCGAGCGCCGGGCCGAGGAGGATCGGCACCAGGCCCAGTGCGAGGAGAACCTCCGCCGCTTCCGCGCCGCCGGCTTCAACCCGTACGACCTCGCCCACTACGTGAACGCCCTCGCCGGCGGGCGCCATATCCGGGACGACCACCCGGGGGCCGATGCCTTCGCCTGGTACCACCGCGAGATCGTCCGGGGCGGCCAGCATCCGATGAAGCTCGGCCTGTACCTCGCCAACTTCACAGCCTGACCGTTTCGTCGGGGCGTCCGCGCCCCGGCCCCTCTCCGGCCGCCCCGCGGGGCGGCTCGACGGGGGCCGTCCCCACCCGGCAGGCATGGGCCGCCGGGTTTCCCAGGAGAGACCGACATGGCCAGGGCCATCGTGAACTGCGCGACCGAGGGGTGCGAGGGGCACTTCTACGCCAACGGGAACACCCGCCGCGACGCCGATTACAGGGCGCGGCGCATGGCCGAGCGGGGCTGGACCTGCCACGACTGCGACAACCGCGAGGCGGCCGAGACCGCCGCCGCGTCCGGCCTGCCCGAGCTCGAAGGCTCGGAGAAGCAGGTCGCGTGGGCCAACGGCCTGCGGAACGAGGCCATCTCCCGCGTCGGCCAGCAGATCGCCGCCGCGGCGACGATGAACAACCCCGAGGACCTCCTCGGGATGGGGATGATGCGCGAGCAGGCCCAGCTGGCGGTCTACATCGGGACGGTCGGCCGCGAGACCGTGGACGGGGCGTTCGAGGAGATGAAGCTCCAGACGGACGCGCGCTACTGGATCGATGGCCGGCACGAGGCGCCGAAGGACCGGCTCGCCGAGATCGTCCGGATGCTCGCGGACGAGGCCAAGGCCTCCTCCCCCGAGGGCAAGGCCGCGGCGGCCGCCGAGCAGGAGGCGATGGCCGAGGCGACGATGCGGCCGCCGGCGCCGGTGTCGGAGACCATCGCGGAGATCTCGTTCCGGGACGGCAAGCTGTACGCCCGCTACGAAGAGCGGTCGGAGGCGCTCAACACCACCCTCAAGACCCTCGGCTTCACGTGGGATCCTGCCGCGAACGCGTGGTCCCGCCGGTATCAGCCCGCGATGATGGGCGAGGTCGAGGACTGCCTCGCCGAGACTGCGCACGAGCTCCTTGCCGGCGGCTTCGTCGTCGCGCTGCACGACCCCGCCGCCCGCACCAAGGCCGTCGACCGCACCTACGAGCCGGAGCACCGTCGTTGGGTCAGCCTCGTCGTGGGCGGCCAGGAGGCGGGCAAGTTCCGCCTCCTGTGGCCGCGCACGGAGGACTTCTACCGCGAGTTCCGCGGGCTGCCGGGGGCGGCGTACCGCGCGGGTGCGTGCGTGGTTCCGGTGACCAGCCGCGACGAGGTCCTCGACTTCGCGGCCACTCACGGCTTCCGGCTCACCGCCGGCGCCGAGGCCCGGGCGGCCGAGGTCCTGGAGCAGCGCGAGCGGGGCACCGTCGTCGACGCCGTCGCCCGCCCCAAGGCCGAGGTCGAGCGCCGCGGCGACGCCCCGGCCCGCCTCGCCGTGCCCTCCGACGTGGCGGTGGACGATGACCTGGCAGACCACGACTGAGCTCCTGCCGCACCAGGCGGACGCCGTCGCGAAGCTCCTGCCCTCCCGCGTGGGGGGGCTCTTCGCCGAGATGGGCACCGGCAAGTCCCGGTGCCTCATCGAGCTCGCCCACCGGCGGGCCGCCAAGATCGACCGGGTGGTCTGGTTCTGCCCGGTCAGCGTCAAGGAGACCGTGCGCCAGGAGATCCTCAAGCACACGACCTGCGGCGAGGACGACGTCTTCGTGTTCGACAACCGGACCGACGCCCGGACGATGCCGCTCGACCGGCCGTGGTACGTCGTCGGCATCGAGAGCCTATCGGCCAGCGTGCGCGTGATCGCCGCGTTCGACGCCCTCGTGGACGACCGCACCTTCGTTGCCGTCGACGAGAGCACCTACATCAAGGGGCCGCACGCCTCCCGGACCCGGCGGGTGACCGACATGTCCCGCCGAGCGCGCTACCGGGCGGTCCTGACCGGCACGCCCTTCACGCAGGGCGTCGTCGACCTCTACGCCCAGATGTCGTTCCTGAGCCCCCGGATCCTCGGCTACAACTCGTTCTGGAGCTTCGCCAACAACCACCTGGAGTACGAGAAGGACCGCCGCACCGGGAAGGTCACCGGCCGGATCAAGCGGTCGCACAACACCGACTACCTGGCGGCCAAGATCGCCCCCTACGTCTACCAGATCCGGAAGGACGAGTGCCTCGACCTGCCGGAGAAGCTCTACGAGAGCCACTGGGTCCCGATGAGCGGCGACCAGTCGGAGGCGACGCGCCAGGCCAAGGAGGACGCGATGTCCGACGAGGGCCTGTACGACAGCCCGCACATCGCGATCTTCCGCCTGTTCAGCCGGCTCCAGGCCATCGCCTGCGGGTTCGACCGCGGCCAGCCCCTCCGGCACCACCGCGTCGTCGGCCTGGCGGACGTGGTCGAGCGGATCCCGGCGGGCGAGAAGGTCGTGGTCTGGACCAAGTACCGGCAGGGCCTCGACGACATCACGGCCGCCCTCCGGGAAGCGTACGGGACCGATTCGTGCCGGGAGTTCCACGGGGGCCTCGACGAGAAGGCGCGCGGCCGCGAGGTCGAGGCCTGGCGCCGGGAGGCCCGTTTCCTCGTCGCCACGCAGCAGTCCGGCGGGCACGGCCTCACGCTCGTCGAGGCGAGCCACGCGGTGTTCTACTCGACCGGGTTCAAGTACAGCGAGCGCGCCCAGGCGGAGGACCGCATCCACCGCATCGGCCAGGGCAGGCCGTGCACCTACGTGGACCTCGCCGTGCACGACAGCATCGACCGGCGCATCCTTGCGGCGGTCGGCTCAAAGGGCGCCACCCTGGAGGCGTTCCGGCGCGAGCTCGACGCCTGCAAGCGCAAGGGCATGCGCGACCGCATCCGGGAAATCGTCATGGCCCTATGACCGGACCTTGACGTTCGCCATCAGGAGTCTCACATTCGGGGACATGCAGGGGCAGGCACGGGCCGCCCGGCAGGAGACCCGAGATGACGAAGCGCCCCAAGCCGATCACCACCCACATCGTCGCCCCGGCCGACCGGGACCGCGATTTCCTCGCCGACATGGCCCCGTTCTTCATGGACCAGGCCGTCCGCCGGGAGCTCCCCTACTTGAAGGACCTGCCGCACAAGACGTGGGTCGTGGCCCGCGACGGCGAGCGGGTCGTGGCCATCTCCGGCATCATCCCCCACGCCAACGGCGTCTCCGAGCTCTGCTCCCTGTACGTCCTGCCCGAGTACCGCAACACCGGCATCGCCGAGGCGCTGGTGGAGCGCCGGCTCGCGATGGTCGAGGGCGCGCGGGTCATCCGAGTTGTCTGCGCCCCGGCCTCCTCCGGGCTCTACGCCGACAAGGGCATGCGCCAGGTCGCCAAGCGCGGCAGCTACGTCGTCCTGGAGCGCAAGGCGCCGAAGGCCGCCTGAGATGATCGCCGCCCATCTCTCCCCCGACCCCGCCTCGCGGCGCCGGGCGGTCGAGGCCTTCCTCGCGGCCTGCGGGCCGCTCCAGGTCGCCTACGTCTGCCCCGAGGCCTATGCCGCCCGGGCCGCCTGGATCGCGCCCCGCGCCCTCGTCGTCCCGTTCGAGCGCCTGGAGGACCGGGACACCTGGCTCACCCTCAACGCCATGGTCGGGCCGGACACGGCCCTCGTGATGGAGTGCGTAAGCCGGTACCCCAAGATCACGTCGGCGAAGTTCGCCAACCTCCAGCGCCTGTCCAAGCAGGTCGGGCACCGGATGACCGTGGACATCGTCCCGCTCACCCTCGGCATCGAGTACGTCTACACGCCCTACAGCTACCTCGACCGGGGCATCCTCGGCTTCGCCCACTGGTACGCGTTCCGCGAGGGCAACATCGAGCAGGACGAGGCCGGCAACGTCGTCTCGTCCCACGACCCCGCCGTCGTCGCCCGCAAGCTGGCGACCGTGACCACCTGCGACGGCGCCACCCTCCTCGCCGCCCGTGTCACGGTGTCCGCATATGCGGACGATGCCGAGCACGCCGGCTACGCGGACAGGAAGGCCGCCCTGTTCGCGGAGCACACGAACCCGAACAAGATCGTCACACGGCTGGCCGATCACGCCCATGCATTCCGGTCCCGGACGGCGGCCGTCGTCGACCACGTCCGGGCGCTTCCGGGCCGGTCGCTGGTGCTGACGAACCTCGGGACGTACGCGGACCGGCTCGGCAAGGCCCTGGCGAAGGGCGGTGCCCGGGACGCGACGGCCACGTCGTTCGCCTCGGCGGTGGAGCGCGGCGACCTCGCCGGGTTCGACCACCTGGTCTACGCCGAGGCGCCCATCGTGAAATCGTACCTGGCGCTCGACGTCGAGGCGGCGATGCGGCGGGACGCGACGGTCGCCACGGTCCGGGGCGACACCCGGGTGGACGCCTTCCTCCACGACCGCTGGGGCCGCGAGACCGGCGCCATCGAGGCCCTCACCGCCGCCCTGACGGAGGCCCGCCATGCCGCGTAAGCTCTACCTGCCCAAGACCGTGGACGCGGCGCTGGCCGAGCGCATGGCCTGGATCTTCGACACCTACCGCAAGGTCGTCGTCTCGATCTCCGGCGGCAAGGATAGCACCGTCGTCCTCGACGCCGCCCGCAAGGAGGCCCTGCGCCGGGGCACGAAGGTCACGGCCTTCTTCCTCGACCAGGAGGCCGAGTACGGCGCCACCGTCGAGCACGTCCGCCACCTGATGGCCCTGCCGGGCGTGCACCCGGCCTGGTACCAGGTGCCCCTCCGGATGACGAACGCGACCTCCTACGAGGAGGCGTGGCTGCACGCGTGGGAGCCCGGCGCGGAGTGGATGCGGGACAAGGAGCCGGGCGCGATCACGGAGGCCCCCGGGGCGCCGGACCGGTTCCACGCCTTCTTCGAATGGGTGGAGGCCAAGTGCGGGGCCGACACGTGCTTCCTCGTCGGCCTGCGGGCGGAGGAGGCCCTGAACCGGTACCGCGCCGTCACCCGCCACCCGGCGGTCGAGGGCGTGCCGTGGTCGAGCCGGACGCGGGGCGCGGCCGTCAAGCTGTACCCCCTCTACGACTTCACGTTCGAGGACGTGTGGACCTACCTCGGCAGGTTCGGGGTCCCGTACAACCGGGCCTACGACTGGATGTGGGCCAAGGGCCACGGCATCCAGGAGATGCGGGTCTCGAACCTGATCCACGAGCAGGCCTTCCACAGCCTCTCGACGCTCCAGGAGTTCGAGCACGAGACCTTCGAGGCGCTCCAGCGACGCATCGCCGGCGTCCACGCGGCCGCGCTCTACGCCGGGGAGCAGTCTGTCTACCAGACACTCACCCGCCCCAAGGCGTACCGCACCTGGCGCGCGTACCGGGACTTCCTCCTCGACACCCTGCCGGTCGACGTCGGGAAGTTCCGCGCCCGCTTCGCCCGGCAGCCCGAGGCGGAGAACGTGGCCCGGTCCCAATGCCGGGCGCTCCTCCTCAACGACCATGAGGGCAACCTGCCCATCGACACCACCGTGAAGGACCCGCGGGCCGCGCTCGCCAAATGGATGGAGATCCTGTGATAGACATGCTCGAAGCCCTCATCGCGTCCCTGGCGAACGAGATCGCCAAGCTGCCGCTGGCCGAGAAGGTCGAGGCCCTCAACGCCGCCCGCCGGGCGCTGCACGAGGTCTCCCCGTTCCGGTCCGAGCCCGTGGACCTGGTGACCTGGATCCCGAACGACCGGGTCACCGCGAACGAGTACAACCCCAACAAAGTCGCCTCGCCCGAGATGCAGTTGCTCCACCGCAGCATCAAGGAGGACGGGTACACGCAGCCCATCGTGACGTTCCCGGCCGGCGAGGCCGCCATCGTCGTCGACGGCTTCCACCGCCACCGCGTCGGCAAGGAGAAGGCGGACGTGCGCGACCGGGTCCACGGCTACCTGCCGGTGGTCGGGATCGACAAGCCGCTGGCGGAGAGGATGGCCTCGACGGTCCGGCACAACCGGGCGCGCGGCAAGCACCAGGTCGACCTCATGTCCGAGATGGTCGTGAAGCTGGTCAACCTCGGGCAGTCCGACCAGGCCATCGCGCGGCAGCTGGGGCTGACGGCGGACGAGCTCATCCGGCTCAAGGCGCAGACCGGCATCGCGGCCCTGTTCGCGAACCAGCCGTTCAGCCGGTCGTGGGTCGCCGTTGAGGGCGAGGCCGCCGCGGCCTCGGATGCCGTCGAGATGGACGCGTGAGCGGGATGGAGGTCGCCATGATGCACCATGACTACGTCGCGTTCCCCGAGACGTCCGTCGACTTCGCGGCCCTCGGCCTTTCGCCGGTGGGCGTCGTCCGCGAGGACGACGGCCCCTGGCACCCTCTCGCCATCGACGCGCAGCGCAACGCCTACGCCGTTGTCGCCGGCGAGGCCGTGGCGCTCGACCCGGCCCAGGCCGGGCCGGCGATCTACGCAGCCCTGGACGAGACGTGCGAGCGCCTGTGGGGCAACTCGTGGAACTCGGCGGTCGGCGAGATATTCCGGGTGAACCGGCGCACGACCCAGCGCGACCGCGTCTCGCGCAATCTCCTGCCCCCGGCGGTGCTCCAGGCCATCGCGTTCGTGGCGTGCTCGGACGAGGCGCCCAACTTCGCCGAGGCCCTGCTCGCGATGGCACGGCTCTCGGCGAAGTTCGGGAACGAGGAGGGGCTGGTCCGCCGGCAGTGGAACGCCGTCGCGGACGTGTACTTCGGCGACGCCTCCCCGGACCTGGAGGCTGTCGCGGCCGAGCGGCCCAACTGGCGGCGCCCTCGGAAGCCGGCGAGCGACTGAGGGGCGCCGGCTAGATCGCCCGCTCGATGGCGACCTCGATGCAGCGGGCCCAGGCCTCCCGCTGCCCGCCCCAGTCGGGCGCTCGGTTGAGCCCGTTCCAGACGTCGTCCGGGACGACGCATTGGTGGCGGTAACAGAGGTAGCGGCCGAACCAGACCAGGCGGGCCAGCCTGGTGTAGCCCCGTCAGTACGGTACCGCGCAGCGGGTGAGAGGTGCCGGGGCACTTCTCATCCCCGCCGCCTCGCCTTCGCGGCGGCGCGCCGGCGCGCCTTCCGGTTGCCCTCCGTCCGGAGGCGCTCCTGCCGCTCCACCAGGGCCTCATTGACCTGGTGCCAGCGCGTGTGGATGGGCCCCTCCGCCATGCGAGAGAGGACCTCGTCGCGATCCTCGCGGATGTCCCTCACCATGCGTTCCTCACGGTGACGACGGCGATGTTGCCGTGGGGCCTGTCGGTGACCGTCGCCAGGTGAAGGAACCGGTAGCGCCGGTCGACGTCTGGGATTTCCGTCCCGAAGACCGATCGGAACTGCGCCCGGGCGGCCGCCTCGTCCGTCGCGTAGACGACGCCGGAGGTGATCCGGGTGTCCCGACCAATGGGCACCGGCGGCGCCTCCCGGTCGAAGTAGAACGGGCGGACGGTGGTGGTCTCGATGACCTTAGTCATGCCGCCCCCCTCAGACGCCGAGCACGGCCGCGCCGCCGGCGGCGAACGCCAGGGCGAGCATGAGGCCGACGACGATGCCGGCGGTGTCGACGGGCGCGCGGGGCTGAGCCCGCGCCCCGGCGACGGCGAGAGCGGCCGACGCGACCGTGCCTACGGCGAGGCAGGCTAGGAGAAGGGACTGCGAGAGCACGGTGGCCTCCGGTGGGTGAGGCCGCGATGGTCCACCCGGCGGCCGCCTGTCACCAGAGCCCGACGTGCGTCTCTCTGCGCCCCGCGTCGGCCTACGGTGGGCGCGCTGCGGCCCCGCGCGGGCGCACCGGGCAAGGCACAACAGAAATCGCGCATGCGCAGACCGATTCGTCGCCGAAACATCTGTTTGGGCACCCGGAGGCCTGGTTTGGGCGGGTCCGAGGCGCCTGTCGGGGGCGGGGCAACGATAGCTCTAGAGGGGGCCGGGCACCGGCGAGCGATTGCCCCTGGCGGCGGGCGATTTGAGCCGGACAATCCATGGGCGTCGGACACCACGACACTCATTCGGAGCCGCCGCCCATGCTCAAGCCCCTCCTCGCGATCTTCGGTTTCACCCCGGCCCCCGCGCCCAAGCGGCCGCCCTCGGCGCGTCGGACGCCGCCCAGCGCCCCGCGTCCGACGCCGGCGCCCGTGTCCGACGTCCTGTCGGACGCCGAGCGCCGCAAGCGCCACCAGGAGACGGTGGAGCGCCTGCGCCCGGATCCGCACGCGCGGTTCGCCCGCGACGTCGCCATCCTCGTCCGCTCGTTCGACCCGCAGTCGTCGCAGCCGTCGGCCGACGAGCTTCACCTCGCCCTCGTCCGCCTCGGTGAGGTCGGCGAGTACATCCGCGCGGTTTACGCCGGTGGCGACCGCATCGGGATCCTGCCCGCCTCGCAACAGGGCGACCGTGCCAGGACCGCTGCCTTCCGGGAGCACCTGACGCTCCTCACCAACTCTGACTACGAGCGGTGGACGGCCGGCCTCGCGCAGTATGACCGCGACGTCGCCGCGGCCAAGCGCACGGGCTCCCCTCTGCCGGCGCCGATCACGCCCTCGGCCACCATCGAGGCCGGTATCGCCCTCCATGCGGCGGAGAAGGTCCGGAGGATCAACGAGGCCGCGGCCCGCAGGAAGGGCGGCACGGGCGGCTCTGAGGGCGGTTCGGGTCCCATGGGCGGTGCCGCCCCTGCCACGCCGCCTGTCCCCCCTGTCGCTCCCCGGGGCGATGACGAGGAGACGCCGGAGGGTTCTGAGCCCCCGGCCGGTCCGAAGCGGTGAAGGGGGAGGCAGTCATGCAGACGTCCGACGTGCAGTCGTCCGACATGATGGAGAAGGTTGGAGTTAAGCCAGCCATGGCGGTCGGACAGCCGTCCGTCCGCCAGTCGCCCCCCGCCTCGGGTGGCTCGCTGCCAGGGGCGTTGCCCCGTGGACCCCATCAGCCTGCGGCTATCGACCATCGCAAGCTGGCCAGCAAGGTCGACGTCCGCCTCACCGCGCCCCTGCGGGGTGCCCTGACGGCAGCGGCCAAGAAGGAGGGCGTGACCGACGGCGCGCTCATAAGGCGCTGGGTCGCCGACGCTCTCGGGCTCGACGCCGAGGCGGACCGCGCCTCCGCCCCACGGGTGCGGATCCCGGTCGAGGAGCAGGCCGTGCTCGCCGGGGCGCTGCGCGACCTCGGGGCGCTCTACGAGCCCCTGAGCCGCCCGGTCGTGCCGGCGGCCGAGGTCAAGGCCGGCCTCGACCGGATCAGGTCGGCCGTCATGCCCATCGTGATCGGCCTCGGGAGGTCCTGATGGTCCAGCGCTGGGTCCTCATCCCCGACGACGACCGCCTGCCGGCGCGCGTGTTCGACGACCGCGACGCGGCCGTCAGCGCCACCGCCTGGTGCCCCGGCAGGATCATCCAGGCCATCGACGAGGTCGCTCTCGCGCGCCGGAGGTCAGCATGACGAACCGCATCAGCATTCGCGCCGCCTCGACCGCCCGGGCCCGCATGATCGTCGTCGAGGCCGAGGGGTCCGAGGACGCCATAGTGGCCCTCACCTCGGCCGCGCTGGAGTTTATCACGGGCAAGCCCAGCGAGCCTGCCCCGGTGCCCGCCATCGCGCCGCCGGCGAAGCCTCGCAGGAGGCGCCGGTGATCTCCGGAGCCATGCGGGGCAAGGGCGGCCGCGCGCTCAGCGCCCACCTCCTGAAGGCGGAGAACGAGGTCGTGCGGGTCATCCAACCCCGCGGCCTCGGCTCGGCCGATCTCCACGCGCAGCTGGAGGAGCTCGTCGTCCTAAGCCTAGGTGGCCGGACCGCCCAGCCAGTCTACCACGTCCACGTCGACCCCGAACTCACGGTGGCCGACAACCCCGGCGCGCGGGCGATGTGGTGGAAGCTGTTCGAGACGGAGTTCGGTCTCACGCAGCAGCCCTACTGCGGGGCCGAGCACGTCAAGCATGGAAGGTCGCACGAGCACCGGTGCTACTCGCTCGTCCGCCCGTCCGGTCAAGTCGTCGACCTCGCGTTCGATTTCGCGAGGAGGGAGAAGGTCAGCCGGATCGTCGAGCACGCCCACGGGCAGGAGGCGGTCCGGAGCAAGCACGCCCGCCTCATCGAACGCCGGCTCCGAGAGGACGGCAGGCACGACGTGGCGGACTGGCTCGCGGCCTCCGGGACCATGGAGGCCGAACGCCCCGTGGCCCGTGTCACCCCGCAGGAGCGCCTCATCGAGGAGCGCACCGGCGTCCCGCTCGACGACCTGCGCGCCGCCGCCCTCGCCGCATGGCGGGCGTCCACCGATGCCGACGGGTTCGTGGAGGCCCTGCGCGCCCGCGGCCTCGACCTCAGGCAGGGGCGGTCCGGCCCCGTCGTCGTCGACCGCACGGGCACCGCGCACCTCGCAACCCGCCTCGTCGGCGCCGCGGCCCGGCGCGCGGACGGCTCACGCATTCCCGCCGCCGACGTCAAGGCTCGGCTGGCGGGCCTCACCCTAGCGAACCACGGAGAGACAGTTGGACGAGAAGCTGGACGCGATCATTCGGGAGCAGGCCTCCCTACGGCGGCTCCTGGAGGCGCTGGTCACGGCGTTGGCGGTGGAAGAGACGCCGGCCGAGAAGAGCTTGCTGGAGGTGCTCCAGGAGCTCACGCAGACGGTGGACGACACGGGGGCGGTGGTGTCGAGCATGCACTCGACCGTCTCGTCGCTCGCCCGGCCGCGGCTCGCATCCGAGGCCGCCTGAGGCTACTGTCGCCGGGGCGGAACCGCCAGCTCGCGGACGCCCTGGATGCCGTCCGGGGGCGGCGCTGGATCGCCGTCCCGGGCATGACCGACATGTGGGGGCTCCCGATTGGGGAGCGCCCCCGCCTCGGCTAGGCGGCGATTTCGTCTTCCCAACCCTTCGGAAGGCGGACCCACGCCTCCCGACGCTCATTCCAGTAGAACCCCGGCCAGTCGCCCAGGACGTCGGTCAGCCAGGCGTAGCCGCGTGCCCCTGGCGTGCCGGAGATCCGGAGCCGGTGGCAGGGGCCGTCGAACACGATGAGATCGGCGATGAGCCGGCCAGAACGGTCGCGCTCGACGGCGACGACCTCGCGCACGTACGTCGGAACGCCCGGCGGCAGGATGTCGAGGATGGCGGTGAGGACCTCCCCGGCGAGGGCCGCGTCCACGTCGGGGCGGACCACTGGCTCGGCAGGGATGAGGTCGAACAGCGTAGGCTGCCGGGGGTCAGGGCGGCGGGCCATCAGAGCAGCTTTCCCTGCGGATCGCGGGCGGCCTCAGCGCGGCGGGGCGACCGCAGCGCTCCCCTCGGCCGGCATGGGTTGAAGGGCTGATGCACGCGGCTGGCGCTGTCGACGGCGACCGGCGGCACGTATTGCTGGACGCCGTTGATGCGGTCCGGCAGGCGCGTCCAGCCGCCGGCAACCTCGTCCCACAGGATGCGGAGCTCGCGCTTCTCGGGACGCGGGCCCTCGGCAAACCGAGCGATGGTCTCAGTCCTGTCGTCACCGCGGTCGCACTCCAGCGTGTGCTGGGTCCCGTCGAAGATCGTCACGGTGGCGGACCACACCCGCGCGCGCGGGTTCATCCGGACGGCGGTGATTGCGCGCAGCGGCGTCGGCAGGTCGCCAGTGAACCGCGTGAGCCCGTTCAGCCAGAACGCGGCGGCCGCGCCGTCGATGCCGGCAGCAACGTCCACCTCGGGCTCCGCCGGCGCAGGGGGAGCGAGGGGGGGCTCCTCGGCCGCCGCGGCCTCGTAGTCATCCAGCACCGCCTGGAGGGCGGCCGCGGCCCGAGCCTCGCGATCCATCTTGCGGTGGGCGGCAGCGATCAGGCGCATGAGGCTCGCGGGGTCGGGCTTGCTCTCGCCCGACGCCCAGCGGCGGAGCGCGCGCGCGTGCTCGCCAGCGTCGCCAGCGGCTTCCTCCTTCCAGCGCGCGCCGTACATCGCCTCGCCGAGCTTCACGGCCTCCGCCGCGCCCAGGCGCAGACGGCGGGGCTCCGGCGCGTCGAGGGCCGGCGCGCCGTTGCCGCCGATGCGGTGCCGGCGCTCCTCGGGCGACAGGGCATGCCTGAACACGCGCTCCTTGAACACGGGCGGCCCCTTGGCCGCGGACTGCGCTTCGAGTTCGGCGAGGACCTCCTCGCGGTTGTCAGGCGTCTCGGCCATGTCAGATCCTCCAGGATAGCAGCAGGGCGGCCGCGACACGGCCGCAGGCGGTGGGGATGACGTCCATGTCCCGGTCGTCGTACGCGACGCGGAGGGTCACGAGGCCGAGCTTGGACAGGCGGTAGGCCCGGCCGAACGCGGCCGTGTCCGGGACCCCCGCGACCGCGGCCAGCGCCCAGACCGGGTAGCCCCGGCCCGCGACGTCGTCGGAGGCGAGCAGCAGGAGCCGGCGGAGCTCGGGCGGCAGGGCGGCCGCCGTCGCGACGGCATCGAGGGGCGCGTACCGGGCGCGGTAGGCCTCGGCGGGGCCGGCGACGCGGATGGCGGCCGGGAGAGCGAAGGTGTCGTCGGACAAGTCGGGGGGCAGCTTGAACACGGGGGAGGCCTCCGGTGGGTGGTCAGTCGGCCGGCTTGAGGCCTGGCATGCCGTGCTCGAACGGGGAGGCCAGCATCGCCCTGACGACGTCCCGGCGGGCTTCGAGGTCGCGGACGCCCTCCTCGGCGACGCGGAATGCGGCGGCGCCGATGTAGTCGGGGACGCCGCGCCTGCCTCGGACCCACAGCGAGACATGCGGGGTCGTCACCGGGATCGAGGTGTGCCGCGACAGGGCCTCCGCGAGGTACGTCGCGTAGCGCGGGCCGAAGAGGGCCTGCCCGAGGGCTTCGAGGGCTTCAGCGTGCATGGAGGTCTGCCAGGTGTCGGTGCGGGAGAGCCGGGGCCCGGAGGCCCCAGCCGGGTCTCAGGCCTCGTCCGAGACCGGGGCGGCCGGCTTGATGAGGTCCCAGGCTTCCTGCCCGACGAGGTCGATCAAGATCTCCTCGGCGGTGCGGGTCTCCGGCGGGAGCTCGGTCGTGGGAGGCGTGTAAGGCTGGGTCATCGGGTGTCTCCGGGGAGGACCGCCCTCCCATGTAACGAATGTTACGACTGTCGATCCGGATTGCAATAAGTGGCGTAACATTTATTGCGCGTCTGGCCTGAGTTATCCCTGGCCTCTGCGCGCGAGGGGGGATTCGCCGCTCCGCGCCGCTTGCTAGACTCCTGTCCGGACTGGCGTTTGCGTGTGGAGGCGGGTGTGTTGGACTTCGAGGGGATCGGCGCCGCGCAGGGCTATGCGGCCAGCATCCGGGCGCACCGGCGCGCGCGCTGGGCGTGGCAGGACCGAGCCGAGGCTCTGGAGCAGGAGCTCGCGACCGCGCGGGCCGAGCTCGCCGCCCATGACGCCGGCCGCCGGGCGCAGTTGCGGAGCCTCCGCGTCGCCCTCGATGCCGTGGCGCCGATGGACCCCGTCATGCGCCGGACCGGGCGCCTGTACGACGGCGGCGACCCGGAGAGAGTGTGGGAGGCGACCTACGGCGACGCGTACGACGCCGTCGCGAGGGAGCGGGGCATCGCGTTGGCCCGGCGGGCGATGACGCCCAGCGAGAGGGCGGCCGCGGCCGAGGCGGAGGTCCTGGCGGAGCCCGTGGTTGAGAGCCGGTTCCTCGGCCTGTTCCACCGGCGCTGGCATTTCCGTGGCGAGGAGCACCGCTCCAGAGCCGGTGCCATGCGGGCAAGGGAAAGGGCCGCTCGCGAGGCGCGGGCGGCCGTGACGTAGCCAAGCGGCGTTCGCTACGCTTTCCTGTCAGACCCCAAGCTCGCCCTGGATCCGGGCGGCGGCGGCCTCGCGGGTCTCCCGCGCAAGCTTGGCGGCCCACCTGTGGGTCAGCACAGGTGCTCTTCCATGCGCCGGTTCCACTCCTCGTCCGGCGACGGGTACTTCGCCGCCGCCGGCAGGCGGTTGTATTCGAGCGACCGCCGCATGCACTTGGGCTGCGCCGTGTCGTCGATGTAGTCGTCGCAGTGGGCGCTCTCAGGCATTCTCGCTCTCCCCAAGGGCCTCGATGGCGGCCCGGACCATCGCGTCGACTTCCGACATGCTTAGGATCGGCCGTGGTGTCTCCGCCACGAGGTCGACGAGGGTGACTTCCCGGCCCCCCAACAGGATGCCCGCGACGCGCGTGAGCTCGCCGGCGCCGTCCCAGTTCAGCTTAACGCCCAGCAGGCCGTTGCTCGGGCATCTGGCCATAGCGGGGCGTTCAGCGACGTACTGCGCCCATGAGACGAGGCGGCCGATCATCCGCCCATTGCCTTGAACGAGGCCTTCATCAGGGGGATGTCCGTCACACCCTTGCCCATGAGGGCGGCCGCCCCCTCGTCGAAGGTGAAGACGTCGCCCAGCCCCAGCGCTGCGCGCATCTCGGCCTGGATCTCCGCCTTGCCCGATCTCCGCCCGGCGCGCTCGCCTGCCTGGATGCCGGCGCCGAAGGTCGCTAGCAGGGCCTCCATGACCGGCACCGAGGGCTCGGGTTCCAGGATGCGCTCGTCCACGTCGAACATTACGGCGTCATCCCGCGCCCGGATGAACTCGGCGCGGAACCGGCGGATGTAGCCGCGGACGATGCGGTCGACGACGACGCGGACCTCGTGCTCGGTCCCCTCGTGGAGGGTCGCGATGGTGCAGCCGTCGGAGGTGAAGGCGACCATTAGGCGGCCCTCGAAGCGTCAAGCTCGAACGTGACCGGGGCGAGAGGCTCAGGCAGCGGGTCGCCCTCGAAGACGATCCACAGATCACGCAGGTCCGTCTCGCATTGCGCGGCTCGGCACCCAAGCTCACCTGCGAACGTAGTCCGGAGCACGCCCTCCATCCCCTGGTCGAGTGTGTATCCGAATACCGAGCTCGGGCAGTCAGCGCCCTCGATCTTCGTTGCCTCCTGCAGGAGCGTCTCAAGGGAAGCTGCGAGCCTCTTGGCCTTTTCCAGTTCTTCGAGCGTCATGCGGGTCCCCCGAATGGATGGACCCTGATCGTCACCCCCGCGGCCGCCTGTCACCAGGCCCGTCGAGGAGCTCGGGGAACAGGGCGTCCGCCGCGAGGATCACGAACACCGCCATAATCGCCGTGTCGGCGCTGGCCGGCGTCGACCAGGTTGCACGGGCCGCCCTGATGGCGTCGCGAGCGAATAGGCGGGCCTCCGCCACGGCGTCGAGGTTGCGCCGGCAGGGATCCGCCTCACTCATCGGAGGCCTCCGCCGCGTCGAGGGCGGCGAGGGCACGCTCCAGGGCGGCCGCAATGTTCGAGGGGAGCTCGCGGTTGTCCGGTAGGCCCAGGTACCAGCGACGCGACCGCACGAGCTCGCGCGCGGTGTCGACGGCTTGGCGTTCAGCGTCGCTCACGAGGCTCTCCGGGGCGGGGGTACGAGGCAGAGGGCGAGCGCCATTCCGATCACGAACCTGGTCACGGGCGGCCCCGGCGCTTGAGGAGGGCGATGGCCGGAAGCGCGGCCGCGACGTCCGCATTTGCGGACGGCGGGACGAGCTCGTTCCGAAGGGCGGCCATGACGGGGGAGTCGACGGCCGGCGCCGGGAGCGGCGCGTAGCAGGCGAGCGAGAGAATGACGGTCAGGGCGAGGTTCACCGCGCGCCCTCCACGAGGCCGCGGACCCTTCCGAGCTTGCCCTCGCAGTCGCCGTGGGCGGTCATGGCGCTGGTGGTAGACCTGGAACGGGAGGCCGTTCATGCCTGCCTCCCCGGGAAGGCGGTGCTGTTGACCGGGGCCTCGTGAACCTCCTGCGCCTCGATGGCGGCATCGAGCTCGTCGAGGGTGGCATCGAGCACGCCGACCCGGCCGCAGCGCGGGCACACGGCGGTGACGACGGACCCGACCTGGACCTCGGCGACGGCGAGGCAGGCCGCGGGATCCGCGCAGGGCGGGCGCAGGGCCGGCTCGGGAAATGGATGAATGGTGGCGGTCACGGGGACGGTCTCACGACCGCCGGTGGCGGCCTCGGTGTCCCCGAGGGGACTTGCCGGCCCGTGGCCCGCGCAGGGTCACGCGGCCCGGGGCAGGGGAGCGCGGCCGCGGCGGCCGGTCGTCCGCAAAGGCGGCGTGACGACAACAACGACTGACCCGCCGGCGATGCGGACCGTCATGCCTTCCAGGGGCGCCACGACCCGGCCGTCGCGCATGCTGGCGGCGAGCACGATGCCCGCGATCTCGGCCAGCCTGCGCCGGATCCAGGCACGATCGATCCCCTGCGCGCGAGCGTGCGCGAGGGCCGGGATGTCATCGAGGCCCTCGGCATCGAGGCCGAGGACGCGTTCGGCGTAGCGGCGGACGGCGTGTTCTGTCGGGTGGGCGCGGTGGGACGGGCTGACGTGAGACACGGGACGCTCCTGCGGTGGACCACCAGCGTCCCCGCGTCGGCCCCTCCTCGCCAGCCGTCCGGCGCAAGTCGTTCCCCCGCAGTCTTCAAGGCCCGCTCAGATCTGAGCAGCCCCCCAAGGATCCCATGGCCGATTTGTCGGCGCCCATGGGCCTCCCATGTCGAGCCATGGGCCCGCATGGGCAGGGCCGGGCCTCAGCCCCGACCCCTGCATAAAAATATGCATGGCCCGCCAAGGCCCCTGGAGGCACCTCCCAGCCCATGGGGCATTGCCAGGTCTCAGGACGCCACTCTCCCGGAACTCATGGGCTCCTCATGGGCGATTATGGGCTCGCCATGGGGGCCTCATGGGCCACGGTGGGGGCATGGCCCCGTTAACCGGACCCGTTAGGGCTATGCCCCTGATCTGGCTGGCGGAATTCTGACGACGCGCTCACGTTACGAGGGCGCGAACCGTGTGGTGCCGGTTCTGAGCGCGCTCCTCCTGCCCATGCGAAGTGATGAGCCATCGTGACAGAACCGACGGGGACAGGGTCCTCGGGTATCATTGGCGGGTCTCCCCGGAGCTCGTCGAGAAGCTGGGCCTCGACCCCGGCGGCCGGGCGGCTGCCCAGCGGGCCCGCCGCAGCATCGTCGCCGCCCTCGCGCTGGCGGCGGAGACGAACAGGACCTGGATCTCATACAGCCGGTCGAAGGACTGGTACGCCGGCGGCGCCAGGTACCCCGGCTGCGACTACACGTACGACACGGTCGTGCCCGCGGCCGACGACCTGATCGAGGCCGGGCTGGTCGAGGAGGAGCGCGGCCTCGCCCGCGAGGGCGGCAGCGGGATCCAGTCCCGGATGCGCGCCTCCGACCTGTTTCTCCAGCGCCTCGGCGGCGACTTCGCGGTGAAGCACATCGGCCCCGGCTCCAACCTCATCATGCGGGACGAGGACGGCCGGATGGCCCCCCTTCCCCGCACGGAGAGGGTCGCGCGCATGGTGAAGGCGATGGACGCGGTGAACGCCGGCATCCGCGACATCCGCCTGACCGTGTCACCCGACGCTTCCCCCGAGGACTGGCGGTTCGGCCCCCGGCAGTGGGCGGCCCGGAAGGTCTGCAAGAACGGCGAGGAGCGGTGGGCTTACGTCCTCCCGACCCCCCATCACTACCTCGTGCGGATCCTCGGCCGTGGCCGCCTGGACTGCCATGGGAGGCTCTACGGCTGGCACCTTGGCCTCCCCAGGCTCCGCCGGCGCGAGCTCCTGATCGACGGCCTGGAGACGGCGGAGCCCGACTTCGAGTTCCTCCACCCGACGCTGCTCTACGCCTTCGCCGGGGCCACGCTGGAGGGCGATCCCTACGTCACCGACGTCCACGACCGGGACCACAACAAGCTCGCGTTGAACATCGCGATCAACGCGCCGGGCGGGCGCTTCGGCGCCATTCATGCCATCGCCCGGCACCCCAAGTGGCAGGGCGAGTGGGGCCTGTCCCAGGAGTACGCCGCCGAGGTCTACGACGAGGTGGCCAGACGCAACGCCCCCATCGCCCGGTACCTCGCGTCGGACGCCGGCATCCACCTCATGGGCATCGACGGCCGCATGTGCATGCAGGTCCTGAAGGGGTGTCGCGAGGCCGCGATCCCGGCGCTCCCCGTCCACGACAGCTTCATCGTGCCCAAGGACCGGAATGGCGAGGTCGAGGCGATCATGGACCGGACGCTCCATGAGGTCCGTGTCGGGATTTCGTCAGGGACGACAAAGGCTTCGTTCGGAAACGCCCTACAGAAGCTCTCTCCCGCCCGCTCCTCCGCTTCCGCCTCCTCGCCCGCGCGAAAGGCGAAGCCGAAGCGGGTCGTCGTCGCCCCTTCCGAGAAGCGTCCCGCCAAGGTCGTTTCCCTCCCCGTACAGACCGTCGAGGCGGAACCGGCTCCCGAGCCCATCCCCGCCGATTTCGACCTTCAGGAGCGCGTCCTGGCGCTGCGCGAGCGGTACGAGGCGAAGGCCCGCGGTCGGCATCGCAAGCTGACCGACGCCGCGCGCAGCGGGTGGGGCGAGAGGCCGTCCTACGAGGACAAGAAGCGTGACTTCGCGGATGCGAAGCGTGCGGCGGAGGCGCTTGCCGAGGAGGAGGCCAACACCGGGTTCAGGATCGTCCTGGACGTGCCGTGGAGGCTCTCCGAGGATGCGAAGGCCAGGCGTGCCAAGCGGCTCGCTCCCCGGCCCATGCCGGCGTGGCTGGCGGCCCGCCGGCGCCCTCAATCGACCCGCGGGGCGAAGCCCGAGCCGACCCTGCCCCCGATCCAGGCGTAGCCCCAGGCGACCCCCTTCTAGTGCCAGGCCGGAGGCTCCCCGCGACCCTTTCCCTTGTGGGAGGCCGTGTCGGGGGCTACCTTCCTCCTGTCCTCGCATGGGACGGGCGTGCACCACACTCCCGGAGCCTCCCGCCGGCCCAGCCGCGGGGGGCTCCTTCGTTTCAGTCCCTCGCGAGCCCGCAGGGGCGTTCCCCGCGGTCCTGTGGCACAGGATGACCGCCGGCACCCGATAGGGCACGTGGCGACCGCCCAGGGCCGTCCCCGTGCCCTCGCACGGGCCACGCGGGATCCGCCATCGTCAGGCATGGTCCGCCCCCCCTCATTCGGATCCCTCGTCCAGGACCTCACCCGCGCGCTGGCGGCGTGGGAGGACCAGTACGTCTCCGAAGTCAGCTATCGGAAGTACGCAAGGGCCTGCGCGTGGGTCGTCGACCAGTCGGCGAAGGCCGTCGCGGTCGACATGCGGGGGGCGACCGACACGCACTTCCGCGACGCGACCCCATGGATGCGCAACGCGTGGCAGTACCTCCTCGACATCATCGGCAAGGGCCGCTGACCTATCGGTCCTCCACGCCGATGGCTCATCGGTCCATCGCGCCGATGCCATCGGACCTCCACGCCAATGGGGCCATCGGTCCATCGCGCCGATGAGGCGTCGGGCCGACGTGCGTCCCCTATGCGTCCACGAATATGAACAAATCAGGTATACCAGGTGCCAAACTGTGGTCATGGTGGGCAGGCGTGCCCGTGGGCCGGCCTCACCCGGACAAGGGCGTGAAGGGCGCGGGTCATCTCCATACCGAGGAGCCGGGCATGTAGAGGGCGGCGCGGTGCGCGCGAAGGGCAGAGGACCATGCCGGACGGCCGCCCGCGCCCCTCCTAGCCCCCCAGGGGTGGGGTCGATGGGGCCCCCAAGGCACCCCTAGCGTGCGAGTAGGCATTCGCCTGTGGGCGCTTACCGCTTCAGAAGTGTTTCCGAATGGATCCGGCATTCCGCATGCGGAACCGGGCCAGCCATTGTCCGCGAAGGCGGACGCCCCCCCTCGCGGAATGCAGAAACAAGGACCCCATGGACCAGTCCGGACCCGACATTGCCCTTCGCACCCGAGATATCGTCCGCAAATGCGGACCCCACTTGCCGCGAAGTCGTGTCCAGAAGGTGCTCCTCCGAGATATGGCGTCCGCAAAAGCGGACGGACCTCTATCGACCCAACGCAGTCGTTCATGCGCAATCGTGCGGATCCCGAAAGCGGACGTGTGCTCCGATGCTACTATGGCAGCAACGCGCCCTTCTCAGCCGTTCCTAGGAGCCACGGCGCTTCTTTTGAGCGGACGTTGTTCGCCGGATTTCTGGTGAGTGTTTGTGAAAAGGACGGAAATTAGCTCGCTGCCGAGAAGCGGCTTAGCGTTTCGCACGTCGGTGAAGACGGCATCGATATCAGGCCTCTTGGCCATGATCCTCAGGGCTTGGGTGTACGTCCACCGGAGCCGGTCGCAACTGAAGCGGCTCGCCTTATGGAGGACTTCGAGAGCCACCCCATCGTCTGGCGGGTCAGCGGCAGGGCCGGGGCCGTGGCGCGGGGCGGACGGTGGTGAGGCCGTGGCTCAGGCTCACGGTCTTTGGGTAGCCGTGCCCTTGGAACGAGGGCTTGCGGCTCCTAGAGCTGTCTTCCGCATCCGCGCGAGTTCGTGCACGCACTGTGCCAAATCAGGGAAACGCGGTGCGATCCCAGCGACCGTTCACTCCGGGGTGGCGACGTCGAGAGAGGGGAGTCCGACCTGCACCTCCTCGGCGAGCTTGATGCCGACCTAGCACGTTTTGAAGGTCGAGGGGGAATGGACCGCCTTTCGGACATCCCGCACTCCCTCCGCGAGGAGGCCATCGACGGCCTGCGCGACGTCCTCCCTGGCCCGCAGCCTTAGGCTCGGGAGGTCCACGCCGTAGAGGGCGTGCATCTGCAGCGGCATAAAAACCCGCTCGACGAACCGGGTCGCGGCGGGCGTCGCCGCGACGAGCATCTCCGGGGTATGCCCCTGGCCCGCGATAATTTCCGCCAAGGCCGATACGCATCCGCCATAGCCGATCCGATAGGTGGCCAGCGCCATCTCGGGAAACCGCGTAACTTCGGCGATGGTCAGTCGCATGAGCGCGATCACGTCCGGTACGAAGATCTCGTCGGCGAGCAGCATGGCGACGCCAAGCAGGTTCTCCCTGGAGACGCCTCCGTCCGATGCGGCCGAGATTCGGGCGACGGACTGGGCGACACGGCGGCGGACCACCGCCTCGTACAGGGCCTCCTTGTTCCGGTAGCGCGCGTAGAGGGTTGCCTTCCCGGCTTGCGCCTCCTCGGCCAAGCCCTCGAAGGTCGTTCGGTCGAAGCCGTGGGACAGAAACAGGCGCGTCGCTACGTCGAGCACCCGCTCTTCGACTTCGCCGGCTTGGTCGGCGCGCGGCCGACCGCGGCGCCCAGAGAGGACGGCGCCGACCGCCTGTGTGGCCACCTTGCGCAAATTAAGCTCCTCCTAGCTGGAACAATACGGCGGCACTCCGCCTTCACAAAATGAACGCGTGCGTTCTTTTTTCTCTTCAATGCAGGAGTTGGCCGATGGCCGAGCAGGATTACGAGCAGTGGTACATCCAGGGTCTCCAGGCGTTGAAGAGCGCCGACGAGCAGGGGAAGGAAGCCGCGAAGGCGGCCACGAAGGACCTGAGCGATCCTGAGCTCCGCAAGATCGCCGAGGAGGGTTCCGCGACGGCCGCGCGCCATGCCGAGACCATCACGCGCCTCCTGCATGAGGCGGGCGGGCAGCCGAGCAATAAGCCCAACAAGATCATGGAGGGCATCCGGGCCGGCACCATCGACGTCATGGCCGCCGCCAACGACCCAGCCGTGAAGGACGCCAGCGGCGTCGCATCCGCCCAGATCTCGCTGCACTACTACATCGCCGCCTACGGCACGCTCGCCGCGACCGCCAAGCACCTAGGCCGCGAGAAGGAGGCCGCCGAGCTCAAGCGCATGACCGACGAGATGAAGGCGTTCGACGAACGCTACACCAAGGCGGGCGAGGCGCGCGCGAATAAGCAGGCCAGCCAGTAGGCCTTACGCAGCCGGCGTCGTCCGGAGGGGCCAGTAAGACGGTCTCAGGCCACCGGCGTCGGCAATCCAGGACATAGGGATCGCAGGGGGACTTCCCCCTGTGGTGCGACGGCCGGTCGTCTTTCCGCCCCCTCAGGTCGCCCGGCCGTCAACACTGCTCGCACCGGCTTGCCAGGTCGACCCCGGGGTCCCTGCAGGGGCGGTCAGCTGCTCTTAGTAGCCGCGAATGACATCAAGCGCCGAACGCATCTTGTTCGGTGTCCACTAACCCCTACAGCGAGAACGCCAAGGGCCGCCATTTCCTGGACGCCCTAACCGCCTCGCTCAAGGACAAGGCCAAAGTTGCCCACGGCACCGCCGAGTGGTTGGTCAAGCTCGCCTGAGAAGCGCAACCGCGAGGTCCCGTCCGTCGACGCCGGCGGGCGGCAGCCGTTCACGGATGACTAGGACATGCTCGCGACCGGTGGGTCGCCTGATTGGAGTACACATGCCGAACCCGTTCTGCGCCGCGATCCTACTCGCCTTCGAGGCGCAACGGGTCATCGAGTTACGATTGGTGCGCATCGCGTGGGGCGGGGCGCAGGCGCAGGCCGAGATATTCTCGATGGTTGGCGAGAAGGTGGTGGCCGCGATGGAGGCCGCCAACACGCTGCTGGCCGGGGGCTCGCAAGGCCAGGTTATCTCCCGATACCGCGAAATCGTGGCCGACAACACGCGACGCCTGACAGACTAACTCGAACGGGCTGAACAGCTTGAATTCTCAATCTCTTAGCGTCAGACGCTCGCCGGGGCCGGCCGAATCTTTGGTCGACGTGCTGTGACTGCCCGCAGGACCTTGCCCGCCTTCTCGGCCGAGTAGGGCTTGCGCAAGAACTCGAAGCCTTGGGCGCCCTCCCGGGCCAGCACATGGCTGTAGCCGGAGGTGAGAACCACCGGCATCTCGGTGTATAAATCCCGCAGCCGCCGGGCCAATTCGATGCCACCCATGCCCGGCATCACCACATCCGACAGCACCGCATCGAACCGGAACGGCACCGCCTCGATCTCCGCCAGCGCCGCCTCGGCCGTCTGGTTCAGCACACTGCCGTAGCCCAGGTCGTGCAGGATCGGCGTGCAGAACCGGCCAATCTCGACGTGGTCCTCGACCACCAGGATGGACTTGTCTCCATCCTCCAGCGCCTGCCCGTTGAGCTGGGCGGCAATTAACTCCTCGCCGGGGCCGCCTCGTCTTGGGGCAGGTACAGGGTGAAGGTGCTGCCCCGCCCGACGACGCTGCACACGTCCACGTGGCCACCGGATTGGTTGGCGAAGCCGATGACCTGGGACAGCCCCTAACCGGTTCCGCGGCTGACCTCCTTCGTGGTGAAAAACGGCTCGAAGATCCGGGCGAGCTGCTCCTTCGCGATGCCCGAGCCGGTGTCGGTGACGGCGACCGCCACGAACGAGCTCGGCGAGTCGGCTTGGCCCCGGTTGCCCGGCTTCGGCGTGCCGTAGGTCATGGCGATGTAGTCAGCGTGCCTTCCCCCTTCATGGCATTGAGTGCGTTCACCGCGAGGTTCACCAGCACGGTCTCAAACTGGATGGGGTTCGCGCGCACCAAGCGAGCGCTCCACGACAACGCCATAGCCGAGAGCTTCTTCTCGACCCTCGCATGCGAGCTGCTCTATTGCCGCCGCCTCCGCTCTCAGCCCGAGGTTCGGATGGCGATGTTCAACTACTTTGAGGGCTTCTACAATCCGCTGCGTCTTCCCTCGGTGCTCGGCTATTGCTCACCCATTGCCTTCGAGCAAAAAATCGAATTGGACAGGTCCAGCTCGACCTTGATCGAGCAAGCCCCCCTAACCGTCCATCGAACCGGGGCAATCCCAGTTCAACGCGTCGGCACTGGTTCCGCTGACTGCGTCCACCGAGAAGCGGCCGTCGGCCAGCAGGGTGTCCAGCACACCCCCATGTGTACGCGCCGTAGGATCCGCCGCCTTGAAGCGCGAGGCAGAGCGGTCGCTGGTGGGACGCCATGGGGGTTCTTCGTGGTCAGATCCAAGTCTTGGCGTCGACGCCGTGATCGGGCCGTCGGTGCCCCTCCGGTCGCCACGCACCGCCGGCCCAGTCCGGGCTGCGGCGTGGCGTCGAGGAATGGCGCTCGACCGACCTGCGGGAGGGGGCGAAGCGCGAGCCAGTCAATGCATCGCACCTTCGAGGAACGAAGGCGGGACTTCGTGGTATTGGCGTGGCCGGTCAGTCCTCCACTCCCCCCGTCACGGTACGACGGGTGCTCCGCCCTGGCGCGGCCGAGGGCATGATCGCGGCGCCGGAGGCGACGACACCCGCGACCATCCGAAGTTCTGGCGACTGACGGGGGTCGTCCGCTATCCGTTCCGCCTCGACCTGCAGGCGAAGGTTGCAGGCCTTGGACGGGAGACCATCGTTCGGGGTGCAGGCGTCGTGCCGGGCACACGCGGCGTCCAGGGCGTCGACCGGAGCCAGGGGGGCGTTGTTGCCCGGGCCACAATAGTTGCCGTGAACCAAAAGGGTGGGGCGAGCGGGTGCGGTTCCCGGCTGGGCCAAGCACGGGGTTGTGAAGCCCGCGGCGAGGAAGATCGAGGTGGCGATCCGGATGAACATGATGAGTCTACCTTGTATGGTCGCGCCCCCTCAGGCGTGACGTCGACAGCATTGTCCGGGTGGCCCAGGGCCGTCCCTCACATGCCGTCCGCTTTTTCTCGCTCCTCGGTCCCTCATCGTCCGAGGGCTCCGTCGTGCACGACGTCCGAGAGGGGGATGCCCACCTTCGCCAGGGACAAGGGCGGCGTCCGACCACCCGGGAAGGTAGTCTCCCAGCCACCGCCGAGGGCCTTCGACAGCGCGACGAAGTCGGTCGAGATCGCGGCCGTCGCCTGGGACAAGCTGGTCTCAGCGTGAAGCACCGTCTGCGACGCCTGGAGAACGGTCGTAAATATCTCGACGCCCTGGACGTATCGCGCACGCGAAAGAGCGAGCGCTTGGCGGGCATCGGCCACCTGCCTCGCTAGACGCGCGCGGCGGCCCTCGTCACCGCGCAGGGCAGCGAGAGCGTTGACGACGTCGTGCCAGCCCTGGAGCACCGCCTTCTGGTAGGCGATGGCCGCTTCCTGTTGCCGGGCGCGCTGGAGCACGAGGTTCGACTTGAGCCGCCCGCCCTCGAACAGCGGAATCGAGACCGAAGGGCCGATGTTCATGTATTGGAGCGACGAGCCCCGGAAGAGCTGGCCCGGGTCGACCGAGTTCACGGTCGGGCTTCCGGTGAGCGTGACGCTCGGAAAGAACTGCGCTTCCGCGACACCGATCTCGGCCACGGCCGAATGCAGGTTGGCCTCGGCCCTGCGGATGTCGGGCCGGCGCATGACCAGGCTCGACGGCACGCCGATGGGCACGCGCGGCGGCACGGGCGGGATGGATGGGCCGGCGACGAGCTCTTGCGAGAGCGCCAGGGGCGGTTCGCCGAGCAGCAGGGAGACCGCATTGATCTGTTGGATCTCCTGCTGTTGGAGTTGCGGCAGTTGCGCCTTGATCGCCTCGACCTGCTGGGCGGCGCTGGACGTGTCCAGGCCGGTGACCAACCCCTTCTGCTGACGCACCCGGACAACGTCGAGGATTTGCTCGTTGACCCGGACGTTGGCGAGGTTGATCCGGATGAGTTCCTGAGTGCCCCGAAGCTGCACGTAGGCCCGTGCGAGCTCGGCCTGGCTGGAGATCAGCGCGTCGCGCCTCGCTTCCGCCGAGGCGTCCGCCTGGGCCTCCGCGGACTCGACCGAGCGGCGGACCTTGCCCCAGAGATCGAGTTCCCAGGAGGCGTCGAAGCCGAGGGTGTAGCTCTCGAAGCCGTTGGTCAGGGGCGCCGTCAGGTTGCCGCTGGAAGCGGCGCCACCGCTTCCACCCGTCAGGCCGCCGAGCGAGTTCGACAGTAGACCTATGGTGCCGTTCTTGCTGAACTGTTGCCGGTAGGCGTTGCCCTTCCCGTTCAGCGTCGGCAGGCCTGCGGCGGCGGCGGTGTTGAGCTGGGACCGGCTCTGGAAAAGGCGTGCGGTGGCCGTCTGGACGTCGAGGTTCTGAGCCGCCAGCCGGTCTTCGAGTTGCGACAGCACCGGATCGCGGAAGGCCTGCCACCACGCCACGTCGGGCTCTGCGTCGGTGCTGCGCGCCAGGAGCCGCCGCGGCGTCGGGGCGGCGAGGCCGGTGTCGAGATAGTCGCCCGCGTCGGCGAGCCGCGTCACGGGCGGGGCGAAGTCGGGCCCGATCGTGCATCCGGCAAGGCCGAGCAGGCCGGCCGCGGCCGCCACGCGGGCGCGTCGTCCAGGGTATCGGCGGAGCGTCATCTCAATGTCCCCCGCCGCCTTCGCCTTGCGCGGTCTTGGCCGAGATCAGCAGGCACAGGGGTACGACGAGGAACGCCAGGACCGCCGCGTACTGGTACACGTTGCCGTAAGCGAGCACCTGGGCCTGCTTCGTGAAGGTCTGGTAGGTGTGTGCGACGGCCTGCTGATGCACCAACGACGCCGCCCGCCCGAGGGACCGGAGCGTGTGCTCGCTTTCCTGGATGAGCAGGTTGTAGCCGTGGCGCAGGGGGGTCATGAACGACGAGAGGTGGGCTTGGTCCGCCTGCGACCTCTCCGTGACCGCAGCCGTCGAGATAGAGATCCCGACCGAGCCGAAGACGTTGCGGAACATCGAGAACAAGGCCGACCCGTCGCTGCGGTACTTGTCCGGCAGGGTAAGGTAGGCCACCGTAGAGATCGGCACGAACAGGAAGGCGAGCGGCGCCGTCTGCAGCGTGCGCATCAGGACTAGCGTCCAGAAGTCGATGTTTGGGGCGAGGAAGCTCGAATAGAACATCGCGGCGCCGGTGAAGGCGAACCCCAACATGATGATGTAGCGGGTCTGGACGAACTTCGTCGCAAAGCCGACGACGGGGATCAGGACGATGACCGCGACGCCGCCCGGCGACAGGATGAAGCCGGAGTCGAGCGCGGTGTAACCCAGCACCTGTTGCGCGAAATTTGGGGTCAGGACCGAGCCGCCGTAGAGCAGCGCCCCGACGGCTCCGATGAGCAGGCAGCCGATGGCGAAGTTCTTGTCCTTGAACACGTCAAGGTCGACGACCGGTTCGTCGGCGGTCAGGAGCCAGCAGATCGCACCGAAGGTCGCCACGAAGGCGATGACGGCCATGATCTGGATGAAGGAGGAGCTGAACCAGCCGTTGACCTCGCCGCGGTCGATCATGACCTGCATGCAGCCGATGCCGATGACGATCAGCGATAAGCCGACGTAATCGAGGCCGCGGGCTCGTTTCTTCTTCTCGTCGGGCTGGTCCTGGACGAGGTAGGCGTTGACGAAGAAGGTGAAGATCCCGACGGGCACGTTGATGAAGAAGATCCAGCGCCAGGTTGAATGCTCGACGAGGTAGCCCCCCAGCGTCGGCCCGAGGACGGGGGCGACGACGGTCGCAACTGCCGTGACGCCGAAGGCCGCCCCGCGCTTGGCTGGCGGGAAGGTGTCGAGGATGATGGCCTGCTGGCTCGGCTGCAGGCCGCCGCCGAAGAAGCCCTGCATCAGCCGGAACACGATGATCTGCCCGAGGCTCTGCGAGATGCCGCACAGGAACGACGACGCCGTGAACATCCCGATGCAGATCAGGAAGTAGCGCTTTCGCCCGATGGTGTCGGATAGCCAGCCCGCGATGGTGAGCACGATGCCGTTGGCGACGAGGTAGGCGGTGAGCGTGTATGTCGCCTCGTCGTTCGAGGCGGCGAGCGACCCGGCGATGTAGGGCAACGCCACGTTGACGATGGTGGTGTCGAGCACCTCCATGAACGCCGCGAGCGTCACTGCGATGGCCACGAGCCAGGGATTGTGGGCGGGCTTCCGGCCATTCGAGGCGTCGCTCATTTGAGCATCACCGTCGGTACGACGCTGACGCCGAGCGGCAGCGGCTCGTCTTTCTTCAGACCAGAGTCGATTACGATCTTTACTGGTACCCGCTGCACGATCTTGATGAAGTTGCCGGTGGCGTTCTCGGCTGGGAAGGCGGAGAACTTCGAGCCCGAGCCTCGCTGGATCGAGTCCACGTGGCCTTGCAGGTCGAGGTCGGGGTAGGCGTCGATGGTGATCTTGACCCGTTGCCCGGGTCGCATGCCGTCGAGCTCGGTCTCCTTGTAGTTGGCCGTGACCCAGACGTCGGTGGTGACCAGCGACATCACCTGCTGGCCGGCGGTGAGGTAATCCCCGGCGTTGACGTTGCGCTTCGTGACCCAGCCGTCCTGAGGCGCGCGCACAGTGCTCCACTCGATGTTCAGGTCGGCCTGCTCGACCTGCGCCCTTGCCTGTTCGGCTTGACCCTTGAGCTGGTCGACCTGCTGCTCGGACTGGCCGATGTTCTGTTGCACCGGCATGGCCTGGACGAGACGCGCCTGCGCCTGCTCGACCTGCGCCTTGGCCTGCTGGTAGTTCGCCGCGGTCGTGTCGACGTCCTGCTGCGTCGTGGCGAGCTTGGGCAGGCTCCTCTGGCGGTCGTAGTTCGCCTGCTGCAGGGCGAGGTTGGCCTTGGCCGAATCGAGATTAGCCTGTGCGAGTTGGAGCGCGGCGGGAAAGTTCTTCCGCGCGATCTCGACGCCGAGCTTCTGGTTGGCGACCTGCGCGTTGCTGGCGTCGAGTTGTCCCTGGGCCCGCTCGCGGCTGAACTTGAATTGCCGAGGGTCTATGCGGAACAGCGGATCGCCCCTGCGCACGAACTGGTTGTCCGTGACGTCCAGGGCGATGACCTGTCCGGCGACCTGCGGGGCGACGTTGACGATGTTGCCGTCGGTGTAGGCGTCGTCGGTGCTGATCTTCCCGCGCGTCGATAGCCAGTAGTACAGGCCGCCGCCGGCCAATAGCAGCAGGACCACCGCGGCGATCCCGATGACGAGCGGCCGGCGTTTCTTCCGGGCGCGCTTGTTGTCCTCGTCATCATCCTTATCCGACCCAGAGTCTTCCCGGTCGTCCTGCCCATTCGCCTTGTTCTGGTCGTCGCCCTTATCGGCGTTGCGCGACCCGTAGCCTTCGCGGTTGTCCTGCCGCTCCGCCTCGTCGCGGTCGCGTTCGGCAGCGGAACGGCGGCTGTGTCGGTCCCCGTCGTCCCGACCCCGACGAACATACCCTCCGTCCTCGTATCCCTGCTTGGAACCATCATCCCGGCGTCGGCGGGACCGGTCCTCGTCGGAGGGGGAGTGGCTTTCCGAACGGCGCCGCCCTGCATCAGCATCCCCGGGACGGCTGTCGTCGTATCGGGACCGGCCGCGTTCCATCGAGCCTACGTCGAGCACGTCCCGTCGATCCGAAGGTCCTCTTGACGGTCCGTACGGCTCGTCCAAGTCGTCTGCGCGCATGTCGGGAAGTCACCCTCTACCCTCGCGCGGCAACCGGCGAGACGGCGCGGACGTTTACGCCATGGTAGCGCGGAGCTAACGAACCGAACGTTTCGTTTCTTTTCTGGAAGTTGGTCTCGATGTCAAGCGAAACACCCGGTTCGGGCAAGCGATCACGGGTTCGTGTTCCGCGTGGCGAGGAGCGGCGCAGCGGAATCGCGGCCGTCGCCGAGCGCGTCTTCCTCAAGCATGGCTTCGCCGAGACGACGATGCGGATGGTGGCGGTCGAGGCAGGTGCCTCAACCGAGACGGTGTATCGCCACTTCGGTTCCAAGGACGAGATGTTCATCGAGGTGGTGGGCAATCGCACCCAGGAACTTCACCAGCGGATCGAGACCGACCTCGAAAGCACGGGGCCGCTCCCGGTTGTCCTGGAATCCGTCGGTATGAGTCTTTACGGGGCGATAATCATGCCGGAAGTGTCGACGCTGGCGTGCATCATCGTCGGCGAGGTTCCCCGCAATCCCGCACTCGGCGAGGCGTTCTACGCGATGGCGCCTGGCCGGACACTCACTAAGCTGACCTCGTACCTGACGGATGCCCGGGCCCGCGGCGACTTCATCGGGGATGACCCGGAGCTCGCCGCGAACATGTTTATCGGGCTGATCATGGGGAAGATTCTGCCGGTTCGCCTCTTCATCCCGCACTTGGACGACTCCAGCCCCGCGCAGGTTGAACGCCACGTCCGGGAGGCGGTGCGAATCTTCCTCAGCGTCTATCATCGCGGTGGGGCCAGAGGCGGCGGGGCGACCTGACCATTTACTCGGGCTTCGCGGCTGCCCTGGCTTCATCTTGCTCATCGGGTAGGGCCTCGCCCTCGTACCTGGCGAAGCCGGCCACACGCGGGCGCGTCATGCGTGGGAACGAGGGCCGCGGAGCCGGACTTGAAGATTGCCGGATCGGGCGTAGGGCGTTCTCCTTCATTGCTACGTCCGCCTGTTTCACAGAACTCCTCCAGGCCATCGTTCCGTCAAGACTGATGCCAGAAATCTTGGTCCCACTTCTTCGTGGGCGTGCCCCCTGCCCGGAACGATATTTCCAGCGACCAGGGAGTTGTCGCCCACCGCCGACAAATATGCGCGAAACAACCGCGGTCGTGAGAGATCCACGCGGCAATGTCCGTTCTGATGCATCCGGCATCGAGAAGCGGACAGGCAACAAACCATTCACCCCAGTCATCTCGACGGGCCTACCGGTGAGACCGACGCTGGCCGAAAGCTGCCGGTCTGCTTCGAGGCGAGGCTGCTGAAATAGCGGACAAGCTCCTATCGACCCAACCCGTTCGCTTACGCGCGTTGTCCGCCGTCAGCGCTCCTGAGACAGATCGAGGGTCTTCACGAACGGAGGATGGCTGGTTCATCGTAGCCCCCAGGAGCGAAGATGAAACAGACGTCCGGGCCGGCGCGGAAGCCGGCAGAAGCCGTGATCAAGGACATCCGCCGCGCCACGCGCCGGCAGTTCTCGGCCGAGGAGAAGATCCGCATTGTGCTGGATGGCCTGCGCGGCGAGGACAGCATCACCGAGCTGTGTCGGCGCGAGGGCATCGCCAGCTCGATGTACTACGGCTGGTCGAAAAAGTTCCTGGAAGCCGGCAAGAAGCGACTGGTCGGCGACACGGCCCGTGCCGCGACCGCCGACGAGGTCCAGGACCTGCGTCGCGAGGCGGGTGCGCTGAAGGAGGTCGTGGCCGATCTCGTCCTGGAAAACCGCCTGCTGAAAAAAAGTATGACCGGGGCTGGGAGCGACGAGGCATGAGGTACCCGGCCTCTGAGAAGCTGGAAATCATCCGGCTGGTCGAGCAATCCCATCTGCCGGTGCGCGCCACCCTGGACAAGCTCGGCGTCACCTGGGCGACGTTCTACCGGTGGTACGACGCTTTCCAGCGTGGCGGCCTCGAGGCATTGGCGGATCGCCCGTCCCGACCCAGCCGGGTCTGGAACCGGTTGCCCGCCGAGGTTCGCGAGCAGATCGTCGCCCTCGCGCTGGAGCAGCCGGAGCTCAGCCCGCGCGAGCTGGCGGTACGCTTCACCGACGAGCGGCGCTACTTCGTCTCGGAGGCGACCGTCTACCGCCTGCTCAAAGCTCAGGACCTGATCACCAGCCCGGCCTACATCGTGATCAAAGCCGCCAACGAGTTCCGCGACAAGACCACCGCGCCAAACCAGCTTTGGCAGACGGACTTCACCTACCTGAAGGTGGTTGGCTGGGGCTGGTACTATGGGATTGCCCCGGTTCGGTGGACGGTTAGGGGGCTTGCTTGATCAAGGCCGGGCTTGACGTGTCTTTTTCGGTTTCGTGCTCGAAGGCAACGGGTAAGCGGTAGCCGAGAGCCGAGTGAAGGCGCAGCGGATTGTAGAAGCCCTCGATGTAGCTGAATACCGCCATCCGGGCCTCGGCCTGAGAGCGGAATCGGCGGCGAGCGAGCAACTCGCATTCGAGGGTGGAGAAGAAGCTCTTGGCCATGGCGTTGTCGTAGGCGTCGCCGACAGAGCCCATCGAGGGGCGCACCCCCGCCTCCCGGCAGCGGTTGCCGAAGGCCAGCGAGGTGTATTGCGACCCCTGGTCCGAGTGGTGGATCACCTCGTGCGGTCGGCGCTGCGCGACGGCCATCTCCAAGGCATCCAGCACCAGCTCCGAGCGGAGGTGATGGGCCATGGCCCACCCGACGATGCGGCGGCTGAAGGCGTCGAGCACCACGGCGAGGTAGAGGAAACCAGAAGCCGTCGGCACATAGGTGATGTCGGCGACCCAGAGCCGGTTCGGTGCCTCGGCCGAGAACACGCGATCGACGAGATCGGGGGCGGGCCTCGCCTCCCGGTCCGGCCGCGTCGTGACGGGGCCGCCGCGCCGGTGGCATGCCCCGACGAGGCCGGCTTCCCGCATCAACCGGGCGATCCGTTTGCGGGAGTGTCGCTCACCTTGCATCCGCAGATCGGCCTGGACGCGCGGCGCGCCATAGGTCTCATGCGAGCCGAGGTGAACGGTGCGGATCCGCTTCAGCAGCGCGGCATCAGCCACCTTCCGCATCGAGGTCGGCCGACCGATCCAGGCATAGTATCCGGCCTTCGATACGCCGAGCGTGCGGGCCATGACGGCGATGGGGAAGTCGGCCCGGTTGGCGCTCATGAACCGGAAGACCCTGATGGCAGAACCCCGGTCTCCCGCGCAAACCAGGCCGTCGCGCGAGAGAGGATATCGCGCTCCAGCTTCAACTGCCGGACCTCCCGCCGGAGCCGGGCGAGCTCGTCACGCTCGGTCGCTGTCAGGCCAGGATCGGCGGGCGGCGGCTTGGCCTCCCGCCGACCTTCACTGCGATCAGCTTCAGCGACCCAGTTCTGAATGGTCTGGCGTGCGGGCTCGAACTCGCGGGCGAGGTCGGTCGGATCCCGGCCGGCACGGACCAGATCGACCATCTGCCGGCGGAACTCAGCGGGGTATGCGGGACGGGTCTTGGGCATCGGAAAATCACCTCACGCGAAAGCGTTCTCGGTGTCCACCGAACCGGGGCAATCCCAGATGGACGTACGCGTCTTTCACGGCCGGTATTTCGTATCGCGGGACGAGGGGCGGTATGCCCGCAAAGCCGGCTGAAGCCGGGATCGTCGACTGGCTGAAGGGCCGGCCGAGCACCTGCCTGCTTCCAACGATGGCCGCCCCCGCAGGCCCTGCCGCTTGTCCCGCGCGATGCCCGATCTCACCTTCGGTGCATGCACAACGAGTACGACGTCATCATCGTGGGCGGAGGCGCTGCCGGGATCGGCGCGGCGCGCCGGCTTACGGCCAACGGCAAAGCGGTGCTGCTGCTTGAGGCGTCAGCGCGCCTTGGCGGCCGCGCCTTCACGCAGGATCTCGCCGGGTATCCGCTCGACCTCGGCTGCGAGTGGCTCCATTCGGGCGACCGCAACGCCTGGGTCAGCATCGCCGAGGCGTCCGGCTTCCCGGTCGACCGAAGCGATCCGCCGTGGGGGAAGGCGCATCCCGGCATCGCCTGGGACGAGGACGAGGAGGAGGCGGCCCGGAAGGCGTTCGGCGAATGGGAGGAGCGGCTCCGGGCGGTCGCGCAGGGCAGCGACCAGGCGAGCGATGCCCTGGAGCCCGGGGGTGAGTGGAACGCCTACGTGCGGGCCATCGCCGGCTTCATGAGCGGGGTCGCGCCCGAACGCATCTCCGCCACCGACTACATGGCCTACGACGATGCCTCCACGGGTCGGAACTGGAACCTGCCGCTCGGCTACGGCACCCTGGTCGCGGCCAGCCTGCCGCCTGCGGCGGCGCTGCGCCTGGCCACTCCCGTCGAGCAGATCGACCTGACGGCCGACGGCGTCGCCGTCTCGACGCGGGCCGGCACCGTTCGCGCCCGAGCCGCCATCCTCACGGTCTCGACCGGGGTCCTGGCCGGCGACGCCATTCGCCTTCCCGCCGGGGTCGACCCCTGGCGCGAGGCGGCCGCCTCACTGCCGCTCGGGCGGAACGAGAAGGTCTTCTTGGAGATCGGGCGCGATGCCGCATTCGAGCCGGCCGCACATGCCTACGGCAACCTGCGCGACCCGAGGTCTGCCTCCTACTCGATCCGACCCAACGGCTGGCCGATCATCGAGGCGTTCCTCGGGGGTGACGGTGCTCGCATTCTGGAGGAGGAGGGCCCGGCCGCCGGCTTCGCGTACGTGTCAGCTCAGTTGGTCGCCCTGTTCGGCAGCGACGTGTCGGCGGCCATCCGGCCGCTGGCGGCGACGTCGTGGAGCCGGATGCAGGCCATCGGCGGCGCGTATAGCTGCGCCTTGCCGGGCCGATCCGATGCGCGGGCACGTTTGGCCCGGCCTTTCGAGGACTGCCTCTTCTTCGCCGGCGAGGCGACGCACCCTTTCGACTTCACAACGGCGCACGGCGCCCACGACAGCGGGCAAAGGGCCGCCAACGAGGCCATGGTGGCGCTTGCGGATAGGCACCGGCTCGGACGGCGGCACAAGCTCGCCGCAGCCGGAGCATGAGGCGTCAGATTGCGACCTAAGCCACGGTGGCGCAGCGCGTCGACCGGCACGGCTTGGGTCGATTCCGGCTCACGGCATCTCGATATGGGTAACTAGGCGACGCTTCGAACAGAGGGGTCGCGCCCCTCGAACGCGTCCGACGGAGCACGTAGTGTCCGCCCACGTTCGAGCATGTTGAGGACGTCCTCCGCGTCCGCGGTCCGGTCACGCCGTCCCCGTCCGGCGAGCAGTCGCAGGCCTCGCGAAAGGGTACGTGCTTCCCAATTCGCGCTCCGCTTGCCCGATGCGCCTCCGGCGAGTTCGGCCAAGTCGCCCGCGAGCGCCTGGCGCAAGCGCCGCTTCCTTCGCTCGATGTCCAGCGGCATGACGAGATGGAGTGCCAGGGCGGCTACTCCGATGCCGACAAGCATGCCGAGGCCCTGATGCGCCAGAGGCGGGCCGAGGGGCGTCAGATGCGTCGGCTGGCTCATCATGAGGAAGAAGTTGTTGAACTCGACGGTGCTCACCGCCGTCAGCCTGAAGGTGAGCCCGGCCGCCGTGACGCAGAGGACCGGCACGAGGGCGAGGAGGAGAACCGTCAGACCGGCCGGGTGCGGCAGCACGAACGCGCGGAACGCCAGGGCGAGGCCGATGCCCGCAAGCACGCCGAGCACGATCCGTCGGATCATCGCGGCCCCGAGCTCGTTCGCCGAAAGCAAGGTCACGAACACGCAGGTGCCCAGCAGCATGAGCGAGCCGGCGGCCCAGCCGGTCACGAGCCACGCGAGGCCCATGGGCAAGACGCACAGTGCCGTCCGGGTTGCGGCACGCACCGCCCCCTGCCAATCCAAGGGCGTTTCGAGGCGGGCGGGTCCATTCCCCACGACCGGCGCCCGCTCAAGGTCCTGGAGATCCGCGAGGGCCGCGGTCAGGGCGGCTCGGGTGTCGGCGAGGGGGCCGGCCACGGCTGGTCGGCCATCGGCGGACGCGAGAGGGGTCGACCCGGGAGAGTCCTTATACCGGAATCGAAGGGCGGCTTGATCCAAGAGGGCTTTCAGTTCCGGCGGCGCCTGCGCCTGTACCGGATCGTCGGACCGCGCGAGCGCCCGGGTACGCGAGGCCACGAGGAGGAGCGAGGCCAGGAGGTTGCGCAGGCGTCGCTTGCACCAGCGGGCGCCCGGAGCGCCGTCAAGGACTTCGTCGGTTTCCGCGTCGAGGTCGCCGAGCCGGGCTACGACGGCCAGCAGCGCGCCCTGGTCCGCTGCGCCTAGGGAACCCGTGAGCAGACCTGAGCAGCGCTCCAGAAGCTCGGCGCCCGACCGCCGTGCGCGGTCGAGGAGCGAGCGCCGACCCGAGGGCGGCATCAGCAGGCCGGTGACGGCGGTGGCCGCGAGAACGCCGATGACGGTGCAGGCGATGCGGCCGAAGGCGATGTGCTGGACCGAGGCCGGATGGTCGAAGTCGATCAGGGCGACGATGGCACAGGTATAGCCGGCCAGCACCGCCCCGTAGCTGCGGAAGTGCCGGACGAGGGCGGACATGCCCGCGCAGCACGCAAGCCAAGCCGTCAAGCCGACGAGCGCCGCCGCCGGGTGGGTCGCGAAGGCAGCGAGCAGGCCGATGCCGACCACCGCGCCCGCGGTCGTGCCGACGAGGCGCCAGAGGCACTTCTCGAAGAGCAGCCCTCGGGTCGGCTGCGAGACCGTGAGCACGGTCACGCCGGCCCAGTGCCCGTTCGGCAGGTCGAGCGCAGCCGCAAGGACGATAGCGAGCCACGCCGCGGCCACCGTGGCGAGGCCGAACCGCAGGCGCGGCGGGTCGCGCTCCAGGAAACTCCGGAGGCCGGTCGGGAGCATGGTCGGTGTTTACCCTGGACCCCGGGACCGAGGCGAAGTCGCCGATGTCTTCCGTATCCGCTCGCGTCCGGTCGACCTATGAAGCGGACGCGGGGCGGCCCATGCGCATCCCGCCGGGCCTGCCCCTCGGCGCCTCCCGCTTAGGCGGTGACGACGATCTTGCCGATCTGCTCGTTGCTCTCCATGAAGCGGTGCGCCTCGACGATCTGGTCGAGCGTGAAGGTCTTGGCGACCACCGGCTTCAGCGCGCCCGAGGCAAGCCCCTTCACGATGTAGTCCTTGGCCCTCTCCAAGCGCGCCGGGTCCTTGGTGATCTCGAAGAGCTGGTAGCCGCGCACCGTCAGGTCCTTGCCGAGCAGCGGCATGACCGGCACCGCCAACGGCGTCGTGTCGAGGGCGCCGTACTGGAAGAAGATGCCAAGGTAGCCGAGCGCGTCGAGGATCTTGGCAACCTCCGGGCCGCCGACAGGGTCGAAGGCGACGTTGGCCCCCTTGCCCTCGGTGATGCGGTTCACCTCGGCGACGAGGTCCTGCTCCTCGGTGGCGATGACGTGGGCCGCCCCGTGCTTCAGGAGTTCGTCGCGCTTGGCGCTACGACGGGTCAAGGCGACCGGGACGGCGCCCAGCGCGTTGACGATCTGGATGGCGGCCAAGCCCACGCTGCTGGAGGCGGCGCGGATCAGCACGGTCTGACCGGCCTGTACGTCGGCGATGTCGACGAGCGCCCCGTAGGCGGTCACGAACATCATCCAGGTGGCCGCGGCTTCCTCCCAGGACAGGTTCTCCGGGTGCTTCACCACGCCGAAGGCCGGGGCGTTCACGAGCTCGCCGTGCAGGCCGTAGTCGCCGAGCATGAAGCAGGGCACGACGCTGACCGGATCGCCGACCGCGAAGCCGGCGACGTCGGGCCCGACGGCCTCGACGGTGCCGGCGGCCTCGTAGCCGAGGATGGCCGGGAAGGTCGGCTGGGTGACGTACTGGCCGGTGCGGAACATGACCTCGGCCCGGTTCAGGCCCATGGCCTTCACCCGGATCTGGACCTCGCCGGCCTTGGGCGCGGGGACCGCGACGTCCTCGACCTTGAGGACCTCGGGACCGCCGGTCTCGTGGAAGCGTACGATGCGGCTCATGGTCGTTCTCCTCGATGGTGTACGCCCCGGGAAGGGCGCGGAAACCTCCCGCCGGGGATGCCCGGCGGGAGGACGTCTGGACGGGAGCCTTCAGGCGGCCTTGATCCAGGCAGGAGCGGCGCTGGTGCCTCAGCCCAGGAAGAAGCCGAAGTGGATGTTGATCTCGCCCAGCGGCTCAAGGAACCAGGCGTTGCTCATGGGACCCGACTCGACGGGCTGGAACCCGCCCTTGGCCACGAGGTCGGACACCGTCTTCTTGGCGGCCTCGTCGTCGCCCGCGACGAAGACCTGCACCGGGTCGCGGCCCTCGCGCGCCTCGGCCGGCAGCAATTGCGCGAAGATCGTGTTGAACGCCTTCACCACCTTCGCCTCGGGCGCGAGCTTCTGGAGTTCCTCGGGGGCCGAGGTGGTGTGCCCGACGCGCAGGTCCTTGTAGTTCTCCGTGATGGGGTTCGAGATGTCGATGAGCACCTTGCCGGCGAAGCCGCCGACCTCACGGACCGCCTCGCCCGCCTGCGGGTAGTTCACCGCGAAGTTCACCACGTCGGCGAGCTTGGCGGCCGCGGCGATGCCGCCGCCCTCGGCGCCCGCCCCGATCTCCTCGGCGAGCTTCGCCGCCTTGGCCGGGTCGCGCGACTCGATGACGACCCGCTCGCCCTTCGAGGCGATCAGCCGGGCGATGCCGGCACCCATGTGCCCGGTTCCGATGACTGCGACGGTCATGACTGCTCTCCTCATTCACGAGCCGGCGCCGCCGGCCTCAACGGGAGGTATGGAACTCGTCCTATCCGTGATAAATCGTGGTTTGATAGCGACACTCGCAACCAATGGTCAGGAATATGGACCGTCTCGCCAGCATGGAGGTGTTCGCCAAGGTCGCCGACCTCGGCTCGTTCGCGGCGGCCGCGGACGCCGCCGACATCTCCGCGGCGATGGTCGGCAAGCACATCCGGCAAATGGAGTAGCACCTGGGCGTGCGCCTGCTGAACAGGACGACCCGCAGGCAGAGCCTGACCGACGCCGGGCGCGACTTCCTCGAACGGACGCGCATCGTGCTCGCGGAACTGGAGGCGGCCGAGGCCATCGCGGCCGACAGCCGGATGAGGCCGCGGGGCGAGTTGCGGATTAACGCGCCGGTCTCGTTCGCCACCTACAGCCTTTCGCCGCTGCTTCCCGAGTACATGGCCGAGAACCCCGAGGTAACGGTTCGCCTCACCTTGAGCGACCGCGTCGTCGACCTCGCGGACGAGGGCTACGATTGTGTGTTCCGCGCCGGCCCGCTGCACGATAACAGCCTGATCGCGCGGGGCCTGCGCCCCCTCAACCTGATCCCCTGCGCGTCGCCCTCCTACCTGGAGCGGCACGGCCGGCCGCGTCACCCGAGCGACCTCGCCCGGCATGCCTGCCTCGGCTTCTCGGGCTCGGCGCTGGAGGAGCTCTGGACGTTCCACGGCGGCGAGGGCGAGGTCGTCGTGCCCATCGGCTCGCGGTTCTCCGCCAACAGCGGCCAAGCCCTGCGGCAGGCGGCCTTGGCCGGGATGGGCGTGATCCATCATGCCGAGTAACTCCTCGCGGACGACCTCGCCTCGGGCCGGCTGGTCCGCATCCTGCCAGAATGGCGGTCAGAGCGCCCCCTCCACGTCCTGTACGCGCCAGACCGCCGCATCACGCCGAAGCTCCGCTCGTTCCTCGACTTCACGACGTCCTGGTTCAGCCGTGAACGCGGGTCCTGAGGCGGGGGCAGCCCTCACGGTGCGTCCCCGCCCGAAGGCTCAAGCCGCCACGTCCTCGCCGTTCGACCAGGCGCCGAGCCGGCGGAGCTTCCGTTCGCGCCCGTTCAGCCACCAGCCGAGTTGGGGCACCCAGCTCTCGTACGGCGCATCCCGCGGGGCGGCCCCGAGCGCCTGCTCGGCGTCGAGCGCGAAGTTCGGGTTGCGCAGCGCCTCGCGGCCGATGGCGACGAGGTCGGCGTGCCCCTCGGCCACGACCTGCTCGGCCTGGAACGGGTCGACGATCAGGCCGACCGCCATGGTCTTGAGGCCGGTGTCACGCCTGACCCGCTCGGCGTAGGGCACCTGGTGGCCGTAGCCGCTTGGGTGCTCGTAGGTGACGCCGACGCCGCCCGAGGAGACGTCGACCACGTCGACGCCGACCGCCTTCAGGGCCTCGGCGAAAACGACCGTGTCCTCGATCGTCACGCCGGTCTTCAGGCCGTCGACCGCCGAGACCCGCACGAATAGCGGCTTGTCGGCCGGCCAGATCGCACGCAGCTCCCGGGCGATCTCAAGTGGCAGCCGGAAGCGGTTCTCGCGGCTTCCGCCGTAGGCGTCCGTGCGGTGGTTGGTCAGCGGCGAGAGGAAGGAATTCAGCAGGTAGCCGTGGGCGCAATGCAGCTCCACGATCTCGAAGCCGGCCTTCAGGGCGCGCCGGGCGGCGGCGGCGAAGTCCGCCCCTTCACCTTATTGACGCCGGCGGCGTCGAGCGCCTCCGGGACCAGCCAGCCCTGGTCGACGGCCTGGGCGCTTGCGGACACGATGGCCCAGGGCCGGTCGCCGCGGGCGATGTCGGCCTCGTTAAGGGGACCGTCGCCGTGGTAGGGGCGCTGCATGCTAGCCTTCGGACCCGCGTGGGCGAGCTGGATGCCGGGTACCGCACCCTGCGTCTTCATGAAAGCCGCGATGCCGGCGAGCCTCTCGACCTGCTCGTCCCGCCAAAGGCCCACGTCACCGTGGGTGATGCGCGCCTCCGGCGAGACGGCGGTCGCCTCGACGATGACGAGTCCGAAGCCGCCGAGCGCGAGCTTGCCGTAGTGCACGGTATGGTAGGTCGTCACGAACCCGTCTTCGGCCTGGTACTGGCACATGGGCGAGACGGCGAGGCGGTTGCGCAGGCCCACGTCGCGCAGGGTCACGGGCTCGAAAAGCTTGGCCATCGGGCAAAGGTCTCCGTTGCGCCGGACCGGCGGTCACGACGCTGACATCGTCTCGGAATCGATTATTGTAACAGACGTTACTGAAGCTATATCTGTAACGGGCGTTACACGGCGTCAACCCGCAGCCTGCCCGTCCGAAGGCTCATGTGCGCCAGCACACCGAGGATGCGATGACCGCGATCACGCCGCACAGGAGCAAGGGACGGCCGCGCACCTTCGACCGGGCCCAGGTGCTGCATAGCGCACTGGAGGTGTTCTGGAAGCGTGGCTACGAGCCGGCGACCATGGGCGAGCTCTGCTCCGTCATGGGGATCAATCCGCCGAGCCTCTATGCGGCCTTCGGCAACAAGGCCTCCCTCTTCATGGAGGCGGTCGAGCATTACAAGACCACCTATTGGGCGGCCCCCTGGAGGCTCCTCGACGAGGAGCCGAACCTTCGCGTCGCGGTGGGGAGGTTCATGACCGAGGCGGCCGCCGTGTTGACCTCCCTCGATGCGCCCTGCGGCTGCATGGTCGTCCTGGGCACGGCGAACGTCTCGCCCGAGGCACAGGACGTCCACGACGCCTTGAGGGCGTTGCGGGAGGTCAGCCGAACCAACTTCCGTAAGCGCTTCGAGCGGGCCCTCGACGCCGGCGACCTGCCGCTCGGGACCGACGTCGCGACGCTGGCCTCGACCTTCAACACGCTGCTGCAGGGGCTGTCGGTCCAGGCGCGGGACGGTGCCGCGCGGGCGGAGCTTGAGGGCATCGCCGAGGCGTCCCTCGCGCTGTTGCCGCATGCCGGCTCAGGCGCCCCTGCCGATGGGCGCGGGCGACCATGACGGTCAAGCATCGCTGTGTTTCGGCGTGCAATTTTGGTTCATCCGCACTTTCGGTGCTGCGGGTCTGTTGTCCGATCAAGCTTTGCCGGTCCCAGTTCACGCGGCATGGAGGACGCGCTGGGGTATGAGATCGAATCCGGCTCTGCCGTACATGCTGCGCTTGATCAGTTTCAGGCGGTTGACCTGCCCCTCGACAGGACCGTTGCTCCAGGGTTCGACGATGGCGGCGCGCACAGCTGGCTCGTCCTGCCGGAGCCCTGTGACGAAGCCGCCGAGATCGGTCGCGGCTGCAGCGTCCAGCCAGGGCGTCAGTCCGGTGGGATCGTTTTGGCGCAGAAGATCAGCGAAGGCGCGGATAACCTCGGCTGCTTGGCTCTGCTTCGGCGCGGCGCTGCAGAGCGCTTCAGTGAAGGCGCGATCCTCCGGCGACAGCGCAGCCAGGTCGCCAGTGAGCCATCGGGTGATGCGGCGCGTCGAGGGGATCCGAATGGACCGTGGTCGAGCCGGTGCCCCTCGCTTCCGACGCGCAGCCCAGCGCCGGACGATATCGTAGCCACCCGTGAAGCCGTGTGCGTGCAACTCCCGGTAAAGCGCGGTGGCGCTGTGCTGGCCTTCCTGCCAGCGGGCCTCAACGAAGGGGAGATGGCGGTCGAGCCGGCTCGAACCCGGTGCGCGACGATAGGGCACGAACCGGCCTGCCCGCACCCAGCGGCGCACGGCGTTGCGGGACGCGCCGAGACGGCGAGCGATCTCCTTGGTCGGCAGACCTTCGCCGTGGAGGCACAGGGCCGCCTCACAGCGATCACGTCGTCGGCTCGTCACCTCCGGCTTGGCTGCGGTCTCCCTCAGGCCAGGGGAGGCCGAGGGATCCTTCTCGGCGCGGTGGGCCACGCTCCGGATCTGGGGCTGGTGTCGTTCGACCACGCCGCGCAGCGCCTCGAATGCGTTGACGAGCAGGTGCCAGCAATCCGCGACCTGCGTCGCCGTCGGCGCTCCCGTACGCGCAGCCTCGGCATAGGGCCCCGAGCGGTCACGGCTGACGACAGTCACGCTCGGATGGGCAGCGAGCCAATCCCGCACCGGTGCCGCAGAGCGGCCGGGCAACAGGTCGATGACGCGCCGCCGCTCCAAGTCGCACACGATGGTGCCGTAGGACCGGCCGCGTCGCTACGCCCAATCGTCGATGCCCACCACCCGCGGCGGCGGAGACGGTACGGTCCCGCGACGACGGATCAAGCGCAGGACGGTGTCGCCGCTGATCCGCGCGCGACGATGCCGGCGACGTGGCTGTCACACCCATCGGTTTTCCCTTGTCATAACCTTGTCGACGTCGTTGCGGCGAGCGGGCGCGGGTCGTCGCTCGGCCGACTTCCATTCCGACGGACGTCGGTGCCGCTCCTGGGTCGCGGTCAGTAGCGCGCCCGGATCGGCGCCGGCGGCGGTGCGGGCTCGTCCGTATAGAGCGGAGCTATCACCCGGAACCAGCCGCGCGTGTCCCGGCCGCCGTAGTTCTGCTGCCCGACGTCGCGGGTGATATAGGCCTGCAGGGTGAACTTGCCGAAGTCACAGCCTACCAGGCCGCCGACGGCGACCTGCCGCTGCGGCCGGTAGCCGAGGAAGTGGGTCGGAAGGTCGGTCGAACTGAAAGCCACGGGTCCGAGCTCCCACTTCCCGAACTTTTTCGTCGCGGTCAGGTCGAGGTTCAGGTAGTCGGGATAGAGTGCGCCGTTGTTCCGTAGCGGGCCGACGATAACGCCGTGGTACAGGTTTGCGCTGAGGTTGTAGCCGTCCGCCGTGTAGCTGACGCCGAAGCGCTGGTTGAAGGTCGTCGTCTGCCCGTCGAGGTTCGTCCCGGACGGAAGATAGACGGACGCGAGGTATGATACCCCAAGGCCACCGCCCACGTCCCAGGCGGTGATGGCAGCGAGCCACGGGTCGGCGAGACCGCCCTGGGTCCTGCCGGTGGGACCGGACACCCATAGGTTCGGCAAGGATACCAGAAGACCTAGATGCCCCCCGAGGATGCGCACGGGCGTCGCCCAGAGCAAGGCGGGGATGTTGACCCCGACGTCGGTCGATCCGCCGGCGCCACTGCGGCGTCCGAAATCGAACGTGTTGAAGAAGTAGACGCCATCGGGGACGGGCGTCCCGACCGCCAGGCCTATCGTCTATCCCGGCTGGGATACTGAGCCGGCGAACGCCTGGGTCGCGCAGCACAGGGCAGCCGCCATCGTCACCGCCTTGCGAGCAGCTTTCATTGTTTCCCCCATTATGGTGGTTTCTTCGCTGAATTCTCGGGTTCGACCTGGCGCACGTCTCCGCGGGCGTTCCCGGCCGGCTAGTCCCGGACGGCCGTGGACCGACCGGCTGCGTGGCGCCGATACCCGCCGCGGCGATCTCGGATCGTGTCCACGTTCTCGGGACGGCCGCATGCCTCTCCCTGTCCCGCCGGACGCTGGAGCGTTCGACGGGTGCGATGGTGACTGCTTGATCCGGTCAGGTTCGCCTCAGCGGTAGCACGCCCGTGCCCCCCGGGGGAGGCGTGGGGTCGCTCCGCGGCTCAGATCTCCCCGCGGCTCATCCGCCGGGCGATATGGTCCGCCTGGCGCAAGGCGAGGGCGACGATGGTCAGGGTCGGGTTCTCGGCAGCGCCAGTGGTAAACTGCGAGCCGTCCGATACGAACAGGTTTTCCACATCGTGAGCCTGGCCGAAGCGGTTTACCACGCCGTCCCGGGGCTTCTCGCTCATGCGGTTCGTCCCGAGGTTGTGCGTGGACGGGTACGGGGGCGTACGGATGGTCCGGACCGCGCCGACGGCCTCGTAGATGGCGCTGCCCTGCTTGTAGGCATGCTCGCGCATCGCCTCGTCGTTAGGATGGTCGGCGAAGTAGACGGACGAGACCGGCATCCCGTAGGCGTCCTTGTCGTCCGACAGCGTGATGCGGTTGTCGGCGCAAGGCATGTCCTCGCCGACGATCCAGAGGCCGGCGGTGTTCTGGTAATTGTCGAGCGCGCTCGCGAAGTCGCGGCCCCACTTCTGCGGGTCAAGGAACGCCGCCATGAACGGCAGCCCGAGCGAGATGGTCTCGAATTCGTAGCCGCCGACGAAGCCGCGGCTCGGGTCGTGCCGCGCTTCGTCGCGGACGATCCCGGCCATGACAGTGCCGCGGTACATGTGCACCGGCTTCTCAAAGATTCCGTAGACCGACCCGGTCGTGTGGCGCATGTAGTTCCGCCCCACCTGTCCCGAGGAATTCGCCAAGCCGTCCGGGAATTGCGAGGAGTGGGAGTTCAGAAGCAGGCGCGGGCTCTCGATGGAGTTGCCCGCTACCGCCACGGCGCGTGCCTTCTGCCGGTGCTCGACGCCGTTCTTGTCCGCGTAGACGACCCCGGAAACCTTGCCGCCCGCGTCGTGCTCAATCCTGAGCACCTGGCAGCCCGGACGGACCTCAAGCCGGCCCGTAGCCTCGCCCTTCGGGATCTCGGCGATGAGGGTCGACCATTTCGCTCCCGACTTGCAGCCTTGGAAGCAGAAGCAAATCTGCATGCACGAGGCGCGGTCGTCGCGCGGCTCGGAGTTAATGGCCATTCGGCCGGTGTGGACTTCCTTGTAGCCGATCTTCCGGGCACCGGCCTCAAGCACCTTGAAGTTGTTGTTGCCGGGCAGTCCGGGGATGCCATTGGTGCGTGTCACGCCCATGCGGTTCTCGGCCATGGCGTACCACGGCTCCATCTCCGCGAGGTCGACGGGCCAGTCGAGCAAATTGGCCCCCTTCACCGCACCGTAGTGCGTGAGCGTCTTGAACTCGTGCTCCTGGAAGCGCAGCGAGGCGCCCGCCCAGTGCACGGTCGAGCCGCCAACGGCTTTGACGATCCAAGCCGGCAGGTTGGGGAAGGTCTTGGAGATCGCCCACGGACCGGTGGCGTGCCGCTTGTCCTTCCAGGCGAGTTGGGCGAACGAGTCCCACTCGTCATTCACGAAGTCGAAGGTCTCGTGGCGGTCACCAGCTTCGAGGATGACGGTGTCGATGCCTTTGAGGGCGAGCTGGGTCCCGAGCGTGCCGCCGCCGGCGCCGGAACCGACGATGACGAAGACCGATCCATCGTTGAGGTCGTAGCGTGCAGACATGGTTTCCTCCTGCCGGGCGTCGGCCCCAGTCCCGTCTTAGCGCGGGAGGGTCGGGGCGGGCGGCGAATGCGGGTCGCGTTCTGGTTGGCGGCGCCGCTTGGGCGCCAAGCCGCCGTCAGAGCCAGTCGATGTCGTTAAAGCCGCGCTCCAGGTAGCCGCCCTTGTCGAAGGACGCGCCCTCGTAACCGAAGATCGGCCACAGCTCTTTCTGATTGTAGAGGCCAACGATGAGGTTGGCCCGGACCTTCTGAAAGAAGGGGGTTGGCTCAATGGCCTTGAGCAGGGCGGCCCGGTCGGCTTCCCGCGGGACCTTGGCGTAAGGCACACGGTGCATTTCCACGGCCGCTCGGTTGAGCGAGGCCATGCCGTCTTCGAGGAGCGTCAGTTCTGCCGGAGCGGCCCGTGCCGCGTCGTCCAGGATCTGGACCGCGGCGGCGTAATACTTGTCGGCGACCCGGTCGTGCGGGTAGCAGTCCCGCGACATCTGCACGAGGGAGGCGAAGGTCTCTGGCTTCGTCGCCTTCGGCATCTGCGCCCAGGCCCGTCCGGTCACGCTGCCGTCCGGCATGACCGCGATTGTCAGAAGTGTCGATCCGGCGGCCCCCAGGAAGCCGCGACGGGAAAGGCGTCCGCCCGTCTCCAGCGTTCTCATCCCATTCCTCCCTTGTCCGTTCTTATGTCTGCCGGTACCGCGCCAGCCGGCTGGGCGTCCGTCGACGGTCAGGCGAAACGCCACCCGCGCTGGAGCACCTCGATCCTGTAGCCGTCCGGGTCTTGGATGAAGAAGAAACGCGCCGTTCCGCCAGAATGGACCAGGGACTTGATGTCCCCCGGGGCGAGCCCGGCCTCGGCCATCCGGTAGTGCGCGGCTCTTAGGTCGTCGACCGACACGGCGAGATGACCGTAACCGTTGCCGAGGTCGTAGGCGCCCTCGTGGCCCTTGTTGACCGTCAACTCCAGCTCGAATCCGGAGGCAGCGTTGGAGAGGTAGATCAGCGTGAACGTCTCGAAGTCGAGCCTGTCCGCGATGCCAAGTTCGAACGCCTTTCGGTAAAACTCGACCGACCGCGCCTCGTCGCTGACGCGTACCATAGAATGGATAAGCTTCGGAACGTCGCTCATGTCCCCCCCTGGGCGATGCCATTCGTTCCGGCTCGCCGATGTTGAGGAAAGATTAGACCTGCTCCAGCATGGGTTGGTAGTATCATGCTACTGCGATGCGTGGACCGGTGGGCTCCCGTTCCGTCCAGGCCCGTCAGGTAGGGGCGTCCTGGCGGACAGTCGTGGCAGGGCCCGTTGACTCTTGCCCGTCCAGGCATCCATCCTCAGCTTTAGAACGGACAAGGGCCAAGTGGTGGGATCGTGCGACACTATGCCGGGGATCCTGCACCTTCGAGGCCGCCGGGACCGCGTTAGGACCTCCGCGGGCACGAGCGGATCCTCCGGCACCCTGCACTATGCTTCCCGGTGACGGCGTGGGCACGGGTGAGTCTCGCCGGGCGATGGCCTTGGTTGGGGTGGTGGACATGTGCAATTTGTATTCGGGAATGCCGTCCGCCAACTACGAGGGGGAGACGCGTTCCATTCGGCTGGGAGGACATTCAACTTCGATCAGGATCGAGGTGATGTTCTGGGGCGTGCTTGAGGACATCGCCGCGTCCCAGGGCATGACGCTCCCACGCCTTGTGACAGTGCTCTACGACGAGGTTCTGGCCCTGCACGGCGAGGCGAGAAACTTCGCTTCGCTGCTTCGTTGCGCGTGTTTGAGGCACCTGGAAATGAAGGCTGCCGAGGTCGCCTCGGCGCGCCGACTTGGTAGTTGCGGCATTGCGGGCGAGCGACGTCCCACACCGGCGATGGAGCCCCGCAGGTTCGGCTGAAGCCGCTCTCAGAGCTCTGTACGAATCCGGTACGTGGCCGGGGCGCTTCGCGCGAAAGAGCTCGGATTGGATCGACCACCCATTGCATCCAACATCAGCTTTTCGCAGGTGGGCCGAAGCAGCAACGCGGCTTTCGTGCAGCTGTACGGCTGCTCTCGGGAGGCGATCAAAGGAGTATAGACGGCTGGGTTGGGTCGCTATCGGAAGGGCTGCTCTGGGTGGAAAGCTGCCAGTCTGCTTCCGGATACAGAAATAAAAATGCGGACATCCGGGGTTCGGCAGGAGTTGGCTGCAAGCGAAATAGTTACTTCGGCGGAACTATTGTTAAGCCGACCGCTTCCTGATAATCTAAAGCAGTCGTCCCTGATCGACCGCCCCCCTTTGATGGAGGTAGCTAGACCCTGAAGGCCACATGCTCCTGGTTCTTCGGGACTACCCAGCACAAGCGAGACGCTCTTGGCGAAGGCGCTCGTAGTCAGTCGTTCCGCAGCCTCTGAAGGGCGAAAGAGGGGCGGCCTTTAAACGCAACATCAGGTTCGGATGGTCAGGGATCCCAGGATGGGTTTCCGTCAGCCGACGCAGACATAGGTCATCAATGACCGGCGGGCGCGAGGCCAGCCTCGTCGGCGTTCCGCGCGGACGCGAGGTCTTGACCATGTTCGACACGACGAAAGTGGTCGCCAACGCCCTGGGCGAACACCTCGCACTCACGTATCAGCGAACGTTCGGAAGCCGCGAGCCGCGATACGCCGAGATCATCGAGGCTTCCGCGCGGCTCACGATCGAGCGCATCGCCGGAAGCGACGCGCTCTACCACGACGGCGACCACACGATCCTCGTCACCCTCGTCGCCCAAGACATCCTGCGCGGCCGTTTCCTGCAGCGTGGCATCACGCCCGAGGATTGGCTGCACATGATCCTGGCCGCCCTCTATCACGACATCGGCTACGTGCGCGGCGTCTGCGCGGGGGACAGGGCCAACGCCTTCGTCATCGACGCCCAGGGCACGACGGTAGGCCTGCCGCGCGGCGCCTCGGACGCCGCCCTGACACCCCACCACATCGAGCGCTCCAAGCTCGCGGTGCAGGAGCGCTTCGGCACGCACGACATCGTCGACGCTGGCCGCGTGATACGGGCCATCGAGCTGACCCGCTTCCCGGTGCCCGAGGACGACGAGCACCGGGAGACCGGAACGGAGGCGGGCCTCCTGCGAGCAGCCGACCTGATCGGGCAGCTCGGCGACCCCCTCTACCCGCGTAAGCTCAACGCCCTGTTCCACGAGTTCGTAGAGGCCGGGCTCGACGGCCAGCTCGGCTACGACAGCCCGGCCGACCTCGCGGAGCGCTACCCGGCGTTCTTCTGGGGCAAGGTCGAGCCGGTGATCGGCGATGCGGCCCGTTTCCTGGACCTGACGGTGGAAGGGCGTGTCTGGATGGCCAACCTCTACGCCCACGTGTTCGCGGCCGAGCACGACCGCCGTCGAATGGGTCCCCATCCCGGTTGAACGCGGGAAGGCGGCGGTCGCACGCCACGCATGTTTAGTTGAAGCATGCACGGGTGACCGGCTCGGCGAGTAGCCGTAAGCCACCCCGGCTTCCGCCAGCATGCGTGTAGGGTTTCGCCCGACAATGGGCCGGGTTTGCACGGACTCGATGCGCGAGATGGAAAGATTACGTTGTCGTCAACCGTTCAACTCGCAGCCGGCGACGTCTTCGCCCCACACCAGTGAAGGATAACGTCTCCAACTGCGGCGACCAAGCGTCGACCGATGCCCGGCATCAGTGCGGACGACGGCCGATCAGGGCCGGTCGCCTACCTCACGGAGGTCATCATGACGCTTTCCAACATCGTGGTCAGCCTCGATGCCAGCGCCTCCACCCCGGGAAGGGTGCGGCTGGCCTGCAACCTCGCCAGAAGCTTCGACGCGACCCTGACCGGCGTAGCCGCGCAAGATCCCCTGCCCATCTCGATCTACGGGAAGGGATCGTACCTGGACAGCAACATCATCGAGATCGCCGCCGCCAGCGCAAGGGATGAGATCTCGAAGCAGCAGGCGGTCTTCCATGAGATGACCAGCGGTTACAACAAAGCCCAGCTGCGCGTGTACGACAGAGAGCCGCTGGGGTGCGTGATCGAGGAATGCGCGCGCGGCGACCTGCTGGTCGCGCGAGGCCTCGACGACGGCGATTCCGGTGAGATCGTTGAGGCGCTCAGCCCGGCCGAGATCATCCTGCGTGCGGGTCGCCCCGTGCTCGTCACGCCTTCGGAAGCGGATGACCTGTCCCTCGGGTGCGCCATCATTGCATGGAAGGACACGCGCGAGGCCAGGCGTGCCGTCGCGGATGCGCTGCTGCTGCTGCGGAGGGCGGAACGCGTGCTTCTTCTAACCATTGCGTCGGCGGAGGCGAACACGAACGCCGAGGCGACCGAGGCCTACCTGAAGGGCCACGACGTGCAGTGCGAGCGTGTTGAGCTTCCCGAGACGGCAAACGTCGCTCAGGCGGTGGCCGGTCTTGCCCGAGACGAGGCAGCAGGTCTCGTGGTGGCGGGGTCCTACGGGCACTCGAAGATGCGCGAGCTCGTGTTCGGCAGCGTGACCCACGAACTTCTCACGTCGCTTCGTACCCCCTGCCTGTATAGCCATTGAATGTCACCCATCGGTCGGAGCGTTTGCGCTGTTTTCGAGCGTCGACCGCCGGCACGGCCGTCATGCCTGACCCGCGCCCGTAGAGACCGACACAATCCGAGTTTGCTGAAGGAGGGCACGGCAAACGGTTCCCGAAGAGTCGAGCCGAAAGAGGACCACAGGTCCCGAGCCCTTGAAAAGTCTGGAGAGGAAACGCGACGGCCGCCCGCCCATTCGGGGCGGGCGGCTACGAAACCCAGGGACGATGCACGGACAGACACGGCGGCAAGTCGCCGGAACGCGCCCGTGCCCTTCATTGCAATGCGGGCTCTGAAACGGATGAAACACAAGCTTCGAGAAGGCCCGATCCGAACGCGACTGCCACGCTATCCGCTCTCAACTTCAGTCCTGCCAACCTAAGGAGCTCCTCCAACATGAAGCTTACGCTTGTCCTCGCCGCTACGGTTCCGGCGCTCCTGATCGCTCAGCCCGCCGCCGCCAAGCCGTTCGGAAGCCAGGTCGAGGCATTGTCCGCCGGAGCCCTCCCGACGAGCTACGCCCAGTACCGCCGCTTCGGTCCTCGGCACCATCGCTACGGCCGCCATTACGGCTACCGGTGTCAAACGGCATCGGAACGGGACCCCGGATCGGCTTCCAATCGGGGCTCTGACTCACTCTCGCTGATCATCCGGAGGTGAGGCCGATCAGGCGAGCTTGCAGAAGATCAATCTTGCCACGGCCGTACATCTGACGCTTGACCAGCTTGAGTTTGGTGATCTGCCCCTCTGTCTGGCCGTTCGACCATGGCAGCGTGATCGCTGCCAGAACCGCAGCTCGATCCTGACCGACACCGCGGGCGAACGAGGCGACGAGGCCTGAGCCAGCACGCGAGAGCCACCCTTCGAGCCTGTCCGGCGCCATCACCCGGACCATCGTCTGGAAAGCGCCCACCACCTCGCGCGCCTCGACCAGCGCCGGCACGCCGTCCTCGACGGCAGCCACGGTCAGCGTCTCCGCCTTGGTCAAGCGGTCGCGACCCATCGTCAGCCATCGCGCCAGGGTTCGTGCCGACGGCACACGCTGCAGCCGTTCGATCTTGGCCTGCTCAGCGCGTCGACGCCGCGTCGCCCATTCCCCGACCACGCGCAGCGATCCCCGGAAGCATTGTCCCTTCGCCCTGCGCCAAAGTTCGGTCGCGTTGCGGCTGCCAGCATCCCACTGGGCATCGAGCCAGGGCAGATAGGCGTCAAGCGAACTCTGGCGGACCCGGAAGACGTCGGTACGCTCCCCGCGTAGGACCGCACGCACCACCTTGCGGCTGTGGCCAAGACGTTGGCAGATCCTGCGTATCGGAACGCCCGCCTCGGCGAGTGCGCGGATGGCCGCGTCCGCCTCCTCCCGTCGCAGGTAACCCTCGTACTGGATGCGCTCGGCTGCAGTGAGCAGCGCTGGATCGATCGTGGTTGCGCCGACGACCTCACGAACCTGTCGCATCGACCTGCGCACGGCATCGAGGAAGCCATGGCTGGCATTCTCCATGAGGTGCCACCGGTCGGCGACCTGGATGGCCTGCGGCAGAGCACGGGCGATGGCCTCGCCATATCCACCCCCGCGGTCGCGGGCGACGATCCGGATCGAGCCGTTCATCTTCAGCCATGTCTGCGCGGTGGCCTGCTCGCGGTCGGGCAGGAGCGCTACGATGCGGCGGCGTTCGAGATCGCAGACGAGGGTGCCGTAGCGGTGATTGCGCCGCCAGGCGAAGTCGTCGATGCCGATGATGCTGAGTGGATCGGAGTGTGTCGTCGCCCGACGGCGGATCACGCGCAGGAGCGTGTCCCGGCTGACGGGCAGCATCAGGCGCTGAGCGAGGCCTGCACCGGGCCGCCCACCGAGTGCGAGCCCGAGGTGATGGACGATCTGCTCCAGCCGCGAGGTGCGTCGCGCGAAGGTAGGCAGGACGTCCTCGGAGAAGCGCTCGGCGAAGATCTTCCGCCCACAGGCCGCTGCGTCACACCAGAAGCGTCTCACCATGACTTGGAGTTCGACGCGCCGACCACCGAGCGGCAGGTCGGCGGCACGGCGCTGGTAGCGGCTTTGGATGCGACGTGAAGAGGTCCGGCAGTCTGGGCACGTCGCCTTCGCAGATCCGGACCTCACGACCAGACCGATCCGATCGGTGCCGACATTGAGGTGATCGACGACGAGTCCGGCAGGTACGAGGCTCGACGGCCTGAAGCGGGGGCGCATGCTGCGGCTCCATTGTGGATATCCGCAACCTCAACGCCGCCGGCATCAGCGAGAGTGAGTCAGAGCCCTTATTCCACGCCTAAACACATCGATGGCGACGACCGAGGGAAAGGAACCGATGACCGTGATCACGGTCCGCTCGGCCTCGCTCTCGTAGGAGTAGGTGCGGTGGCGGAAGGGGTCGCCGACGGTACCGACCTGCGGTCCCTTCTTCTGCGGTGCGAGCACCCGGTCCGGGTTCGTCCGCGCGAAGTCGACGCCGATGAGATCGGGCTGCTCCGCGCTCGCGGAAGTGCCCGTGTCGCCCTTTGGCCGGGACTAGCCTGTCACCCTTTGGGATCGAGGAAGTCCGCGACGTGGCCGGGCACGTTCCGGCCGGACGCCATGGCCGCGAGGATGCGCTCGTATCCTGACATGGACATACTCCCTGGGATGACGGGGTCACGCCGCGTCTCGGGCGTGCCTTCGGGAAATCTCGAAGGCGGGGCGCCCATGGGCGCTCCGGGTCAGTTCCGGTGGGGAAGTATTTCCGCTATTCGGATGTCGCCCGACCGGAGGGAATGCGCGGATATGCTGGGCATGATCGCTCTCCTCGGGTTGGGGCCAAGTCCTGGCCGGTGGATGAATGTTCGGGCGGTGAAGTTAACGTGCCACCGCCCAGGCTGACGGCCGGTTAACAATTCCCTGGCCGGTAGGTTTCCGGTGAGATGCCTGTGGACAACGCGTGACGACCGTCGACGCCCGCTCACGGGCGTCCCGTCCCGGGGAAGGCCACGACGTTGCCGTCCGCCCGGCGGGTCAGGCGGCGTTCCTCGACGAGCTCCATGCCTGTCTCGACCTCGACGGCCACGGACCCGAGCAGGCTGTCCATGTCGTCGGTCGGCAGGAGGCGCGAGAGCCGGACCAAGCCCAGGATGATCTCCGCGATGCGGGCATCGACGTCACCGTGCATGGGGCCCTCCTTCGACGGCGCCCGCCTCGCCGGCCGGCGTCGCCGGGGTTTCCGCGATGATCGCGCGGACCTCGTTCCCGCCGAGGACGCGCCGCTCGACCAGTCGGGAGGCGACGCGCTCGATGCGGTCGAGGTTCGCGCGGACCAGGGCGAGGGTCCAGACGTAGAGGCGGTCGAGTTCGCGCGCCGTGCTGTCCCTGAGCTCGGCGTCCGCGCGGACGAGCGCGTGCATTTCAGAATGATCACCCCTGTAAAGGAGCGAGCCTGAGAGGCCCCAGGACGCGGCCTTCGAGGCGAGCAGGGCCGTGGCGGTGGCGAAGTCGCTGAAGCGCTCGCCGCCGGCGCCCGAGGTCGGCTCGCCGAAGACTTCGTCGGCCGCCCTGCCGGCGAGTTGGGTGCAGGCAAGCGCCTCGACCTGCGCGGAGGTCATCATGACGGGATTTCGCAGGCGCGCGTTCGTGCTGCCGGCCCAGGCCCCACGCTCGACGATGGTCACGACGTCGAGCGTCGAGGTGGCGGTCACCTCGCCGATCACGGCATGGCTGGCCTCGTGGCGCGCGATGGCCCGGACGGTCTCGGGGGCACGGGTCTCGGGCGGGCAGACCTGGCGCACGAGGTCGGCCATCGCCACGGGGCGGCCGTCGGCCCTGGCGGCGGCGCGGGCACCCCTGGCCCAGCCGGCGACGTCGGCCCCGGTGGCGCCGAGCCCGAGGATGCCGAGCGGCGTCAGGTCCGCCCCGGCCGGGACGTGGTCGCCGAGGTGTTGGCAGAGGATGCCGACGATGGCCTCGGCGTCCGGGAGCCCGATCCTCAAGATCCTGTTGAGGCGGCCCGGCCTGACGAGTGCCGGGTCAAGTCTGTCCGGGTAATTGGTCGCCGCGACGATGATTAAACTGGCGCTCGATGAAGCAGAGGAGTCGATCTCCTGCAACAGGGCTGTGATCACTGGCGTCCAAAAATCTCTGTGGCGATTATCTAAACTTTCACGAGACGGAACCCCGTCCAGCTCATCGATGAGTAATACCGCCGGACCGTTGGCGGATGCTTCCTGGAATGTGTTGGAAATGGCGCGGATTACGTCGCCGAGGTGTCCGGAGTTGTTCGTGAACCACGCGGACGCGCTGGCCACGTGAAGCCTGAGCTTCAAGCTCCTGGCCAAACTGACGGCAAAGCTCGTCTTGCCGTTGCCGGGCGGTCCCGCGACGATGACCGCGCGGTCACCTTGGACGGCTTCCGCCCAGGGGATGCCTTCGGTGCGCCACGCGTCGACGGCGGCCACGAGCGCCAGGCCCCATTCCTTCGCCTCGCCGAGCCCGAAAACCTGTTCCAGGGGTGGGGCGTCGTTGGTCGCGACCACGGCCTGCCTTGCGGCGACCACGGCGGCGAGCCGCTTCTTGCAGGTGGCCGCGGTGGAGTTGCGGCGGATGGCGGAGCAGGCGTCGAGGAACGTCAGCCCGGCAAGCGGCGGAAGCTTGCGGGGCCGGCGGCCGGTGACCAGCGTGATCACCGTCCGGACCGCCTTCGGCGTCGGGGCGCCCAGCCTCAGCCGGATGTCGGCGGCCACTGTCAGGGTGGACGGCAGGTAGCGTTCGGGCGCCTGCGAGACGCCCGCGACGTTGGAGCCGCCCCCGAGCAGGGCGGCCACCGTATCGCATCCCTGGTCGGGGAGATCCTGTGTCCTCTTGGTTCCGGAGCGCCGGAAGATTTCCGCGAACGCTCCCGCGGTACGGAGTGCATCGCCGACCGGCTGGACCATCTCGGGGTGTGCTACCTCGACGACGACGGCGAGGCCGCTGCGCCTCCTGATGGCGGCTTGATCGCGCTCGGACAATGCCTCCACCAACATTGCGGTCGCGAGCATCCGAGGGACGGAATTCTTGTCGAGGAAGGCGGCGTGCGCTTCCTCGGGAGATGCATGGACGGCGTCGGCGTCCCGGTCGTCGAGGAGGTCGTCACGCTCGGCTTGGCGGGCTGCGCGGCGGGCGTGGTCCAGCAGCGCGCTGGCGGGAGTCTTCCTGGTGTTCATGGCGGCCGCCGGCATGGGGCCGCCGCGCGTCGATGCGCGCCGGTCAGACCCCTGCGGGTTTGTCGGATCGGGTGGGGAGGTGGCGGGCCGGCTGGGCGCCGGCGGCGCGCGGTATGCGTTCAAGGCGGGTCATGGGTTTCTCCCGGAGGATCGTGCGCGTGAGGGTCAGTCCGGGTCGCCGGGGTCCCAGGCGTCGAAGTCGACCCGGCGTGCCGTCGCGGACACCCTGATACCGGGGTGGGCCGGGGCCGACCGTTCCCTTAGCCGCAGGGCTTGGGCTTCGGCCTCCTCAAGGGCGGACCTGCCGAGGGCGACGAGCACGGCGGCGGCGATACGGGCGAACGCCGCCTCGCCGTAGGTGGCGTGGCAGCCGCTGAGCCGCCTGAAGATCTCGCCAACCTGGCGGGCGGGGTCCTCGGTCTCGGGCGGGGGTGCGGCGAAGGAATGGGTAGGTACATGGCCGGACGCGACGGGGGCGTCGGCGGGCTCGGTGATGGCGTCGGTCAAGGCGGCCTCCGTAGGGCCGCCGGACGCCAAGCGTCGGTCAGGCCCCCTGTAGGGCGTCGGGGGGAAGCGGGGTTCGGCCGATGGCCGGGGCTCTCCGTATGAGGTGCAGGGAACGGGGCACGGTGATCTCGCGAGGGGACGGGTGACCGCCCAGGTTCGGAACAAACTGGCAACAGGCGGGCAGGACGTCAAGGCGTCAGGCGATCCTCGGCAGTCTGCAGCGTTCGGCCGGTGGATAGGTGTGGATGGATCCTGCAAGGGTGCAGGTCATGGCGGTCCCGTCGCCACTGACGCGTTCTCGGCCAACCGCGCCCGAATTTCGTCGAGGGTGACGGGTCGGAAGCCGAAGCAATCGACACCGACGTCGGTGCTGGCCGCGGTACCCGGCAGCGTACCGTGGGAATGCCCGTAGAGGTGTAGGTCGCCGCGGTGCATGCGCGGCCAGATGCGATGGGCGTAGTGGCTCAGCCAGACCCCCTGCGGCGCACCGTCCGGTCCGGGGACGACCACCCGGGCCACGTCGACGATGCCGTCCCAGGGTAACCGCGAACCGATCTTGTCGTGGTTGCCCCGGACGAGGAAACGACGACGTCCGCGGAGGCGGCCGAAGACGGAACGGGCGTAGTCCTCGCCGCAACGGTAGCAGAAGTCGCCGAGGTGCCAGACCGTGTCCTCGGGGCCGACCGCGGCGTTCCAGTTCGCGATCAGCGCCTCGTCGTGTTCCTCGATGGAGGTAAACGGACGGCGGGTGGTCATCTGCTCGCCCAGAAGGGCCCGGTGGCCGAAATGGTGGTCGCTCGAAAATAGGGTTCTGGATGGCATCGGAGCCTCGCGGGATGCGGAGGCTCGGCACGCGGCGGCACTCCGGCGGTCAGTCGGTCGGGCGCTCGCGGTCGGGTTTCATGGCGGTGTCTCCTGAGGGTGATCGACCGTGTATCGGTGCGGGGTGCCTGTGCAAGCCTGGGGCGCCGGGATCCACAGCACAGCGACGCCGTAGCGGTGCCGAAGGCGGTTCCGATTCGCCGGGCCGGTGCCCGAAAACGCGACTCAGTAGCGGGATATCGGGTAGCGCTACCTGATACCCCACGCGCGAATAAAAGCCCTCTTTCGGGGATACGAACCGAGTTGAACTTCAGTCGAAAAGTGTCGCTGTTACAGGCTTGTCCGAAAGGTAATTCAGCTTGATGAGGCGGATCTTCGCCGCCTCCCTGGAAACTGCGAAGGCGTCGGTAATTGCAGCAATCAATTGATCGGAAAGTTCGGTTCCGATGCGAAAGGGGGTGAGCTTCCCGCTTGCTAGAACGAGGGGCCGAAGCAGGTCAGTGAGCGCCTCCCGAGGCATCAAAAAAGCACCGCTCGCGTAGGACGCCTGCCACTCCATCCAATCGACCTGAGGGGCATCCAGCATCGTTTCACGCTTGCAGACGACGCGTGCCCCACCTCGTTCGACGAACAGGTCTCCGGCGGCAAATCTCAACTGGAAAACTTCGTCATGGAAGACGGCATGGCCCAGTTCATGTGCGAGTGTTGTTCTATAACGGTTCTCCCTGGTATCGCTCGCGGAAAGTGTCTGAGAGACCTTGATCTCTGGTCGAACTCCAACGGAAAAGTTGGTGACGCCCTCAACGTCGAAGCCGTCATCGGTGAGGTCGGCGTAAACGTCGAGATCTGAGACATGCTGCTCGACGAGGACACAGAGCTCGTCGGTGGTCAAAGGAAAGCGGATGCGTCCTACTTTGTCCTGGAGGAGACGACGTACGATGACCTCGCATGCACGGTCGAGGTCTTTCTCTCGGTAGTATGGGCGCTTGCCAAAGCGACCTGTCCTATCGACGACCCAGGAGACCATCTTCAGAGCCTATTTGGCAGTTCGACGGAAGGCGCTAAACATTTGCACGACGTCCTCGCGCGGTATATTCGCATCCCTCACATCTGAAGGTAATATACCAGATAGATAAAACAAATAGTCTGATTCAATTTTTAGAGCCTCTGAAAATTGGCTAATTATATGATCAGATGTTGGCTGTCTTCTGTCTCTCTCAATATCATTTAGGTATTGAGGCGTGATTGGCCTCTCGTCATCCTCCTTCATGATCATGCTCGCCAGCTCCTTTTGGCTGATGCCGAGCTGCTTTCTCCGTGCCGCGATGTAGGAGCCAAAAGTCGAGGACATGTGCGATCTGCCATTGTCAGCCAATTCGCGGATCAGCGTACCACTGACGGATTCGTCCGGGTAGCCATCGGAAAAGGTATGGTGAACGGGACCGTCCGCTCAACGTCGTTCGCGGCCGGCAGCGTCATCCCGACGGGATCGGCCTCGGGCGCTCACCGGAGCGGGCAGGCCTGCATCGTACCGCAGCAGGTCATGCCGGACAGCTTCGCGGCAGCGACGAACTGTACCAGCTTCTCCTTACGAAGTCGCTCCTCGCGCAACACGCCCACCACGTCCTCGCGGTGCGGGCAGTTCCGTCTTAGGACGGCATGGCCATCCCGTCGCCTGCGGCCACATGGACACGGACAACGGCCGTTCCGAAGTCGGTCCCCCGTCCTCCGCAGGAGCGGTTCGAGCGAGGCGAGCAGAGAGGGGTCGCCCAGCATGAAGGCTTCGTAAGCATCGGCGAGCCCCGCCCTTCCGGCATGATCGAGGGCACGCTGGTGATGGAGGCCTGCCGCGCCATGCGACAAAGCGTGCTGCTCGGGCCAGAGACCTGTCCGGGCTGCGGTACGCTGCATGCGCAGGTAATCCTCAAGCCGGTTCCACCATCCCGCAGCCGACGGCCGGTCGGAAACTGCGGCCTGCTCAGGCAGGCCAAGGCAGAACCAGCCATCCGCCTCTATGTGCCGCTCGAAGCAGCGAACCGGGAATACCGTGCCTGGGACGTGTTCACGTGCTCGCACCGCCCCGTCGAGCTCAGCTACCTCAAGCTCGACGACGAACGACGCCACCGCGGCATTGAGTGTCACCGCGGCCAGACCCCTTGCGCGGTTCGGGAACGAGGCGCCTACCTGGAACCAGGCCGGCGCCTCGGCGAGAGCTAATTCTAACAGGCTGTCAGCCGTTGGCATGGAAGCGATGCTCCGGCTCGGGCCGCCGGATGGTAGGAGCAACTGCCACGGTCCTCGCCACGGCCGGGGCCGCCGGCGTGCCCAGCAGAGCCTCGACCGCCTCGTAGTCGAGGTTGTTGGCCTTGCCGAAACGGAAGATCTGCTTCACCCGAGAGTGAGCGGCTTCACGAGCGGTCGGCCCCAGGCTCGTCTCCGTTCCGGAGCAATCCTGCTGAAGCCCCTCCGAGCCCGAGACCGCCCGGCTCGACGCGCATCGAACGCTCCGGTCGCCCCGAATTCCAAGCCGCGTCACGGGCGTCTGGCCGAGCTCCAGGCCGATGGCGATACCGAGGTCGTCGATGTCGTGCAGCATCGCCTGGCACAGGTTAAACGATGAGCGGATGCCGCCGGCCATCCTGACCGCCGTCTCGACGGAAGCGGCCCTGTCGGTCTCGACACGCGACCCGTCCGCGACGATGCCGTGTACGCAATCGCCGATGAAGCGGACCTTCCTGCCGTTGAAGTCTTCCTTCACGACCGCGGCCAGTTCGCCTCTGATGACATGGATGTTCGCCACCATCGGCGCGATCTGGTTCGTGGCGATGCAGCGGTCGACGTAGGCCGTGAAGCCGTCCAGGTCGGCAAAGACCGACATCAGCGGCATGCGCACCGAGTTGCTGGGCTTGAGGACGCCGAAATCGATGCTGCTGAGCGGAGGCTCATGGTGGTGGAAGTGGAAGACCGCCTCGCTTGCTAGGCTCTCCATCAGCACGGTGTCCGTCTGCAAAGACCAGATCGCGGCATCGACTTGGTTGCGGATCGGCTGGGCATCCTGCGTCCAAACGGGGCGCCCGAGGCTCTCGTTGAGATACTTGAGGCGCTCGGTGTCGGAGAGCGCCATGGCGCGCTCCATGAGCAGCGACCCCGTGCGGAGCTGCCCGATCACGGCGCGGGCGTTGTCGCTAAGGAAGATCCCCGGCGTGTCCCCGGCCGCAATCTTCGCCGCGTGGTTCGCCGGCCGTCCAAGGAACAGCGGCTCCGGCTCGTGCTTCCTGCCGCTGCTGATGGCGACCGCCTTGCCCGTGTCGATGCCGATGCGCACGCGGGTGTTGAGCTTGGTCTTGCCCAAGCGTGGGGCGGCCGCCTCGATGGTGTCCTTCAGCGCGTTTGCCATGGCGATGGCGCGAAGGACGCGCTGCCGCTCATTGCCGCTGCCGGGAGGGGTCACGACGACCGCGTGCAGCCGGGGTCCGTGGAAGTCGACCCGCTGCGCCTCGTAATCGGCGACGATCCGGTCAGCTGCCGAGTAGTGCAGGTGCAGAAACTGCATGAGACGTCGGCTTGCGGCCTCGGTCTCGCGCCCCTCCTCAAGCATGACATCGTGGTAGTCGATGAGGTTCACGTAGACGTGGACGCCGTCGACCAACACAGCCTTGCGATCCGGGACACTGAAGATGGGCGCCTCGTCCCGACCTAGGGACTTACCGCGCGCCCGCAGGTCGATACGACGCCTGTCGAGATAGCCTTGGTCGAAGCTTTCGACGACCACCGCCGCTTTCGGCACGGTGCCCATCAGGTTGGAGATGCGCGCGCGGCTGCGCGTGACGTCCCAGGCCATGGTCGGTCTTTCCTCAGTCAATGGAGAAGTGGGCAGGGTAGGTGCGGCCATGCTTGGCCGGCATGGCGAAGGGCTCGGGGCCAAACCGTGCCCGGGCGTCGGTGTCGAGGCGGTCGAAAACCCGGTCGCTGATGCGCACGGGCCCGTTCGGCTGTCCGTCCTTGGGCTTGTACTGCTCGAACCGGCTCGCGGTGTTCACGGTCTCGCCGATGATGGTGTAGGCGCTCCGTCCCCCAGCGCCGAAATCGCCGACGATGGCCTCACCAAGGTGCAAGCCGATCCGCAGGCCCATCGGCAGGCCGTTATCCGCCGCGGCCACGCCGACATCCCGCACGGCCGCCAGGGCCGCGTTCGCAGCGGCGTTAGCTGCCTTGACCAAGCGGGCCTCGTCCGGGCATGGCCAGAACGCCATCAGGCCGTCGCCGAGGAACTTGTCGACCTGCCCGCCGGCGGCGCTGATCGCGCGGACCTGCGGCTCGACCATCAGTTCGAGTGCCGCCGCGGCCGCCGCTGGCTCAAGTCCTTCCGCATAAGCGGAGAACCCCGAGATGTCGCTGAACCAAACGACCATGCCCTTGTTGATCGGCTTGATCTTGGTTGCGGCCATCCGCATGGCGCCGAGCGCTGCCTGAACACCGTCCGGGCAGACGAACCGTGAGACCATGCTCTCGATGTCCACAACCTCGCCGGTCAGCGCAGCCCGGTGCACGACGGCTTCGTCGAGCTTGACGACGAGCGCGCCGCAGACGGCTTCCAGCCACATTGCCCTGCACTCAGGGTCCAAGAACTCCAAAACCGACCGGTCAATTCTCCAGGCCGACGACCGCCGCGACGCGATGACATCGGCTCCACGCCGGGCCGGACCGCCGTCCTGACGGGGTCGGAAGAAAGCAGCCTCACCGATGATGTCTCCGGGCCCGCGGCCCGCGAGCTTGTGCGTCGAGCGGATGCAGAACTCCCCCGTCTCGACGATCCAGACGCAATCGGCCTCATCGCCGGCCCTGCACAAGACCTGGTCCTCCTTGCACGAGACCAGGTTGAACTCGGTCACGAGCGCGGCGGCCAACCGCTCCGGATTGGAAACGTAGCGGCGCAAAAACTGGTGCACGCCGGTTTCTTTCTGGGTGTCAACAGCCATGCCGAATCCTCAAAAATACGCTACTTAGCTTATCGCGCGATTAGCTGAGGTCAATAGCGGCGAGGTCCGCCTCGGACCACCCTGGTCGTTGGGCGGTCAGGTATCGGGAAGCGCTACCCGATACCCAACCTCGGAGTCGCTTTTGGCGCCTCCGAGGGGGACTCCGTAGCGCGCGCTTAACCCCCTCCGGGTCATGGTTTCCCCAGCCCCAGGGAGCGCACCCATGCCGTCGGAGTTGACCGTCTTCCACGTGGCCGACGTCCTGCTGGCCGCCGGGGAACGGCCCAGCCTGCGCAACGTGCGCGCGAGAATCCCGGCCGGCGGATCGCCCCGCGACGTCTGCAAGCACCTGCGCGCCTGGCGCAAACGGCGCGGCTACGACGCCAGGCTCGAACCCACCGACATGCCGAAGGCCGTGCGCGACAAGGGGCAGGCGCTCGCCACCGAGATCTGGAAACAGGCCAAGCGCGAGGCCATCCAGGCCTTCGCCCGCGAGCGCGCCACGGTCGAGGCCGACGCCGCCGACGAGCGCCAGGACCGCGAGCACCTGCTCGGGATGATCGAGACCCTCCAGGCCGACAACGCCTCACTGGTCATCCGGGCAGAGGCGGCCGAAGGCAAGGCCGCCCGCGTCCTCGCCCGCCTCGCCAAGGTCGAGAACCAACTCGACCGCTTCCGCGCCGAGGAGTTCTGGGACCGGGTCATGCGCGAGGTCGCCGAGGTCCTGGCCGAGCGCGGCGCCCTGACACCGGGCGAAATCCTACCCGAACTCAGGAGCTGGACCGTCCGCGGGGCGGCGCTCCACCGGGAGCCGCTCACCGCCGCCGTGCTCAGGAAGAAGATGGACGTCCGCGTCTCCTTCGGACGCTACTTCGAGCACCGGGATGAAGGGCGCTACTCACGCAAGGTCGGATAAGGGGGCGACGGCCCATGCCGCCTCGCCTACTTCGGCCCGAGCCGCTCGCGAAAAACCTTGGATCAGCCGCGGAGCGGCGGCGGCTTGCGGCCCTCGGGGAGCATGTCCCGCAGGTGGTCGTGGACGATCCGGGCGCTGAACGGCTTGGCGATGAAATGCGCACCGTCCGGAAGGTCGGCCGGGCCCGGCGTGGCCTGCCCGGACGCGACGACGATGCGGATGTGCGGCCAGTGGCCGGCCGCGTGCCGAGCCAGGGCGAACCCATCCAACTCCCCGGGCATCTGGACGTCGGTGAACAGCACGGAAAGGTCGGGGTGCCGTTCCCGCAGCAGGGCCAGCGCCGCGTCGGCATCCGTGGCTTCCAGGGTCTCGAACCCGGCGTCTTCGAGGATGTCCAGCGCGTCCATGCGGATGAAGGCATCGTCGTCGACGACGAGGGCGCAGGGGCGGGACTGTGGGGTGGAATCGGTCATGGCGGGCATTAAAGCCCGTCCGCCGTGAAAGGCTCCCTGGCCTCCGGCGTCGATGAAAACCCGGCGTGCGTGGGCCCGGTGTCGTCAGCCTGCGCCATGTGCGTCCAGCAAAGTTCGCGCATCACGCCCGCGGCCGGCGCCACGACCCGGCAACCATGGAACGCGAGCCGCGGGACATCGAACGGGAAGACAGCCCCCGCATCCGCTACGAGTCCATCGAGGGTTGCCGCGTGGACGCCGGCGTCCGGAGCGTCCTCAGCCCGGCTCGTCGCCCCGGGGCATGCCCGTCGCGGCGACACGCTCGGCGAGATCCTTCAGCTCCTGGCGCAGTTCGGCGAGGTCGCGTTCGCCGAGGCCGGTGCGGCAGACGACGGCCTGCTGCGCCTCCGAGACCCCGTCCTCCAGCAGCCGGCCCGCCTCCGTCAGGCCGACGAGGACGACGCGCCGGTCCGCGGCGCGGGCCCGGGTGACGAAGCCTGCCGCCTCCAGCCGGTCGACCAGGGGCGTGACCGCGCTGGACGAGAGTTGCAGGCGGGCGGCGAGGTCGTGCACCGCCGTTACCCCGTCTTGCCAGAGCGCCAGCATGACGAGGTATTGCGGGTAGGTCAGTCCGAGCTCGCCCAGCTGCGGCCTGTAGGCGCGCACCACCGAGTTCGTCGCGGCGTAGAGGGCGAAGCAGAGCTGATCGTCCAGCCAAAGCCCGCGTCGCTTCGTCGATGTCGCCATTGACCGGCGCTCCGTCCAGACGTTAATCGTTCACGCCTGAGCGATGCTGTCAACCAGCCGCCACGGCGGATCGCCCCGAGGGTCAGGTAACGGTCCCGGCCGTGATAGAGGGCGCCGCGTCGACAACCTCGGTGCGGCGCCTGGGCGGCCCCCGGTTGCCCGTTTATCCCTCGATGTCGTGGGGAAACGTCGACGACGCAACCGGCATGGCAAAGGCTGGGACATCGGGAGCGGACTCATGGATGCGGTCAGCGCGCAGGACATCGTCGACACCGTGCCGTCGAGCCTGCTCGTGCTCGACCTCGACCTACGGGTGCAGTCCGCCAACCCAGCCTTCTACCGAACCTTCGCGGCCGCCCCGGACGAAACCGTCGGGCAGGCCTTGTTCTCGCTTGGGAACGGGCAATGGGACATCCCGGAGCTGCGCAGGCTGCTCCTGGAGATCGTGCCGCGCGACGAGGCTGTCGAGGGCTACGAGGTCGGGCACGACTTCCCCGACATCGGGGTGAAGTGCATGAAGCTCAACGCTCGCAAGGTTTATCGCGAGGGCGGCGGCGCCCCGTTCCTGCTTCTGGCCATCGACGACATCACCGAGGAGCACGAGGCCCGCAAGGCGGCGGAGCGGCAGAGGAGCCTCGCGCAGAGCATCGTCGACACCGTGCGCGACCCGCTCGTCGTCCTGGAACAGGACATGTCAGTGGTCACCGCGAGCCGGGCCTTCCTGCGCCTGTTCGAGGTGGAGGCCGGCGACCTGGCGGGGCGGTCCCTGTACGACCTCGCGCAGGGCCAGTGGCGGGTCCCGAGGCTGCAGGAGTTGCTCGGCCGGATCGTGCCCGACGACGAGACCCTCGACGGGTTCGAGATCGAGGACGAGTTCCCCGGCCTCGGCCGGCGCATCTTCAAGCTCAACGCCCGCAAGGTCTTCCGCCCCGGCAACCACGTGACGCGGCTGCTGCTGGTGTTCCAGGACGTGACCGAGACGCGCCTGATGGAGCGCCACCGCGACCTGCTCGCGGCGGAACTCGCCCACCGCATCAAGAACAGCCTGCAGATCATCACCTCGTTCGTCTCGTTCGAGATGCGGCGGGCCGCCGAGCCATGCGTCGACGGCTACCGGGCGATGCAGGCGCGCATCAACGCCGTGGCCGAGCTCTACGACGTGATCTCGCGCTCGGCGACGCTCGGGCCGGTCCCGGCGGAGACCTACCTGAACGGCATCGCCGGCAGCCTGCGGTCGAGCCTGCTCGGCGAGGGACCTGGGGTGTCCATCGTCGTGACGGCCGAGCCGGTCTCGATCCGGACGGAACACGCGGTGACGCTCGGCCTGATCGTCAACGAGCTCGCGACCAACGCGGTCAAGTACGCCTTCTCGGACGGCAGGGGCCGCATCGACATCGGCCTGCGCCGCATTGACGACGGGGTCGTGCTCACCGTCAGCGACGACGGCATCGGCCTGTCGGGGTCCGCCGCGGGCAAGCCGAGCTCCGGGCTGGGCTCGCGCTTCGTCGAGGCGTTCGTCCGGCAACTCGGCGGGACCATGGCCACTGCTGCCGGCGGCCCAGGGACGACCTTCACCGTGCGCTTGCCGCCCTCCGTGTTCGCCGAGGCCTGACCTCGACCGCGCCCGTGTTCCAGGGCCGTGCGGTCGTGCCGCCGGAACGGCCAAGCTGGCCCGACGTTGGGCCGCTCGAACCCCGGCATCACCATGTCCCGATTGGATAGCCTTTGCCGCCCTGCACGCCGACCGCCATCCATGGGGACCATTTGAGCCTCGATGCCGGGGGGCGTGAGGCGAGGCGGCTCGCGGCGCTCGCCGGATACGCCATGCTCGACACGGTGCCCGAGGCCGAGCTCGACGACATCGTCCGCTTGGCCGCGCGGATCTGCGGCACGCCGGTTTCGCTGATCACCCTGGTCGACGACGTTCGCCAGTTCTTCAAGGCCCGGTCGGGCTACGCGGGCGCGGAGAACGCACCGCTCGATTCCGGCTTCTGCCCCCTCGTCGTGAACGCCGGCGCGCCGCTCGTCATACCCGATGCAAGCTCCGACCCGGCCTACGCGGAAAACCCGGCGACCCGCGACGCCGGCGTGCGGTTCTACGCCGGCGTGCCCCTGCTCACGACGGACGGCCTGGCTCTCGGGACGCTGTGCGTCGTCGACGGCGACGCGCATCCCGGCGGCCTGGATGCGACGCAGGTCGAGGATCTTCTGGCGCTCGCCCGGCAGGTCATGGCCCAGTTCGAGCTCCGCCGAGCCGTGCGCGACCGCGACGAGGCATTGCGCCGGCAGCGGGCGGACGAGGCCCGCCACAGGCAGGTCCTGGCCAGCGCGGTGGACTACGCCATCGTCACCACGGACCTCGACGGTCGGGTCACCGGCTGGAACGCCGGGGCGGAGATGATCCTCGGCTGGAGCGAGGCCGAGGCTCGCGGCCGCCACGCCGACCTCTTCTTCACGCCGGAGGACCGGGCCGACGACATCCCCGAGAGCGAGATGCGGGCGGCGCGCGAGGAGGGGCGCGGGAACGACGAGCGCTGGCACCTGCGCAAGGACGGCTCGCGCTTCTGGGCCCTGGGCGAGATGATGCCGCTCACCGCCGAGGACGGGGGCCACGTCGGCTACCTCAAGATCCTGCGGGACCGCACCGAGCAGCGCCGGCGGGGCGAGCGCCTGCAACTCCTGGCCCGGGCCGCCGCCGAGTTGCTGTCGGCCGCCGATCCGGACGCGGCGCTGGTCCCGATCCTTGAGGCCGGCACCGAGGCGCTCGGCTTCGACCAGACCTACATCTACGTCTCGGCAGCGGAGGGCGAGCGTCTGGCGCTGACGCAGTCCGTCGGGCTCGGGCCGGAGTTCAGGGCGGTCCTCGGGGACGTGTCCTGCGACCTGCCCCTGTGCGGGATCGTGGCCCGCACGAGACGACCTTTCGTGCTCCCGCACATCCAGGCGAGCGACGAGCCACGGCATGCCATGGCGCGCGGGGCCGGGCTGACCGCCTTCGCCGGCTACCCCGTGCTCAGCCACGGGCGTCTCTCCGGGGTGATCTCCTTCGCCTCGACACGCCACGCCGATTTCGACGACGAAACGCTGTCCTTCTTCGCCACGGTCGCGCAGTTCCTGTCCACGGCGCGTGGCAGGCTCGACGACGAGGCCGCCCTGCGGGCCAACGAGACGGACCTGGAGCGGCAGGTGGGCGAACGCACGCGGGCCCTGATGATGGCCGAGGAGGCGCTGCGCCAGTCGCAAAAGATGGAGGCGGTCGGACAACTGACCGGGGGCGTCGCGCACGACTTCAACAACCTGCTGACCATCATCCGCTCGTCGGTCGACTTCCTGCGCCGTCCCGACCTCGCGGCCGAGCGCAAGCAGCGCTACCTCGACGCCGTCTCCGACACGGTCGAGCGGGCCGCCAAGCTCACGGGGCAACTCCTGGCCTTCGCCCGGCGCCAAGCGCTCACCCCGGAGGTGTTCGAGGTCGGGGCCCGCCTGCGCGCCGTCGCGGACATGCTCGACACCGTCACCGGCGCGCGCATCCGGGTGGTGACGGAGATGGATGGGGCGCCCTGCCACGTCCGCGCCGACGTCAGCCAGTTCGAGACCGCGCTCGTGAACATGGCGGTCAACGCCCGGGACGCGATGCAGGGCGAGGGAACCCTCACCCTGCGCCTCGTCTGCGGGGCCGCCCTGCCGTCGATCCGGGGCCATGCCGGATCGGCCAGCCCGTTCGTCGCCGTGTCGCTGACGGACACGGGCAGCGGCATCCCGGCGGAGGCGCTGCCGCGGGTATTCGAGCCGTTCTACACGACGAAGCCTGTCGGCCAGGGCACGGGGCTCGGCCTGTCCCAGGTGTTCGGTTTCACCAAGCAGTCCGGCGGCGACATCGCCGTGGAGAGCGAGCCGGGCCGGGGGGCGACCTTCACCCTGTACCTGCCCGAGGTGCCGGCGCCGGTCGTCGTCGAGGGCATCCGGGCGGCCGAGGTCCCGACCGCCACAGGGCTTTGCCTGCTCGTCGTCGAGGACAACCTGGAAGTTGGTCGCTTCGCCACGCAGATCCTGGAGGACCTCGGCAACGAGACGGTGTGGGCGACGAACGCCGAGGAGGCGCTCGCCGAGATCGAGCGGACGCCGGACCGGTTCGACGCGGTGTTCTCCGACGTCGTCATGCCCGGAATGGGCGGGGTCGCCCTCGCGGAGGAGCTGCGCCGCCGCCTGCCGGACCTGCCGGTAGTCCTGACCTCCGGCTACAGCCACGTCCTCGCCCAGGACGCCTCGCACGGGTTCGAGCTCGTGCACAAGCCGTACTCGGCCGAGCAACTCTCGCGCATGCTGGGCAAGGTCACGGCGGCGCGCCGCGTCGGCATCGCCCGGTAGGCCCGCGAGCGGTCACGGGCAGAAAGGCAACCCCCGCCTTTTGCGGGCCCGTCTGAAACCATTCGGGACGAGCCCTCGTACAGGCCGGCATACGCCCGGCCAGGGCACGGCACGGGGCCCGGCCCCGGCGCCCGAAGAGGTGTGTCCGACGCCGCTCGGCTGGAGATAATTTGTTCATAAGATCAGGAACTTGTAGCACGTTCCTCACCTTGCCTCCTCGTGCGAAGGGGATTCCTTCCCCGTACAGGAGACATCGAATGAAGATCACTACCCTCGCGCTCGCCGCCTCGGTCCTCGGGGGCCTCGCGCTCGGAACCGGTGCCGCCTCCGCCGCCCCGATGGGCCCGAACGGCCTCCAGGCCGGCCCGGCCGGCATCACGCAGGTCCGCATGACGCATGGCGAGCGCATGATGATGAAGAAGCGCATGATGCATAAGAAGATGATGAAGCGCCGGATGATGAAGCGGAAGATGATGATGAACCGCATGTAAGCGGCCATTCCGAACGCGGCGGCCCGGCCCCGGGTCGGTCGCCGCGCCCCGCGGTCCCCAGGATATGTACGCCTCGTGCCCCGCACCTATCTGACGCGCTCCGCCCCCGACACGGGCGAGGTGGAGCATCGGCGCTGGATGTTCCGGCACCCCGCCGTCATCCGGATCACCCACTGGATCAACGCCCTCTGCCTGTTCGTCCTGCTGACGAGCGGCCTGCAGATCTTCAACGCCCACCCGGCCCTGTACTGGGGCAAGGTGTCGAGCTTCGACACGCCGCTGATGGCGATGTCCTCCACCGAGGACGATCCGCCCAAGGGCGTCACGACAGTCCTGGGCCGCACGTTCGACACCACCGGGTATCTCGGTTCCTCGGCGGGCTCGGACGGCGAACCGGCCGACAGAGGGTTTCCGTCGTGGCTGACGCTGCCGAGCGACCAGGATCTCACAGGCGGGCGTAGCTGGCACTTCTTCTTCGCCTGGGCCTTCGTCCTGAACGGCGCCCTGTACCTTCTGTACGGGCTGCTGAGCGGACAGCTTCGCTTCCGCGTCGTCCCCCAGCGCGACCAAGTCCGACACTTCGGCGCCTCGGTGTGGGAGCACCTGACGCTGCGCTTCCCGCAAGGCGACGAGGCCAAGCGCTACAACGTCATCCAGAAGCTCACCTACGGCGCCGTCCTGTTCGTGTTGCTGCCGGTGCAGGTGCTGGCCGGGCTCGCGATGTCGCCGGCGATGGACGCGGCGTTCCCGTTCCTCCTGACCCTATTCGACGGCCGGCAGTCGGCCCGGACGGTCCATTTCGTCGTGGCCGCGCTGCTGGTCCTGTTCGTGGTCGTCCACGTCGCCCTCGTGGTGCTGTCGGGGTTCCGGAACAACATGCGCGGCATGCTCACCGGATGGTTCGTGATCGAGCGCCGGATCGAACCCGCGGCGGGGGATGATGTCCGGGAGCACCGCGCATGATCCGGCAGCCGAACCGACGGTCCCTCCTGCTCGGTGCCACCGCGGCCGTTGGCACCGCGATGCTCGGCGGATGCGACCGTCTCGGCGAGGCCGAATGGTTCCGGCGCACGCTGAAGACCGGCGAGGATGCCAACCTGTTCGTCCAACGGCTGCTGCTGACGGAGCGGACGTTGGCCCCCGAGTACGCCGAGGCCGACATCTCGCCGTGGTTCAAGCCGAACGGCACCGAGGACCCGCCGGACAAGGCCTACAAGGCTCTCGTGCGGCGCAGGTTCGCGGATTACCGCCTGGAGGTCGGCGGGCTGGTCGAGACGCCGCTGAAGCTCTCGCTGGCGGAACTGCGCAGGCTCCCGTCCCGGACGCAGATCACCCGCCACGATTGCGTCGAAGGCTGGAGCGCCATCGGCCAGTGGACGGGTGTCCCTTTGGCCGACCTTCTGGGGCAGGCCAAGCTCAAGCGTGAGGCGCGCTACGTCGTGTTCCACTGTGCCGACACGATGGAACAGGGCGAGGACGACGGCGCGGATGCGGCGGACGATGGCGACCCGGGCGGCCAGGAGGCTGGCGGCAACGCCAACCCGGCCATGACGAAGCAGTCCGGTGGTGGAGAGGACAAGCGCGACTCCGGCGGGCAGCAGGCCGCGGATGCCGAGCCGGCATCCGAGCCGGTGCGATACTACGAGAGCATCGACCTGGTGGACGCGTTCCACCCGCAGACCATCCTGGCCTACGAGATGAACGGTAAGCCGCTGCCGGTGGCGAACGGGGCGCCCTTGCGCCTGCGGGTGGAGCGCAACCTCGGCTACAAGCAGGCCAAGTACGTGATGCGCATCGAGGTCGTGGACAGCTTCGCCGGCATCGGCGGGGGCAAGGGCGGCTACTGGGAGGACCAGGGCTACGCTTGGTACGCGGGCATCTGACCGGATACGGCAGCCGTAAACCCGGTCCGGCGCAGAGCTAACGCTCCGCGATCAGTTCCCTGATCCGCGAGGCGAGCGCCTCCATGGCGAACGGCTTGGTCAACACCTGCATGCCGGGTTCCAGGTGCCCGTGGCCGAGCACCGCGTTCTCGGCGTAACCCGTGATGAACAGCACCTTGAGGTCCGGGCGCCGTTCCCGCCCGGCGTCGGCCATCTGACGCCCGTTCATTCCGCCCGGTAGGCCGACATCGGTCACCAGCAGGTCAATGCGTACGTCCGATTGAAGCACCTTGAGGCCCGCGACGCTGTCGGCCGCCTCGATAGCCGTATAGCCGAGATCCTCCAGCACCTCGGTGACCAGCATGCGCACCGAGGGCTCGTCGTCGACGATCAGCACCGCCTCGTCCCGTCCCGCGCGGGCGGCCTCGGTCAGCCTCGGCATCGCGTCGTCGACGTCGGCGTCACCGTAGTGGCGCGGCATGTACAGGCACACGGTCGTGCCTTGACCGACCTCCGAGTAGATCCGGACCTGTCCCCCCGACTGCTTGGCGAAGCCGTGGATCATCGAGAGCCCGAGGCCCGTGCCCTGGCCGATGGGCTTGGTCGTGAAGAAAGGCTCGAACACCCGGGCGACCACCTCCGGGGGCATGCCGGTGCCGGTATCCGTCACGCACACCGACAGGTACTGGCCCTCCGGGACGTCGTGCTTGACCGCGGTCGGTCGATCCAGCCACTTGTTGGCCGTCTCGATGGTGATGCGGCCGCCGTCCGGCATGGCGTCGCGGGCGTTGATGCACAGGTTGAGCAGCGCATTCTCAAGCTGGCCCGGATCGATCAGCGCCGGCCACAGGCTCGCGGCCCCCACGACCTCCAGGGCCACCTGCGGACCGATGGTCCGGCGGATGAGTTCCTCCATGCCGGCGATGAGGCCGTTCACGTTCGTCGGCTTGGGCGTCAGCGTCTGGCGGCGCGAGAAGGCCAGCAGCCGGTGCGTCAGCGCGGCCGCGCGCTTGGTCGCCCCCTGCGCGACCGTCATGTAGCGGTCGAGATCGCCGAGCCGACCCTGGCCTATGCGGGCCTGCATCAGTTCCAGCGAGCCGGAGATGCCGGCGAGCAGGTTGTTGAAGTCGTGCGCCAGGCCGCCGGTCAACTGCCCGACCGCCTCCATCTTCTGGGACTGGCGCAGGGCCTCCTCGGTCCGGGTCAGCGCCTCCGCCTGCTCCCGTTCGACGGTGACGTCCCGCCCCGTCGCGTAGGCATAGTCGCCGGCCGGCGCCGCGACCCAGGATATCCAGCGGATCGAGCCGTCCCTGTGACGGTAGCGATTGACGATGTGGGGCTGGCCGCCCACCGAGGCGAGGGCGTTCGCGTCCGCGGTCCCGGCCTGGTCGGCTGGGACTATGAACTCGTTCACGTGATGGCCGAGGAGTTCCTCGGGCGCGTAGCCGAGCATCGTCGTCCAGGCCGGGTTGACGCGACGGAACACGCCGTCGAACCCGATGACCAGCAGGAGGTCTGGCGAGGTGTTCCAGAGGGTGTTGAGCTCCAGGGTGCGTTCCTGGACCTGCTGTTCGAGCGTGTCGTTCAGCGTCCGAAGCTCCTCCTCCGCACGCTTGCGGGCGGTGACGTCGTTGAAGAAGATGGCGATCTGCCGCTCGGCCGGGTCGCCGACCCGGATGGCGCGCACGTCGAACCAGCGTTCGAACGCGTCCGCGTAGCTCTCGAAGTTCGCCGGCTCGCCGGTCGAGGCGACGCGCCCATAGGTCTCGAACCAGAACCGCTCAAGGTTGGGCGCGAACTCGGTGACCCACTTACCGCGCAGGTTGACCCCGGCCTGTCGCTCGAAGGCGGGATTGGCCTCAAGGAAGCGGTAGTCCACCGGCCGGTCGTCGACGTCGAACTTCACCTCGACGATGGCGAAGGCGGTCTCGACCGTCTCAAGCAGCGTCCTGAAGCGGTCCTCAGTCCGACGGAGACGCTGACCCGCCTCGTGCTGCCCGGTGCGGTCGCGCAGAATCTTGACATAGCCATGGTGGCCGCCGTCGTCGCCGCGCAGGGGCATCAACTCGCCGGAGGCCCAGAACTCGGTCCCGTCCGCGCGGCGATGCCAACGCTCGTCGTTCGCCCGACCCTCGGCGAGGGCGGTCCGCATCTCCGTCTCCGGTATGCCGGCGGCCCGGTCCCGTTCGGTGAAGAGGCGGTCGGCCGGCGTACCGAGGATCTCCTCGCGTCGCCAACCGAAGATGGCCTCCGCCCCGGCGTTCCAGTCCGTGACGATGCCGTCGAGATCGGTCACCACGACCCCGAAGTCGATGGCGCTCTCGATGACATGCTGGAGGTGGCGTCGTGCGGGCATGGTTCCCTGTAGCCGATTCCCCGGCGAAAGTTGGGGCCGCCCCGCGCGGGGCGGCTCGACACGCCGGTGCTCGCAGGCCCACGCGGGTGGCCGTCAGGCCTCGCCCCGGAACCCGGCGACCGGTGCCGTCAGCGTGCAGACGACGCCCTCGGGCGGGTAATCGAGCTCGGTGATCCCCCCGACCGAACCCGCCAAGCCCCGTTCGATGAGCTTCGAGCCGAACCCCCGGCGCGTCGGGGGCGTCACCGTCGGCCCCCCGCATTCCCGCCAGACCAGGGTCAGGTCCCGCCCTTCGGCGCCCCCGCCCAGCGCCCAGGTCACGCTGACCCGCCCCTCCGGCCGGCTCAGCGCGCCGTACTTGGCGGCGTTGGTGGCGAGTTCGTGCATCATCAGCGCGACGGACAGCGCCGGCTGCGGTGCGCAGGTGACCGGTGGACCCTCGATGCGGAAGCGCGTCCAACCGTCGTCGTCATGGACCGCCAGGGCGCCCTCGACCACGACGGCGAGGTCCGCGCTCTCGCCCGTGCCGTGCATCAGGATGTCGTGCGCCTTGCCGAGCGCGATCAGGCGCGAGGCGAGGGTTTCCCGGGCCGAGGCGGCATCGGGCGCGTTCCGGAGTGTCTGCGTGGCGATGGCCTGCACCATCGCGAGGATGTTCTTCAGGCGGTGGGACAGCTCGTGGTTGAGCAGCGCTTGCCGCTCCTCCGCGTGGCGGCGCTCCGTCGCTTGGCGCACGAGGCTGGCGACCTGGCGTGCGAACGCGACCTCGTCCGGGTCCCAGGCACGGGGCCGCGCGGCGTTAAGGTAGAGCACGGCGACGATGCGCCCGCGCTCGATGACCGGCAGGTTGACCAGGGCGCGCACCGACACCCTCTCCAGGACAGGGGCGCTGTCGACCGTGCGCGGGTCCGCGCGCGTGTCGGCGATGACCACGTCGCGACCCTCGCGCAGGTCCCGGGCGTAGCCGCCGTAGTCGTCCATCCGGTAGGTGCCCGCGAGCGACGGGAACGCGGGCGCCGTCCAGTCCCGCGTCACCGTGAACGTCTCGCCGTCGGCCGCGACGGTGCCGTAGCCGACCCGTCCGACCCCCAGGGTCTCACCCAGCACACGCGCGCCCATCAGGGCGATGGCTTCGGGGGTGCCGCCGTCGCGCAGGCCCGCACTGAGTTCGAGCAGCGCGGCCTGGCGCTCGCCGGCTCGCTTGCTTGAGGTGACGTCGGTGACGACACCGGTGAAGCGCACCGGGTGCCCGGCCGGGTCGTAGCTGATCCGGCCGAGCGAGTGGACCCACGTGACGGTCCCGTCGGCCCCGACCAGACGGTATTGGCTGTCGAAGCCCGGGTGGCCCATCATGGCGGTCTGGATCTCGACCCCGACCGCCGCCAGGTCCCCCGGGTGGATCGCCCGCATGAAGTCCGCGAGGGGGGCGCCGGCGGCCGCCATCCCCGGGCTGACCCCGAACATCCGCGCGAAGGCATCGCTGCCGCGCATGCGGTCGGGGGGGATGTCCCAGTCGTACCAACCCACCGTGCCGGACGCCTCGAAGGCGAGGCTCAGGCGCTGCTCGCTGTCAACCAGGGCCCGTTCGGCATCACGCCGGGCCGTGATGTCGCGGAACAGCAGCGCCACCTCGCGCCGGTCCGCCGGCTCGACCCGGTGCGCGGCGACCTCGATACGCCGCCCGGCCGCGACGAAATCGCGCTCGAAGCGCACCGCCCGCCCGGTATCCAGCACCTCGCGGTAGGTCTCGACCCAGCCGTCGGCCTCGTCCGGTGCCAGGTCGCGGATGGTCCGCCCGACGATCCCGGCGATGCCGGTGTTGCGTTCGTAGCCCGGGTTGGCCTCGACGTGCACGTAGTCGCTCGACGGACCGTGCGGGCCGTCGAGGAACCGGATCACGCAGAACCCCTCGTCGATGGTCTCGAACAGGGTTCGATAGCGTTGCTCGCTGGCGGCCAGCGCGGCGCGGATGGCGCGCTGCTCGGTGACGTCGCGCGACACCCCGGAGAACCGCGCCGGCCGGCCCCGCCCGTCGGCGAGGATCTCGGCCTTCCGTGCGATCCAGCGCAGGGCGCCGTCGTCGGCGCGGCGGATGCGATACTCCACGTCGCGAGGCGGCGCGCCGCTGTCCCGCGTGGCGGTCGTGGACACGAGATGCGCGTCCTCCGGGATCACCAACGCCTCGAACGCCGTGGCCGGGTAGCTGTCACGCTCCGGCAACCCGTAAAGCCGGCAGAACTCGGGGGTCGCCAGCAGGACGTTGTCGGACAGGCGGACGGTGAACAGGCCGATCCCGCCGGCCTCCTGGGCGCGCTGCAGGTTGGCCGCCGTCTCGGCCAGCGCCTCGCCGGTGCGGCGCTGCTCGGTGCGATCCCGCAGGATCTTGACGAAACCCAGATGCGAGCCGTCCGGCGCGCGCAGTGGCATCATCTCGCCGTTGGCCCAGAACCGCTCGCCGGACTTCCGCAGGTGCCAGCGCTCGTCGACGCCGCGCCCCTCGCTCAGGGCGCCGTGCATCTCCTTCTCCGGAATGCCGGCGGCACGGTCCTCCGGGGTGAAGAACACGTCTGCCGGCTTGCCGACCATCTCCCCGGCCGACCAGCCGAGGATGCTTTCCGCGCCGGCGTTCCAGTCGGTCACTTCGCCGGCGCGGTCGAGCACGATGATGCCGTGGTCGGTCGCGCTCTCGAAGATCGCCTTGTAGTGGGCCTCACTGACGGCGACGCGCCGTCCCGCCGTCCGGCGTTCCTCGGCCAGCGACAGCAGGCGCGCGACGGTGCCGAAGAACTGCAACGCCTCCTCGTCATAGGCCGACTGCAAGGTCGAGCCGAACGAGATTACCCCTAGCGTTTGCCCCGCGCCGGTGACCGGATAGCTCGCGAAGGCATCGATGCCGCCGTCCCGGGCGATCCGGTGGCGGGGTTCGCTGCCGGCCTGGACCGCTTCGAGGATCAGCGGGTGGCCGGTTTCGGCGACGATGCCGCAAAGGGGAACGTCGAACGAGACCCGTCGGAGGGACGCACGGACCGCCTCGTTGACGCCGATGGCCCCGGTGAGGGTCAAGGTGCGGTCCCCCGCATCGACGGCGTACACGTAGCTCTGGTCGAACCCAAGCGCGTGCGCCGCCCCGGCCAGGATCGGCTCCAGTGCCCCGGCCGGATCGTCGCTGCCGAACAGGGCCTCGGAGGCGAGCGCGAGCGTCTCCAGGCGACGCTCGCGGCGCAGGGCGGCATCCTGCAGGGCGAGGACGTCGTTGCGCTCGGCCAGCGCCCGCCGCGCTTCGAGGTGCTGCATCGCCTGCGCGGCGAGCAGGCGCAGGCCATCCGCCTGGGTCGGGCCCAAGCCGGCCGGGCGGGGCCGATGGTCGAGCACGCACAGGCTGCCGAGCACTCGCCCTTCGTCGGTGCGCAGCGGCGCTCCGGCATAGAAGCGCACGAAAGGCTCGCCGGTGACGAGGGGATTGGCTGCGGTCCGCGGATCGGCGGCGAGGTCCGGGATCACCAGCACGTCCGGCTCGGCCAGCACGAACTTGCAGACCGAGCTGTCGAGGTCGGTCTCGCAACGGAGGAAGCCGGCGTTCGCCTTGAACCATTGCCGGTCGTCGCCGACGAGGCTGACCAGGGCGACCGGCGCGTCGCAGAGCGTCCGGGCCAGTTGCACCAGACCGTCGAAACCCTGTTCGGCCGGGGTATCCAGGATGTCGTACGATGCCAGCGCACTGAGACGCCGGGCGTCCGGGGCGAGGGCGGCGGGGGAGTTCGGATCGGGCCTTACGGACATGCTCGTACGACGGGAAGTATCTCGCCGGAATCCTAGCGCATGCGCGGGCACGCTGTCAGCGGCCAAGCCCGGCTTAACGAGGCCATCCCTGAAGGAAGGCCGGTCACATCGTCGACAAGCCGCTGGCGGGACCGTAGACCGCGGCACGGACGCCGGCTGATGGCCGCTACATCGCGAACGACCGGATCGACTCGATGAAGCGGCGCTCGTCGAACGGCTTGCCGTGGAAGACGCCGCGCGCGGGGATGGCCGTCACGTGCGGCCTCACCGCCCCGGTGAGGATCAACTCGATGGGCGGCCAGCGTTCGCGCACCATCGCGGCGAGCCTCAGGCCCATGAGCGAGCCGCGCACGTCGAGGTCGGCGACCACCACCCGGATGTCGTCCCGCGTCTCCAGGATGCCGACGGCCTCGGTGGCGTTCACGGACTCGACCGCCTCGCAGCCCGCATCCTCGATGAAATCGGCCAGCATGAAGCGCAGCAGCGGCTCGTCCTCGACGAGCAGCACGCACGGACGACGGGGTGGGGCACGTTGGGCCAAGCGAGACGACCTCCGGGAAAAGCCGCGACGCCGGACGCCAGGGCATGGCCCCGCCGACGCCGCACCGGTGCAGATAAGCTTCGCGGAGGCATAATCGAGCGGCACGCGTCGGGTGGCCGCCGGCCCGTACGGACCGTGGGCGGTCGCCATGACGGGAAACGGGTCCCGGAACCCGGCATGGCGTCGCTCCGTCCTCAGTGAGCCGCGGACGACCGATGAGGCGCGAGCATGCCGGCGCTGGCGGCCAACGGCACGTCGAGCGTACAGCGCAGCCCGGCGGCTTCCATGTCGATGGCGACGCGACCGTCGAGCTCGCGTTCCACGCTGGCGCGGATCAGGCGCGAGCCGAAACCGGGCCGCCCCGGCGTCCCGGCGGACGGTGCGCCCTCCTCGACCCAGTCCAGGCACAGGCGGCGCGCGCCGACGTCGTCCACAATCGTCCGCCAGGTCACGCGCACCGTCCCGTCCTCGACCGACAGCGCGCCGTGCTTGGCCGCGTTCGTGACGAGCTCATGGACCGTCATGCCGAGCGACAGCACGTGCCGGGCCGGGAGGTCGACATGCGGCCCGTCGACGACGAAGCGGTCGGGGCCGTCACGGTAGGGGCCGATCTCGCCCTCAAGCATCTCGCGCAGGGAAGCGCCCGACCAGTCCTCCCGGGTGAGCAGGTCGTGGGTCTTCGACAGCGCCAGGATGCGCGCCTCCAGCCGCTCCCCGGGTGCCTCGCCGCCGCGGCTCGCCTGGCGGGCCAGGGCCTGGACGGTGGCCAGCGTGTTCTTCACCCGGTGGTTCAGCTCGTGCAGCAGCGTGACCTGCCGCTCCTGCATCTCGCGCCCCCGGGTAATCTCGGCCCTCAGGTCGGCCTCGTTGCGCTGCAGGCTCGCGGCCATGCCGTCGAGCTTGCGCCCGAGACGCTCGAACTCGTCGCCGCGGGTCATGCCGATCCGGGCGGACAGGTCGCCCCCGCGCCAAGCGGCTGCAGCCCGCAGCAACCGGTCGAACGGGCGGCGGATGAAGAACCGTGCGGCCAGGAGGGCGGCGCCGAGGGCGAGCAGGACCCCGAGCCCGATGAGGACCAAGCCGCGGCGGGTCGCGGCGTCGACGTCCGCGAAGGCGACGTCCCGGTCGCGCCCGACGGTGACCCAGGCGCCGGCGGCCGGTCCCTTGGGGGTGGCGTTGGCGAGGACGCGCTCGCGTCCGTCGATGCCGAGGTCGACCCGCACGCCCTCGCCGCGGTCCGCGAGGATCTTCTGTCGCTCCCCGGGGATGGGCTTGCCGACCCACTCCTGCCCGTCGGGCCGGCGGATCATGATGACCTTGTCAGGGTCCGCGACGGTCAGGGTGGTCGACGGGAGCCGCAGGTCCTTCTGCAGGTGCAGAGACAACCAGTCGAGGTCGACGGCCGCGACGAGGACGCAGCCGACCGCGCCGTCGGGCCCGGGCAGCGGCTTGGCGAAGTGGACGCTGTCCTTGCCCGTGGCGACCCCGCGGGCATAGCCGCCCATGGCGAAGCCACCCTTGGCCATTGCGGCGCGATGGTAGGCCCGGCCCGCGTTCGAGTAGGACCCCGGCGGCGAGCCGATGCTGTTGCACACGACCGTCCCATCCGGGCGCGTCAGCGCAAGGAGGTTGAGGTGGGGCAGGTCGGTGGCGGCGCCCCGGAGGTAGTCGGTGCACGCGGCGGGATCGAGGGCGACCACCCGCGGGTCGCGCGCGACCAGGTCGAGCGACTGCCGCACCGTCTCGGCGACCTGGGCGAGGTCGTCGGCGACCGCGCGCGCCGTGGCGACGGTGTCGGCTCGCACGGCCTCGTCGCGGGAGGCGCGCAGCGCGTACTCGTTGTAGCCCTGGATGACGAGCGCCGGCGCGAGGGCGAGCAGGACCAGCAGGACGATGCGCGTGGTGAGCGTCATTCCGCGGTCATCCCGGGGACGCGGGCCGCGAGGGCGTCGACGGGGAACGGCTTCGTCGCCCCCCCAATCGCCGGTTCGGGGTGGCCGTGGTCGGGCGCTGCGCTTTCCGGGTCGCCGGGGAGGTCGAAGTCTGTGACGCGCGGGTGAGCGGTCCCGCCCCGCCGCGTGACCGTCGCACGCATGGCCCCGCCGCCGCGCGGGGAAGTGTCCTGGCTACGCATGATTTCAGCGGCTTACCGCAGGCGCGGTCGGGTGGGCGTTCCGGTGGTCCCGATAATCGTTCTCGCGCTCATCCAGCAGGCGCAGGGCCGCGCGGATCACCTCGCTGAAATTGCCGTAGCGTCCCGAGGCCAACAACCGTTCGGCGACGGCGTGCAGCTCAGGACTGAGCGAGATGGTGACGGATCGGCGAGCGGCCATGCCGGTCCTATCGCCTGTGTGACCTGTTCACACAATGAGCTAGGTCGTCACGGTCTTCGGGGGTTGCTACTCAGGTGCGAGGGAGCGGGATGCGGACGCCGATCCGCAGCCCGTCGCCCTCGAAGGCGATGTCGACCTCGGCCGCGACCTGTGCCGTCAAGATCTTGTTCAGGAGACGCGTCCCGAATCCCTCGCGCGTGGGAAGGGTCGGGGGCGGCCCGTCATGCTCGCTCCAGGTCCAGGCGAGCCAGTGGCCGGCCGGGCCATCCTCGATCTTCCACGACACCACCACCCGCCCGCCCGGATGCGCCAGCGCGCCATGACGCAGGGCATTGGTCGTCAGTTCGTGCAGCGCCATGCTGACCGGCACCGCGAGTTCCGAGGGTAGCTTAAGCCGCGGCCCATCGAGGGTAACCCGGCCTCCCTCGTCGTAGGGATCGAGCTCGGCGCGGAGCAGGCCCTCGAAGGAGGCGACCTGCGCCTCGTCCTCGGTGATCAGCGCGTGTGTCCGTGCGAGCGACACGATGCGACCGCCGAAGGCCTTGGAGAACTCTGCCATTGTGACCGACGAGCGCATCGTGGCGTTCAGGACGGCCTGGACGGTGGCCAAGGTGTTCTTCACCCGGTGGTGGAGTTCGCGCACCATCAGGGCCTGGCGGTCCTCGAACGCGCGCCGCTGGGTGACGTCCCGCTGGGCCGAGACCCAGTTGGTGATGCGCCCTTCCGCGTCGCGGACCGGGGTGATCAGCCATTCGACTCGATAGGTCGAGCCGTCCTTGCGATAGTTGAGTGCCTCGCCTTGGAAAGCCTCGCCGGCGAGCAAGGACTTTCGTGCCGCGTCGAGGGGTGCCCGTTCGGTTTCCGGTCCCTGGAGGAAGCGAGGTGAGCGCCCGACGACCTCGTCGGGTGCATACCCGGTAAGGCGGACGAAGGCAGGATTGGCGTAGAGGATGACGGGACCGGGCTCGTCGAGGACCGCGGTCGTGATCAGGACGGCCTCCCCGGTTGCTTCGACCGCGGCCAGGAGAAGGCGCAGGTCTATCCCGTTGAGGCCTTCATCCACTTGCCGCGACAACTCTACGCCCCTTCGCCCGACCCGGCCGTTTCCAGAACCCGCTATGGCGTGGATCAGGCGATGCACCGAGCCTTACAACCCGTCGACCGACCGGCGGTTGCGGCCAGGCTTGCGCGGACTCCGAGCAGTTTGTGTGTCCCCGTCGACCGGCGTCTGGGTTTCCTCGGGGACACCGCCGTCGACTTTGATCCACTTCGTGGTGGACGTGCCAGTCGTCGCTGCGGGCGCCGGCAGCACGAAACTGAAAGTCGTGCCGCGGTCGAGGGCGCTTTTCGCGTTCAAGACCCCGCCCTGGCGCTCGACCAAGTCCCGGCACAGCAGCAGGCCGAGACCGCTTCCGCGCTCTCCCGCCGTGCCGTTCGTCGTCGTCCGCCGATCCAGCCGGAACAGGTCGTCGACCTTGCCAGGCGGCATGCCGACCCCCGTGTCGGTGACGGAGATCTCGACATCGCCGCCGCTGCGCCGGCCGGCAAGCGTGACGGTCCCGCCGGGGAGCGTGAACTTGACGGCGTTGCCGACCAGGTTGCGCAGCACGGTGGTGAGCATGTCCCGCTGGGCCCGGACGACGGTCCCGCCGCAGGACGCCTCCAGGTTCAGTCCCTTGTCGGCGGCGGCCTCGGCCGCACCTTGCATCACCTCGGTCGCGACGGCGCCGAGGTCGACGTCGGTCAGGGTCACCGCCATCGTGTCCATCTGCAGGCTCGCCCAGGAGAACAGGCTCTCCAGGAGCGCGTAGGCCTGCGTCGCCGCCTCGTGAATGCCTTTCGCGCGGCGCTCGATGGCCGTGGGGTCGCGCGCCGCGACGGCGTTGCCCAGCACCTCCGAAAGGCCGAGCAGCGCCTGGAACGGGTTGCGCAGGTCGTGGGCGATGATCGAGAACAGCAGCGACTTTTGCCGGTTCAGCGTGTCGAGTTCTAGCGTCTTCGCCTCCGCCTCCCGCCGCGCGGCGGCGAGTTCTGCCTGGAAGGCCTGCCGGGCCTCGGCGTAGCGGATCGCACGGGCCAGGCCGGAGGGCGTGACCTCTGCCTTGTCGAGGTAGTCCAGCGCGCCGGCCCGCATCAGCCGCGTCGCCAAATCCGGGTCGGCCTCGCCGGTCAGCATCAGCACCGCCCGCGCCTGCCCCTCGGCGGCCAGCAGCGTCCTGAGCAGCGCGAACGTGTCGATGCCCGGCAGCCGGTAGTCGAGCAGCACGCAGTCGAAGGTTTCCGCCGCGGCGAGGCGCAGGCCCTCGTCGCCTCCGGACGCCTCCGTCAGCGTGTGCGCGAGCCCGGACTTGACCAGCGCACGGCGCACGGCGGCCCGGTCGACCGCGTCGTCGTCGATCAGCAGGATGCGGGTCGGGGGCGTCACCGGGGTGGCTATGCCGGGAACTCCACGACCTTCCAGTAGTGTTCCAGCAGCGCCACCGCCTCCATGAAGGTATTGGCCGGGTCGCGCTTGACGATGTAGCCGGCGACGTTGTGCCCGTAGGCACGCATCCGGTCCTCGTCCGCCTTCGACGTGGTGATCATGAACACCACCGCCGAGCGCAGGTCCTCGTCGGCGCGCACCGCCTCCAGGAACTCGATGCCGTTCATGCGCGGCATGTTCAGGTCGAGCAGGATCAGGTGGGGCTTCGCCAAGCGCTCGCGCCCGTTCTCGCCGCGCAGGATCTCCAGCGCCTCGATGCCGTCGCGGGCGACCGTGATCGGGTTGCCGATCTTGCTCTTCTTGAACGCGCGCTTGAGCCCCTGGACGTCGACCTCGTCGTCGTCGACCAGCAGGATGTTAACCGTCGAGCCCATCCGCCTGTCCCTTCCGGCCGTCGAGCGGCCACGTGAAATGCACCGCCAGCCCGCGACCGTCCGGCCCGTCCGCGAGCCAGACCTTGCCGCCCTGCCGGTCGACCAGCTTGCGCACGATGGCGAGCCCCATGCCGCTGCCCTCGACTTCGTCGCGGGGCTTGAGCGTCTGGAACATGCCGAACACGCGTTCGCGGAACTGCTCGGGGATGCCGGGGCCGTCGTCGGTCACAACGAACTCGACCGCGCCCCCCGCCGGCTTGGCCTCGACCCGGATGTGCCCTTCGGCCGGCCGGTCGTGGTGCTTGATGGCGTTGCCGATCAGGTTCTGCAAGGCTTGGGTGAGCGGCGCCCGGGCGGCGTGGAGCGTCGGGAGGGAGGTATCCGCCGTGATGGTGAACCCTTCGGGCGGGCTGACCAGGACCGCGAGTTCCTCCACGAGCGCCCGTGTGTCGACCATGTCCATCGTCGCGTCCGCCCGTCCGGCCCTGGAGTAGGCCAGGAGGTCGTCGAGGAGGCTGTCCAGCCGACGCACGCGGCTCTTGAGGAGCTCCATGTTCGTCTGCACGTCGCCGGTCAGCGAGCCTTCCAGATCCTCCTCGATCCACCCTACGAGGTTCTCGATGCCGCGCAGGGGCGCCTTCAGGTCGTGGGAAGCGACGTAGGCGAACTGCTCCAGTTCCTCGTTCGACCGACGCAGGTCGATGGCATGGCGGGCGAGCCGGCGCTCCATCCCCTTGCGCTCGGTGATGTCGGTGTTCGTCCCGAACCAGCGCTGGATGCGACCGTCCGGCCCGCGATGGGGTTGGGCGAGCGACAGGAACCAGCGGTACTCGCCGTCGGCGCCGCGGAGCGGGAAGGTGTCCTTCCACGGCTCTCCGGTCCGGAACGCCTCGCCGATGCGTTCCACCACGCGCTCGACGTGGTCGGGATGGTGGACGTCGCGCCAGCCCCACCCGCGCATCTGTTCGAGGGTGGTGCCGGTGTAGTCGTACCAGCGCCGGTTGTACCAGATGATGTCGCCATTCGGCTCGGCGACCCAGGCCATCTGAGGCAGCGCGTCCGCGAGGGCGCGGAAATCGTCCGTGGTCAGGTTCGCGGCTCGCTCCACGCGAGGGGCTCCTTCAGATGGGGGCGTCCGTGGGGCCGGGCACGGGACCCCGGCAAACGCCATACACATGGCTTGAGGCCGCGTCATGCGGTCCCCGACGCGATGGTTGCAGCCGTCACGCGCCGGAGCCAGGCAACCATGTGCCCGCTCGCGAGCTAACCCGGTCCATCATTCCGGAGACAACCATGCGCATCATCACCGCGCTCGCCCTGTCCTTCGCCACGGTGGCCGCCGCGGCGGCCGAGCAACCGAAGGAGGACGCCGTCGCCATCGGGCCGTGGAAGATCGAGGCCATCTCGAAGGGCCAGAAGTTCGAGCGGTGCACGATGAGCCGGACGACCGATGACGGGGTCGACGTCCGCTTCACCCGTGACGCGGACGGGCTCGACCTGACGATGAGCTCGCCCAAGTGGAAGCTCGGGCGCGGGAAGAGCTACCCGGTCGAATTGGTTGCCGGTTCCTCGACCCTACAGGCGGACGTCGCCGCCTCCGGCAACGCGGTGTCGCTGCCGGTCAAGGACGACAGGTTCCTGCGTTCGCTCAAGCTCGCGGACGGACTGGACGTGAAGGGCGAGGGCGCGACCATCAAGGTTGCCCTGGACAAGAGCGCGGCAGGCCTGGACCGGCTGGAGGCGTGCTACGCCAAGAACGGCTCGGCAACCGAGAAGAACCCGTTCGTGGCGCCGAGCGGCAAGCCGTAGTCGACGACCGCCCCCATCGACCTGAGGGCCTGCCGCCGTCGTCGCGGCAAAAATCGCTGATGAACGAAAGCGCGGAGCCGCCAATCGGCCAACGACTCCGCACTTACTCTAGCAGGCTGCTGCAAAAGTCGCTGGCCACTGGGCTTTGCGGATGATTCACTCTGTCGATGGCGTCGGTGGGGTGTGAGCGATGCGCGGGCGTGAAGAGGGATCGGCCAACC